>Ga0233424_10002023_pt1 | contig 15563 bp, 9 predicted proteins | sample Watercolumn_Towu_FD_181011 | JGI IMG/M metagenome (GOLD analysis project Ga0233424, IMG submission 181011) | Freshwater microbial communities from Lake Towuti, South Sulawesi, Indonesia - Watercolumn_Towuti2014_125_MG | ecosystem: Environmental > Aquatic > Freshwater > Lake | place: Indonesia...
CCCTCGGCCTCCACCGAAGCCGGGCTAGGCCCGTTGGCCGTGTAGGGCTCGGCGAAGCTCTTGTAGGTGCCCACCTTGGCCACATGGGCCGTCAGGCCCAGGCGCTCCATGGCGTCCTTGTAGTAGGTGCGCCAGCGGCCGAAGCCCTCCAGCATCACCAGGCCCATCGGGTGCAGGTAGACCTCGTTGGCCTGGGCCGCCAGGAAGTAGCCGCGCTGGCTGTAGCTGTCGGCATAGGCCAGCACCGGCTTGCCGCTCTTCTTGAAGCGCTGCAGCGCCGCGCTCACCTCGTGCAGGCCGGCGAGGCCGGCGCCCTGCAGGTCTTCCACGTCCAGCAGCACGGCGGCGATCTTGTCGTCCTTGGCGGCCTGGTCGAGCGCGGCCAGCACGTCGCGCAGGCGCGTCTGCTTCGGCGTGCCGCGGCCCTGGGCCTGGGCCATGAGCTGGTCGCGCGGGCTGCCGGAGAACTGCTCGACGAGATTGCCTTCGAGCTTGAGCACCAGGGTGGTCTTGTCGGGCAGGGGCTTGGGGCCGCGGGTGAAGAGGGCTGTCACGACGACGATCAACAGCAGCAGCACCAGCAGGTTCATCAGCGCACGGCGGGTGCCGTTGAGCAGCCACCAGGCCTTGGAGAACAGCCAGCCGATACCGGAGAACAGAGACTTCATGGGGGCAGACCTTGAGGATTCGTGCCGAAGATTGTGCGGGCATCGGGCTTAGCATCCGCTCGTCACGGTATTGAGGACTGCCCATGCTTGCCTGGCCCCGGTGGACGACGCGCATCAACGAGCACTTCCCGCTCCGCTACCTCACCTGGGTGCTGTGCGGCCTGCTGGCGCTGTTCTTCGCCGTCACCTGGACGGCGGGCCTGCCGCACGGGCTGCTGGTGGCCTTCTTCCTGGCGCTGTCGCTGCTGGGCCTGCGCGACGTGCGCCAGCAGCGCCACTCCATCCTGCGCAACTACCCGGTCATCGGGCATCTGCGCTTCCTGCTGGAGTTCATCCGCCCGGAGATCCGCCAGTACTTCCTGGAGAGCGACACCGAGGCCGCGCCCTTCTCGCGGGCGCAGCGCTCCATCGTCTACCAGCGGGCCAAGGGCGAGCCCGACCAGCGCCCCTTCGGCACCCAGCTCGACACCGGCGCCCGCGGCTACGAGTGGATCAACCACTCGCTGGCCCCCACGCACCTGACGAGCCACGACTTCCGCATCACCATCGGCGCCGACCGCGCGCAGCCCTACTCGGCCAGCGTGTTCAACATCTCGGCCATGAGCTTCGGCGCGCTGAGCGCCAACGCCATCCTGTCGCTGAACAAGGGCGCCAAGACGGGGGGCTTCGCGCACGACACCGGCGAGGGCTCGATCAGCGTGCACCACCGCGTGCATGGCGGCGACCTGATCTGGGAGATCGGCTCGGGCTACTTCGGCTGCCGCAACGATGACGGCAGCTTCAGCGCGGAGAAGTTCGAGGCCAATGCCCGCGACCCGCAGGTCAAGATGATCGAGCTCAAGCTCAGCCAGGGCGCCAAGCCGGGCCACGGCGGCGTGCTGCCCGGGCCGAAGGTGACCGAGGAGATCGCCGCCGCGCGCGGCGTGCCGGTGGGCAAGGACTGCATCTCGCCGGCCCGACACAGCGCCTTCTCGACGCCGGTGGAGATGATGCAGTTCATCGAGCAGCTGCGCACCCTGTCGGGCGGCAAGCCCACGGGTTTCAAGCTCTGCATCGGCCACCCCTGGGAGTGGTTCGCGCTGTGCAAGGCGATGCTGGAGACCGGCATCACGCCGGACTTCATCGTCGTGGACGGCGCCGAGGGCGGCACGGGCGCGGCGCCGCTGGAGTTCACCAACTACGTCGGCGCGCCGCTGCAGGAAGGCCTGCTGCTGGTGCACAACACCCTCATCGGCCTGAACCTGCGCGACAAGATCAAGATCGGCTGCGCCGGCAAGGTCACCACCGCCTTCGACATCGTGCGGCTGATGGCGCTCGGCGCCGACTGGTGCAACTCGGCGCGCGGCTTCATGTTCGCGCTGGGCTGCATCCAGGCCCAGGCCTGCCACACCGGCCACTGCCCCACCGGCGTGACCACCCAGGACCCCAACCGCCAGCGCGCCCTCTTCGTGCCCGACAAGGCGCAGCGCGTCGCCAACTTCCACCAGAACACGCTCAAGGCCCTGAAGGAGCTGGTGGAGGCCGCCGGCCTGTGCCACCCGCAGGAGATCACGGCCCAGCACATCGTGCACCGGCTGGACAAGCACGAGGTGCGGCTGCTGGCCAACCTGCTGCCCTTCGTGGAGCCCGGGGCCGTGCTGCGCGGGGAGGTCAAGCACAACACCTTCCGCATCTACTGGCCGCTGGCCAGCGCGCACAGCTTCGCGCCCCAGGGGCCGATCGAGCGCATGCACTGACGGCCCATCCCCGGAGTTGCGGGGTGCTTGTGAACCGCCCGGCTGCGGGGGGTGGAGGTTCCAAGTTAGGGGGGCGAAGCACGAAAAGCGCACAATGCGCGGCGTTGTTGCCTGCCGCCATGCCCACCCCGACCGTCTACCTGCTCCGCCTCAACGAGCCCACGCTCCAGCGCACCCGCTCCCAGCTGTTGCAGGCCAAGGGGGTGGAGTTGGCGGGCAGCAGCCATGTGCTCGCCGACGGCCTGGCGGAGATCGCCACGCTGGCGCCCGACATCGTCGCCAGCGATCTGCGCCTGGTGGACGCCCATGCGATGCGCGTGGCCCATGAACTCGGTCGCCTGCCGGTGCGCCCGCAGCTGCTGCTGCTCACACCCACGGCCGATGACCTGCAGCTCTTCGCCGCGCTGAGCGCCGGGGCCAATGCCTACCACGTGGACGACGGCAGCGGCGCCGGCCTCGTCGAGGCCCTGACCCGCCTGCATGACCGCCGCGCCATGCTCAGCCCGCAGCTGGCGCGCCAGGCCCTGGCGGCCTTCGGCATCGAGCGCAGCCCGATCGTGACGGCGCGGCAAGCCGCCGCGCCGCTGGACGCCAGCCCGGCCGGCCGCCAGATCGAGCAGGCGAGCCGCCATTTGCTGACCCTGCTCGCGCAGGGCCTGCTGCTGCCGGAGATTGCCGCGCTGTGGAAGCTGGAAGCCGCCGAGATCGAGCGCCGCGTGTGGCGCCTCGTGCGCCTGCTGCACGTGCGCTCGCGAGAGCTGCTGATCGCCTGATCAGGCCACAGGCACGGTGTCGATGAAGCTCTGACGCTGGGACAGCTTGTCCATGTGGCGCGCCAGGTTCGGGTGCGTCTCGCGCCAGCCGATTTCCGGGAAGCGGAACTCCAGCCAGCCCAGCGCGCAGCCGACCGCGATGTCAGCCAGCGAGAAGTGGTTGCCCGAACACCAGGCCTTGTCGCCCAGGCCCTGGCTCATCGCGGCCAGCGCGGCAGAGACCTTGGTCAGGTGGCGGTCGATCCAGGCGGGGCTGCGCTGCTCCGGCGGGCGCTGCGCCCAGGTGCGCTCCAGGCGCACGAGGATGGCGGCGTCGACGATGCCGTCGGCCAGGGCTTCCCAAGTGCGCACCTCGCAACGCTCGCGGCCCCGCTCGGGGATGAGCTTGCCCACGGGCGAGAGCGTGTCGACGTACTCGACGATGACGCGCGAGTCGAACACCGCGCCAGTGATGGAGTCCTGCCCCTCCATGACGAGGCAGGGCACCTTGCCCAGCGGGTTCATCTTCAGGATGGCGTCACTGCCCCAGACATCTTCGAGCACCAGCTGGTAGTCGAGCTTCTTCTCGGCCATCACGATGCGCACCTTGCGCACGTAAGGGCTGGTGAGAGATCCGATCAACTTCATCGTCATAGAGGCGGCAAGGGGTCACAAGTCGAAACGATTCTAGCCAGCGCCCCCTGGGGCACCGGGCGTGAATAGACCCTGTCGGCTGCGGTCCACAGCCACCGCGAACAGGGCTTGCCAGCCCGGCGCACCCCGGTCAGAGTGCGCGCTGCACCGACGGCGCGCCGCCCTGCGAGCGCCTGTCCTCGAAATCGGCTTCAGGCCACTGGCTGACGGCGCTGCCGCCAGCGCGCCCGACGCGCCAGCCGGCGCCTGCGGGCCCCAAACCTAGAATCGCGGGTTTTCCACGACCTGCCGGCCCGCCATGACCACGACCGACTACTCCGCCATCAGCGCCCTTTCACCGCTGGACGGCCGCTACGCCGCCAAGGTGGCTGCCCTGCGCCCGCTGCTGTCCGAGTTCGGGCTGATGCACCGCCGCGTGCAGGTCGAGGTGGAGTGGTTCATCGCGCTGAGCGATGCCGGCTTCAAGGAGTTCAAGCCCCTGTCCAGCGCCGCGCGCAGCCGCCTGCGCCGCCTCGTGAAGAAGTTCAGCGAGGCCGACGCCGAGGCCATCAAGGCCATCGAGCGCACCACCAACCACGACGTGAAGGCCGTGGAGTACTGGATCAAGCGCAGCTTCGAGGGCGACACGCCCGTGCACCGCGAACTGCTCGCGGCCTCGGAGTTCGTGCACTTCGCCTGCACCAGCGAAGACATCAACAACACCAGCCACGCGCTGATGCTCAAGGCCGCGCGCGACGAGGTCATGCTGCCGGCGCTCGACGGCATCCTCGCCAAGCTGCGCGACATGGCCCACCAGTTCGCCGCCATCCCGATGCTGAGCCGCACGCACGGCCAGACGGCCAGCCCCACCACCGTGGGCAAGGAGATCGCCAACGTCGTGGCCCGCCTGCAGACCGCACGCACACGCATCGCGGCGGTCAAACCCCTGGCCAAGATGAACGGCGCGGTCGGCAACTTCAACGCCCACCTGTCGGCCTGGCCCAGGCATGACTGGGAAGCCTTCTCCAAGGCCGTCATCGAGAAGCAGCTCAAGCTCAGCTTCAACCCCTACACGATCCAGATCGAACCGCACGACTACATGGCCGAGCTGTTCGACGCCTTCACGCGCGCCAACACCATCCTGATCGACTGGTCGCGCGACGTGTGGGGCTATATCTCGCTGGGCTACTTCAAGCAGAAGACCAAGGCCGGCGAGATCGGCAGCTCGACGATGCCGCACAAGGTCAACCCGATCGACTTCGAGAACGCGGAAGGCAACTTCGGCCTCGCCAGCGCCGTGCTGACCCACCTCAGCCAGAAGCTGCCCGTGAGCCGCTGGCAGCGCGACCTGACCGACTCCACCGTGCTGCGCAACATGGGCGTGGGCCTGGGGTATGCGCTGCTGGGCTACGACTCCCTGGCCAAGGGCCTCGCCAAGCTGGAGGTCAACGAAGCCGCACTGGCCGACGACCTTGATGCCGCCTGGGAAGTGCTGGCCGAGCCCATCCAGACCGTCATGCGCCGCTTCGGCCTGCCCAACCCCTACGAGCAGCTCAAGGAGCTGACGCGCGGCAAGGCCATCACGCAGGAGTCCATCCGCGCCTTCATCGAAGGCCTGGACCTGCCCAAGGCCGAGAAGGCCCGCCTGCTGAAGATGACGCCGGGCTCTTACACCGGCCTCGCGCAGGACCTCGCCAAGCGCATCTGAGGCGCCTCTACAGCGCCAGCCGGAACACGCGGGACGGGCCGTCGTAGCCCGCCAGCTGTTCCTGGCCCTGCTCGACGAAACCCAGCTTGGCCAGCAGCCCGACGCTGCGCGGGTTGTCCACCGCCGTGATGGCCATCAGCGCGGGCCAGCCGAGCACCTCGCGCGCATGCGCCACGCAGCCGCGCGCGGCCTCCAGCGCATAGCCCTGCCCCTCGTGCTCGGCGAGCAGGGCGTAGCCCAGGTCAGGCTCGGGCAGGGCCTCGCGCTTGAACAGGCCGCACATGCCCACCAGCACGCCGTCGCTGCGGCGCTGCAGGGCCCAGAAACCGTGACCGAGTTCGCGGTAGGCCTTGAAGAGCCGGCCTTCGGCCCAGCTCAGGGCGTCTTCCACCGTGCGCACGCCCGGGTCGTTGATGTTGCGGATCCAGCCGGGCTCGTTGACGAGGCGCAGCAGGAAGGGGGCGTCAAGCGGTGTGAATTCACGCAGGGACAGCCGTTCAGTGCTGAGGATTTGCATGAGACCAGACAATAACCGGTCATGCTCCGCTCCCCGCAAGACCCCCGTTTCGGCCCCCGACGCCCCGCTGCCTGACCGCCCCCGATGAGCCCCGCGCACGACGCCAGTGACAACCCCGCCCACGAGCAGGTCGTGCGCGAGCTGGACGTCATCCTGGCCAATGCCGGGGTGGGCGTGGTGTTCGTCAAGGCCCGCACGCTGGTGCGCTGCAACCAGCGCTATGCCGACATCTACGGCTTCGCCAGCCCTGAGGACGCCGTCGGCCGCAGCAGCCTGGAGCTCTACATCAACGAGGCCGAGGCCCGGGATCTCGGCCGGCGCGCCTACCCCGTGCTCGCCGCGGGCGAGACCTTCCGCACCGAGCAGCGCATGCGCCGGCAGAACGGCGCGCTGTTCTGGACCCACCTCACCGGCCGCCTGATCAACCCGGACGACCCGTCGGAAGGCTCGATCTGGATCGTCGACGACATCCAGGACCGCAAGGAAGCCGACGCCACGCTGGCCGACCTGCATGCCGAGCAGCAGCTCATCCTCGACCATGCGATGGTCGGCATCGTCTTCCTGCGCGGCCGCCGCGTCACGCGCTGCAACCGCGCCTTCGAGCAGCTCTTCGGCTACGGGCCGGGCGAGCTCGACGGCCAGCTCTCGCGCGCCTGGTACCTGAATGACGAGGACTGGCAGGCCGCCGGCAACCTCTGCTACGAGCCCCTGTCGCGCGGCGAGTCCTTCCACGCCGAGATGCTGCTCGGCAAGAAGGACGGCACACCCATCTACTGCGAAGTGCGCAGCAAGGCCATCGACCGCAGCGACCTCTCGCGCGGCTCCATCTGGATCACGCAGGACATCACCGCCCGCAAGCAGGCCGAGCTGGAGCTGGTGCAGGCCAAGGCCCAGCTCGAAGCGCTGGTGGAGCAGCGCACGCTGCAGCTGAGCCAGACCGTGGCCGAGCTGGAGCTGAAGATCGCCCAGCAGCAGGCGGCCGAGGCGCGCGCCGAGCGCCTGGCGCTGTTCGACGGCCTGACCGGCCTGCCCAACCGCCACCTGCTGGCCGACCGCGCCAGCCAGGCCATCGACATCGCCCGGCGCAGCGACGAGCCACTGGCCGTGCTCTTCCTGGACCTGGACCACTTCAAGAACATCAACGACTCGCTGGGCCACCGCGTCGGCGACAGCCTGCTGGCGCAGCTGGCCTCGCGCCTGCGCGGTGCCGTGCGCGAGCAGGACACCGTGGCCCGCACCGGCGGTGACGAATTCGTGCTGGTGCTGCCCCTGACCGACATCGCCGGCGCCGCCCACCTGGCCACCAAGCTGATGGCCCTGGCCAACGCGCCCTTCCAGGTCGAGGGCCAGGAGCTGACCGTGACGCCCTCGATGGGCATCGCGATGTTCCCGACCGACGGTGACGACTTCGACACCCTGTGCAAATGCGCCGACGCGGCCATGTACCGGGCCAAGCGCGACGGCCGCAATGCCTACCGCTTCTTCACGAGCGAGATGCAGGCCCAGTCGGCCCGCGCGCTGCAGCTGGAGAACGCGCTGCGCCGCGCGCAGGAGCGCTGCCAGCTGAGCCTGCACTACCAGCCCCAGTTCGCGCTGGACGACGCGGGCGAGCCGCGCATCGTCGGCGCCGAGGCCCTGCTGCGCTGGCAGCACCCGGAGCTGGGCTGGGTCTCGCCGGCCGAATTCATCCCGGTGGCCGAAACCTCGGGCCTCATCCTGCCGATCGGCGAATGGGTGCTGCGCGAGGCCCTGTCCCAGTTGCGCCGCTGGGACGCGGCCGGCCTGCCGCCGATCACGATGGCCGTGAACCTGTCGGCCGTGCAGTTCCGCCACGACGACCTGCCCGAGCTCGTGGGCCGCGTGCTCGACGAGGTCGGCATGCCGGCCGAGCGCCTGGAGCTGGAGCTCACCGAAGGCGCCGCAATGGACAACCCGAGCGTGGCCATCACAGTCATGAACGATCTGCATGCCCGCGGTGTGCAGCTGTCCATCGACGACTTCGGCACCGGCTATTCCTCGCTGGCCTACCTGAAGAAGTTCCGCGTCAGCAAGCTCAAGATCGACCAGTCCTTTGTGCGCGACCTGACCGACGACGCCGAGGACCGCGCCATCGTGGACGCCGTCATCCGCATGGCCGCCGCGCTCGGCCTGCAGACCCTGGCCGAAGGCGTCGAAACCGAGGGCCAGCTGGCCTTCCTGCGCCGCCAGGGCTGCCAGGCGGTGCAAGGATTCCTCTTCAGCCGGCCGCTGCCCGCAGAAGGTTTTGCAGAATTCGCCCTTGCGCACGCCGCGGCCACCCCGGCCGAGGCGCCGATTTCTGCCTACGCCATCTGACCCCATGCCCAGCTTCGTCGCCCAGCTCCACGCCCTCTCCGCCTCCCGCCTGTGCGTGGGCCTCGACCCCGAGCCCTCGCGCTTCCCCGGCGCCTGGGCGGGCGACGCCAGCAAGATCTACGACTTCTGCGCCGCCATCGTCGACGCCACGCACGACCTGGTCTGCGCCTTCAAGCCGCAGATCGCCTACTTCGCCGCCCACCGCGCCGAGGACCAGCTCGAACGCCTGATCGCCCACATCCACGAGGTGGCCCCTGGCGTGCCCGTCATCCTGGACGCCAAGCGCGGCGACATCGGCTCCACCGCCGAGCAGTACGCCCGCGAAGCCTTCGTGCGCTACCAGGCCGATGCGGTGACGCTGTCCCCCTTCATGGGCTTCGACTCGGTGGAGCCCTACCTCGCCTACGAGGGCAAGGGCGTCATCCTGCTGTGCCGCACCTCCAACAAGGGCGGTGACGACTGGCAGATGCAGCGCCTGGCCGACGTGCCGGGCCAGCCGCGCCTGTTCGAGCACCTGGCCCACCTCGCCGAGACGCAGTGGAACCGCAATGGCCAGCTCGGCCTGGTCGTGGGCGCCACCTACCCCGGCGAGATCGCCCGCGTGCGCGAGTTGGCCCCCACACTGCCCCTGCTGGTGCCGGGCGTCGGCGCCCAGGGCGGTGACGCCGCCGCCGTCGTGCAGGCCGCCGGCCGCAGCGCGCCGCTGGTGGTCAATTCCTCGCGCGCCATCCTGTACGCCAGCGCCGGCGACGACTTCGCCGCGCGCGCCCGCGCCGTGGCGGAAGCCACCCGGGCGGCCCTGCGCTGACGATGCCCCGCAGCGGCGACGACATCAGCAGCCTCGTCGGCCACGCCGCGCCGCCGGAGCAGCAGCGCCTGCGCCTGGCCACCAGCATGCGCTGGCATGCGGCACGCGTCTTCCTGCTGGCCTGTGCGCCCATCTTCCTGCCGATCAGCGTGCTGCTGAGCTTCACCCGCCAGCCGGGCGAGTGGCTCGACGGCTGGGTGCCGCCCGCGCTGTCGGTGCTGGTGTCGGTGCTGGCCGTCGTGCGGCTGATGTTCCTGTCGCGCAATCCGCGCAGCGAGGCCCGCCCCGGCATCGCGCTGGCCATGATGGCCCTCGTCATCGCGGTGCCCTTCAGCGTCGCCATCTCGCGCGACCTCGGCCTGTGGGCCCTGAGCCTGGCCATCATCGGCGTCATCGTCACCTTCGCCACCGGCATGCTGGGCCTGCGCTCAGGCGCCACGCTGGCCGCACTCGCGGGGCTGGCCCTGGGCGGCCTGTCCCTGGCCGAGGGCCTGGGCTGGTCCACCCACCCGATGGCGATGAACAGCCTGCTGCTGCGCACCATCGTCCAGTTCTGCCTGCTCGGCGCCGGCCTGATCGCCGGCTTCGGCCTGCTGAAGATGGTGCAGCGCTCGCTGGCCGAGGCCGAGGAGCGCACCACGCGATTCCGCGGCCTGCTGGGCATGGCGGTCGACTGGTACTGGGAGATGGACCGCGAGTTCCGCTTCACCCATGTGGCCGAGGAGCGCCCGGGGTCCTCGGGGCTGGACCTCGAAGCCCGCATCGGCAAGACGCCGTGGGAACTCGACGGCATGGGCCTGACCGATGACGAGCTCGACGCCCACCGCGCCGACCTCGAATCCCACCGCCCCTTCCACGGCATGGTGGCGCGCCGAGTCGGCGCCGACGGCAGCCCGCGCTGGGTGTCGATCAGCGGCGAGCCACGCTTTGACAGCCAGGGCAATTTCCGCGGCTACTGGGGCGTGGGCCGGGACGTGACGCACGAGGTGGCGGCCGAGCAGTCGCTGCTGGCCACCGAGACGCGCTACCGCGAGCTCTTCCGCCGCTCGCCCAGCCCGCTGGTGCTGCACCGCTGGGGCCGCGTGGTGGACGCCAACCCGGCGGCCATGGCCATGTTCGGCTACGCGCAGCGCTCCAGCATGATCGGGCAGGACCTGTTCAGCCACTACGAGCCGGGCGACGACGAAGTAGCCCGCCAGCAGGCCGCGCGCCTGGAAGGCCTGGCCCCAGGCGCGATGCAGCCCATGGCCGAGTACCGGCTGCGCACGCTGTCGCGCCGGCGCCGCCTCGTGCAGGCCACGAGCGTGCGCGTCGAGACCGCCAGCGGCCCGGCCACGCTGACCTTCTTCACCGACCAGACCGAACAGAGCCGCGCCCAGGAGGCGCTGCGCCGCAGCGAGGGCCTGCTGAGCCACCTCGTGGCCACCAGCCCCGACCTCATCACGCTGACCGAGGCCGAGAGCGGCCGCTACGCGATGGTCAACAAGGCCTTCGAGGCCCTGACCGGCTGGTCCAGCGCCGAGGTCATCGGCCGCACCTCGGCCGAGATCGGCATCTGGCAGAACACGGCCGACCGCGACGGCATCCTCGAAGCCATCCGCCGTGACGGCCTGGCCAGCAACCGCGCCGTGGCCTTCCGCCGCAAGGACGGCAGCGTCGTGTCGATGCTGGTGTCGGTCGCGCCCTTCGAGATGGACGGGCAGCAGTACCTGGTGCTCTACGCCCGCGACGTGTCGGAGAGCGAGCGCACCCGGCTCGTGCACGGCGCCATCCTCGAGAACGCCTCCATCGGCATCACGCTCACGCGCGACCAGCAGTTCGTGCTGGCCAACCCGCGGGTCGAGAAGATGTTCGGCTGGGAGCGCGGCGCCCTCATCGGCCAGCACGGCAGCGTGGTGTGGCCGACCGTGGAGGACTGGCAGGCCGTCGGCCGCGAGCTGGGGCCGCAGCTGGCCGGCGGCCAGCAGGTCGAGACCGAACGCATCATGCGCCGCCGCGACGGCAGCACCTTCCTGGCCCGCCTGCTGGCCCAGGCCGTGGACCCGGCACACCCGAGCCGCGGCGGCACGATCTGGATCATCGAGGACGTGACCGAGCGCCGGCGCGTGGAAGACCAGCTCGCCCAGGCCAAGGACGCCGCCCAGGCCGCCAGCCGCGCCAAGAGCGCCTTCCTGGCCAACACCAGCCACGAGATCCGCACGCCGCTCAACGGCCTGCTCGGCCTCGGCCGCCTGGCGCAGCAGCCCGACATCAGCGACGCCCAGCGCCGCGACTACCTCAACCAGATGATGGACAGCGCCGAGAGCCTGTCCGGCCTGATCTCCGACATCCTGGACCTCTCCAAGATCGAGGCCGGCCGCCTGACGCTGGAGACCCAGCCCTTCTCGCTGCGCGAGCTGCTGGCCTCCATCCGCCTGGCCTACCTCACGCTGGCGCAGGCGCGCGGCCTGAGCTTCGCGGTCGAGATCGATCCGGCCCTGCCGCACTGGGTCTTCGGCGACCCGCTGCGCACGCGCCAGATCCTCTCCAACTACCTCACCAACGCGCTCAAGTTCACCGAAAGCGGCGGCGTGACCGTCAGCGTGCGCCTGCTGACCGCCAATGCCCGCGGCAGCGCCGGCGACTGGGTGCGCATCGAGGTGCGCGACACCGGCCCGGGCATCGCGCCCGATCAGCAGGCGCGGCTCTTCCAGCCCTTCACGCAGGCCGACGAGTCCACCACGCGGCGCTTCGGCGGCACCGGCCTGGGCCTGTCCATCTGCCGCGAGCTGGCCTCGCTGATGGGCGGCGAGGTCGGCATGGACAGCACCCTGGGCCAGGGCTCCACCTTCTGGGCCGAGCTGCCCCTGCCCACCGCCCCGGCGCCGCTGGCCCACCAGCCGCGCGAAGCCCGGTCGGCGAACCCGGCCGACGAGGCCCTGCACGGCCGCCGCGTGCTGATCGCCGAAGACCACCCGGTCAATATGCTGATCGCCGTGGCCCAGCTGGAGCAGTGGGGCATGGAGGTCGCCCAGGCCAGCGACGGCCGCCAGGCCATCGAGGCCGTGCTGGCCGCCGCCAGCGTGGGCAAGCCCTTCGACATCGTGCTGATGGACGTGCAGATGCCCGTGATGGGCGGCCATGACGCCACGCGCGAGCTGCGCAAGCATTTCAGCGCGGAGCAGCTGCCCATCGTCGCGCTCACCGCCGCGGCCCTGGTGTCCGAGCGGGACGATGCCTTCTCGGCGGGCATGAACGACTTCCTCACCAAGCCCATCGACACGCCCAAGCTGCACCAGACCCTGCTGCGCCTGACGGCGAGGGGCTGAGCGCCGCGGCGCGGCCCGCTCCCGGCGCGAGACCTGCGCGAGCCGCCCACAAAAAAGGGGCACCGGATGGTGCCCCTCGGGGTGTGCGGGCTGCCTGCGCAGCCGCCGATCACTTGAACTTGTAGTTCGCCGAGATCGTGAAGTAGCGACCGTAGCCGTTGTGCAGACCGGCGTTGTGGCCGAGCTGGCCGCCGGCCGGGTCGTAAGGGGCCTTTTCGTCCGTGAAGTTCTGGATGTTCAGACTGAGCGTCAGGTCCTTGAAGCCGCGGTAGCTGTAGCCCACGTCGAAGGTGACCCACTTGGGCATCGCGCAACCCGGGTAGCGGTTGATGTACAGGTCGCGGCCGTTGGTGGCCGTTGGTGCGACACCCAGCACATTGCGGCCCGTCACGCCCGAATCGTTCAGCGGGCCGCCGTAGTGGCAGGTCGTGCCCGAGAAGTACTGCGGCTTCACGCCCGGCAGGGTCGTGCCGTCCATCTTCCGGATGAAGGAAATGCCCGAGACGTAGTTCATGGCGCCGGTCAGCGAATGCGCGCCGGTTTCCACCGAGGACGTGAAGCGCATCTTCAGGCGCGGCACGTCCGGTGCGGAGGTGGCCCAGTCGGCCAGGCCGCCGCGCGTGCCCACGAGGTTGTTCTAGGCATAGCCGGGGTGCTCGATGCGCATGAACTTCAGCGTGTACTGGCCGTTCAGGCTGTTCGTCCAGCGCACGCCGTCCATGATGGTCTGCGCGACGCGAACTTCGAAGTCCAGGCCGGAGGTCATCGTCGTGCCCTGGTTGACCCAGGGCGTGGAGACCGTCAGCAGCGGGCCGGTGCCGGGCTGGCCGTTGAGCAGCAGGGCCGGGTTGGTGTCACGCACGACGGTGCCGGCCGGGTAGGCCTCGGGGTGGTCGATGACCGACTGGCCGTCGGTGAGCGCCACTTCGTTGTTCTTGCGGATGTGCCAGTAGCCGGCCACGATGTCCACGCCAGCCGTCGGGCTGAAGATCAGGCCCAGCGAGCTGTTGTAGCTGTTCTCCGGCTTCAGGTTCGGGTTGCCACCGCCCAGGCCGGCAACGCTCTTGTTGCAGTCGGCGGTTTCGCCACCCGGCTTGGGCACCGGCGGCGTGGCTTCGATGTTGCAGCGCACCGGATCGCGCAGGCCGTTCAGGAAGAACTGCGCACCGCCCGGGCTCACCTGCGACACCGACGGTGCGCGGAAGCCTTCCGAGTAGCTGCCGCGCAGCGCCAGGTTGTCCAGGGCCTGCCACTTCACGCCGAACTTGGGCACGAAGTTGGTCTTGAGCGTCGGGTACTTGTCCACGCGGCCGGCGAAGTTCAGCTCCAGCGTCTTGGTGACGGGCGCCACCACTTCGGCAAACGCCGACTTCACGACGCGCGAGCCCTTCACGGCCGTGTTGGCCAGGCCCAGGATGTTGCCGGCGAGGTTCTCCGGGTCCGGCTTGATGTCGATGGCTTCGCGGCGCACTTCCACGCCGGCGGCCAGGCCGATCTCGCCGCCCGGCAGCTTGCCGACGGTGGTGCTGAGCTTGGCGTCCCACTGCAGGACTTCCGCCGAACCGCCGTTGAGCAGCGGGCGCGAGAGATCCGGGTCGGCGGCGATGGCGGCCAGCGAGCGGTTGCTGCCGCCGAAGGCCGGGCCGAGCATCTGGCGCAGCACCGGCAGGCGCAGGAAGCCGTAGTAGTACTCGTCACGCTCGGAGCGGTTCCACAGCAGGGCCGATTCCCAGTCGATGTCGTTGCGCACCGTGCCGCGCAGGCCGGCCATCGCGCGCTTGCCGGTGTTGGTCAGGTCGAAGCCGCCGGGCGCGCTCGGGAAGCGCAACTGCACGGCCGCGCGCGCGTTCGGGAAGGGGTTGTCCGGGTGGCCGATTTCCAGGATGGGCTGGAAGCTGGCCGCCAGCCCGTTGCCGTTGAAGTTGTTGGACACGCCCAGGCCGCTGATCGTGCGCGGCGCGCCGAGGTACTCGCGCTTGCTGCGGCTGAACATCAGCTCGGCGAAGCCCTCGATGTTGTCGCTCAGGCGCAGCACGCCGCGCGACAGGAAGTTCAGGTCGTTGCCCGGGTTCTGCGTCTCGGCGAACTGGTCGAGGTTGTAGTTGCAGAAGCTGCGGCCCAGCAGCGCGAAGGTGGTGATGTTGTAGCGGGCCGTCTCGCCGACGATCTTCTCGCCGTCGGCGCACTGCGAGTTGTTGACGGTGTTGGTGATGGGCACCGCGCTCGTCTGCGGGAAGCTGCGCGAACCCACCGCCCCGTTCTCACGGATGAACCAGGGCTGGTTGTTGTACAGGAAGCTGCCGTAGGGGTTGCGGCGCAGGTTGATCGCGCGGTAGTCGGCCGCGCGGATGTCCTCGTCGGTGGAGTCGCCCACCATGCTGCGGCCCTTGTGGCTGAAGTCGAGGCCGACGAACAGGTTGTAGCCCTGGGACGCGAAGTCACCGAAGCCGAAGGTGCCGCTGACCGACTGGCGCTCGTACTCGCCCGCGTCGTTGCGGCCGGCCAGGGCCTTCACTTCCAGGCCCTGGTAGTCCTTGCGGGTGATGAAGTTGACGACGCCGGCGATCGCATCGGAGCCGTACACGGCCGAGGCGCCGTCCTTCAGCACCTCGATGCGGGCAATCGCCGACACCGGGATGGAGTTCAGGTCGTACAGCGTCGTCGTGCCGTTGTTCGGGTTGGCATAGGCCGAGGGCGTCATGCGGCGGCCGTTGATCAGCACCAGGGTCGACGTGGCGCTCTGGTTGCGCAGCGACACGGTGGCCACGCCGCGCGAGAAGCTGTTCTGCGTCGGGGTGTCGTTGTAGCCGTCGTTGCCGATCGACGGGATCAGCTTCATCACTTCCAGCGCTGTGCGGGCGCCGCTGGCCTGGATGTCCTTGGCGGTGATGACGTCGATGGGCGAGCTGGTCTCTTTCGAGATGCGCTTGATGTTGGAGCCGGTGATCTCGACGCGCTCGAGCTGCTGGGAGCCGCTGGCCTGGGCCATGGCCTGCAGGCAGACGGTCTGGGCGGCGAGCGCCGTCAGCGTGACGGCAAGCTTGGATAGGTGTCGGTGGGTTTTCATGGACGTGTCGAAAGGTGACAAGACCACAAAAG
>Ga0233424_10002024_pt1 | contig 15559 bp, 13 predicted proteins | sample Watercolumn_Towu_FD_181011 | JGI IMG/M metagenome (GOLD analysis project Ga0233424, IMG submission 181011) | Freshwater microbial communities from Lake Towuti, South Sulawesi, Indonesia - Watercolumn_Towuti2014_125_MG | ecosystem: Environmental > Aquatic > Freshwater > Lake | place: Indonesia...
CCCACCGGGGGGGGGGATCGGGGACAAAGACCGCACGCAAAGCAACCCAAAGAAAGGCGGCGCCTTCGCACCGCAGAGAAAGGACTAATCCGATGAACGCCTGAAAGGCTGCTTGACAACACTCATAAGAGAGATGACCCACAGCCGAGACAGCGTCACGATACGAGAAAGAGTCCCTGAAATCGAAACGCATGAAAACTGGAACGTTCTCGGCTGTTGGGTCGAGCGCCTTGTTCGCTCTTCATCGATACGCTTCCCGCCGGTGGCGCACTCGATCAATCGAAACCATCTTCTGCTCGTCATCAATCGTGTAAACGACCCGGTAGTCTCCAACGCGAACGCGGTAAGCCTGCTCCGAACCCTGCCAGCTTCCTCGTTCCCGACGGCCGGGGCTCCTCCGCGAGTCCTCGAATCGCCTCCATGATCCGAGGCACCATCTGCAGATCAATGCGGTGCAACTCCCGCTCCGCGGACCCACGAAACTCAACCCGGTAGAAGGCCATCGGCTTTTAGACGTCGCTCGACTTCCCCCAGGGAAAGCCGTGGCTCATCGCGTCGCTCGGCGATGACTGCGAGATCATTCAAATCCTCCAGCAACTCCTCGTACTCGACGATCGGAATTACCGCTGCGATCTTCTCGCCGTTGGCATCAGTCAAAAACTGGGTTCCCGTACTCATGCCGTGAATCTACCCATCATCCAATGAATGTCGAGGTTGGAGCGAACGCAAAGGTCAGCGACGGGAGCCAGCCGCCGATGACGTTCGATTTGTCTCTGAGCGAATCGGCTGGCTCCCGTTCGCTGGACCGTCTGGTTCGACAAGGCTGCTGCCATCAGTGGCGCAAACGAGGGGCGGTCTCGGTGGCAGTGAGTCGAGAATCTCCTGAATCCCGGATGGCACGCTGATGTGGTACTGAGAGCAATGATCCCTGATCCTCCAAAGGAAGCGAATGTCCGACGGAGATCTGTAGCCAAAAGCAGTAAACCATCGCACGGTGTTCGGCAGAGTGCCTTCCATCTGTGATAGCACCTCGTCGTGCTTCCCTTGGCGCAAGAGTTGGGCATGCCCCAGATGCTCAATCGACATGATTGTTGTCGTCTGCTTAAGCACTGATGCCTTCGCGCTCCTGATCATGGAAAAATACACAATCGAGGCTCCGACCACGCAACCGACCAGCAGTGCAACGACCGTCACCAGAGTAATGTTGGGCTTTTTCATTTTGTCGAACGACAGAACTGAGCGACGCGGGCGGTCCAGCGCGTCCGCATTGCCAACTGACGTGGCCCGCCCGCGTTCGCTCCAGTGATTTTGTTAGGCGGCAATTCTTTAACGCTCACTCGCCCTTTCTAGCCGTCGTGAACCATCCGCCCTTGCTGCGCCATGTGTGGGAATAGCCGCCTCTGACTCCATTGAAGTCATCGGCAGTGCTGGAACTGCCGTAAACGCCATTAGTCACCGTCAGCTCACCGCGCAACTGACCCTGCGGCTCCTGCATCAGAATTGTGTATTCAAAAGTGTACTGGTTCAGCGTGAAACGCCGGTTGGCCCAAAAAGCTAACGCACTTTTGCCGCGAGTTCTTGTTTTGATTTGATCAGGGAAACGATTGGGGACGCTGTCCCCAAACCCCTGGGATTTTTCGCTTTGCCGTCGATCCCGCAGGAGGCCGGCCTGGGCGACCCAAGCCGCCCAAGCCTGCGGTATTCGAGTCCACCGCGGCGCTCGGGTTGCTTCCCAGCAGAGCCCTATCCTCCGGGTGAACGCTCGCGAGCTTATCAGCTCGTTGTGTTCTTCCAAGCCTCCGGTTCTCATAACAACATGTCGGGGCTGGCCCGACGTTGCCGCCGTTTCTCCCGCGCCGCTTCCAGCTTCCGATCCCGCGCGGTGTAAATCTCGGTGTGCCGGCCTTCCAGCCGGTCCTGCGGTGTCACGTAGCCCAAAGCGCTGTGCAAGCGCACCGTGTTGTCATGCTCCACAAACTCGCCCACCACCCGCCGGGCGTCCTCGATGGTGAGCGGCGTCTTGGGCCGAATCGCCTGCTCCTTCAAGGTCCGGTGATACCGTTCCAGTTTTCCGTTGCTCTGCGGATAGTGCGGGCTGGTCAACACGTGCGTCGTTTGCCAAAGCCGCAGAAGCTCTTTGAAATCCTTGGCCACGAATTGCGGCCCATTGTCCGAGATGATCTGGGGTCGCGCCTGGGGATGCTTCTCCCGGGCACGTTGCAGCACGATTTCGGCGTCGGCTTCTTTCATCGCCTCTCGAATCTCCCAGTGCACAATGGATCGAGAACACCCGCCGAGAATGCTGCCCAAGTAGGAGAAGGTTCCCCCCTCCTTCACATAGGAAAAATCGATGTGCCAATGATCGTGCGGCGCCAAGGGCTGCACGAATCCCGTGCCTTTGCGCGAGGGCTTCTGCCAGCGATTGGCCCAAAGTCCTTCGGCCTTGAGCACTCGGTAAACACTGGCCGGACGGACCGCCACGAGGTCCCGGTCCAGCATCATGAAGCACAGTCGCCGGTAGCCCTCCAAGGGATATTCGGGGAAAAACTTCACGATGGCCGCTTTCTCCCAGTCCTCCAGCCAATGGTCGCTCGGGACCAGAAAGTTGTGCTCGTTGGCCTGGCCGTATCGGCTCCGCCAGTCCCGGAATTTGCGCGACGAGAGTTGGATCCACCGCAGCAGTTGCTCGGAACAGGTCTCGGTCCGCTCCGACCCATGCCGCACGAAGTCCACCAGTTCGTCCCGAATGTCGTGGGCGATCCATGCCTGGTTCAAAGCTCCCCAAGTTCTTTTTTTAAGCGGATGTGCTCCTCCATCAACTCCGAGAGCACCTCATGCTTGCGCGTCAATCGCGCTTCCACCGCCTGGAGTTGCTTTTCCAGCTTGGTCTCGCTGCGAGCGTGGCCCGATCCTTCAAAGGTTCGCGCCCCGTTCTCAAAAAATGTTCGCTGCCACTGGTAAAACAGGCTGGGGTTGATTTTGTATTGCTCGCACAAATCGGAGACCGGTTTGCCTTCCAACAAATGCAAGCGCAGAACTTTGACTTTCTCTTGGCCACTTTCATTCCGCCGCTGACAATCCAATAGGGCAGCGTGGATTGCGTACCATCGGATGAGACAGGGTCATTGCCTCCTGACACGCCGTTCTACATGTTTCATGTCCTCTGACCGGCCGCACTGTCCCAAGATCGGAAACGGAAGGCAGAATCTGGACACTTTCCGCGTTGAAATCGTGGCAAGACACCATATCGTCCGATCCCGATGATATTGAACTCCCACTCGCATGAAATCACTCTGCCACATTGGCTTGCTCTGCCTCTACGTCTCCACGAATGCCCAAAACCCCGCCGGATTCCCGCTGTGGAATACCGCGCCTCCTTGGGCACTGGGCGCGCAGGAAAAAGACATACCGACGCTCACGGCTTACGAACCAGACCCTGAAGCGGCCACCGGTGCTGCAATCGTCATTTGCCCCGGAGGCGGCTACGGCGGCCTTGCGTCACATGAAGGGAAGGACTATGCCCTCTGGCTGAACAGCCACGGCATCACCGGCTTTGTTTTGAAATATAGGCTCGGCTCGGCTGGCTATCGGCATCCGCGCATGCTGGAGGATGTGGCGCGAGCCGTTCGCCTTGTCCGCGCCAAAGCCCGCGAATGGCGAGTTGATCCAACACGGATCGGCGTGATGGGTTCATCGGCTGGCGGCCATCTTGCTTCGACCTTGCTGACCCATTTCGATTTAGGCCGCCCTGATTCCGACGATCCGGTTGAGCGCGAAGGTTCTAGGCCGGACCTGGGTATTCTCTGCTATCCGGTCATCACGATGGGACAGTTCACTCATCAGGGGTCGAAGCGAAATTTGCTGGGAGAGAATCCTTCCGCCGACCTTGTGCAGTTCTTGTCCAACGAACTTCAAGTGACGCGCCAAACGCCGCCCGTCTTCATCTGGCACACGTTGGAGGATACGGCTGTGCCGGTTGAAAACAGCCTGGCTTTCGCCGCGGCACTGCGTCAGGCGGGCGTTCCGTTTGACCTCCACATTTATGAACGCGGCCGTCATGGCATCGGCCTCGCGAATGGCCATCCCTGGACGCGCGATTGCCTCTTCTGGCTCAGTCAACAGGGGTTTATCAAATGACCTGACCGGCTTGCTAGAGTACTGTGACAAAGAATTATCGATACATGCGCGGCAAGGGATTTTTGCGCCAGACAAGGCGCGAGCGACGAGCATACCCGTCGGTGGTCTGGGAGGAGCGAGCAACGAAGTCTGGCGCAAAAAGAACTGCCGCCCGAAGGGTTGCGTTGAGTTTGGCCTGTGGCTTCGTTGCTCGTTCGGTCACAGCCCGCTGCGGGGATGCTCCCTCGCTCCCGCCTCGCCACAGGCCAAACTCAACGCAACGCATGTATCGAAAATTCCTTGTCACAGTACTAGGTCTGCATTGTGGCCTGCACTGCGCGCCCCTCTCCCTCTCCTCCTCCAGACCTCAGAAAACACAAGAATTACGACAGGGTCCGCAGTCGATCCAATTCCTTTACCTCTCCGTTTTCTCCGTTGCCTCCTGTTCTGAAAACAGAAGAAAACAGAGGTAACGGAGAGGCCAAGGCGGGGAATTCAGTTTCCGTATCCGAACTTAAGGTCCGGCGTGAGCAGTTGCGCATCCTTCCTCACCACCACTTGAAATTGCGATCCGGCGGTGGCGAGAGCAGCCAATTCTCGTAACCCTTGGGGAATAGATAATTCTCCACGTGGCCGTCGCCGAAGAGCATGTTGAAGATGATCTTCCCCCGATGGTAGTGCCAGTCGTTTTGCTTTCGCCAACCGCGTTCCGCATCGTGCCGCGAGCCGTGCCAGGGCCAGTCGCCTTGAATAATCTTTGTCGAGGCGGCCAGAGCGACTTCGCCCGACTTGATCGGCGCGGCTTCTTTGCTCCCACGAGCCGCTTTGGTGTCGCCCGTGATGTGTTTGGTTCGGAACCAGTCCACTGACCACATCACCAAATAGCTGTTGCCCCAGCCTTCATACGCCGTTTTGGCCGTCGGCCAATAGGAGTCTCCCCGGTCGGCCGGGCAACGGAACAGTTCGACCGTTTGAACGTAGTGGTTCAGCGGCCGGTTCGTTTCGTTCAGCGTGTTGTGCGTGGTGACCGTGCCTTTGAGATTGCCTCCGACCGTCGCCCAATCCCCGTGCATCGGATAGAATTCCTGGTTCTCGTCCGTGTACAGGTGATAAGCGAGGCCGATCTGCCGCTGGTTGCTGACGCACTTAATCCGCTGCGCTTTCTCTTTGGACCGCGCGATGGCGGGCAACAACATGCCCGCGAGAATGGCGATAATCGCGATGACGACCAGCAATTCGATGAGAGTGAATCCGGTGCGCGTGCACAATTCTTGTGCATCGGATTCCTGGGGCGTCTCGTTTCCCCTCACCGTGCCCTCTCCCCAAGGAGAGGATCTTTCGGCGGGCTGAACTTGAACGGAGCGTCTCACAGCTTTGCCGCGATGGAGTAAATTCTCCCTCTCCCCAAGGGAGAGGGACGGGGTGAGGGGGAAGGCAGCGTTGGCGTGATCGCACGGCGGAAAACTGGAATGCGCCTCGTTCATTTGGCTGAATAGTTGCCGCGATGAGACATAGGCTCTGGGCCAATTGAATCCCGGCTACGCTGGCAAATCTCGCGTCAGCGGGCAACCTCAAAAGCAAACCCTTTCAGGTATTCCGTCTCCGGGATGGCCGGGATGATCGGATGATCCGGGGACTGAGTGTAGGCCGCGACGCGCCTGAGGATCCGGTGCGCGTCGCCGGCCGCCTCCAAAATGACGGCTTGAAACATCGCGGGGTCGATGTGGTGTGAACAGCAGAACGTGGCCAGCGTCCCTCCCTTTTTCAACAGCTTGAGCGCCCGCAGGTGAATCTCTTTGTAGCCCCGCAACGCGTCCGGGATCGCCGCCCGATTCCGCGTGAACGAAGGCGGATCCAGAATGATGAGGTCGAACCGGGGCACAACTTTTTCATGAGGACGAGTCACGGTCTGTGTTTTAAGCCAGTCAAACACATTTGCCGTTTCGAACGAGCATCGTTCGGTCAACCCGTTCGCCGCCGCGTTCCGTTTCGCCGCCTCGATTACCTCCGCTCCTTGATCGATTGCATGCACATGCGCGGCTCCGGCGCGCGCGGCGTGCAAGGCGAATCCGCCCACGAACGAAAAACAGTCCAGCACCTGCGCGCCGTGAGCTCGCTCTGCCACGAGCCCGTAGTTAACCTGTTGATCCAAATAAAGGCCCGTCTTGTGGCCGCCCAGCAAATCAACTGCAAAGCAAATCTGATTCAGGTTCACGGTCCTGCGCGCAGAAGCTTCAGCGCCGAGGTCGCCGTCGATCACGCCATTGGCGTTCGGCAATCCTTCGAACTTGCGCGACGCCATTTCATTGCGTTCCACGATCGCCCTGGGGGTGAAGAGCGACTTCAGCGCGGCGAGGATCATGCCCTTCCGCTGATCCATGCCGAGGGACGAAGTCTGAATCACGAGCGCGTCTTCATATTTGTCCACGATCAAGCCGCTGAGGAAGTCGCTCTCGGCGTTGACCACACGAAAGCTCGTCGCCTCAGGAAGGTGCTTCCGGCGCAACGCAAGCGCCGTCCGGATTTGCTGCTCGAAAAATGGCTGGTCAATCGCGACCCGCTCGCCCGCAATCATCCGGACGTGGATTTTGGATTTCGAATTGTAAAAGCCAATCCCCAGGAAACGCTGGCGGTGGTCCTTGACCTGGACGATATCTCCGTCCGCCGCCGGTTCCGTCAGCCGCAGAATGGAGCCTTGGTAAATCCAAGGATGCCCCGCGACCACACGGTCGGCCTCGCCCGGACGAAGAAGAACAGCAGGCAAAGTTTGCATGATCATTTGTCAACAGCGCCGGCAACCTAGCTGGGCTGCCGCGATAAGAAAAGTCAGGAACGGGCTGCGCTTGGTCGGGGAAGGCTGCGGGCGCGCTTACGGTTGGCTTGGAGACAATTTCCTCCAATTCCTTTTCATTGTAATCTTAGCCGAAACTATTCAGAGCGATGAAAGGCTCGCCCTCACCCCGGCCCTCTCCCCCAGGGAGAGGGAGTAACTTTTGCACACCGGTGGACTCATCACTGTTTGGTGAGCGTTTCCCAGTGCGGGGAAGAGCGGTTCCCTCTCCTGGGGGAGAGGGTTAGGGTGAGGGCGATTGACCTTTTCAATGAATAGACACGGCTATTACTACGATCGTCCAAACTGCTCGCAAGTTGCGATCATTTTTCACCGATTTAACGATTTAACCTTTTAACAATTTACCGAGTTCGGGCGATACCCCGTGGTTCATGCGTCGCTCCGCGACTTTAGGCTTGGCCCCTTGCCGTTACGTGGGCTCAAAGCCCACGGCTACCCTCGTTGCCTCGCTCTGCAAGGCCTGGAGTTTGGACATTTTCCGATGGCTTGAATTCATGTCGCGCATGTAATTTTCGCGCTCTCCCGGAGGGAGCAACGAGTGCCTGCGATGGCCCGCCAGTAGAGAGTCGAATATCCCGGCGCGATTTATCACGTCCTGAATCGCGACGACCGGCGGGAGCCGATCTTCCTGGATGACGCGAATCGCCAGCGCTTCGTCGAGACGTTGGGCGAGGTTTGTGCCAAGACGGGCTGGTGAGGAGTTCAAGCCGATCCGCCGGGTATGATGTCTGGGCGAGGAGGCCTTTCGGAGGCAGTTGCTGGAGCAGATGAAACGACCGGCTGCGGGCAGAGCATTGCGGCGAGGAACGAATGGAGGTAGCGGAAGCGATGGCGCAACAAATCATCGCCGAGGAATTGAAGCGACGGCGGTGGCGGGAAGCGATCTCAAAGCCCGGCCGAAGGGGGATTCAACCAAGGTGGCGCTGGCGGCGCGCTTGCGGGCGGAGACGACGCTGACGGTGAACTGGATCGCCGAGCGTCTGGGGATGGGAGCGCGGGCTAACCTGAACCACCTATTGTATCGGCGACGGAGGTCTGGTGCGAGGTAGCCTTTTCACTGGCCCCATCGGACAGTGAAGTCCGTTGTCCGCTCGTAAAGCCAAGTGGCGTCGGTCCTGTCAAGGGTTGCATTCGAGATGGTCCGTTGACCGTAAGTGGTGATAGTCGGTGACTTCCATTTTCTGATCTCCGAGTGGCCGTCCGCAAACGAGAGGCCGCCTGCACTGTTGTGGTAGGAAGCCGGATAGTCCACGTACGAGGTCTTTGACTCATGTACAAACCACCCGTCATTGATCGAGGCCGGATTCTCATCAATCGTCACCCACGTCATGGAAGGTCCAAGAACGAAATCCCCTTGCTTGCGATATACCTTACCCATGGCGCGAGTCTCTCCGGGAAGGGGATTCATGAAGCAACTCATCGAGTTGCTGCGGACCTTGGGAATCCCCCCTCCTGTTCCAAACGGGCTTCTGGTCGTCGCTCTGTCAGCGGGGCATTTATAAACCCCCAATGTATTCACATAATTATACAGCAGCGAATCCATGATCAGGATGGTATTGGTCCAACCTGGCGCCGTGTGCATTGTCCCCATGCACCACTGGTTGAGCGAATAGTTTTTGGCCGCATTATGGGTGTCCACCAACCCTCCCAACCCTGTCGATGGGCAGATTCTCTCTTGGTTATCACCAGAATAAAGCGCCCATCCCAGCATCAGTTGTTTGCCGTTGCTCAGGCACAGGATGCCTTGAGCCTTGGTTTTGGCCTTGGCCAATGCGGGAAGCAGCATGCCAGCCAGGATCGCAATGATCGCGATTACCACCAGCAGCTCGATGAGTGTGAAGCCGCCAAAGCGGCCTCGTTGCGGACTGTAGGTCATTTGCATAGGAAATATTCGAAAATAAATCGATTAGCGTGTGATTAACCAATACACATGATTTTCCAAGAGGCAAGCTTCGTCTTCTTCGTCTCGCCGAATTGCCCAAATTGCCGCAAGCCCGTCACCCGGGCGCATTGTTTAAGAAGAAATCCCGCCGGTCTCGGCGGGATTTGAAATCGCATGTAGAAGGAAGAGGGGTCAGTTCTTGATATTGAAACATGAGGTGCCTGCGATGGCCCGCCAGTAGAGAGTCGAATATCCCGGGGCGATTTATCACGTCCTGAATCGCGACGACCGGCGGGAGCCGATCTTCCTGGATGACGGGGATCGCCAGCGCTTCGTCGAGACGTTGGGCGAGGTTTGTGCCAAGACGGGCTGGTGAGGAGTTCGAGCCGATCCGCCGGGCATGGTGTCTGGGCGAGGAGGCGTTTCGGAAGCAGTTGCTGGAGCAGATGAAACGACCGGCTGCGGGCAGAGCATTGCGGCGAGGAACGAATGGAGGTAGCGGAAGCGATGGCGGAACAAATCATCGCGGAAGAATTGAAGCGACGGCGGTGGCGGGAAGCGATCTCAAAGCCCGGCCGAAGGGGGATTCAACCAAGGTGGCGCTGGTGCCGCGCTGGCGGGCGGAGACGACGCTGACGGTGAACTGGATCGCCGAGTGTCTGGGGATGGGAGCGCGGGGCTACCTGAACCACCTGCTGTATCGGCGACCGGCGACCGAGGTTTGGTGCAAAGTAGCCATTATCAAGAACTGACCCCCGGACTGACAAGTTCGCGCCTCGCGGAAAACTTTCGCGGCGCGAAAAAGTGCGAGGATCCAGTGCCGCAGCAGGCGATCTGTAACATTCGCCACTGAAAAGAAACGCAAAGGTTTCCTGCTTTTGACCTTGGCGTCGTTTGATTGTGACACACCTCACTTATGACCTACCTTGCGAATCTGACGGTCGCCCAAAAAAGATTGGCCAGCCCGAAGTGTCGAAAACCAAACCTAGAGAATTGCTATGAGTTGCCCCGCATACAAACGATCCATTGTCGTGGGATTTGCCCCGACCTCGAACCAACCTTCATCCCCTTTAGACCAGCATCGACAGCGCAGCCTCAGCGCACGAGCAATGCGTGCGGCCGGAGCATTGTTGTTGCTGGCTACGTCTTGGGCAGTCCGCGGCCAGTACTCGGTCCCCAATGTTTCCAACATACCAGGCGCCGTGACCAATGTCCTCGGTCGCACCACGATCATCAATCAGGGTCTCGTGGGTGTCGGCCATATTTCCGCATCGGCGATCGACAGTTTTGGAGAGACGTTCGGATCCATGTCCGGAATGCAAATCACCGGATGGAAAAACAATGGCGACGGGACTTACAGCGGAACGCTCAACGTTCTCCCAGACCGCGGTTACAACAGCGGCGGTTTCTACTCGGACTATGCTGCGCGCATCAATCAGATTGGATTCACTTTCAGACCCTACACCAGCGCGAGCAATATCGGCGGCACGAGCGACGCGGAGAAACTGGCGGCCCAAAACCAATTCACCTTCACGACGGGAATCAACGGAGTAAAGTTCACCTATAGCGATCCCGTCACCGGTTTGAATTCCGTCACGACGGGCCTCGATCCGGGGACAAATTACGTCACGCTCTTTGGGCAAACCGTCCCATACGTGCGATCGTTCATGGGCTTGCAATCCCCGGCCGCCACCAACCTGACGACCTATCCGAACGTGAACAAACTTCCGGTGGATTCGGAGGCCCTGGTGTTGAAAGCGGATGGCTCGGGGTATATCGGCGATGAGTACGGCGCGAACATTTACTACTTCAATTCGAGCAAGACCATCACCGGCGTGATTGTGCCTCCACCCGCGTTTCAACCGAAGCTCACTAACTCGCCAAACTTCAGTTCCACAAACGTTCCCACGAGTGGCCGCCGCAACAACCAAGGCTTCGAGGGCGTCGCGCTTAGTCCCGATGGCACGCGTCTATTCGCGATGCTTCAGAGCGCCACCATTCAAGACTCGGACGCCAACGCGCAGAACAGGAAGCACACCCGGTTGCTCGTGTATGATGTCAGCACCAATCCCACAAATTCCACCCCGCTCGCCGAGTACGCGTTCACCTTGCCCACTTATCGCACCACGGGTAACGGCGGCGCGGTCAATGCCACGGCGGCGCAAAGCGAAATCCTTGCGTTGGATAACCAACGCCTCCTCGTTCTTTCCCGCGATTCGAATGGGCTCGGCAGTGTCTCGACCAACCAAAACGTCTTTAAAAGCGTTTTGCTCGCTGACCTCAGCGTCGGAACTCCGACCAACTTTGCCACGGACGCCGCAAAGAACGCCAGCGGCGGGAAGATCGATCCGTCCCCAGGTGTGCTCGACCCTGCCATCGTTCCCGTTTCTTGGACCGAAGCGGTCAACCTGCTGAACACGACGCAACTCGGAAAGTTCAACGTTCGCTTCGACACGGGCACTAACCAGGTCTCGAAGCTGATGATGGGAGAGAAATGGGAAGGCATGGCTCTGGTTCCCACCGGAGATGTTGGGAAACCAAACGACTACTTTCTCTTCGTTGGGAATGACAACGATTTCACCACCTCGGCCGGCACAATACGCGGACCAGATGGCACGCTGGTGACCTATAACGCCTTCAACGGCTATCCGGCGAATCGGATCCCATCGCCGCTCGATTCGGCGAACAACGAAAGCGACACGCGCGTCCTCGTTTACCGCGTCTCCATCTTGATGGATGCTCGCGCGTCCACCCCACTTTCATCGTATTTGGATTTCGCAGCGCTGGCGACGGCCGGTCCTTCGACAACCGTTCTGCCTTATTATACGCCGAGCGGTCCCGCCTACGCTAAGGGGTTTGATGTGCAAGCCGTCTCGATCGCAACGGTCGGCGATCCCGCAGGGTCGCCGTTTCCGAACGGCTACAAAATGGCGGGAATTCCGGACGGTCTGGGTGCGTTCGACAACGGCAACGGCACTTTCACACTGCTGATGAATCACGAACTCCGCGGCGGCGATCTCCCCGGTGGTTTCGGCACCTCGACGACGAATGCCACCACGGGTGTCGTCACGACCAACGCCAACGGCGCTCAAGGCATCACTCGCGCTTACGGTGGCAAAGGCTCGTTCGTTTCGCGCTGGGTGATCAACAAATCGGATTTGTCCGTTGTCTCCGTGCGCGACCAAATGTTGCCCAACAGCCTCAATCTCTGGTCCACCAATGGATATCGGAAGTTTGATCCAGCGACGGATTTTCATCTATCGCGGTTCTGTTCGGCAGACCTGCCGCCGGTGTCGGCGTTCTACAACTCGGCAACGGGACGGGGCACAACAAACCGCATTTTCATGAATGGAGAAGAAGATGGCGGAGCCTTCCGTCCACTGGGCCGCGCGTTCGCGCATGTTGTCAGTGGACCGAACGATGGACAAAGCTATGAACTTCCTTGGCTCGGAAAATACAATTGGGAGAACGCGGTGCCTTCGCCCTTCCCGCAGGATTTGACCGTGGTCATGGGACTGGATGACAGCGATATGACGAACAGCCAGGTCTATGTTTATCTGGGCACGAAAGGAACGGCCGGGCTGGACATCGCCAAAGCAGGTTTGACCAACGGCCTGCTCTATGGCATCCGCGTGGAGGTTGGAGGCGCCCGCGTGGCTTTTGAAAATTCGACCAACGTCTTCGGAACCACGAACCGGGTGAGATCCGCCGCGTTCAAGCTGCACAATTTCGGAGATGTCACTTACATGTCGGGCAACGAACTCGACTCCAATAGCAACACGAACATCACTTCGTTCCAACGCGTCGAGGATGGGGCGTGGGACCCGACGCATCCGAACGATTTCTATTTCGTCACGACCGGAAGAGTTGAGAGCACGGCGACGCGTTCCACCTTCAACGACGTGACGAATCCAACCCGCCTCTGGCGCCTTCGTTTCACGGACATCACGCACCCGGAGCAAGGCGGAACAATCGATATGGTCCTCGATGGTCCCATCGGAACCGGCAACGGACTTTCGCACGATCAGTTGGTGATGATGGACAATATTTGCTTCCTCAATGACGGAAACATTCTCATTCAGGAAGATCCAGGCAACTATGGGCGACTGTCGAAGATGTGGCATTACTCGCCCGCGACCGGTGAACTCGTCGAACTGCTCGCGGCCGATGCCCGGACTTTCGCTCCCGGCGGCGTCGCCTTCCACACGATCGACGAGGAAGCCTCCGGCGTGATTGATGCCTCGGAGATTCTCGGCCCCGGCTGGGTGCTCTTCGACGTTCAGGACCATTCGAGGTCTTCGACGGAATTGGTCGAGAATGGCCAGTTGGTTGCGCTGCACTTGAGCCGGATGAGCAACACCGGACCTGCCACCACGATTCCGCCGTACTACGTCGCGACGCGCAATGCGTTTGATGCCGGCGTCCGTCCCTACCTCCTGTCTTTAATCACCACCGGCGACACGAATGTCGCTCTGCCAAACGGCTACAAAATGGTGGGCGTTCCCGATGGACTGGGCGCATTCGACAACGGCAACGGCACTTTCACCGTGCTGATGAATCATGAACTGCGTGGCGGTGACTTGCCGGGCGGCCTGGGAACCGTCGTCGCGGCGACCAATGCCACGACCGGCGTCGTCACGTTCACGACGAATTCCGCGCAAGGGATTACGCGGGCTTACGGCGGCAAAGGCGCGTTCATCTCGGAATGGATTTTCAACAAGACAAACTTCCAGGTCACGGCTGCGCGCGACCTCATTGCCACGAACGGCGTGAATCTCTACACCACGAACGGCTGGCGGAAATTCAATCCGACGAATGATTTCCATTTCTCCAGGTTCTGTTCCTCTGACCTCGCCCCGGTCAGCGCTTTCTTCAATGCGCTCACTGGAAAGGGCACCACGAACCGCATCTACCTGACCGGCGAGGAAGACGGAGGCCCGTGGCGTCCAGGACAGGGCGGACGCGCTTTCGCGACGTTGGCGACGGGCGCGTCAAAAGGCCAAGCTTACGAACTGCCTTGGCTGGGCAAGTTCAGTTGGGAAAACGCGGTCGCTTCGCCGTTTCCACAGGACTTGACCGTGGTCATGGGACTGGACGACAGCGAGCTCGCGAACAGCCAAGTCTATGTTTACATCGGAATGAAGACCTTGGCAGGCGCGGATATTGACAGAGCCGGGTTGACGAACGGATTGCTCTACGGCGTTCGAGTGTGGGACGGAGCGAAACGGCTCGGCACCGAGACCAACGACAAAGCGCTCGGCGTGGCCGGTCGCGTGAACCGGGCGCGTTTCGATCTCTACAAGTTCGGTGATGTGTCCCGAAAGTCGGGCGATGAATTGGATCGGGAAAGCTTGGCGCAAATCACGAATTTCCAGCGTGTGGAAGATGGCGCGTGGGACCCCATGCGGCCCAATGAGTTTTACTTTGTCACGACGGGCCGAGTGGAGAGCAACAGCTCCCGCGCCACTTACCATGATGTGACGAACGCTTCGCGGCTGTGGCGGCTTTCGTTCGACGATATCACGCATCCTGAATGGGGCGGTGACATCGAATTAGTTTTGGATGGACCGACTGGATTGAAGAACGGGTTGAGCGACGCCCAGCCTGTGATGATGGACAACATCGCCGTCGCCCACGACGGCCGTATCTTGCTTCAGGAAGACCCAGGCAATTACGAACGCTTGTCCAAAATCTGGCTGTTCGACCCGAACGACTCGACTTTGAAGGAAGTCGCCGCGGCAACGTCGGCCTCATTCAGCAGCACCAACAGTCCGGCTTTTCTCACCCGGGACGAAGAGTCCTCCGGGATTATTGATGCGTCGGAGATACTCGGACCCGGCTGGTACTTGTTCGACGTGCAAGTGCATCGAGTGGTGGGAGGCGAGTTGGTCGAGGGAGGCCAGCTTGTGGCGATGCAGATCGCGGAGACGAGCGCATTTCCGAGCTTCCGCGTTCAGCCGGTCAGCCAGACAGCCACGATCGGCGGCACGATCACGGTCGCCGCGGATGTTGTGGGATCAGGGCCGTTCACCTACCAGTGGTTCTGGAATGGGGCCGCAATTCCGGGCGCGACAAGCCGCGAGGTCACTCTGTATCAACTGCCGCTCAACCAGGCAGGTGCCGGCCTGACCGTCGCGGTCACTGGCGCGGAAGGCACCGCTCTCAGCAAAGTCGCAACCATCAAAGTCAACCCGATTCCTTCGTTGCTATCGCTGGATTTGGTGCCGACCATCACCGTGACCGGCACGGTTGGCGGGCTTTATCGTGTGGAATTCACCGACGCTATCGGCGCAACCAGCGGCTGGCAGACTTTGACGAACCTCAGCCTGGCCGTTTCACCTACGACAGTGCCCGATCCAAGTGGTGTCAGGAAGCCGGCGCGAATTTACCGAGTGGTCACGCCCTAATTTGGTTTGGTGTTTGGTGGTTTGGTGAGAGGCCGAAGAACTCGTTCTTCGGCCTCTGCCATTACCCCTGAAGAATTCGCCCTTTCATCCTTTTCGATGATGAAAGGTCACTGGATCGCCACACCCGTGTAACACCCATTTGCCAGGATTGCCGTCATGCGCAAAAACCCCAGGTGCCTCAAGAGCGTGGGAGATTACGTCCACCTGAATCCTGCCCGGGCGAAGTTGGTGGCGGTGGATGCGCCCTTGAAGAGTTTTGCGTGGAGCAGTTGGCCGGCGTATCTGCTGGCGCCGTCGAAACGC
>Ga0233424_10002026_pt1 | contig 15519 bp, 14 predicted proteins | sample Watercolumn_Towu_FD_181011 | JGI IMG/M metagenome (GOLD analysis project Ga0233424, IMG submission 181011) | Freshwater microbial communities from Lake Towuti, South Sulawesi, Indonesia - Watercolumn_Towuti2014_125_MG | ecosystem: Environmental > Aquatic > Freshwater > Lake | place: Indonesia...
GCAAACTGAAAGAGTTCCGACGAGTTGCGACACGCTACGAAAAACTGAAGCAGACGTTTCTGGGAATAATCCATCTGGCCCTCCGGTTCATCCCTCTGAAGCGACTTTGATCGTCAACAGAGCCTAAAGCTGCCGTTTGGCTAAGCAACCGTCCCTGCGGCGATCCGTGGCCGTCATCGAATCAGAACTTGCGAGCTGCTCCACTTCCCGCCGCAGTATTTCGTCTTCGTCACAAGCTTGTGCTCTGCCACGCCGGTTTGTTCAATGGCGGTCGGGATTTCGTCGCCCCTGTCGGTATCGCGATGACATCACGTTTTGCCGGAGAATTCCATGCTTGAATCTCGCCGATGGTTGGCGTTCGTCGTGTTGAGTCTCACCGGACTGAGTTGGTCAATTCCGAACGGTCAGACTTCGGTTCGTGCTGGCGACGAGAAGGAACCGCCGAAGGAATTGCTGGGGCTGCCGCTGATCTTTTCGGACGACTTCGAGGAGGGGAACTCCGAGAACTGGGAGCCGAGCGACCCCAAGGCGTGGTCGATCGACGTCCAAAAAGGGAACCACGTCTTCAGCCAGTTCAAACACATCGTGACCAAAACACCCGTGCGGTCGCCGTTCAATCGGGCGGTGGCGAAGGACCTGCTCGTCGGCGATTTTGTCTTGGACGTGAAGTTGCAATCCACGGCGAGAGACTACGACCACCGTTCGCTCTGTCTGTTCTTCGGGTTTCAGGATCCCGCCCACATGTACTACGTTCACTTCGGCAAGAAGACCGATGACCATGCCAATCAAATCTTCATCGTGAATAACGCCGACCGCAAGAAAATCTCGACGGAGACGACTCCGGGGACGAACTGGGACGACGAGTGGCACCACGCGCGCATCGTTCGCAAACTCGAATCGGGCACGATCGACGTGTACTTCGACGACATGGAGAAACCGGTCATGCGCGCCGAGGACAAGACATTCACGTGGGGCCAGGTGGGGATCGGCTCATTCGACGACACCGGCAACTTCGACAACTTGCTCGTGTACGGCAAGAAGGTCGCCAAGCCGAAGTAGGTCGGTGTTCCAGGCTGACAGTCAGGTTGGAATGCCTGACGCACGCCGTATCACCCACGGAAGGTCAGGCCATGATCGAGTCCCCGTCCGAATTGAACGAACTCGCCCAAGTCGCCGAAGAGGCGGCGCGCATCGGCGGTGATGTCCTGCGGGAGTGGTCCGAGAAATTCACGGTCAGCGAAAAAGGTCCGGCCGACCTCGTCACCGAAGCGGACATCGCGTCGCAGACGGCCATCCACGAGTTCATCCACACCCGGTACCCGCAGCATAGTTTCCTCGGCGAGGAAGGGTTGTCGAAGAATTCCGGCGAAAGCGGATTCCGCTGGATCATCGATCCGCTCGACGGCACGACCAACTACGTCCACCGCTTCCCGTACTACGCCGTGTCGATCGGCGTGGAGCATCACGGCGAACTCGTGGTCGGCGTGATCTACGATCCCAACCGCGATGAATTGTTCGCGGCCGTTCGCGGTGGCGGCTCGACGCTGAACGGGCAGCCCATGCGTGTCAGCCGGTTCAGCCCGCTCAACCAGGCGATGGTGATCGCCAGTTTCCCCCCCGGCGTGCGCGCCGACAGTCCGGCCATGATGCGGTTTCTCAAGGTGTTGCCGCACGCGCAGACAATCCATCGCTCGGGTTCGTCCGCGCTCAACCTGGCCTACGTCGCCGCCGGACGCCTCGATGGCTACTGGTCCACCAGCCTCAAGCCGTGGGACATGGCCGCCGGGATCGTGCTCGTGCGCGAAGCGGGCGGGCGTGTCACCAAATTGGACGGTTCGCCCATCGATCACCACATGATGAGCCTGCTCGCCACCAACGGCACAGCCGTTCATGACGAATTGGTGGCGCTCCTGCCGGGCTGAGAGGCAGCGATGACACGCCGCTACGTTCGCGGTTGCCGGTGCCACAGAAAATACACCGGAACTCCCAGCAGCACGATGACCAGCCCCGGCCAAGTCGTCGAGGGGCGGTAAAGAAACAGTACGAGCAGAATCGCGGCGGCGGCGACGATGTACAGCGCGGGGACGAGGGGATACCCCCACGCTCGGTACGGACGCTGCGCATCCGGACGCGTGCGACGCAATCGGAAGATGCCCGCAATCGTCAGGATGTAGAAGATCAGCGCGGCCGAGATCACATAGTCCAGCAGATCGGCGTAAAGATTGCCGTACTTGCCGCCACCCGGTTGCCCAGCGTTCGGTTGAATCGTACGCGGCAAGACGAGCAGCGCGGACCAAACGCCTTGAAGCAGCAACCCGGCCGCCGGCACCTTGGCGTCGTTCAATCGGCTGACGAACCCGAAGAACAATCCATCGCGAGCCATCGCGTAGTAGGCTCGGGCACCGGACAGGATCAGTCCGTTGTTGCAGCCGAACGTTGAAACCATGATCGCCCCGGCCATCAAGCCCACGCCGATGCCGGGGAAAATCCTTTCAAGCGTCGCCGTTGCCACCCGATCCAGCGGCGCGGACTGGATCTCGCCGAACGGTAACGCGAGGAGATAGGTCACGTTGGCCAGAAGGTACAGTGTGATGACCAATCCCGTGCCGAGCGCCAACGACAGCGGGATGTTCCGTTGCGGGTTCTTCACTTCGCCTGCCGTGAACGTAATGTTGTTCCACGCATCCGACGAGAACAACGACCCCGTCTGCGAAACGCAGAGCGCCACGAACAGTCCGAACGCGGAAGTTGCCGCCAGTCCTGCGACGATGGGCTGAGTGCCTCGTGCAGTCCACAGGTCGCCGAAGTTCTCCGCGACCGCCTCGGTGTTCCAGCCAAGCGACACGCCGACCACGATCAACCCGGCGAGCGCCATCGTCTTCGCCGACGTGAACAGATTTTGAATGAGCTTGCCGTACGACACGCCGCGTGTGTTTGTCCAGGTGAGGACCGCGATGACGATCAGCGCCACGAGTTGGACCGTCGAGAGAGACACGGCGTAGCCCTCGGTCAGATGCACTGGCGCGATCAGGTAGCGGTCCTCCGCGATCCACGGCAGAAACACACTGGAGTACCGCGCGAACCCAACTCCAACGGCCGCGATGGTCCCTGTCTGGATCACGAGGAAGAACGTCCAACCGTACAGAAACCCCCAGAACGGCGAGAACGCTTCGCGCAGGTAGACATACTGGCCGCCCGCGCGAGGCATCATCGCCGCCAGTTCGCCGTAGGAGAGTGCTCCGGTGACGGTCAAGAACCCGGTGATCAGCCACGCGGCGAGCAACCAACCAGGACTGCCGATCAGCCGCGACATCTCCGCCGACACGATGAAGATGCCCGAACCGATCATCGATCCGACGACGACCATCGTGGAATCGAACAACCCCAGCTCGCGCCGGAATTCCGTCTCCAGCCCTGCGGAAAGCGATTCACCGTCGCGTGGCGTCGTGGCGGAAGTCATGTCTTGGTTTCATCCGACAGCATGCCCGCCGGCGACGCGCCGTGCGACGCGATTTCGCGTCGCAGTTCCTGCCCCAGGATGCTGTGGTGCCGGCCATAGAAAAAGTAGATGCACACTCCAATTCCCAGCCATGCAAACAGCCGCCACCAGTTGGCGGCCGGCAGCGAAAACATCAGCAGCAGGCACGTCAGAATGCCCAGGATGGGAATCAGCGGAACCATTGGGCAGCGGAATGGGCGTGCCGCCTGGGGGTTGGTCTGGCGCATGATGAGGACCGCAGCACAGACGATCACGAAGGCGAACAACGTGCCGATGTTGGTCAGGTGCAGCAGGGCGTCGATCGGCAACATTCCCGCCAGCACGGCCACGAACACGCCGATCAGGATTGTGCTCTTCCACGGAGTTTGGAACTTGGGATGCACTTCGGCAAAGAACGCTTTTGGGACCAACCCGTCGCGAGCCATCGCCAGAAACACACGCGGGGCGCTGAGCATCATCACCAGCAGCACCGAGGTGATTCCCGCCACGCCCGCTGTGGCGATGATGACTTCGGCCCACGGCAGTCCCGCGTGTTTGAATGCACTCGAGACGCCGGCGTTGACATCGATCTGGTCGTACTTGACCATGCCCGTCAGCACGGCAACGACGGCGATGTACAGCACGGTGCACAACACCAGCGACGCCACGATGCCAATCGGCACGTCCCGCTGCGGATTGCGAGCCTCCTCGGCGTGCGTGGAGACCGAATCGAACCCAATGTACGCGAAGAAAATGATCGCCGCCCCTGCCAGCATCCCGACCGGTTCCCCTCCGGCGTTGGTTTGGCCCATCACCGGGATGCCAAAGAAGCTCAAGCCCGACATGCCATACGGAGCGAACGGCGTCCAGTTCTCTGGCTTGATGTAAAACGCACCAACCAGAATCACAAACACCACGGCAGCCACCTTGATAAACACCATCAGGGCGTTGAACCCTGCGCTCTCCGAAATCCCCTTCACCAACACTGCCGTGACGATCGCCACGATGATGACGGCCGGAAGATTGATCAGCGACTCCGTGCGAACGAAGCGACCGTCCTGATAAATGTACGGTGAACTCGTAAGCAGTGGTGAAAGCTTGATGCCGGCCTTCGACATCACCGACTGGAAGTACCCCGACCATCCATTCGCCACGGTGGCCGCGCCGACCGCGTATTCGAGCACCAGGTCCCAGCCGATGATCCATGCAAACAGTTCGCCCATCGTGGTGTAGGCATACGTGTAGGCACTCCCGGCGACCGGAGCCATCGACGCGAACTCGGCGTAGCACAGCGCGGCAAAGATGCACGTCAATCCGGCCACGACGTACGACAGCATGAGCGCCGGACCCGCCACGTTGTGCGCGGCCGCTCCCGTCGCCACGAAAATCCCGGCCCCGATCACGGCCCCCACACCCAGCGCCGTTAAGCTGACGGGCCCCAACACGCGCTTCAGCCGGTGCTCGCCAGCCATTTCTCGCAGCAACACATCCAGAGATTTGGTCGCGAACAACTGATTCTGATTCGTCTTCATCGTGGTTCCTTGGAGTGGCAGAACGGAAGAGTGCGCCTGAATGAGGCGGCATTCTATCGTGGCCTGCCGTCGCATCCAATCTAGCAGGCACACTCCGTGTGCCGTCAGGCCGCGGCCGAGTCGGGGATTCCGCCTTGGCGATGCCGCGCGGTGAGCAGGTGAATCGCGGCGGTCAGGCCGTGCAGGGCTCCGTCGATTTGCCGCGTCTCGTGCAGCACACGGAGGTTGTCGGTCAGCGCCGCTTGCAGTTCGACCAACCTTCCCTCGCCGCGAGCGATCGAGTCGAGCGTCTTCACGAAGCCGCGGATTTCGTCGCTGAACGATGTCGCCTTGTCCAGCGCGGCCTGAACATGAGCCATGTGCTGATCCTGCCGCATGTCCACATGGGAGACCAACTGTCGCAGCCGCGAGTCGCGTTCGGCATCGTTGGCCGCGTGCCGTTGCCGCAGGACCTCGAGCGCGTCGTGCCAGCGCTGCGACTCCTGCTGCTGACGCTGGTCGAACCGCTCGTACAGCCCGTCGATCGCTCGCGACCAGACCTCGATCTGCCGCTGCAACGTCGCGGCGATCGATTGCAAGGCTTCCTGGTTGGCCGCTTGAACGATCGTCAGGAACGGAGCGATGTTCGCGTCCTTGACTTCGAATCGGTTCAGCAGTTCGCGTTCGACCAGCCGGTTGATCCGGCGGACGATTCCGTGTTCGAACCGCTCGCAGACAAACAGTGCGAACATCATCGTCATCGCGGCCGCCAGCGCGACGGTCGTCGTGTTGAACGCGGTCCCCATTTCGGCCACGATCGCGGGGAGCTTGTCCGCCATCTCGTCGAATGAAAAGCCGCTCAGCGCAGTGCCGAAGTGGACCACCGTGCCCAGGAATCCCAGGATCGGCGACACGGCGATCACGAACCGCACGAGCGTGTAGTTCGCGTGCGTGACATCATCGTCCTGATCGGCGAGGTACTGCAAATGGTCGCGGTAGTCGGCGGCCGAACCGTTTTCGACCACGTGCTCCAGCGCCTGCGCCAGCCGCCGTCCGACTCGCGATTCCTGCAGCCACCTTGGCCGCGTGCGAATCTGCTCCAGCAGCACCGCGGCGTTCGACACCGGTTCGCGGCCCGACCTTGCAGGCAGCCACTCCCGCCGCAGCGCGAGAATCTCCTTTGGCAGCGACAGGAATCGCAACGCGATGTCGGCCAGCCCCCAAATGAACAGCCCGACGATGACGTATTCGACCACGTGTTCGGTCGTGTAGTGATACAACAGCGTGCCGCGCAGCGACGGCAGGCTGACGACCGAATAAAACGCGACCGTGCCGATCGCTCCGAGGAAAAACGACAGGTCGAGAGCCTTCAGAAAACCCGTTTTGCGATTCGTGGACATCGGTTGGTTCCGCTCGAAAACTTTGATAATGGATTGCTTTTGTCCCCTCTCCCCAAAGGGGACAGGGGGGGAGGAAAATCGCGGCGGATAGAAACAACATCGGCCCGGAGTGTCAATCCGAGTTGCGAACGGTCGGCGGTCGATTGTAATCCCGGCGACGAGTGGTAGCATGTCGCCGCGACATGGGTGCCTGACGGCTTGTCGCCGCCAGGAGAATAGGGAAGACGGTGCGAATCCGTCGCGGTCCCGCCGCTGTAACCGGGGACGAACGCCGCAACTGCCACTGCGAAGACAATCGCGGGAAGGCGCGGCTGCTCGAACGATCCGGAAGCCAGAAGACCTGCCCAGACGTCGTTCGATCCGCCAACGGACTTTGCGAGACACAAAGCGTTGCCGTCTGCCCCGCGCGGGTTCCGTGCCATCCGGCCGCGAATCGCCGCCGCGCGACATCGGCTTCCGTGCGTCTCCCAACTCCGCCGGCAAGTTGTGTCAGTCAACGGAGAATTGTCATGCCAGAATTGCCTTCCGTCCGTACCCCCCGTCCGCGCCGCAATGCCTTCACCTTGATTGAACTCCTGGTGGTGATCGCGATCATCGCCGTACTGATCTCGCTGCTTTTACCCGCGGTGCAGCAGGCTCGCGAAGCCGCCCGGCGAACTCAGTGCCGCAACAGCCTCAAGCAGTTCGCCCTCGCGCTGCACAACTACGTCGACACCTACACCGGCTTTCTGCCGGCCTACACGATCGACGATTCGAAACGAATCGCCGACAATCTGTCCGGCTCGTGGACTCCCGGCGGCCACTCGCGATTCTGGTTCGGCGACGTGAACTATGACGAACCCGATCCGACCAAGCAGCTCGACTTCAACGCCGGCCAGTTGGCTCCGTACATGGAAACCAACCGCCCCAGCTTCCAGTGTCCGAACCTCAGCGAAGCTCAAGTCGAAGTCGTTCGCTTCGGCAAGATGGCTTCCGGCTACGGTTACAACGGCCGGTACCTCGGCATGGGCACAACCTACGACTACTCGGCGTGGCCGACGATCAACGTGAAGGCGGAGTTCCGGCGGCTGCAAGACGTCGTGCAGACCACGCAGACCCTCGTGTTCGCAGACAGCGCCGAAGTGGATTTCCTGCTGCGATTCAAGGAGACGTGGTTGCTCGAACCGCCGAGCAACAATTACCCCTCGATCCATTTCCGCCACACCGACAACGCCAACGTCGCTTTTCTCGACGGGCATGTCGAAACGCGCAACCGCGAGTTTTTCATCACGATTCCCGGCACCAACTGGATGAACGCCAGCCAGGCGAACAAGATGGAAGAAAAACGGCTCGGCTTCATCAGCAACGGCAACCTGCCCGATCCCTCACGACGCGACGAGCTGTACGACCGGCGGTGAGTCGAGAGGCAGCGAACCTATCTTTCTCGGATGACGTGTCGGAGTGTGAGCGTTCGAGCGTGACGGGAAGAAACTCCGTCACCCTCGAACTCCAGTTCTCCCACACAGCCGCCTGTCGATTCACGACGAGGCAAAGCAATACACGTCGATCACGAGAAACTCGTGCGACGAGATTGAAACCGCTTCGCTCGTCGATCAGACTGGCGAACCGTGGCGCACGCCTTCGGCGATCATTCCGGTTCCGAACGCCCGACGGAGGAATTCATGGCCAGCCAACTGTTCAATCTCAGCGGTCGAGTCGCCGTGGTTTCCGGAGCGGCTCAGGGTTTGGGTCGCGCGATGGCCCTCGCCCTTGCGGAGCACGGAGCCGAACTCCTGCTGGTCGACCGGAACGCCGAAGGCGTGAAGCGAACCGCGGACGAAATCCGGCAACTCGGCCGCCGCGCCGTCACTGCCACGGCCGATGTGTCGCAACCAAACGAAATCCGCGCGGTGTTCGCGGTACTGGACCGCGAGTTCGGCCGCATTGACTTCCTCGGCAACGTCGCCGGAGACGGCATCATGGCCAAGCCCGAAGACATTTCGCTCGCGGACGTCGAGCAAACTTGGCGCAATCTCGTGCTCGGCCGGTTCTGTGCCTGTCAGGAAGCGGGCCGACGCATGCTGGCGGCCGGTCGCGGCAGCATCGTGAACATCGGGTCGCTCGCCAGCATCACCGCGCTCGGTCGCGGGCACATCGCGTACAGCATGGCGATGGGCGCCGTCGCGCAGATGACTCGCGAGTTGAGCACGGAGTGGGCCGCTCACGGAGTGCGCGTGAACGCGATTCTCCCCGCGCAGGTCGTCAACCCCAGCCTCGAAAAGCGCATGGAGGCCGATCCGAATCTGAAGGACACATTCCTGCGCGGCATCCCCCGCGGACGCATGGGCCAACCCGATGACATTCGAGGCCTGTCCGTGTTCCTCGCGTCCGACTGTTCAAATTGGATCACCGGAGCGCTCATTCCGATGGACGGCGGCAACCTCGCGATGAACGGTGGAGGGAGTGTGAGGCGGGCAGTGGGCAGTGGGCAGTAGGCAGTAGGCAGTGGGCAGTAGGCAGTAGGCAGTGGGCAGTGGGCAGTGGGCAGTGGGGACGGAGGCGATTTATGGCGGGACAGATTCGGTCGTACAGAGACTTGGAGGTGTGGAAGTTGGCGATCGAGATTGCGAAGCAGTGCTATGTGGTCACCCGCGGATTCCCGAAAGAGGAATTGTTCGGCATGACGAGCCAGATTCGCAGGGCGGCGGCGAGTGTTCCAGCAAACGTCGCCGAGGGTTATGGGCGAGATTCCAAGGGCGAGTACGTTCAATTCCTGCGCGTGTCGCAGGGCAGCCTCAAAGAGCTTGAAACTCACCTGATTCTGTCTCGTGAAGTAGGAATCGTGGACTCCGCTCGTGTTGAGCGAATTCTCTCGGACTGCGAACGCCTTGGCAAAATGTTGCGGTCCCTAGTCCGTGCCATCCAAAGAAGTCCAGCCAATTGAATCGGCGTTGCCGCGACCAAGCACCAAGACTGTTCATTCCATGCTCCCCACTGCCCACTGCCCACTGCCCACTGCCCTCTCCCTCTACCGCACGATGCAGGTCATCCGCCAGACCGAGGAGGAACTGGCGCGGTGTCACCAGCGGGGCCTTGTCCTCGGCGCTTGCCACACGTACGTCGGTGAAGAAGCGATCGCGGCGGGCGTGTGTGCTCACCTGCGTCGCGACGACGTGATCTTCAGCACGCATCGCGGCCACGGGCACGCGCTGGCGAAAGGCGCTCACCCGCGCGAACTCATGGCGGAACTGTTCGGACGCGAAACCGGCTTGTCGCGCGGGCGCGGAGGCAGCATGCACCTGTTTTCGCCCGAGATCGGCCTGATGGGGACGAGCGGCATCGTCGGCCCCTGCATCTTGCAGGCGGCGGGGGCGGGCTACAGCTTCAAGGTTTTGAAGACCGATCAGGTCGCGGTCGCATTCTTCGGAGACGGAGCCGCGAACAACGGAGCCTTTCACGAGGGACTCAACATGGCCAGCATCTGGAAACTGCCGGTGCTGTTCGTGTGCGAGAACAACCAGTTCGCCACCGAAGTCCCCTTCGCGTACGCGGCCGGAAACCCCACGGTCGGCCGCCGCGGCGAAGCGTACGGCATCCCCGGATTCGAACTCGACGGCAACGACGTTCTCGAAATCTTCCGCGTCGCCGGTGAAGCCGTCTCGCGCGCCAGGGCAGGAGGCGGCCCGACGTTGATCGAATGCAAAACCTATCGCACCCGTGCTCACGCGGAAGGGATGGGCGATTTCACCTACCGATCGAAGTCGGACGTCGAAGAATGGAAAGCGAGGTGCCCGATCCAGAGGCTGCGGGCGTTGGTGGGCAGTGGGCAAACGCAGGGCAGTGGGCAGTGGGCAGTGGGCAGTGGCGAAGAGGTCACGGCGGCGCGGTTGGATGAGATTGACCGCGAAGTGCAGGCAATGGTCAAGGAGTCGCGCGAGTTTGCGGAAGCGAGTCCCTGGCCAACGCCAGAGTCCGCGACTCGGCATGTCTACTGCGAATCCCGTCCGTCCCCCACTGCCCACTGCCCACTGCCCACTGCCCAAACCCGCGACCTTACCTTCAGCCAGGCCACGCTCGAAGCCCTCTCCGAAGAAATGGCCGCCAACCCGAAAATCTTCGTGATGGGCGAAGGGATCGGGGTGCGCGGCGGGAATTTCAGGACCACGGCGGGGCTGTTCGAGAAGTACGGCCCTGTGCGGTTGTGCGACACGCCGATTTGCGAGCGGGGATTCGTCGGGCTGGCTGGCGGCGCGGCAATGACGGGGTCGCGTCCGGTGATCGATTTCATGTTCGCCGACTTCATCATGGACTCGGTCGGTGAAATCGTGAACCAGATCGCCAAGATGCAGTACATGTCGAGCGGACGGCTGACGATGCCGGTGCTGCTTCGCGGCTGCATCGGGATCGGGCATTCGGCGGCCACGCACCACTCCGGCAGTTACTATGCGATGTACGCTCAGGTTCCGGGCCTGCGCGTCGTCGTTCCGTCCTCGCCGGCGGATGCCAAGGGACTTTTGAAACGGGCACTCCGCTGCGACGACCCGGTGCTGTTCCTCGAACACCGCGAAATCCTGAACGTGAAGGGACCGGTCCCCGCGGACGATTACGAAATCGAATTCGGCCGCGCGGCGGTCGTGCGTGAAGGGCGGGACATCACGGTTGTGGCCCTCGCCCTCATGCTGCACCACACGCTGCGCGTCGCGGAGCAACTCGCGGCGGAAGGCGTGTCGGTCGAAGTCATCGATCCGCGCACGGTGTCGCCGCTCGACACGGACACGATCCTGCAATCGGTCGCGAATACCGGCCGCCTGTTGATCGTCGATGAGCCTCCCGAACCGTGCGGCATCGGAGCCGAAATTGCCGCGCGGGTCGTGGCGGCGGGGTTCGACGATCTCGACGCGCCCATCCGGCGGCTCAACGGTGCGTTCACCCCCACGCCGTACAGCCCGCCGCTGGAGAAAGCGGTCGTGCCGCAACCGGAGGACATCGCGGCGGCGATTCGAGACTTGTTGGAAGAATGACGAGGGCAGTGGGCAGTAGGCAGTGGGCAGTGGGCAGTGGTGATTCTGGTTCGGCGTCTTCCCCACTGCCCACTGCCCACTGCCCACTGCCTGCTGCCCATCAGACACTGCCTGCTGGAGCAATCGAATGCCCATCGACATCACGATCCCGCGCCTCGGCTGGAGCATGGAGGAAGGCATTTTCGTCGGCTGGCACAAGCAGGACGGCGATGCCGTCAAGCCGGGCGACGTGTTGTTCAGCCTCGAAGGAGACAAGGCGATCCAGGAGATCGAGTGCCTCGACGCGGGCGTGCTGCGGATTCCGCCGACGGCTCCCGAGCCGGGGACGACCGTGAGCGTCGGGGTCGTGGTCGGGTTCATCGTGCAGCCGGGGGAAACGATCGCTGTCGACAGCGAGGCTGCGGTTGTGGCCGACGAATTGGTTGCAAGTCGGGAGGGCGAAGCTCCTGCTGAGCCGCAACCCCGCACAAACGCGCGGGAGTTCGGCTCGGCAGGAGCCTCGCCCTCCCGTGCTGATTTGGAGTCGCGGACGAACGACACGGGCGGGCAAGCCGCCCGTGGCACCCCGCGAACGGTGGCGATTTCACCGAGAGCGTTGCGAGTCGCTCGCGAACTCGACGTCGATTGGACGCAGCTTCACGGCAGCGGCCGCACGGGGCGGGTTCGCGAACGGGACGTGCGGGCCGCGGCTGCGGAGAGGCATCTGCCGTCCGCGCCGACTCGAATTCCGATTTCGCCGCTGCGTCGAGAGATCGCGAACCGGCTGAGCGTTAGCGTGCAGAGCGCGGTTCCCGTCACACTCACGACGACGGCGGATGCCACGCACCTCGTGAGGCTCCGCACGCAATTCCGATCCGCCGAGGCCGATTCGCCGGGCACCGCGATCGGGTACACCGAGTTCTTCGTGAAGCTGTGCGCTGCCGCGTTGCGGCAGCATCCGTTGCTCAATTCGAAGTGGAACGACGACGCGATCGTGCTCCACCACGAAATTCACATCGGGATCGCGGTGGACACCGATGCGGGGCTGCTCGTCCCGGTGATCCGCAACGTGCCGGAGTTGTCTCTGCGGCAGATCGCGATCCAGTCGCGCGACCTGATCGCCCGCGCTCGTGAACGGCGGCTGCGGCCGGAGGAGTTGCAAGGGGGCACGTTCACGGTGACGAATCTCGGCGCGTTCGGGATCGACGCGTTCACGCCGGTCATCAACCCGCCGCAGTGCGCCGTGCTCGGCATCGGCCGGATCGCCCGGCAACCGGCGATCGTGGACGATCACATCGAACCGCGCGATCAGGTCACGCTGAGCCTCACATTCGATCATCGCATCGTGGACGGCGCGCCAGCGGCCCGGTTCCTGCAATCGCTCGTGACGATCATCGAGAATCCCGGCAAGTGGCTGACAGGATCATCCGATGTTCCGCTGTGAGCTGCGGTGATCGCACCCCAAAATGACGGCTTTACAAGAGCCTCGCCCTCCCGCTGGTCAGGTCACGCCCGCGCGACCGGTCTCGGTTGACATTCGGAGTCGCGGGAATATCATGGCGTCAATCTCTCATGTCTTGGCGGCTGCGTTGCGGATCGAGTTTGCGGTTTCATCATTGAAGGGGCACGCTCGTGAACCTCATTGAGAATTCTCAACCGCCCGAAGTGCGCAGCGCCCTCAGCCCTCAGCCCTCAGCGCGACCGAGACCGAGACCATAGGTCCATTGATGGGGCGGCTCGATGGTGCATGCCGCGTGCGCAATCACTCCTTGCCGAGAATTATGCGCCGGTCCGGAATTACGGTCATTGAGTTGCTTGTTGCGATCGCTGTAGTTGCGATCCTGGTCGCACTGTTGATTCCTGCGGTTCAGCAGGCGCGTGAGACAGCTCGGCGCAGTCAGTGCCAGTCGAACCTTCATCAACTTGGAGTGGCGGTTCACAACTATCACGATCAATACGGGATGTTCCCGCCCGGGAACCAGTTTGGCTCGTCGCTCTTCGTCGCCATTCTTCCTCAGATCGATCAAGATGTCCTTTTCAGGCGTGCCCCCGGTCCAGATCCAATGAATCCGCTGTTGGAACTCGTCCGGACCAAAATCCCTCTGTTCCTGTGCCCCAGCGACCCGGCGACAGAGGCGATTGGAAGCTGCAGTTACTCGGGCAACTACGGATCGGGTTATAAGCTCGCGGTTCGCGACTGGAACGGGATGTTTGGTACTATCCGCTGGCCGATTCGGTCCCGGGATGTCACCGATGGCCTGTCGCAGACGGCGAGTATTGCCGAATGCCTGATTGCGGACAAAACACGCGATCGGCGGCGCGCGATTTGGGCAACTCCCAAATTAGATTTGGACCTGAACCAGTTCGCGCAAGTGTGTCGAGAACAAGCTGCACTCGGTGGCCCGGCGAACCTTTTGTCTCGCAATTCAAATTGGACGGCAGGACAACCCGGGAACACCTTGTACAACCATCTTCTCTATCCAAACGATTGCAGTTGCAAGAACAGTGGATCTGGATCTCCAATTCCAGACGGGGCATACTCGGCGGGGAGCATGCATCCGGGAGGGGCTCACGTCTTGAAAGGGGATGGAAGCGTCAGTTTTGTTTCGACGCACATCAATTTGATGGTTTGGCGTGGGATGGGTTCTCGTCGTGGTGGCGAGATTGTCCAGTGACTTCTTACTCAGAAAAAAGGAGTACGAAATGAGCCGGAGTCAACGCGTCTTGACGATGGCAATTGTGTTGCTCGCTGCGTCTGCTGCAAATGCAATTTTCGATATCGCTCACCCGCCTCCGCCCGTGGGCCACGTTTATTACACATCCAACATTGTCGCCGACGGAGACACGGACATGGGCGTCGACGTCCACGTATACATCAGATAAGGGATCAGAAACTGGCAATCAGCTTGCCGATTCGGGAGCCGTCGGTGTTCCTGATCAGGACATCGACTGGGAACATAACTTTCCAGCGCCGAACCCGCATTGGGTAACGGGCAACGACATTTTCTGTGTGCTTTACGACCAAAGTGATTTGGATGTGATAAAGGACAGCCAACAATTCACAATCACCGATCAACCGATGTAGTCGCGGCAGCACGATAATCTCCTGTGAATGACCTGCCCATAATTCGTGAATCTCTGCAACGCCGAGTGGGGCTTGACGCCTCGCGAAATTTTTCGCGAGGCGTGTCGGCGGCAATCCGCTCGGGGGGCGAATGCGCGAAATATCGCGTCTTCGAAGTAATGGTCGTGTTTGCCGTCGCTGTCTTCGGGGGCTGTTCTCGGGACGAAATGCCGCCTGCACTTCCCGCTGCGTCTCCGCTTCCACCGCCAGCGCCGAGAAAGCCGAGTTCTGTACGCATTGCTGAGATCAGAGCTTTCGAGGTTGGGACACCGACACCAGGGCGTCCGATCTCGACCATAAAGACCAATGAGCCGTTTATGGTCACGGCTACCGCTACTGTAAACGAACAGATGCAGGCGAGTGAGTTGCGCGGACTGCTCCTATGCGAGTCGCGACGATCCGGCCGAACGGTGGTTTTGCAATCCGCGAAGTGGAAAGGTCAAAAAACCACGGCCAACCAATACACCGCGACCGTGACTCTCAAAATTCCGGCCCGAGGTGCTAAGCACTTCATCGTCTTGTACATCGACGACAAGCCGGTTACAGAACTTCCAATCGAGGTTCAATGACTGATCTCTACTGAGGAATTCTCGACAAACGACAGTCATGATGCGGACGGCGGAACGAAACTCGGCCAAACGACCGTTGTGGAGGCGAGTCTGGCGCAAGACTCGGGTAATCGACGGCTGACGGGCCGAGTTTCGGACAGAACTCGGACAAACGACGGCTGAGGGGCCGAGTTTTGTGCAAAACTCTCGTAGACGACGGCTGGGAAGGCGAGTTTGGTACAAAACTCGGCCAAACGACGGCTGGGAAGCCGAGTTTTGGACAAAACTCGGGCAAACGACGGTCGGGAAGCCGAGTTTTGTGCAAAACTCGGACGCACGAGCCAACTGGAATTGAAGTTACGTCAATCCTGCCTGTTTTGACTGGAAAGGGGTCGTCATGGGAGCCAATCCGCTGCCGGGGAAGATTGACGAGTTGTTTACTCTCGCCGAAGACATGGCGGACGGGTTGCACACGCACG
>Ga0233424_10002028_pt1 | contig 15501 bp, 15 predicted proteins | sample Watercolumn_Towu_FD_181011 | JGI IMG/M metagenome (GOLD analysis project Ga0233424, IMG submission 181011) | Freshwater microbial communities from Lake Towuti, South Sulawesi, Indonesia - Watercolumn_Towuti2014_125_MG | ecosystem: Environmental > Aquatic > Freshwater > Lake | place: Indonesia...
GTTTTGAAAGATAGGCGAGAATGCTGGCATGGATACTGCTAAGTCGGTTTCATGTTTTTGTCCTTGTTTTTCATTAGGTTACAGTTTATATTATAACACAAACTTCTTAACTTAACGACATTGGCCTAGGGGCGGCATTGCTGATTCACTTCGAAAATAGTCATGTTTCACGTTGGATCCTGGCAAATCCGCTTGCGGTTGGGGTTGGCCGAATTTCTTACTCGCTTTATTTGGTACATTGGCCGATATATGTATTTTTCCGGCAGTGGGCCGGAGGGGAGCTGTGCCTCATAGAATCTCTCATTGTGGGCATCGTTTCATTGTTGTCGGCATTGATGATGTATCGATATATCGAACAGCCGTTTCGCATTCGTGGCGACGGCAGTACAATGAAGTTTCACACACGCAGTTTTGTTATGGTGTTCGCGGGGTTTTCCGTCTGTCTTGTCGTTGTGTCCCTTCTAATATCTAAGGGTCAAGGCTGGGCTTGGCGTTATCCTGCTGAATTAGCAAAGCTGGCCTCAGAAGCGGAGGCCGAAAAGCAGGCTCGATATTCTCCCTACCGTGAACGATGCTTGGCAAAGCACAGAATTCCGTGCGATAAGCCGACTCAAGGAGTTAACGTATTTATTGTAGGTGATAGCCATGGGCCCGATGCGTTTAATGCGCTGGTATCACAATATCCCGATTTCCATTTCGTAATGTACACAGTCGGTGGATGTCCACCGCTTGTGCGGGAAAATTACACATTACTGGCGGCCAATCATCCAAATCGAAAGAGCTGCGTAGCGAGCAATGAAAAGCTATTATATGACACTCAGCTTAGCAAAGCCGATCTTGTTCTGATAAACACCGTTTTCATGTGGTACCGCCCGGAGCACCTCGCTCTCAGCATCGGTCAAATCCGCAAACACACCCACGCAAAAATCGTCGTGCTGGGAAACTACTTGTTCTTTGATGAGGATTTACCTGACATGGTCGTTCGGCACGGCGCACTTGTTATGGACGCTTTTTACGAAAGGAATTTAGCCAAACATAGCCTGGCCTTTGAAGACGAATTGACCGCTTTATCTCAAAAGCTTGACTTCATCTTTGTTAGCAAACGCCAAATTTTTTGTAAAGGAGTATCAATAGAAAATTGCCCGCTGATCTTGAGGGATAAGCTGTTTACTTATGATCGCCACCATTTGAGTCTAGCCGCAGCGCATGAACTAGGGGCCGCATTAAAGTCTCGCCTCGATCCTATTTTTTCTAATATTACTCGCTATAAGTCTTCCATAAAATCATGAATTTAACAATTGATACCACCGAACGTACCATCATCACTAAAGACTATGATGGCCGGGAAACCATCACACCGTTATATTCCAAAGACGGGTTTACACTAGTTTCTAAAGTCTGGCTTAAACAAGAGTGGAACCAATTGCACTGGCAATCATTTTCTTGGTTTGGTCTCCAAATATGGCAGTTACCTGAAGATTTGTTGCGGCTACAGGAAGTGATTACTAATGTCAAACCGGATGTTATTGTCGAAACTGGAGTAAGCCGGGGTGGAAGCGCAGTTTTCTTTGCTACTATGTGCCGATTGTTAGGAAAGGGGCGTGTTATATCCATCGACATCCATATACCCGCTGAGGTACGGCAAGCGATCGAACAAAATCCTTTTTCAGATTTGATTACTTTAATAGAGGGTGATTCTGTATCCCCGGAAGTGGTTGCTCAGGTAAAAAGAAAAATTGGTAAGAACGAAAAAGTCTTTGTTTTCCTGGATAGTGATCATTCCAAGGCTCATGTATCGCGCGAATTAAATGCTTATGCGGACTTGGTTACATCAGGCTCTTATATGGTGGCCACCGATGGCGTAATGCAAAGTTTGACAGATACGCCTTATGGCCGCAAAGAGTGGGAGCATGACAATCCCGCGGCTGCGGCTCGGGAATTTGTGGCATATCACCCGGAATTCATCATTAAGCGTCCGACTGCATTATTTGGCGAACAGTACATCATTGAAAGCATGACTTTCTGGCCGGATGCCTGGTTATATCGTATTTCTAACACTGAAAACAAATAATATGCACAAGAGCTCATATGACAAAATGGCGTTGTTCAGGAAGACTTATTTGGCGGATCGAGTGCTAGAAATGCTATCCATCTACGATCTGGGCAGCCAAGACATAAACGGCTGTTATAGGCCGCTTTTTTCCGAACCCGCATGGCAATATGTTGGGCTGGACATGGAAGGTGGCCCAAATGTCGACGTTGTATTGAACACTCCTTATGCGTGGAAAGAAGTTGCCAACCATTCGGCTGATGTCGTGATTTCAGGGCAGGCTTTTGAGCACATCCAGTATTTCTGGATAACCATGCTGGAAATAGCCCGTGTGCTTAAACCCGGCGGATTATGTTGTATTCTGGCTCCGTCGAGCGGGCCTGAGCACCGTTATCCCTTGGATTGCTGGCGTTTTTATCCCGATGGCATGGCGACTTTGGCGCACTTTGGGCAAATGGAAGTGATCGAGGCGAGTACGCAATGGGATGACAAGGGCTATGTTGACGGTAGCGATTGGTGGCACGATTCTCTATTGATCTGCCGAAAACCCGATCATGGTGTTTGGTGGAATACCAAAAGCGGCCTAAAGCGTTGGCTCCAGCATCGCGCAATGACAATAGGGATGAGGTGAACTTGAACCGTTTTTTGGAATTATCGGTATTGAGTCCGAATGAGTGGACTCCACGCGATATCAGTGAAGTGATTTCCTGGCAGGGGCATATTCCGTTTGCATTTTCGCTGATCCGTTTATTCACTCCGGCTTGTCTGGTCGAACTGGGTACGCATAAAGGCGACTCTTACCTGGCCTTTTGTGAAGCCGCTCATCGTTATTCACCTGCTACCCGTTGTTTTGCGATTGATACCTGGACCGGCGATGAGCATGCCGGCTACTATGGAGATGAAATTTTAGAGAATTTACAAAAGCTGCATAATCCTCTTTATAGCAGTTTTTCAACGTTGATCCGCTCAACGTTTGACAATGCGCTAGCTAAACTCCCAGATGGTTCGATTGATCTGTTGCATATCGATGGTTTACATACCTATGAAGCGGTACGGCACGATTTTGAATCATGGCAAAGCAAACTTAGCGATAAGGGCATTGTTTTATTTCACGATACTCAGGTTCATCAAAGTAATTTTGGTGTTTGGAAATATTGGTCGGAATTATCTTTACACTACCCACACTTCGAGTTTAGTCACTCCAACGGACTTGGGGTATTGGCAGTTGGCAAGCATGCGGCTGAAGCACTACCTGATTTATTCAATATTGATGCAAATACGGCTGCAAAAATCTGTACGCTATTCAGTGTCATTGGAAACTCCATTGCTTTTAATGGGCAATCAAAATTGCTTTTGCTGGAGCGTCAGAATGCTGCTTCCGAAATTGCCCAGTTGAGGGAACAGTTAGACGCAAGTAACCATGCGTTGGACGCAAGTAACCATGCGTTGGACGCAAGTAACCTGGCGTTGGCAGCAACTAACCAAACATTGAACGATATTATTAAATCCACATCCTGGCGGATGACCTTCCCTCTTCGCCGTATGGTTACGATTGCCCGTTTTGTCGCTGAAAATCCAAAAGCATTTTGGGTGCTGATATTTCGCAAAATTTATCATCGTCTGCCCTTTGCTACCGTAACGCGAAATCGCTTGAAAAGTAAGCTTTATCGTCTTTTTCCAGGCTTGTTTTCGGATACCTTATCTTATGACTTATGGCGATCACAGGCTGTTGGTGTTATTCCAGAACTATTTGAGATAAAGCATCCCAATGGCGTTCAGGATGCATTTGAACTCATGCTCCCGGATGAACCCATGGTTTCAATTGTCATTCCTGTTTACGGAAAAGTTGATTATACCTACCGATGTTTGCAATCACTCTGGTCGCATCGTTCGCATTACAGTTTTGAAGTCATTGTCGTTGATGATTGTTCTCCTGATAACACGGCTGAAGTACTGAAATCAATTAACGGCCTGCGTTTGGTGTCCAACGATACCAATCTGGGGTTTATTCGCTCCTGCAATTTAGGTGCGAGCCACGCAAAAGGCCAGTTGCTGGTTGTTCTTAACAACGATACCGTGGTGTTGCAGAACTGGCTGGATGAACTAGTCAATACCTTCAATTGTATCCCGCTGGCTGGTTTGGTCGGTTCAAAATTAACTTACCCTGACGGCCGCCTGCAGGAGGCCGGCGGTGTCATCTGGCGAGATGGCTCTGCCTGGAACTATGGCCGCTTACAGAATCCGGACGAGCCACGATATAACTATTTAAGAGACGTTGATTATTGTTCTGGCGCCTCCTTGATGATCACGAAAAAATTATTTGACGAACTTGGTGGTTTTGACGAGCACTACTTGCCGGCTTATGGCGAAGATTCAGATCTTGCATTTCGCGTACGACAAGCCGGTTATCGGGTGCTCTATCAACCCTTGTCGCAACTGGTGCATTTCGAAGGGATTACATCCGGCAAGGATCCATCCTCCGGCGTCAAAGCGTATCAACTCGAAAATGCCAGGAAACTCCATGCCCGCTGGCAAACGGTATTAGCTGGGCATGGCGAGCCTGGTGTCTTGGTGGAGCAAGCAAAGGATCGAGGCATCTGTGGCCGCATTTTAGTGCTGGACCACTGCACGCCGACACCCGATCAGGATGCCGGTTCAATTACGGCACTGAATCTCATGCGCATAGTCCAAGCATTGGGATTTAAAGTGTCATTCGCGCCGGAAGACAATTTTTTGTATATCACCCCTTATACGCGTGATCTGCAGCGAATTGGTATTGAATGTCTTTATGCGCCTTATGTAACTTCGCTTGAGCAGCATTTGGCGGAGTCGGGAAGCATTTATGATATCGTCATCATATTTCGGGTAACGACAGCCGATCGGAACCTTACCGCCATTCGAAAGTATTGTCCAACCGCAAAAATCGTATTTCATACGTCTGATTTACACCATTTGCGCGAGTTGCGTGAAGCTGAGCTGGCCCAATCAGAAGCCCTGCGTCATAAAGCCGAAACAACGAAATGTCGCGAGATCGGCATCATCCGCGCAGTCGATGCAACCATTGTGCACAGCACTGCTGAAAAGGAATTGCTGGATCTTGAGCTTGCTCGCGAGGGCAGTCTGAAACAAGTCTGTCTTTTTTCGTGGGCGATTGAGGTACCTGACACACAGGCGCCTTTCGAACAGCGGGATGGCATGGTCTTTGTCGGCGGCTTTCAACATCAACCCAATGTCGATGCCGTCTGTTACTTTGCCGAACAAATCTTTCCTTTGATCAGGCAAAAAATACCTCATGCCGTATTTCGCATCATCGGAAGCAAAGCGACACCGGAAATTCATGCGCTTGCCGGCAATGGCATTGAAGTGATCGGTTTTGTCGAAGATTTACGCAGCAAATTTGACCACAGCCTGGCAAGTGTCATTCCATTGCGCTATGGCGCTGGCATTAAAGGTAAGATTGGCACTAGCCTGAGTTATGGATTGCCCTGCGTTTCAAGCACCATTGGCGTCGAGGGGATGGATTTGCGTGCAGGCGATGGTGTATTAGTCGAGGATGATCCTGCGGCTTTTGCTGATGCCATCATACGGCTGCATCAGGATGCGCTCTTATGGGAAACCTGTTCGCAGGGTGGTTTGGATTTCGTCAAACGCAATTATTCCTTCGAAGCCGGGGTGGAAGTCATCAGAAAGTTGTTTTTAGACATAGGTGTTGCCGAAATCAAGCTCATCAAACGTCCTTTGAACGCGATGCATGGTCAAAATGGTTTGGTCAAAACTCTTTTTCCCGCTGATCAGATGGAAGATCCCCTGGAAAGCGTCTCTATTATCAGAAACAAGGCTGAATACGATTCATGGTCGGAACAGCCAACATTAAAAAATCATCGGAATAGAGAGCTTATCTTGGCGAAAGATCATGCTCACACAGAGACTTATCACCTGCCCGGTTATTGCCGCTTATGTGAGCGCGAGGTTGATTTTCTTGTTGATCGTCAGTGTGGAGCCACCGAAATGGGTGGCGTATGGTTGCCCAACTGGCGCGAGCGTATGACGTGTCTTGGTTGTGGCTTAAATAACCGCCAGCGCATGATGGCATTAACTGCGCGCAATAGAATAGGACAGTTGCGCGACAAGCGGCCGGATGTCTATTTGATGGAGATGGTGACGCCTATCTATCATTGGTTAAGCACATCTGTCCCTCAAGCCCGCTATACCGGCAGTGAATATTTGGGTGAGGACATCAAATCAGGCAAGATTATCAAAGGCATTCGTCATGAAGATGTGGAGCGGCTGAGCTTTGACGACAATAGTTTTGATTTGGTTATTAGCAATGATGTATTGGAACATGTCTTGAACCCCGATAAAGCTTTGCTGGAAACTTGTCGAATACTCCGTCCTCAAGGCGTGCTATTGATGACGGTCCCGTTTCATCTGGATAAGGAAAACAACGAGCGACGAGCCGAATGGGCGAGTGGCGGCATAAAACATCTGTTACCACCCTGTTATCACGGAAATCCGTTATCAGACAAAGGTTCCTTGGTGGTTACAGATTTTGGCTGGGATTTTTTGCAGAACATTCGCAATGCGGGCTTCACAAAAGCCGAGTTGCGATTCTATTGGTCAGAAGTCTATGGACATCTGGGTGCGGGTCAGCATTATATTTATGCTGTAAAGGAGTAATCAACATGAAATTCATTAATATCAGGAGTCATACGGTGGAGCCCTATTTGCCGAAACTGGAAGGGATGTCCACAGGCATCAGACTTGGACGCAATGTCTATGAGGGTTATCAACGCGGCTGGGGGCTTCAATTTGGTGGCGTACGGGAAAAAGTCCTCGCTGATAACCTGTACAAAGAAGCGTTTGCGGTTGCAGAGGACCGGACCATTATGAGCGAAGAAAACAGAATGAATATCTTTCTGTTGCTGCGCTTTTTTATAAATAAGCTGCCTTTCGGACACATTGTTGAATATGGTTCATATCGCGGCGGCAGTGCGATCTTTATGGCTTATGTTGCACAGAAGCTCTATCCGGGCATGAAAGTATTTGCACTGGATAGTTTTGAAGGAATGCCTGAGACCGACAAAAATGTGGATGCCCATAATAAGGGTGACTTTTCTGATGTTGACTTCAATAAACTACAGGATCAGGTCAATCAATTGAAGCTTGACAATTTGATATTAGTCAAGGGTCTGTTCGAACAAACCAATGACGCCGTCATGGCTCAAGCGGAGAGCATACGGCTTGCGCATATCGATTGCGATATCGCCCCCGCTGTAAGATATTCCTATGAAGGCGTCAAGCCGTATATGGTGGATGGCGGATATATGGTCTTCGACGATGCAACTGTTTCAAGCTGCATTGGCGCTACTGAGGTTGTAGAAAATTTAGTGATACGTCGCGATGGTTTAAATTCTGAGCAGATTTGGCCGCACTTTGTATTCAGAACATTCAGCCCTCAAGCATGAGAGAAATACATGAAGGAATGCAGTAAATCCATTCAACGAAGACTTTCAGATCCTAATTTTTTACGCAGCTATTTTGTCGGCAATGGCTTGGACATAGGCGGGAAACCCGATCCATTAGCCTTATACCAGGAATTGTTTCCATTAATGCGCACCATTAGAACCTGGGACTGGGAAGACGGCGATGCTCAATTTCTTAATGGGATTGCGGAGGGTTCGCTGGATTTCGTGCATAGCAGTCATTGTCTGGAACACCTGGCAAATCCATCCGAAGGATTAAGCAATTGGTTGCGTGTTGTCCGGGAAGGCGGCCATCTGGTGATTACCGTACCAGACGAAGATTTGTATGAACAGGGTGTATTCCCCAGTAGTTTTAACCGGGATCATAAATGGACATTCACCATCTTCAAAACTGGCTCCTGGAGTCAGCAATCACTTAATTTGCTTGATATGGCCCGAGCATTGGGAGCCTCTGCCGAAGTAATTAAAATTGAACAGCTTTTTTCGACCTATCGGTTCAATTTGCCGCGTTACGACCAGACCTTGACGCCCATTGCCGAGTGCGGCATTGAAATGATTATTCGTAAACGACCATTGGCCGAAATCAAATCAGGGGGGCGATGGCGAAGAACCCTTCAACAACCCGATCGCGAGTTACGCCTGCATCTGAACCAATATAAGGACGATATAATGATGATGAAACAGTCAAATCAAGGCAAGCCGCCTTTCGATAACGACTCACCTTTGTAGGCGACTCACCATGATTGTTCGATCCCGTGCACCCTTGCGTCTTGGACTGGCCGGCGGAGGCACCGACGTCTCTCCGTATTGTGACAAGTATGGAGGCTATGTGCTTAATGCCGCTATTGACCGTTACGCTTATGCGGTCATTAAGCTATTAGATGAGCCAATCGTACGCTTCATCGCCACAGACCAGCAAATTGAAAAAGTTAGTAAAATCTCTGACCCGATGATGTTAACGGGTACACTGGATCTCCATCAGGCCGTGTATAACCACATTATCCAGAATTACCATGAAGGCAAGCCTATTCCATTAGATCTCAGTACATTTTGCGATGCGCCGGCCGGTTCTGGTCTGGGTTCATCCTCTACGGTAGTGGTTGCGATGATTCGCGCCTTTGCCGAGCAATTAAATCTACCACTCGATGACTATGCCATCGCACGTTTGGCTTTTCAAATCGAGCGTATCGATTGCGGTCTGCAAGGCGGCCGTCAAGATCAATATTCAGCAACGTTTGGCGGTTTTAATTTTATGGAGTTTTATGCCGAGGAACGGGCAATTATTAACCCTTTACGCATTAAAAACTGGATTATCTGTGAGTTGGAAACGTCTCTTGTGCTTTTTTATACCGGCGTTTCACGAGAATCCGCGAAGATTATTGCTGATCAAAGTAACAACGTAAAAATTGGGGCGCAAGAGGCGCTCAACGCCATGCATGCAATAAAACAGGAAGCGTTAGTGATGAAAGAAAGTTTACTCAAAGGCGATTTTGGCGGGATTGTCGAATCAATGCGACAAGGCTGGGAAAACAAGAAGCATTCGGCAAGTACGGTTTCCAATCCTCGTATTGAGGAAATCTATGATACTGCGATTAAAGCGGGCGCACTGGCTGGAAAGGTTTCTGGGGCTGGCGGAGGCGGCTTCATGATGTTTTTTGTGCCTTCCGAACGACGTATGGCGGTTATACGATCATTAGCTTCTTTTCAAGGGCAAATCAGTAACTGCCATTTTACTAAACATGGCACACAAGCATGGCGGGTCTGATGAAAACTTATATCCAGACACAATTCAGAGAAGCTCAGCAGCTAATGACAGCAATGATGAATGATCATAATCTGATTAGCTGTCTCAGTTCGGCAGCCGAGGCATGTACACACTGTTTGACAAGCGGCCGGAAAATTTTGTTGGCAGGTAACGGCGGTAGTGCTGCTGATGCTCAACATATGGCGGGCGAGTTTGTTTGTCGTTTTGCTTTCGACAGACCCGGTTTGCAGGCTATGGCTCTTACGGTAGATTCTTCAATTTTAACCTCTGTAGGAAACGATTTAGGCTTCGAAAACATATTTGCTCGTCAAATCCAGGCCTATGGCATCGCTGGCGACGTTTTTATCGCTTATTCAACATCGGGCAAATCACGTAACATTATTTATGCTCTTGAAGCCGCAAAAAGTAAAAATTTGATCTGCGTAGGAATGACTGGAAACCAAGGTGGAATTATGCGCAGTTTATGTGATTACTTATTGGAAGTACCATCTGGAGATACACCAAAAATTCAAGAAGGTCATTTGGTGCTAGGTCACATCCTTTGTGGTTTGGTTGAAAAAAATCTTTTTAACAAGGCCGATTAATGGAAGCCATCGTGCTAGCTGGAGGTTATGGGACACGCTTACAAGGAGTTGTTCCAGATTTGCCTAAACCTATGGCGCCTATTGGTAATCGTCCGTTTCTGGAAATACTGTTGGCTTTTTTGGCGAGAAAAGGTTTTACCCGAATTGTTTTGTCACTCGGATTCATGGCCGAAAAAATTATGGCGCATTTTGGTGATAGTTTTTTAGGAATGGAATTAATCTATGAAGTTGAACCTAAGCCCATGGGTACTGGCGGAGCTATCCGACAAGCGTTGACCTGTTGTAAAGCCGATCATGTATTCGTATTTAACGGAGATAGCTATATTGATGTCGAAATTGATGATCTGGAAGCATTATGGCAAAAAAATCGGTGTCCAGTAATGGCTGTCCGTTATGTGCATGATACTGCACGTTTTGGAAGAGTGGAGCTTAATAATGGATGGATTGATGCATTTTGCGAGAAAGGTGTCAAAGGTCCCGGCTTCATTAATGCTGGATGTTATGTTTTACCAGTGAATGCGTTGGATGATTTTGCATTAGCTGCACCTTTTTCTCTTGAGGGCGATTATTTTATCAAATATTTATCCAATATTAGATTTGCTGGCTTTATTACACGCGGGTTTTTTATTGACATTGGCATACCCGAAGATTACTCATTTGCTCAAAAAGCATTGAAGCATCTTTGAAGATGCCTAATAATCGAGCTTTTTTTCTTGATAGAGATGGGGTTATTAACCATGATGTCGGGTATACGTTTAAAGTAAAAGATTTTGTATTTATCGATGGCATATTCGATGTTTGCCGAAGTGCGCGACAATTAGGCTACTTGTTAATCGTCGTAACTAATCAAGCTGGGATTGGTCGGGGATATTATGATGAGGAAGACTTTATTAACCTGACCGAATGGATGTGCAAGCGGTTTGATGAAGCAGGCGCGCCTATTTCTGATGTCTTTTTTTGTCCATTCCACCCAATACATGGCATAGGTAAGTATCGAAAAGACTCCTATGATCGAAAGCCGAATCCGGGCATGTTTTTACGAGCTGCCGGTAAGTACCAAATATCCATGCCTGATTCAATAATGCTAGGTGACAAACCTTCTGATATGGAAGCCGCCAAGCGTGCGGGTATTGGTTTGACAGTTTACTATAACCCTATTCATAAAAAAGACGAAATCCAATTCGCTGATTTTCAGATCCAGCGATTTAATGAATTACTGCCCATTTTAGAGACTAAAAAAACAGAATGATATGTCACAATGCGCTGTCATTATTGTAAATTGGAATTCCTGGGATTTATTATCTCGCTGCTTAACATCTCTTCAACATCAAACGTTGAAGGATTTTGCTGTTTTAGTTATTGATAATGGCAGTGAGTTTAATAATATTCCTTCTTTTCGTGAAAAATATAGCCACGTAACTTTTATTAGAAATCAATCCAATATAGGTTTCGCAGCTGCCAATAACCAGGCCATTAAACTGCTTGAAAACACTGAGTGGGTGGCACTATTAAACCCTGATGCTTTTCCTGATCCAGACTGGCTGGAAAAACTTGTTAGTGCTGCCAATTCAAATACCGACTATACATTCTTTGCAAGCCGTCAATTCATGGAGGGCAATGAACATATTTTGGACGGTGATGGAGATATATATCATATTAGTGGGTTAGCATGGCGGAATAATCACGGTAAGTTTTTGATAAATAATGAAAAAGATAATTGTGAAATTTTTTCTCCATGCGCAGCCGCCGCTTTCTACAAAAAATCAGCTTTAATTTCAGTTGGTGGCTTCGATGAAGACTTCTTTTGTTATTTTGAAGATGTGGATTTGGGATTCCGGTTACGATTATTAGGGCACCGCTGTTTACTGGTAACAAACGCGATTGTTCATCACATTGGTTCCGCAACGTCAGGCGGTAAACGAAGCGACTTTGCTCTTTATTATGGACACCGAAATTTTGTTTGGACCTATGTTAAAAATATGCCAGGTTTTTTACTCTGGCTATGTATGCCGCTCCATTTATCGCTAAATTTATTGAGTATTTTGTGGTTTTCTTTGCGCGGCCAAGGTTGCGTAGTCTTCCGTGCCAAACGAGATGCCATAAAATATCTACCTAAAATATGGTCTAAGCGACGCTCCATTCAGCAAAGTCGAACTATTCCAATAAGTAGAATTTGGTGTCTACTCGATAAAAGGCTGGCTAAATAGTAGGTAATACTTAATTCGAAAATAGACCAGTATGACACTATCTCAGCTGCTCTTTCGGTCTTTAGAACTCCAGTTGACACATTTTCCGCTGAAGGCTTTGCAATTTCAATGAATGAAACATTAGCAGTTATTTCTGTCATCATCGTAAATTACAATAGCGGAAGATTGTTGCGCAATTGTATTGATTCGCTGTTGAGCGCTTCTTTAGCTGTCGAAATCATCGTTGTAGATAACGCATCATCTGACGGCAGTTTAGATAATTTATCGCAATTGCCAGCTGTTCAAATTATTAAAAACCTAACCAACAAAGGTTTTTCTGCGGCTTGTAATAAGGGCTTACATGCTTCTTCAGCACCATTTTTATTGTTTCTGAATCCGGATTGTTATTTTGAAACCGATGCTTTGAAAATATTGCTGAGTATATTCGGCGCGGACTCTTCAAAACAAATTGGCATGGCCGGGCCATTCCTGGCAAACTCGGACGGCAGCGAACAAGGCGGCGGTCGCCGGACAGTGCCGACGCCGTGGCGGTCTTTTGTTCGAGCTTTTGGTTTGGCTCGCTTCTCAAATCGCTGGCCGCGTTTGTTTTCCGATTTTTACTTGCTGAATCAGCCTTTGCCCACCGAAGCGGTAGAAGTGGAAGCGATATCGGGCGCCTGTATGCTGGTTAAACGGGAAGCCATGCAGGATGTCGGCGAGTGGGATGAGGGTTATTTTCTGCATTGCGAAGATTTGGATATGTGCATGCGCTTTCGTAAACGCGGCTGGAAAATACTGTTTGTGCCGACGGCTCGGGTAACGCATTTTCATGGGGCTTGCAGCCGAAGTAGGCCTATTTTTGTGTTATGGCATAAGCATAAAGGTATGATGCGCTTTTATCACAAATTTTTCCGGCATCAATATCCGGGAGTATTAATGATATTGGTTACTATAGGTGTTTGGGTGCGTTTTAGCGGTGTCGCAACAGCTATTTTGTTAAAGCGCGCTGCCCAAGCCCTTAGAATTAAGCTCGTATAGCCTTTGATCCAATCGATTGGCAGCCAACCTTTTAAGGAGAAGACAATTGCCTAACGCCGAATCATCAAACTATAACGAACAACGGCCACAACATGTTGGCATTATTGGTGCTAGCAGTTTGGTTGGCGCTTCGTTATTGCCGTTAGTAATCAAGGATGGTTGGCAAGTAACGGCATTTTCGCGGCAAATCATCCAGTCGAACAGCCAGCCGGTGGAGTGGCGCCGATTACCCGACATTAGTCAAGCCTCCTATCGCGCGGATCAGCAAACGATTTCGCACTGGATTAGCTTGGCGCCTTTATCCGTACTGCCGGATTATTTCAAACTACTGGAAACTTATGGCGCACGGCGTATTGTCGCGCTGTCTTCGACCAGCCGCTACACCAAAGACAACTCATCCGATTTGGAAGAACAAGCGCTTGCCCTCCGCTTGGCTGACGCCGAACAGGCTATCCGTAACTGGGCGGAAAATTGCGGAATGGACTGGGTCATTCTTCGTCCAACCTTAATCTATGATGTGGGGCGCGATAAGAATATCACCGAAATTATCCGGGTTATTCGCCGTTTTGGCTTTTTTCCATTATTCGGCAAGGCCTCGGGACTGCGCCAGCCTATTCATGCCCAGGATGTGGCTCAGGCTTGTTTCACCGCGTTGCAAGCTCCGGCCGCCAAAAATAAAGCCTACAATATTTCCGGCGGCGAAACCTTGTCATACCGCGATATGGTGTCCCGAATCTTTAATGCGCTGGGGCGTAAAGCGCTTTTTCTGCCGGTACCTTTAGCAGCTTTCCGAATAATGATTTCCATCCTGCGCCTTTTGCCGCGCTACCGATATTGGTCAGCGGCGATGGCAGAACGAATGAACCAAAACTTAGTGTTCGATCACAGTGAAGCCAGGCGAGATTTAAGCTTTACCCCTAGAGCGTTTATTTTGAGCAAAGAGGATTTAGTGCAAGCGGCTGATAAGCTGTAACTGAATATACGGAAAGTCATATTTAGCGATTACGCAAGAAGCCGTTGCCCAGGTAGCGCCAAAACGATAGGCACGTTATCATAGTCCTGACGACAAGGGGGAAAAGGCCGTGCGAATGACGCCACAGCAAGTTGAAACAGTCAAACGGTTTACGCACCGATATTTCGGTGAAGATGCGGTTATCTGGCTGTTTGGTTCGCGCACGAACGATACCAAAAAAGGGGGCGATTACGATTTTCTTATCGAAACCTCGCTTGATCAGCCGGATAGTATTATCGAAAACAAACTAACGATGATTGCAGGCCTTCAATCGACTTCGACTTTTGAAGACGAAAAAATCGATCTGATTGTCAAACGACGAAATACTCGCTTCGAGTTGCCGATTTATGCCGTGGCGCAAAAAGAAGGCATTAGGCTGTGACGCCTGAGCAATTGATGGGCATTTATCTTGATGAATGCCGCTTGCATGTAGCAGTGTTGTCTGAAGCATTGGAAGAGGCGCGCGCATGGTTACCGTTTAGCGCTGAAACGGTGCAGCAGCTTACCAAGGAGCAACTCCGCGTTCTGGATCAAATCGCTTATCGCTTTAGTAAACTGCAAGACACCATGGGCCAAAAAGTATTGCCTGCAATTATAGATTTGGCGCAGGAGCCAATTGCGGCTGACGCCACCTTTGCCGAGAAGCTGAACTGGCTGGAGCGGATGGGTGCGTTGCCATCAGCGGAAGAATGGAAAAAACTCCGTGTCGCGCAATGCAATTGCCCATGAATATCCAGATGATCATGCACTGCGGGCCAGTGCGATTAATCGCTTCTTTGCAGGCGTCGCGCAACTGAATGCGCTTTATGAGTTTGTTCGTAGATATTTACTGAAACATTTTCCGAACATGGGAAAGGCATTCAAATAAAGCAAAGTGCAAGCTATAGCATGGACAAGCAATCTAAAAAACCGTAGGTTTTCGAAATATCGCAGTTTATAACTATGAAAGTACCCGCTGGAACAGCGAGCATACTATTGTTTAATTTCACTCGCAGATTTTTCAGAATTTGCCAAGGCGGTTGCTATGAGGCTAACAAAGTGACCATGCGTCATTTGCAAACTGCCGAGAATGACACAACTGGAATGACTATAACAAGCGAATTCAAAAAAACATGCGTTTGACAGACCACCAAATCCAAGTTATTCGCCAACTTGCTCACCATCTGGCGGGAAGTCAATCCCGTGTGCGAGTTTTCGGCTCCAGGCTTGATTGATGTGTCAACACTATTCCGGACACAAGGTTAAGCAGCTTTATGCTGTAAAAAATCATGCAAAACTGAGCCAGGTACTGGGGAAAACGTCATTGAAAACTGAGCCACCCCGGTTGTTAAATGACCGGCATTTTGCCGGAGAAACCTGGGGTGTTAAGCATGAAAGCTATAG
>Ga0233424_10002032_pt1 | contig 15481 bp, 17 predicted proteins | sample Watercolumn_Towu_FD_181011 | JGI IMG/M metagenome (GOLD analysis project Ga0233424, IMG submission 181011) | Freshwater microbial communities from Lake Towuti, South Sulawesi, Indonesia - Watercolumn_Towuti2014_125_MG | ecosystem: Environmental > Aquatic > Freshwater > Lake | place: Indonesia...
GCCTGGTCAGGCGGGTTGGCGCCGAACCAGGCCTTGGCGTCCTTCACGTCCATGCTGACCTTCATGGTCTCGCCGACCTTTTCGGCCGCGAACAGCAGGTTGTTCTTGACGTCTGCCTCGGACAGGCCGATGTCGCGCAAGCGGTTGTAGCGCATGTACGCGGCCGAGTGGCAGTTCAGGCAGTAGTTGACGAACAACTTGGCGCCGTGCTGCAGCGCGGCCATGTCCGACATCTTCTCCTTGGGGAACTTGTCCCACTCCATGCCGCCACCGGCAGCATGGGCGGCACCAGCCAGGCTCAACGAGGCCAGCAGGATGGCGATCAGCTTTTTCATTTGTGTTGTTGCTCCGCGGCTCAGTGGGCGTGGAAGGTCACACGGTCAGGCACGGGCTTGGGCGTGCCCAGGCGGCTCCACCACGGCATCAGCAGGAAGAAGCCGAAGTAGAACAGCGTGCCCGCCTGGGACACCAGGGTACCCAGGTCGCTCGGCGGCTGGATGCCGAGGTAGCCCAGCCACAGGAAGAACACGACGAACACGGTGTAGACGTACTTGTGCCAGGTCGGGCGGTAGCGGATCGACTTGACCGGGCTGTGGTCCAGCCAGGGCAGGAAGAACAGGATCACGACCGCGCCGCCCATCACGACCACGCCCCAGAACTTCGCGTCGAACACCTTGAGCAGGAAGATCAGCACGGCGGCCGCCACCAGCAGCGCCACCTTGGCGGCGCCACCGAACTTGCCCTTGAGGAAGCTCACGACCGCGGCGATGCCGACGACACCGCACAGCACGTTGACCATCACGTCGGTCGTGGCGCGCAGCATCGAGTAGAAGGGCGTGAAGTACCAGACCGGGGCGATGTGGGCCGGGGTCTTGAGCGGGTCAGCCGGGATGAAGTTGTTGTACTCGAGGAAGTAGCCACCCAGTTCCGGCGCGAAGAACACGATGGACGTGAACACGATCAGGAACAGGCACACGGCGTAGATGTCGTGCACCGTGTAGTACGGGTGGAAAGGCACGCCGTCCAGCGGGCGGCCCTTGGCATCCTTCGGGCCCTTCTTGATCTCGACGCCGTCGGGGTTGTTGGAACCGACGTCGTGCAGAGCCAGCAGGTGGGCGACCACCAGGCCCAGCAGCACCAGCGGCACGGCGATGACGTGGAAGCTGAAGAAGCGGTTCAGCGTGGCGTCGCCGACGACGTAGTCACCGCGGATCATCAGGGCCAGGTCGTTGCCGACGAAGGGGACGGCAGCGAACAGGTTCACGATGACCTGGGCGCCCCAGTAGGACATCTGACCCCAGGGCAGCAGGTAGCCCATGAAGGCTTCGGCCATCAGGCACAGGAAGATCGCGCAGCCGAAGATCCAGACCAGCTCACGCGGCTTGCGGTAGCTGCCGTAGATCAAGCCACGGAACATGTGCAGGTAGACCACGACGAAGAACGCCGAGGCGCCGGTGCTGTGCATGTAGCGGATCAGCCAGCCCCAGGGCACGTCGCGCATGATGTACTCGACCGAGGCGAACGCGAGGTTGGCGTCGGGCTTGTAGTGCATCACCAGGAAGATGCCGGTGACGATCTGGATGACCAACACCAGCAGCGCGAGCGAGCCGAAGATGTACCACCAGTTGAAGTTCTTCGGCGCGTAGTACTCCGCCATGTGGACCTTGTAGGCGTCGAACGCGGTCGGGAACCGGTTCTCCAGCCAGGTCATGGTCTTCACGCCGACCGAGGCGCCTGCGGGCGCTTCCTTGAATTCAGCCATGTCTCGTCCCGTGGTTTCTCGTTAAGCCTTCTTGTCCTCGCCGATCAGCAGCTTGCTGTCCGAGAGGTACATGTGCGGGGGCACTTCGAGGTTGTCGGGCGCCGGCTTGTTCTTGAACACCCGGCCGGCCATGTCGAAGGTCGACCCGTGGCAGGGGCACAGGAAGCCGCCGTTCCAGTCGTCCGGCAGCGAGGGCTGCGGGCCGGCCGCGAACTTGTCGCTCGGCGAGCAGCCCAGGTGGGAGCAGATGCCGACCGCGACGAAGAACTCTTCCTTGATGGAGCGCCACTCGTTCTTGGCGTAGTCGGGCGTCGGGTAGGCCTTGCGCTCCGACTTGGGGTCGGCCAGCTGAGCGTCGTTCTTCTTGAGGGCCTCGACCTGCTCCTTGGTGCGGCGGACGATCCAGACCGGCTTGCCACGCCATTCGACGGTCAGTTTCTCGCCGGGCTTGATGCCGGAGATATCGACCTCGACGGGGGCGCCGGCGGCTTTGGCGCGCTCGCTGGGCGCGAAAGTGCTGACGAAGGGCACGGCCGTCGCGCCAACGCCCACGGCGCCGGCGCAACCGGTTGCGATCAACCAGGTGCGTTTGCCTTGGTCCACTTGCTGGTCACTCATGAGGGTCCTCTAAAGAGACTTCTGATCAGGGGCAACTCGGGATTCTAGCGGACGCTCGCCGCACCCCTGCCGCGCCGGGCGCGCAGACGACCACAGGTTTACCCGCCTTCAGTTGCCGCCCGTCTGCCGCCAACATTCGCCCGATTTCACTTTTGATACCGCTATCCGGGAGTCCGCATGAGTTTCTTTTCCGAGTTCAAGGAGTTCGCCGTCAAGGGCAACGTGGTCGATCTGGCGGTCGGCGTGATCATTGGCGGTGCCTTCGGCAAGATCGTCGACTCGCTCGTCGGCGACGTCATCATGCCGGTGGTCAGCAAGGTGTTCGGCGGCCTGGACTTCAGCAACTACTTCATCCCGCTGGCCGGCCAGACGGCCACCACGCTGGCCGACGCCAAAAAGGAAGGCGCCGTGCTCGCCTACGGCAGCTTCATCACGGTGTCCCTGAACTTCATGATCCTGGCCTTCGTCATCTTCCTGATGATCAAGCAGATCAACCGCCTCAAGCGCGAGCCCGAGGCCGCCGCCGCGCCGGCCGAGCCGCCGCCCACCCCGGAAGACATCCAACTGCTGCGGGAAATCCGGGATTCGCTGAAGCGCTAAGCTCCCACCTCCCCCGACCGCCCGGTAAGGAATGGTTACCGGGCTTTTTTTTGCCACCAAGTTGGCAGCCTGCCGAAAACCCGCACCTGTTGCAGGCGCGATACTTTCAGGGCTGCATGTGCCCTTCGCTTGATGAACGCGCCTGAGATCCGCCTCAACCCGCACCTGGAAGCCTCGCTGACCCGCATTCGCCTGGCGGGTGAGCAGGCGGCCGAGCGCTGCGCCGAGGGCCTGGGCCTGACGGCCTTGTCCTCCGGCGAGGTCAAGCGGCGCGATGCGCTGCTCGCCGCCCAGTTCGTGTTCCGGCAGCAGCAGGGCGTGTTCTCTCAGCGTTTCGTGCAGAGCCTGCGCCGGCATGTGTCGGCCGAGCAGAGCGAGACCCGGCCTGCCGCCGCGCCCACGGCCAAGAAGGACTGGGGCGAGCTCTCGCTCATGGACGATGACCAGGTCAACAACCTGGTGGCTGCCGACCGCATCGGCCTGGCCATCGGCCACCACTGCGAGTGGGAGCTGCGCGAGGTCGAGTCCTATGTGTCGGGCATCCAGATCGGCGAGCGCAACCCGCTGCGGCCGGAGCTGGTGGCCCAGGGGCTGCTGGATGCCATCCAGAGCATCACCGACGACCCGCAGACCCGCCAGACCCTGACCGACGAGCTGACCCGCGCCCTGGCGCAGGAAATGCGCGCCTGCTATGCCGACATCGCCGAGCTGCTGCGCTCGCGCGGCCTGCGTCCGCAGGACCTGCGCGTGCGCGCCACGCCGGACAGCGGCCTGTCCCGCCACGGTGGCCTGGGCAACACCCAGCCGGGCGAGCTCGACACCGGCCACGGCGGCCTCTCCACCCGGGGTGGCGGCTACGGCGGCTCCAGCCACGGCAGCCTGGGCTCGCGCGGCGGCTACGGCAACGCGCCCTCCGGCAGCTACGCTGGCCGAGGCGGTGGTGGTGGCGGCGGTGGCCTCGGCCGCGTCGAGCCGCAGATGATGGACCTGCTGCGCCGCCTCGCCCAGGCGCCAGCGCCCGCTGCCGACAGCGGCGCCCTCGACACCGGCAGCTCCGGCCGCATGGGCCTGGACACCCTCAGCGGCGAGACCAGCAGCTGGGGCCAGCTGCCCAACCCGACCAACCTGATCCACCAGCACCGCGACGAGCTGCGCCAGCTCGCCACCGGGCGGCTGGATCACATGGTCATCGACGTCGTCGGCAGCCTGTTCGACCAGATCCTGTCCGACCCCAAGGTGCCGCCCCAGATGGCCCGCCTGCTGGCCCGCCTGCAGCTGCCCGTGCTGCGCGTGGCGCTGGGCGACGAGACCTTCTTCTCCTCACGCCGCCATCCGGTGCGCCAGTTCGTCAACCGCATGGCCTCGCTCGCCTGCGCCTTCGACGACTTCAGCGACGACCCCGGCCGCTCCTTCCTCGCCCATGTGCGCGATCTGGTGCAGGACGTGGCCCAGGGCGACTTCGACCGCATGGACGTCTACACGGCCAAGCTGGACGAGCTCGAAGCCTTCATCGCCGAGCAGACCCGCAACACCCTCAAGGCCGCCGGCGACGCCGCCGCCGTGGTGGAGCGGCGCGAGACCGACCTGCGCCTGCAGCAGCGCTACGCCCTGCAGCTGCAGCAGCAGTTGGCCAAGGTGCCGATGCAGGAGTTCCTGCGCAACTTCCTGGCCCAGGTCTGGAGCCAGGCCATCGTGCTGGCCTCGCGCGAAGGTGCGCCGGAACGCGCCCTGCGGCTGCGCCAGCTCGGCCGCAGCCTGGTCATGAGCGTGCAGCCCAAGGGCGGCACGGCGGCGCGGTCGGACTTCCTGCGCGAGCTGCCCAACCTGATGCGCACCCTCAACGAGGGGCTGGACCTCATCCGCTGGCCGGACGGCCCGCGCAAGGACTTCTTCGGCGCGCTGCTGCCGGCACATGCCGAATCGCTGAAGGGCCAGGCGCCGAGTGCGCTCGACACCAACCTGCTGATCAAGCAGCTGGACCAGATCTTCGGCGTCGCCCCGCCCGCCGAGGCCGACCTCGCCAAGCCCATGCCGGGCGAGACGGCGCCGGGCGAGCTCGATGCCAGCCAGCGCCTCACGCCGGCCGAGGCCAAGAGCCTGGGCCTGGTGGAAGAGTCCACCGTCGACTGGAACGGCGAGCTCGACCTGGACCTCTCCGGCAACGATGCCGCCGCGGCGGCGGCGCCGATGCAGGCGGTGGACATCTCCATCGACGGCCTGCCCGCCGCCGAAAGCGCCCCCGAACCCGCGAGCGGTGCGCTGCTGATGGACAACATGCAACTGGGCTTTGCCTACCAGATGCACACCGGCGAGCACTGGCAGAAGGTGCGCCTCGCGCACGTCAGCGGCGGGCGCAGCTTCTTCATCTTCACGCATGGCAACCGCCACCAGGAAACCGTCACGATGACGGCCCGCATGCTGCGCAAGCTCTGCGAATCGGGCCGCATGCGCGCCTACGAGCCCGCCCTGCTGCTGGAGCGCGCCACCGCCCGGGCGCGGGCGCAGCTCGCCGCGCTGAGCACGCCCCGCTGAGCCGCCGCTAAGCCACTGACAACCGGCGCGCCATCGCCAGCGCCGCGCCAAGGCTGGCGGGGTCGGCCAGCCCGCGGCCGGCGATGTCGAAGGCCGTGCCGTGGTCAGGACTCGTGCGCACGAACGGCAGGCCGAGCGTCACGTTCACGCCCTGCTCCACCCCGAGGTACTTCACCGGGATCAGACCGTGGTCGTGCAGCATGGCCACCACCACGTCGAACTCGCCCCGGCGGGCCCGCATGAAGATGGTGTCGGGCGCGTAGGGGCCGGTCGCCTCGATGCCCAGGGCCCGCGCATCCGCAATCGCCGGCGCGATGTGCTCGGCCTCCTCGCTGCCGAACAGGCCGCCTTCGCCGGCATGCGGGTTCAGCCCCGCCACCGCCACGCGCGGCTGCGCGATGCCCATGCGGCGCAAGGCCGCATCGGTGATCTTCAACGTCTGCAGCACCGCGTCGCGCGTCACCTGCGCGATCGCGTCGCGCAGGGCGACGTGGATGGTGACCAGCACCGTGCGCAACTCCTCATTGGCCAGCATCATGCGCACCGGCGCGCCGCCCGCGAGGGCCTGCAGCATCTCGGTGTGCCCCGGGTAGGGCGAGCCGGCGGCATGCAGGGCCTCCTTGTGGATGGGCGCGGTCACCACGCCACGCGCCTGCCCGGCCTGCACCTGGCGCACCGCCGCCTCGATGCAGGCGGCCGCGGCCGCACCGGCGCGCGCATCGACCTGGCCGAGAGGCGCCTCCACCAGGCCGGTCGGCAGGCCCGGCGGCTGCCACACCGGCAGGCAGCGCGGCGGCACGCGCGGCCACTCGGCGATGTCGTCCAGCAGGGCCACGGCCAGACCGCCGCCGACCGCCGCGACCGCGCGCCGCAACACGGCTGCATCCCCCACCACCACGGCATCGCGCGGCGCCTCGCGCAGCCAGAGCTTGGCGATGATTTCCGGGCCGATGCCGCAGGCATCGCCCATCGTGACGGCGAACGGCGCGCCTAGGGAGTTTTCCGAGGTCATGTCTCATTCTTTCATCACCCCAAGCCCGGGCTGGCAGACTGCCGCCCGGCCCTTCACGCGCCCCCCGGAGACCCCTTTGCACAAGACGCTCATTGCCGCCCTGATGGCCTCCATGACTGCAGGCCTGCACCTGGCCGCAAGCGCCGCGCCTCAGGCGGCGCCCGCCCCGACCAGCGCCCCTGCCGCGCCGACCGCCAACCCCGCCGCCCAGGCCCTGCACGCCCTCTTCGCCCAGGCCTGGGAGGCCGAGGCCCAGGCCGCGCCGGAGTGGGCCACGATGCGAGGCGACCTGCGCTTCAACGACCAGCTCAGCGACCGCTCCGCCGCCGGCCTCGCGGCCCGCGATGCGCTGGCGCGTGACCTGCTCGCCCGCGCCCAGAAGATCGACCCGGCGCAGCTCGGCGAGACCGACCGCATCTCCCACCAGCTCTTCGTGCACCGCTACCAGCAGGAGGTCTCGACGCAGGCCTTCGCGGGCTGGCGCACGCTGACGCTGGGCACGCTCTACGGGGCGCAATCGGCGCTGGCCGGCCTCGCGCGCAATGTGCCGGTGGGCAACGAGACCCAGGTCAAGCAATGGCTGGCCCGGCTCGCGGCCTACCCGGCGCGGGTCGACCAGGAGATCGCCATCCTGCGGCAGGGCATCGCCCTGGGCTGGGTGACGGCGCGCCCGGTGCTGGCCCGCGCAATCGCGCAGGTCGAAGGCCAACTGCCGGACGACCTCACCAAAAGCCCCGCCTACGAACCCTTCAACCGCATGACGCTGGAGGCGGGCCTCAAGGCGCGCTACCAGGCGCTCGGCCAGGCCGCGCTGCGCGAGCACTTCTACCCCGCCCAGCGCAAGCTGCTGGCCTTGCTGAAGGACGAGCTCGCCCCCAAGGCCCCGGACAACGGCGCCCTGGCGAGCTACCCGGGCGGCACCCAGGTCTACGACGCGCTCATCCTGCGCCACGTCACGCTGCCGCTGTCGGCCGCCGAGATCCATGCGGTGGGCCTGCGCGAGGTCGCACGGCTCAGCGCGGCGATGGAGAAGGTCAAGGCCGAGGCGGGCTTCAGCGGTGACCTGCCGGCCTTCAAGAAGTTCCTCTACAGCGACCCCAAGTTCTTCAACCAGAGCGGTGAGGAACTGCTGGAGGGCTACCGGGCGATCGCCAAGCGCATCGACCCCGAGCTGCCCAAGCTGTTCGCCCAGCTGCCGCGCGCGCCCTACGGCATCCGCGGCATGCCGGCCTACACCGGCGAAGGCGCGGCGGACAACTACAACGGCCCCTCGCTGGACGGCAGCACCGCCGGCTGGTTCAACGCCAATGCCATCGCCTTCAAGCGCCGGCCCAAGTGGGCAATGGAAACGCTCGTGGCCCACGAGACCGTGCCGGGCCACCACCTGCAGATCTCCCGCCAGGTGGAGCTGGGCGAGTTGCCCAACTTCCGGCGCCAGTCGCAGTACTCGGTGTTCAGCGAGGGCTGGGCGCTCTATGCCGAAACCCTCGGCCCGCAGCTCGGTCTCTTCCGCGACCCCTACACCCGCTTCGGCCACCTGCAGGCACAGATGTTCCGCGCCGCGCGCCTGGTGGTGGACACCGGCATCCATGCCCTGGGCTGGAACCGCGAGCAGGCCATCGCCTACATGATCGAACAGACGGGCCACGACCCCGTCTTCATGACCGCCGAGGTGGACCGTTACTACGCCCAGCCTGGCCAGGCACTCAGCTACATGATGGGCCTGCTCAAGATCCAGGAGCTGCGCAGCCGCGCCGAAGCCGCCTTGGGCGCGAAGTTCGACCCGCGGCGCTTCCACAACGCCGTCATCGACCAGGGCGCCATGCCCCTGCCCATGCTCGAACAACGCATCAACCGCTGGATCGCCAGCGAGAAGGAACGCGCATGAGCGCCGCCTTTTATCCCGTCGGCACCCCGGGCGTCCCCTGGGGTGAAGCCGAGGTGCAGGCCTGGCGCGCCCGGCAGCCCCGCCAGCGGCGCCATGCCGATGACGTGCTCACGGCGCTCGACGCCCTGCGCGACCGCTTCGACGTGAGCGAGTACGGCGCGGTGGCCTACGACGGCGAGCGCTTCCCGCTGATGGTCGTGAAGAGCCGCCCCTGGCGCGACGAGCTGCCCACGCTGGTGGTGACCGGTGGCGTGCATGGCTACGAGACCAGCGGCGTGCACGGCGCCCTGCAATACCTGCGCGATCACGGCGGCGACACCGCCGGCCGCGCCAACCTGCTGGCCGTGCCCTGCGTGAGCCCCTGGGCCTACGAGCGCATCCAGCGCTGGAACTTCGACGCGCTCGACCCCAACCGGAACTTCGTCGAGCGCAGCCCGGCGGGCGAGTCCGCCGCGCTGGTGGCCTTGCTCGCACCGCTGCGCGGGCGCGTGCTGATGCACATCGACCTGCACGAGACGACCGACACCGACGAGTCCGAGTTCCGCCCCGCACTCGCCGCGCGCGACGGCAAGCCCTTCGAGCCGGGCGAGATCCAGGACGGCTTCTACCTGGTGGACGACATCGACCACCCGCAGCCCGCCTTCCAGCGTGCCGTCATCGACGCCGTGGCCCGCGTGACGCACATCGCCGAGCCCGATGCGAACGGGCAGATCAACGAGTCACCGCTGCAGTCACCGGGCGTCATCGAGTTCCCGGTCAGCCGCTGGAAGCTGTGCGCCGCCATCACCGGCGCGCGCTTTGCGACGACCACCGAGGTCTACCCCGACAGCCCGCGGGCCACGCCGGCCCAGTGCAACGAGGCGCAGGTGGTGGCCGTCCGGGCCGCGGTCGACTTCGCGCTGGCGAAGGCCTGAGGCGCGGCCTCAGGCCGGGTTGTGGATGTCGATGAACTCCCAGCTCAGGCCCAGGTCCTGCGCGACGCGGGCGCCGACCGCCTGCACGCCGTAGAGCTCGGTGGCGTGGTGGCCGGCGGCGATGAAGGCCACGCCGGTCTCGCGCGCATAGTGGGCCTGGGGCTCGGAGATCTCCCCGGTCACGAAGGCATCGGCACCGGCCGCAATCGCGGCTTCAAAGTAACCCTGGGCCCCGCCGGTGCACCAGGCCACCTGGCGCACCGGCCGGTCGTCGCCGGGCACGACCACCGGCACCCGGCCGAGCGCCGCCTGCACCTGCATGCCGAGGATCTCCAGCGCGGTCGGCTCGGTCTCGGCGATGCAGCCCAGGTTCTGCTCGCCGAACTGGGCGAACGCCCGCCAGCCCAGGCGAAGCCCGAACTGCGCGTTGTTGCCCAGCTGCGGGTGGGCATCCAGCGGCAGGTGGTAGGCGAAGAGATTGATGTCGTGCTTGAGCAATCGCTCCAGGCGCTTCTTCATCCAGCCGGTCACGCGGCCGTCCTGGCCGCGCCAGAACAGGCCGTGGTGCACCAGCATGGCATCGGCACGCCTCTCGATGGCCGCGTCGATCAAGGCGAGGCTGGCCGTGACCCCGCACACCAGATGGTTCACGCGGGCACGGCCCTCGACCTGCAGACCGTTCGGCCCATAATCCTTGAAGCGCGCGGGCTCCAGCAACTGGTTCAGGTGCAGGTCCAGCGTGGCGCGGTCGGTCATGGCGTGAAGAGGATGTTGGGGTGCTGAAGAGGCTTTGGCTGATTTTCGCGCAGGCGGTGACGGTGACCCTGGCCGGGCTGTTCGTGGTCGCCACGCTCAAGCCGCAGTGGCTGGACGGCGGCGCCTGGCGCTCGCCTTCGCCGGCCGTCACGGCCCAGACCGCGCAGCAGATCGCCCTGCCCTCGTCGCCGCCCGCCTCGGTCGTGCGCACCGGTTTCTCGCAGGCGGCGCGCGTGGCCGCGCCGGCCGTCGTCAGCATCACTGCGAGCAAGGCGCCCTCGCGCGCGGGCCGGGCACATGAGCCCTTCTTCGGCTTTCCCTTCGGCCAGCGCTCGCCGCGCGGCAACCCGCAGCTCGGGCTCGGCTCCGGCGTGATCATCTCGGCCGACGGCGTGCTGCTCACCAACAACCATGTCGTCGAGGGCGCGTCCGACATCGAGGTCATGCTGACCGACGGCCGCCAGGCCCAGGCCCGGCTCATCGGCACCGACCCCGAAACCGACGTCGCCGTGCTGCGCATCGAGCTGCCCAACCTGCCCGTCATCGCGCTCGGCGACGCCGGCAGCCTGCAGGTCGGCGACGTCGTGCTGGCCATCGGCAACCCGTTCAACGTCGGGCAGACGGTGACCTCGGGCATCGTCTCGGCGCTGGGCCGCAACCAGCTCGGCATCAACACCTTCGAGAACTTCATCCAGACCGATGCCGCCATCAACCCGGGCAACTCGGGCGGCGCGCTGGTGGACGCCGACGGGCGCCTGGTGGGCATCAACACGGCCATCTTCTCGCGCAGCGGCGGCAGCCTGGGCATCGGCTTCGCCATCCCCGTGGACGTGGCCCGCCAGGTGGCCAGCGCGCTCTTGCAGGACGGGGTCGTGGCGCGAGGCTGGATCGGCGTGCAGACACGCGAGCTGACGCCCGAACTGGCCGAGGCGCTCAAGCTGGGGGACGCCAAGGGCGTGCTGATCGGCGGCGTGGTGGCCGAAGCGCCGGCGGCGAAGGCGGGCATCAAGCCCGGCGATGTGCTGACCCGCATCGGCCCGCATGTCGTCGCCTCACCGGCCGAACTGCTGGCCACGGTGGCGGCCCTCAAGCCCCGGACGCAGGTGGAAGTGGCGGTGCAACGCGGCGGCAAGCCGATGAGCTTCCAGCTCGCCGTGGCCCAGCGGCCCCGGCCGCAGCGCGATCAGGACGACTGACCGGGCGGCGGCGGCTTGTCGTCCGGCGCCTGGGTGTGCTTGACGAAGTACTTGGCCGCGAAGATGCCCAGTTCGTAGAGCAGGCACATCGGGATGGCCAGCGCCAACTGCGACACGACATCGGGCGGCGTGATGACGGCCGCGATGATGAAGGCCACAACGATGAAGTAGCCGCGCCATTCGCGCAGCTTCTCGACCGACACGACGCCGATGCGGGCCAGCACGACCACGATGACCGGCACCTCGAAGGCCGCCCCGAAGGCGATGAACATATTCATCACGAAGCCGAGGTAGGCCTCGATGTCCGGCGCGGCGGTGATGCTCTTTGGCGCGAAGCTCTGGATGAACTTGAACACCTGCCCGAACACGAAGAAGTAGCAGAAGGCCACCCCGGCGAAGAACAGCAGCGTGCTGGACACCACCAGCGGCAGCACCAGGCGCTTCTCGTGCGAGTACAGCCCCGGCGCGACAAAGGCCCAGGCCTGGTAGAGCACGATCGGCAGGGCCAGCAGAAAGCCGGCGAGCATGGTGATCTTGATGGGCACGAAGAAAGGCGCGATGACGTTGGTCGCGATCATCTTGGTGCCTTCCGGCAGGTGCGACACCAGCGGCGCGGCAAGCCAGTCGTAGAGCTGGCCCGGGCCCGGGTAGAGGCACAGCAGGCCGAAGCAAACGGCGATGGCGATGATCGCCCGCAGCAGCCGGTCCCGCAGCTCCATCAGGTGGGCGACGAAAGGCTGCTCGGTGCCGGCGAGTTCGTCGTGGTCGGGGTTCTGGAAGGAGCTCATGGTCGGTGCGGCCCGCAGCCCGGTCGGGCGCCGGTCGGGCGCAGCAGGCGGCGTGGGCGTTCAGGCATGGGGTTCAGCGCTTCGGCGGTCGGAAGCGCGCCACGCGGGCCGCGCCGGATTGGGTGTGGCGGCGCACGCCCGCCTTCTGCTTGAACCACAGCGGCGTGGCCCCGCGCTTGAGGCGCCAGTTCTTCTTGGGGTGCCGGTAGGCCGGCGGCGGCGGGGTGTAGCCCACGCCGGATTCGTAGGCCGTGTCGCTGGTGACCTCGCTCCAGGTCTTGTCGAAGGCCTGCGTGGCGGAGTCGACCTCCGAGCGCACGGTCTGCTCGACATCTCTCGCGGCAGTCTCGAACTGGGACTTCATCTTCTGAAGCTCTTCCAGCTCGATGGACCGGTTCACCTCGGCCTTGACGTCAGCGACGTAGCGCTGCGCCTTGCCCAGCAGCGTGCCCACCGTGCGGGCAACGCGCGGCAGCTTCTCGGGGCCGATGACGATGAGCGCCACCGCACCGATCAGCGCGATCTTGTCGAAGCCGAAGTCGAGCACTTAGGACTTGGTCTTGGCGTCGACGTCGACCGTGTTGGGATCCTGGGCCTTGTTGGCGGTGACCTGCTGGGTGGGCGTGCCCGGCGCGTCGGCCGAGCCGTCCTTCATGCCGTCCTTGAAGCCCTTGACCGCCGCGCCCAGGTCAGACCCGACGTTGCGCAGCTTCTTGGTGCCGAAGATGGCGATCACGACGACCAGAACGATCAGCCAGTGCCAGATGCTGAATGAACCCATGATGTTGACTCCTAGTGGACTGGCGCAAATTCTAGGTGAGGGATGTGACTAACCCTTGGACCAGGGTCTCGGCCCGCCCATCACGTGCAGATGCAGGTGGTAGACCTCCTGCCCGCCGTCCGGCCCGGTGTTGATGACGTGGCGGAAACCGCCCGTCACGCCCAGGTCCTTCATCAGCTTCGGCCCGAGCGCGACCATCTTGCCCAGCAACCCGGCCTCGGCCTCGGTCACGTCAGCCATGGAGGCGATGTGGCGCTTGGGGATGATGAGCACGTGGACCGGCGCCCAGGGCTGGATGTCGTGGAAGGCCAGGACGTCTTCGTCCTCATAGACCTTCCGGCTCGGGATCTGGCCGGCAACGATCTTGCAGAAGATGCAGTTGGGGTCGTGTGACATGGGGACTCTCCGTCAGACCGGCATCGGCCGGCCGTCGTTCCAGTTCAAGAAGCCGCGCACCAGGCGGTAGATCAGCCAGCACCAGTTCGCCCCCAGGATGAGGAAGCCGACGCCGAACCAGATCGTGCAGGCGCCGAGGATCCACCACACCAGGCTCCACCAGAAGCTGCGCATCTGCCAGCGGAAGTGGCTGGCGTAGGGCGTGTCGAGCGAATCCTTGTAGCGCAGGTGGTTGACGATGATGGCGATCAGCGCCGGCAGCCCGGTGAACAGGCCGATGCCGTAGAGCACGTAGAGAAACAGCGTCAGCTGCCGCAGGCTCTGCAGCCGCATGATCTCGGGCGGCGCTTCATGAAAGCTGGGGTTGGAATCCATGCGAGGCTCCGGTCAGGTCTTGGGGCGGGCGGCGAACTCGGCCAGCCCGGACAAGCCTTCGCGCCGGGCCAGTTCGGCCAGCACGTCCTCGGGCTTCAGGCCGAAGTGCGCGAGCGCCACCATGCTGTGAAACCACAGGTCGGCCACTTCGTAGACGACCTTCTTCGGGTCGCCATCCTTGGCGGCCATGACCGTCTCGGTGGCTTCCTCGCCGATCTTCTTCAGGATGCTGTCCAGGCCCTTGTCCAGCAGCTTGGCGACGTAGCTGCTGGCGGGGTCCGCGCCCTTGCGGGATTCGATGACTGCGCCAACGCGCGCGAGGATGTCGTCACTCATAGATCTTGTGCGGGTCCTTCAGCACCGGGGTGGTGGTGTGCCAGACGCCGTTTTCCAGCTTCTGGAAGAAGCAGCTGTGGCGGCCGGTGTGGCAGGCGATGCCGGGCTCGTGGCCGAGCTGGGTGATGCTGAGCAGCACGACGTCGTTGTCGCAGTCCATGCGGATGGCGTGCACCTGCTGGAAGTGGCCGCTCTCCTCGCCCTTGTGCCAGAGCTTGTTGCGCGACCGGCTCCAGTACACGGCCTGGCCGCGTTCGGCGGTCAGCGCCAGCGCCTCGCGGTTCATCCACGCGAACATCAGCACGTCGCCCGTGCTCGCTTCCTGCGCGATGACGGGCACGAGGCCCTTGTCATCCCACTTCACATCGTCCAGCCAGTTGCTCATGGCATCAGTCTAGGTGAGTGGGGCCCACGTGGCCGCGCTCTTGCGCGAACCAGTCGAGCACGGGAAAGGTGCCTGGCAGCACCGGCTTGACCCGCACCGGCAGCTCCGCCCAGGCCATCTGCTGGCCTTCGAGCATCTGGAAGTCGCCGGTCCAGTCGAACACCTTGCAGAAGTTCAGTCGCACGAGCGCATGGGGGTAGTCGAACATCTCGACCTTCCACGGGTGGGCTGCGCCGATCTGGATGCCCAGCTCCTCGTGCAGCTCGCGGGCCAGGGCCTGCTCGATGGTTTCGCCCGGCTCGACCTTGCCGCCGGGGAACTCCCAGTAGCCGGCGTAGACCTTGCCTTCGGGGCGCGAGGTCAGCAGGAACTGGCCGTCAGGGCGCACGAGCACGCCGACGGCGACTTCGGTCACGGGGCGTGCATCGCTCATGGCAGCCGCCCCGCCAGGTCCCGCGCGAACTGGAAGGCCACACGCCCCGAGCGCGAGCCGCGCTCCAGCGCCCACACCAGCGCCGGCTGGCGGGCCGCCTCGATGGCGGCCTCATCCAGCCCGAAATGGCGCAGCCACTGCGCCACGATGGCCAAGTACTCGTTCTGGCTGAAGGGGTAGAAGCTGATCCACAGGCCGAAGCGCTCGGACAGCGAAATCTTCTCTTCCACCGCCTCGCCGGGGTGGATCTCGCCCTGCTCGCCACGGCTGCCGCCGAGGTTGTCGGCCATCTTCTCGGGCAGCAGGTGGCGGCGGTTGCTGGTGGCGTAGATCAGCACGTTGTCGCTGGCGGCGGCCACGGAACCATCCAGGATGCTCTTGAGCGCCTTGTAGCTGGCCTCGCCTTCGTCGAAGCTCAAGTCGTCGCAGAAAACCACGAAGCGCTCCGGGCGGGCCTGCACCTGCTCGATGAGGTCCGGCAGGTCCACCAGGTCGGCCTTGTCGACCTCGATGAGCCGCAGGCCCTGGCCGGCGAACTCGTTGAGCACTGCCTTGATGAGGGAGCTCTTGCCCGTGCCCTTGGCGCCGGTCAGCAGCACGTTGTTGGCCGGGCGGCCGGCGACGAACTGGGCGGTGTTGCGCAGCAGCTTGTCCTTCTGCGGCTCCACTTCCTTCAGGTCAGCCAGGGCGATGCGGCTCACCGCAAGCA
>Ga0233424_10002033_pt1 | contig 15479 bp, 14 predicted proteins | sample Watercolumn_Towu_FD_181011 | JGI IMG/M metagenome (GOLD analysis project Ga0233424, IMG submission 181011) | Freshwater microbial communities from Lake Towuti, South Sulawesi, Indonesia - Watercolumn_Towuti2014_125_MG | ecosystem: Environmental > Aquatic > Freshwater > Lake | place: Indonesia...
ACTGTCATCGGGCGGTAGTAGCCGGCCTTCACGTCGTCCTCACGGCTCCAGACCACCTTGACCGGCATGGGCTTGCCGGCCTTCTGCAGCGCCACCGCCACGGCAGCCGCTTCGCGCGGCCATTCGCTGGTGGGCGTGGCGCGCCGGCCGAAGCCGCCGCCGGCCATCTGCACATGGATCTGGATCTGCTCGGGCTTGAGGTTCACCGCCTGCGCCAGCGCACCGGCATCCAGGACGGGCATCTGGGACGCGTAGTAGAAGTCGCAGCGGTCGGCCTTCAGGTCCACCGTGCAGGCCAGCGGCTCCATCTGCGCATGGTTGAGGTAGGGGAAGACGAAGTCGGCGGCGATCTTCTTCGGCGCCTTGGCCCAGGCGCTCGCGTCCGCCTGCAGCTCGGGCTTGGGCACGGGTGTGCCGGGAGTGCGGGCCAGGGCGAGGTACTGCTTGGTGAGCGCCGCCGTGTCGGGCTTGCCGACGCCGGCCAGGTCCCAGTCGACCTTGAGCGCATCGCGCCCCTTCTTGGCCGCCCAGTAGCCGCTGGCCACCACGGCCACGCCCTGGCCGCCGCGGTCCAGCGGCACGGGCAGCACCGCCTTCACGCCCTTGACCTTGAGCGCTTCGCTGGCATCGAGCTTGGCGACCTTGCCGTTGAACACCGGCGGGCGCTGGATGACGGCGACCGCCATGCCCGGCAGCTGCACGTCCATGCCGTAAGCCTGCGCGCCGCTGCTCTTGGCCGCACTCACGACGAGGCTGGTGGGCTGGCCGATGCGCTTGAAGGCCTTGGGGTCCTTCAGCGTGACCGCCTCGGGCACGGGCAACTTCATGGCCGCGTCGAAGAACTCACCATAACCAGCCGACTGGCCGGCGCCGCTGATGATGCCGTTCTCGGCCTTCAGCGAAGCCGCCGGCACACCCCAGCGCTGGGCAGCGGCCGCCAGGAGCATGGCCTTGGTGCGGGCGCCCAGCTCCCGGTACTGGCCGTAGCTGTTCTTGATGGAGTTGGAGCCGCCGGTCAGGTGCATGCCAAAGAGCGGGTCGACGTAGGCGCCCTTCTGGTCGCCGAAGCCGGTGCGCACCTTGCTCCAGTCGGCGTCGAGCTCCTCGGCGCAGATCATGGCCAGGCCGGTCTCGATGCCCTGGCCCATGTCCATGCGGTTGCACAGGATGGTGGTGGTGCCGTCCGGCGCGATGCTGATGAAGGCCAGGGGCTGCTCGGTGGGCTTGGCGCCCGGCTTGGCGGCGGCTTGCGCGAGCGCGGCACGGGGCAGCAGGGCGAGGCCGACGGCGCCACCCACCGAGGTGGTGACGAAGCTGCGGCGGGACAGGCCGTTATGGCCGGCACGGCTGGCGGAGAGGATCTGGTCGATGCGACGGGGGTTGAGCATGTCGATCTCCTCAGGCCAGCTTGGCGGCAGCGGCGTGGATGGCCGCACGGATGCGGGTGTAGGTGCCGCAGCGGCAGATGTTGCCGGCCATGGCGGCGTCGATCTGGGCATCCGTGGGCTTCTTGTTGCCCTTGAGCAGGGCGACGGCACTCATCACCTGGCCGCTCTGGCAGTAGCCGCACTGGGCCACGTCATGCTCGACCCAGGCCGCCTGCACGGCTTGGCCGACCTTGTCGGTGGCGATGCCTTCGATGGTGGTGACGGGGCCCTGCACCGAGGAAACGGGCGTCATGCAGCTGCGCACCGGCGCGCCGGCCACATGCATGGTGCAAGCACCGCACTGGGCAGCGCCACAGCCGAACTTGGAGCCAGTGAGCTGCAACTCCTCTCGAACGGCCCACAGGAGCGGCATGTCGGGGTCGGCGTCCAGCGAGACGGCGCGACCGTTGACGGTCAGGTTGATCATGGAAGGCTCCTGGGGCTGGGAAAGCGAAGCACTCTAGCCAGAAGCCATGCCCCCGTGCATCACTCAGGCATTGAAGATGGCGCAGGGCGCGCGTACTTGGCCAGGGCCTGGAGCAAGGCCGCCAGACTGAGGGGTTTGGTCAGGTGGGCATCGCAGCCCGCGGCCAGGGACTGCGCCACGTCGTTGTCGAAGGCATTGGCCGTCAGCGCGACGATGGGCGTTCGCGGCAGGCCCTCCGCCGCCTCGATGGCGCGCCACTGCCGCGTGGCCGTCAGGCCGTCGATGCCGGGCATCAGCATGTCGATCAGCACCAGGTCGAACTCGGCCTCGCGCAGCGCCTCCAGGGCCTGCGCGCCGTCCGCCGCCCGCACGATGTGGTGCCCGAGCGGCGCGAGCATGCCCTCGATGACGAGCACATTGACCTCGTTGTCCTCCGCCAGCAGCAGCGACAGCGGCCGGCTCGGCGCCACGCGATCGGCGCGCGGCTCGGCGATGTCGGCATGCGGCGGGTTCGCATCGGGCAGGTCCAGCGTGACGACGAAGCGGCTGCCCTCGCCCGGGCGGCTTTGCACGGTCACGTCGCCGCCCATGAGGCGCGCCAGGCTGCGGGTGATCGACAGGCCCAGGCCCGTGCCGCCGAACTCCTGCGCGATGCTGGCGTCGGCCTGCTCGAAGGGCTGGAAGATGTGCTCCAGCCGGTCCGGCGCGATGCCGATGCCGGTGTCCTGCACGCTGATCTCCACCGGGCCGGCGGGGTGGCCGTCGGCGCCCGCCAGACCCTCAGGCCCGTGGGCGCGCGTCAGCTCGACCGTGACGCCCCCGGTCTTCGTGAACTTGATGGCATTGCCGACCAGGTTGGTCACGATCTGGGCGACGCGCTGCTGGTCGCCCAGCACCCAGCCGGTGGCCTCGGTGCGCGCGAACACGCGCAGCCACAGGCCCTGGGCCTGGGCGCGGGTGCGCAGCAGTTCCAGCTGCAGCTCCACCAGGTCCACGAGGTTGAAGGGGTGGGAGGCCAGCACCAGCCGGCCGCTTTCGATGCGGGCGTTGTCGAGCAGGTCATTGATCAGGGCGAAGACCTGGCGCCCCGCGTGGGCGAGCACCTCGACCTGGTGGGCCTGCTCCGGGCGCAGAGGCGAGCGCGCCAGGATGTCGGAGATGCCCAGCACCGCGTTCATCGGCGTGCGCATTTCGTGGCTGACGTGGGCCAGCAGTTCGGTCTTGGCGCGGCTGCTGGCCTCGGCCAGCTCGCGCTCGCGGGTCAGCTCGCGCTCGCGCGCCCGGGCATGGCGCTGGTGTTCGATGGCGGTGAACGCCAAGGCCAGCACCAGCAGGCCGGCCCCGGGCGCCGGCGAAGCCAGCAGCCCGGCCGCGCCGCCCGCCCATGCGCCCAGCCCCAGGCCCAGACCGCCGAGCGCCGCGGCCAGGGCCCGCCGCTTCACCCACAGCGGGAAGGTGCCCAGCGCCAGCAGCAGGGCCTCCAGGCCCCGGACGGCCGCCCCCTGGTCGCGCACGAGCGGCAGCGGCTCACGCCCGAGCGCCTCGAAGACGGCGGCATTGAGCGCCGTGCCCGAGAGCCGCCCCTGCGGCGTCATGACCTCGTCGGCAAAGAAGGCGCTGCTGCCGACGAAGACGCTGCGCCCGGCCAGCAGCCGCGCCAGCTCGGGGTCGTCCACCTGCCCGAGCGCGGCGCGCATGAGGCGCTGCCAGCTGACGCGGGGGGCTTCGGCATCGCCCGTGCCCGGCACGGGCAGGCGCAGGCGCAGCCGGCCGGCGTCGTCCACCGGCCAGCGCCGCCCGGCCGCCACGAGCGTGCCGCCCTCGCGCTGCCAGGCCAGCGCGCCATCGGCCCGCAGCCGCGCCGCGAACGCGAGGCTGGGAAGGCTGCGGCCCTGCACGCGGTGCAGCAGCGGCTGGTGGCGCAGCAGGCCGTCATCGTCCAGCGGCGTGGAGATGACGCCCAGCGAGCCCGGCGCCGCCAGCGCGGCGAGCAGGGTGTCGGAAGGCGTCGTCAGGCCGTCCCAGTCCAGGCCCGGCGCATGGGCCACGCCCAGGCGCCGCAGGGCCTGCTGCTCGGCCTCGCTGGGCGGCGGCAGCTCCACCGCGGCGCGCTGCCGCAGCCCGGCCGCCGCGAGCACGACGGGCGGGCCGACCGCGATGGCCTCGGCCAGCCGCAGGTCGCCCTCGCGCGGGCCGGCGAACACGATGTCCACCGCCACCAGCCGCGCGCCCGCCTGCCCGAGATAGTCCAGCATCAGGGCATAGACCTCGCGCGAATACGGCCAGTCGCCCAGCGGCTCGCGCAGCGCGCGCAGGGAGGCGTCGTCGATGTCGACGACCACACTCGTCGGCGCCGGTGCCGGTGGCGCTGCTGCACGCAGCACCAGGTCGCCCAGCGCGCGGTCGATGCGCGCCTGCGCGCCGGTCAGGCTCAGCAGGGCCCACAGCGCCAGGGCTGCGGGCACGGCGAGCCAGGGCCAGCGTTTCAAAGCAGCGGGATGGCCAGCAGCGGCAGCAGCCACAGCCAGCGCGGGTAGGGCTGCTCGATCATCTGCGTCTGCCCCCAGGGGCCGGCGACGCCTGCCGCATTGAAGGCGCGCGCGCGCAGGTAGTAGGTGCCGGGCGAAGGCTTGGGCAGCACCGCCTCGGCCTTGTCGACGCTGAAGCGCTGCACGGCCGTGCCGTCGAAGCTGGCGCTGGCAGACCACTCCAGCTCGTAGCGCACCACGCCCGGGTCGGCCCGCCAGCGCAGCTTGAGCTGGTCGCCGCTGAGCTCGGGCTCGGCCGGCGGCGGTGCCGGCGGCGGGGGCTGGAGCTCGAAGGCCTGGGCATCGCCGAAGGGGCCGGCGCGGCCGCTGGCGTCCACCGAGGCCACGCGCCAGTGGTAACGGCCGTCCGGCAGCCGGGCCTCGAAGGACGCCGCGCCGAGCGGCGGCGGCTGAAGCACCAGCTCCTTGAAGCCGGGGTCGCGGGCGATCTGCAGGCGCACGTCCGGCGCGGCGGTGTTGCGCGTCCAGGCCAGGGCCATGCTGCCGGTGTAGCTGACGGCACCCGGCGCGGGCGCCTGGATGAAGGGCGGCTCGGGCCGGGCCTGGAGCACCACGTCGGCATCGGCGGCGCGGCCTTCCTGGCCCTGGGCGTCGATGGCGCGCAGGCGCAGGGTGTAGTCGCCGTCGGGCAGCTCGCGTGCTTCGGCCCAGCTCACGGCGGGCTCGCTCACGCGGGCATCGAGCAGCAGCCGGTCCGCGTCACCGCGCGGGTAGAGCTGCGCGCGCCAGGCCACCGCGCCGGCCGGCGATGCCGCCCAGGCCAGGCGCAGCGGCAGGCGCTCGACCTGGCGCGGCAGGGTCGACAGGTCAGGGGCCGGCAGCAGCGGGCTCAGGCTGCGCGCACCGCCCTCGGCCAGCAGGCCCTGGCCTGCGGCCACGTCGGCCTTCAGCCCGTCGGCATGCACGGCGCCCGACAGCACCTGCATGCGGCTTTGCGCACCCGCCGTCTGGATGCGGAACTCGGTGCCGCGCACGCCCAGGTTCACATGCGGCGTGCGCACGTCGTAGAGCGGCACGCGCTGGGCGTTGGGGGTGACGCGGCTGTCCGCGCCGCCCTGCTGCACGCCGATGCGCACGGCGGGGATGGCCCCGCGGCCGAGGACCAGCAGCTGGTCGAGCGTGACATCGCTGTCGGCCGGGATCAGCAGGCGCGAGCCGTCGGCAAAGCGCAGGCTGGCGCTGGACTGGGCCCCGGTGCGGATGCGGTCGCCGCTTTGCAGCGTGGCGCCCGCCGCCAGCGGCTCGGTCGCCGCGCCGCGCTGTCGCGTCACCTGCCCGCGTGCAAAGAGCGTCTCGGCCACGCCGGCCTCGCGCCGCAGCCAGGCCACGGGCATGCGCAGCGTGGCGCCGGGCATCAGGCGCAGCGGGTCGGGCACGCGGTTGAGCTTCTGCAGGTCGCGCCAGGTTTTCGGCGGGGCCAGCCACTGGTCGGTCAGTGTGATCAGGGTGTCACCCGGCTGGATGCGATAGCGCCAGTCGGCGTCCGGCGCCTCGGTCTGCGCGCGCAGCCAGCCGCAGCTCAGCATCAACACCAGGGCAATCCAGACCCTCATCGGTCTCATCGGCGCCTCCTCCCTTGCAGAGGGGTGATCCTAGAGCGACTTGGGGCCCCGTGTTCCGCCGAATTGGCCCCCAGCCAGGGGACAGACCGCCGCCCGCAGGCCGCGCCCCTCAGTCCAGCGTCAAGGCCTGGGCCACGCGCTCGCGCAGCCGGCGCAGGCGCGCCAGCTCCTCGCCCGGCGCCTGCACCGCCGGCCACAGCAAGGCGACGAGATCGCGCGCACTGGCCTCGACATCGATCTGCCGGCCCGTGATGACGACCTCCCACAGCATGTGCTCCATCGGCCCGAAGACGAGGGAGCGCAGCAGGCGCAGCGGGATGTCGCGCCGCACCTCGCCGCTGGCCTGGCCACGGGAGAGCAGGTCCATCAAGGGCGCGGTGTAGCGGCGCTGGAGCTCGACGAAGCCTTCGCCCAGGTCCTGGCCCTTGGTGCGGCCCTCCGACAGCACCAGCGCGCACAGCCCCGTGCCCTGGATCAGGAAGAGGCGCAGGTGGGTCAGCACGACGAACTCCAGTTGCTCCCGCACCGGCGCCTCGCGCGGCAGACCGGCCTCGATGGCGGTGATGATCTCGTCGTACCAGTCCTGGATGACGCGCATGCACAGCTCGCGCTTGCTGCGGAAGTAGGTGAAGACGGTCGCCTCCGACACCCCCAGCCGCTGCGCCACCTCGGTGGTGGTGGCCCGCTCGTAGCCGCGCTCGGCGAACACCTCCCGGCCCACGCGCAGGATGTCGCGCACCCGCTGCTCGGCCTTGGGGCCGGCCGGCGAGCGGCGCTGGGGCGGGGTGGCGGTGGCAGTCATGCTGGGGCGCATTCTGCGCAATTGTTGAGCCTTGCTCAAGTCAAGATTGCATCCGGGTTCGCACTGAACTATTCTGGCAGCCCTCGCACGGCTCACGAGGCCGTCACGCCATCAAGTTGAGCTCCGCTTAAGCGGAGCCTCCCGGGAGACACCATGCCGGTCCTGACCACCCAGCTCAACCCCCGCTCGGCCGATTTCAAGGCCAATGCCGATGCCATGCGCGGGCTGATCGACGACCTCAACGCCAAGCTGGCCCAGATCGCCCAGGGCGGCGGCGAGGCCGCCCGGGCCAAGCACACCGCCCGCGGCAAGCTGCTGCCGCGCGACCGCGTGGAGATGCTGCTGGACCCGGGCACGCCCTTCCTGGAGCTGGCCCCGCTGGCCGGCCTGAACCTGTACGACAACGCCGCCCCCGGTGGCGGCGTGGTGGCCGGCATCGGCCGCGTGGCGGGCGTGGAGTGCGTCATCGTCTGCAACGACGCCACGGTCAAGGGCGGCACCTACTACCCCATCACGGTCAAGAAGCACCTGCGCGCGCAGGAGATCGCGCAGCAGAACCGCCTGCCCTGCATCTACCTCGTGGACAGCGGCGGCGCCAACCTGCCCAACCAGGACGAGGTCTTCCCCGACCGCGACCACTTCGGCCGCATCTTCTTCAACCAGGCCAATCTGTCGGCCGCAGGCATCCCGCAGATCGCCGTCGTCATGGGCTCCTGCACCGCAGGCGGCGCCTATGTGCCGGCCATGAGCGACGAGACCATCATCGTCAAGAACCAGGGCACCATCTTCCTGGGCGGCCCTCCGCTGGTGAAGGCGGCCACGGGCGAGGTCGTGAGCGCCGAAGACCTGGGCGGCGGCGACGTGCACACACGCCTCTCGGGCGTGGCCGACCACCTCGCCAACAACGACACCCATGCGCTGGCCATCGCCCGCCAGTCGGTCGCGCGGCTGAACTGGACCAAGGCCAACCCGCTGGCCGTGCAAGCCCCCAAGGCGCCGGCCTTCGACCCCGCCGAACTGCACGGCGTCATCCCCACCGACACCCGCAAGCCCTTCGACGTGCGCGAGGTCATCGCCCGCATCGTCGACGGCTCGGAGTTCGACGAGTTCAAGGCCCGCTACGGTGCCACGCTCGTCTGCGGCTTCGCCCACATCGAGGGCATGCCGGTGGGCATCGTGGCCAACAACGGCATCCTGTTCGCGGAGAGCGCCAACAAGGGCGCGCACTTCATCGAGCTGTGCTGCCAGCGCAAGATCCCGCTGGTCTTCCTGCAGAACATCACCGGCTTCATGGTGGGCCGCAAGTACGAGAACGAGGGCATCGCCCGGGCTGGCGCCAAGATGGTGACGGCCGTGGCCTGCGCCCAGGTGCCCAAGTTCACCGTCATCATCGGCGGCTCCTTCGGCGCCGGGAACTACGGCATGTGCGGCCGCGCCTACTCGCCGCGCTTCCTGTGGATGTGGCCGAACGCGCGCATCTCGGTCATGGGGGGCGAGCAGGCCGCGAGCGTGCTGTCCACGCTGCGGCGTGACGCGATCGAGGCCAAGGGCGGCAGCTGGAGCGCCGAGGAGGAGGAAGCCTTCAAGGCCCCGCTGCGCCAGCAGTATGAAGACCAGGGCCACCCCTACTACGCCTCCGCGCGCCTGTGGGACGACGGCGTCATCGACCCCGCCGACACGCGCCGCGTGCTGGCGCTGGGCCTGTCGGCCTCGCTCAACGCCCCCATCCCGGACACCAAGTTCGGCGTGTTCCGGATGTGACCCAGATGCCTGCCCGCGCCTTCATTGCCCTGGCCCTTGCGCTGGCCACGGCCCGCGCCGGCGCGGCCACGGCCGAGTCGCTGGCCACCGTGCAGGCGCGCCTGCAGCGGGCCGCCGCCCCGTGGTGCGAACGGCTGAGCGAGCGTGGCGCCGACGGCGTGCGGCGCTGTACCGTCACGCTCAAGGTGTGGCCGGGCGATCCGGTGCGGGCGTTGTCCTTCATGGGCGATGTGATCGTGAGCCAGGGCCTGCTGGACCGCAGCACCGAAGCCGAACTGGCCCTGGTGGCCGGCCACGAGCTGGCCCACCTCGTGCTGGGCCACCCACTGACGCCAGCCGCGCTGGCGAGCCTGCCGGTCGAGATGCGCCCGCTGGCCGAGCGCACCAGCGTGCCGCCGCACGAGGACACGCCCACCGACCGGCTGCAGCTCGAACTCGATGCCGACCGACTCGGCCTCTTCTTCGCCGGGCTCGCCGGCTACCCGGTGCAGGCGTTGGCCGAGGGCTGGCCGGCCTTCATCGGGCGCCTGCCCATCGCACCGCAGACGGGCGCCACCACCCACCCGGCCTCAGCCGTGCGCACCGGCGAACTGCGCGAGGCCGCGCGCGAGTTCTGCGGCCGTGGCGAGCGCGCCGAGCCGCTGATGCCCGCCCTGGCGCGGCTGCAACCCCGCCACGAGGCGGACATCGATGCGCTGCGCGAGCAGCAGGCGCGCCTGCCCCTGGCAGCCGTGTGCCGCGCCACCACAAGCGCCCCATGAGCCCCGTGCACATCCGCCCGCTGACGCCGGCTGACAGCCTCGACGAGCTGACCGCGCTGCTGCACGCGGCCTACGCCAGCCTGGCCGCCCAGGGTTGGAACTTCACCGCCGTCGACCAACCGGTGCAGGTCACCCGCGAGCGCCTCGCTGGCGCTCAGGCCTTTGTCGCCGAGCAGTCGGGCCGGCTGGTGGGCACCATCGCCGTGCGTGGCCCCAAGCCCGCGGGCGAGGCCTACATCGCCGACCCGCCCCCGGCCCTCTACACCACGCCGGGCACGGCCATCCTGGCCCAGCTCGGCGTGCACCCCGACTGCCGCGGGCTGGGCCTGGGCGAGCAGCTCATCGATGCCGCCGAGGGGTGGGCGCGTGAACAGGGGTATCACCAGATGGCGCTGGACACCGCCGAGCCCGCGCTGGCGCTGCGCCGCCGCTACGAGCGCCGGGGCTACATGACGGTGGGCCAGGTCCAGTGGCAGGGCAAGACCTATGCGTCGGTGCTGATGGCTAGGCCGCTGCACCCCGCCCGCACCGCCTCTGCGTAGAATGTGCACGTTGTTGTCATTTCATACACATCATGCGCACCAACATCGACATTGATGACGACTTGATGGCAGCGGCCATGAAGGCGGGCCCGTTCAAGACCAAGAAGGAAGCGGTCGAGGCGGGCTTGCAGCTGCTCAAGCGCCAGGCGACCTATCGTGAGATCCTGAAGTACCGCGGCCAGCTGACCTGGGGCTGGGACGAGGATGCACCCGCCGAAGCTGCGGACACGCAAGCCGCCCCGGCGCCCGCGCGCGACGCCACCGCCGTCGAGCTGGCCGAGCCCGTGAAGCCCTACCGCGCCGCGAACAGTGCCAAGGCGGAGAAGGCCCGTGGTCGTCGTTGACAGCGGCGTCTGGATCGATCTGCTCGCCGGCCGCGACAACTCGGCCAGCGACGCGCTCGCGCGCCTGCTGCACCACGGCGAGACCGAGCTGATCGTGCCCGACCTCGTCCTGTTCGAGGTGCTGCGCGGCTTTCGCCTGGAGTCGGACCTGCGCATTGCCCGCTCGCTGTTCGCGGCCCTGCCCGTGGCGCCCACCGGCGGGGCCGACCTGTCGCTTCGCGCCGCCGAGCACTACCGGCACCTGCGCCGCCTGGGCATCACGGTGCGCAGCGCCATCGACGCCCTGATCGCCAGCTTCTGCATCGAACGCGGCCATGCGCTGCTGCACCGCGACCGCGACTTCGATGCCTATGCCACCCACCTCGGCCTGCAGGTGTGGCCCCATCTTTCCTAGCGCTGCCATGAGCTCACTCCAGATCGACTCCACCGGCCCCATCGCCCGCGTCACGCTCAATCGCCCCGACGTGCGCAATGCCTTCAACGAAGGCCTGATCGCCGATCTCACCGCCGCCTTCACCGCGCTCGGCGCGCGCAGCGACCTGCGTGCCCTCGTGCTCGCGGCCGAAGGCAAGGCCTTCTGCGCCGGTGCCGACCTGAACTGGATGAAGGCCATGGCCGGCTACTCGTGGGAAGAGAACCACGCCGACGCCACCCGCCTGGCCGACATGCTCTGGGCCATCTACAGCTGCCCCCTGCCCGTCATCGCCCGCGTGCAGGGCGATGTGTATGCCGGCGGCGTGGGCCTGGTGGCCTGCGCCGACATCGTCGTGGCGGTGGACAGCGCCGGCTTCTGCCTCAGCGAGGCCAAGCTCGGCCTGCTGCCGGCCACCATCGGCCCCTATGTCGCGCGCGCCCTGGGCGAGCAGGCCTCGCGCCGCTACTTCGTGACGGCCGAACGCTTCAGCGCCGCCGAGGCCCACCGGCTGGGCCTGGTGCACGAGGTGGTCACGGCCGATGAGCTGGACACGAAGGTCGCCGAGATCACCTCCGCCATCGCCGCCAACGGCCCGGCCGCCGTGCGCGCCTGCAAGCAGCTCGTGAAAGACGTGGCCAGCCACGAGATCACGCCCGCGCTGCGCGACGACACCGCCCGCCGCATCGCCGACATCCGCGCAAGCGCCGAAGGCCGCGAGGGCGTGCAGAGCTTCCTGAACAAGTCCCGCCCGGGCTGGCTGGCCGGCTGAAGATGGTCTACCGCTACAGCGTCGCCCTGCCCCCGCCGCCGGCCGAGCCGGTGGTGCGGCAGGGCCATGTCTACTCGGAGTTCGTGCTGGACCTGCCGCCGGCCTGGCAGCCTCAGGCCCACGAGGGCGACAACACCCTGACCTTCCATGAGCCAGCGGCCGATGCCGTGCTCATCGTGTCGGTGGACTTCATCGACAGCGGCGCCACCGACCTCGCCGCCCTCGGCAACGAGGTGCTGAGCCGGCGCCTGGCCGCGCTGGCCAGCGCCACGCCCGGCGCCTGGCAGACGCTGCAGCAGCAGGTTCGCCCGCATGGCAGCGAGGCCGGCCTGGAGCTGTCCTTCGCCGCCGAGCTGCCCGGCGAGCAGGTCGCCCTCTACCTCGGCTATGCCACGCCTCGCAAATTGCTGCATTTCCTGATGCTCTGTGGCCCCGACCGCGCGGCGGCCATCGCCCTGTTCAACGCCACCGTGCCGCATTTCAAGCCGCGCCTGCCCTGACCCGCCCTCGATGACTGCCCCCGACCTCGCCCAACGCAGCCGCGCCGCCGTCTGGCACCCCTGCACGCAGATGGCGCGCCTCGCCACCGTGCCCCCGCTGCCCATCGCACGCGGCGAGGGCCCCTGGCTGATCGACACCGAGGGCCGCCGCTACTTCGACGCGAACTCGTCCTGGTGGGTGAACCTCTTCGGCCACAGCGACCGCGCCCTGCACGACGCCATCAAGGCCCAGCTCGACACCCTGCCCCACGTGATGCTGGCCGGCTGCACGCACGAGCCGGCCGTGCGCCTGGCCGAGCGCCTGTCCGCCCGCACCGGCGGGGCGCTGGGCCATGCCTTCTTCGGCAGCGATGGCGCGAGCGCCGTGGAGATTGCGCTCAAGCAGAGCTTTCACAGCTGGAAGAACCGCGGCCAGCCCGAGAAGCGCGAATTCGTCTGCCTGCAGAACAGCTACCACGGCGAGACGCTCGGGGCCTTGAGCGTGACCGACGTGCAGGTCTTCCGCGACGCCTACGACCCGCTGCTGATGCGCGCCCACATCGTGGCTTCGCCCGATGCGCGCCGGGGCAACGAGGCCGAGGCGCTGGCGGCCATGCGCGCGCTGCTGGCCGAGCGGCATGCGCAGATCGCCTGCGTCATCGTGGAGCCTCTCATCCAAGGCGCGGCGGGCATGGTGATGTACTCGCCCGACTACCTGCGCGGGCTGCGGGCGCTGACGCGCGAGTTTGGCGTGCACCTGATCGCGGACGAGATTGCAGTGGGCTGCGGGCGCACTGGCACCTTCTTCGCGTGGGAGCAGACCGGGGCCCACTGGCCTGATTTCATCCTGCTCAGCAAGGGCATCACGGGCGGCACGATGGCGCTGTCGCTGGTGCTGACGACGGACGAGGTCTTCGAGGCGTTCTGGAGCGAGGACGTCACGCGCGGTTTCCTGCACTCGCACTCCTACACCGGCAACCCGCTGGCGTGCGCCGCCGCCAACGCCGTGCTCGACCGCTTCGACGCCGGCCTGCTCGACGACACCCGCGCCCAGGCCGACCGCCTCAGCCGCGCCTTCGCCCCGCTGGCCGGCCGCGTGGCCCACCTGCGCCAGCGCGGCATGATCCTGGCCTTCGATGTGCCGAACGCCCCCCCGCGCTTCGCCGAGGCCTTCCACCTGAAGGCCCGTGCGCACGAACTGCTGATCCGACCGATCGGCACCACCGTCTACCTGATGCCCCCCTACCTGATCGACGACGCGACCGCGGCCTTCCTGGCTGAGGCCGTGACGGCGACCCTGAACGATGTCCTTGCTTGATCACCTGAGCGCCAAGCTCGCCGCCGTCTCGGCGCAGAGCCTCAAGCGCAGCCTGCGGCGGGCCGACACCGGCACCGCGCCGCGCCAGACCGTCAATGGCCGCGAGCTGTTGATGTTCTGCTCGAACGACTACCTCGGCCTCGCCGCCGAACCCGCCCTGGCCGAGGCTCTGGCCGAAGGCGCCCGCCGCTGGGGCGGCGGCTCGGGCGCCTCGCCGCTCGTCAGTGGCCACAGCGCTGCGCACGAAGCGGTCACCGACACGCTGGCGCGCTGGTATGCGCCGCACATCCCGCAGGCCCGCGCCCTCGGCTTCTGCACCGGCTACATGGCCAACCTGGCGGTGGTCACGGCGCTGGGCGACGAGCACACCGAGATCTTTTCGGAGCAGCTCAACCACGCCTCGCTGATCGACGCCGCGCGCCTGGCCAAGGCCCGCGTGACGCGCTATGGCCATGCCGACGTGGCCGGCCTGCGCGCCCTGCTGGCCGCGAGCCCCGCGAAGGTCAAGCTCATCGTGACCGACGCCGTGTTCAGCATGGACGGCGACCTGGCGCCCCTGCCCGCGCTGCTCGCGCTGGCCGAAGAATTCGACGCCTGGCTGGTGGTGGACGACGCCCACGGCTTCGGCGTGCTGGGGGACACGGGCCGCGGCTCGCTGGAGCACTTCGGCCTGAAGAGCGAACGCCTCATCCTCGTCGGCACGCTCGGCAAGGCGGCGGGCCTGGCCGGCGCCTTCGTGGCGGCACATGCCACCATCGTCGAGTACCTGCTGCAGGCGGCCCGCAACTTCATCTTCTCGACCGCCTCACCGCCGGCCGTGGAGCATGCGCTGCTGACCAGCTTCGCCCTCATCGAAGGCCCGGTCGGCCGCGCGCGCCGCGCCCAGCTTGTGGCGCTGCAGGCCCAGCTGCGCGACGGCCTGCTGGCCCTCATCGACCGCCACCCGCGCCTGGGCTGGGCGCTGACCGACGCCGCCACGCCCATCCAGCCGCTGATCGTCGGCGGCAACGCCGAGGTGATGGCCCTGGCTGCCGCGCTCGAAGCCGCCGGCCTGCGCGTGCCTGGCATCCGCCCGCCCACCGTGGCCGCCGGCACCGCGCGCTTGCGCATCACGCTCTGCGGCACGCACACGGCGGCGGATGTCGACACGCTGCTCACCGCATTGGAGCAAGCCGCATCGCGCCAGGAGATGGCCGCATGAAGGGCTTCTTCATCACCGGCACCGACACCGAGATCGGCAAGACCTTCACCGCCGCCGCCCTCACCCACGCCTTCAGCGAACAGGGCCGCCGCGTCACGCCGATCAAGGCGCTGGCAGCGGGCCAGGAACTCGTGGACGGCCGCTGGGTGAACGAAGACGTCGCCACGCTGCACGCCGCCCAGCGCCTGGGCCTGACCGAGGCCCAGGTCGGCCCGCTGCAGTTCCGCGAGCCCTGCGCGCCGCACATTGCCGCGCGGCTCGAAGGCCGCCGCATCGAGCGTGAGCCGCTGCTGGCCGCCGTGCGCGCCACCGCCGCGCTGGGCGACCTGGCGCTGGTGGAAGGCGCCGGCGGCTTTCGCATCCCGCTGGCCGAGGGCTGGGACTCCGCCGACCTCGCGGTGGACCTCGCCCTGCCCGTCATCCTCGTCGTGGGCCTGCGGCTGGGGTGCATCAACCATGCCTTCCTGACGGCTGAAGCCATCCGCTCGCGCGGCTTGCGCCTGGCCGCCTGGGTGGCCAACACCGTGGACCCGCGTCAGCCCCACGTCACCGACAATCTGCAAGCTCTGCAGGCCGGCCTGAACGCGCCCTGCCTGGGGCATGTGCCCCGCCTGCCCCACCCGGTCGACCCCGCCGCTGCTGCGGCCCTTCTGAACGCCGACGCGCTCGGCGCCCTGCTCGCATGAACCAGATCCAGACCCTCACCCCCACCACCGACGCCGACCGCCGCCAGGCCACGCCCTGGACGGTCGATGCCGTGGCGGCGCTCTTCGAGCTGCCCTTCAACGACCTGCTCTTCCGCGCCCAGACCGTGCACCGCGAGCACTTCGACGCCAACGCGGTGCAGCTGTCCACGCTGCTGTCCATCAAGACCGGCGGCTGCGAGGAAGACTGCAAGTACTGCCCGCAGTCGGCCCACTTCGACACGGGCCTCAAGGCCGAGAAGCTGATCCCGCTGCAGGAGGTGATGGAAGCCGCCCGCGCCGCCAAGGCCAACGGCGCCACGCGCTTCTGCATGGGCGCCGCCTGGCGCAGCCCGAAGCCGCGCCACCTGGAGGCCATCGGCGAGATGATTTCCGAGGTGAAGGCCCTGGGCCTGGAGACCTGTCTGACCGCAGGCAT
>Ga0233424_10002034_pt1 | contig 15477 bp, 14 predicted proteins | sample Watercolumn_Towu_FD_181011 | JGI IMG/M metagenome (GOLD analysis project Ga0233424, IMG submission 181011) | Freshwater microbial communities from Lake Towuti, South Sulawesi, Indonesia - Watercolumn_Towuti2014_125_MG | ecosystem: Environmental > Aquatic > Freshwater > Lake | place: Indonesia...
GATGGTGTAGCCGAGGACGGAGATCTTCGGCGGCGCCGGCAGCTCGCCGGACACCTCGAACAGCGTGATCGGCGAAATCATCGTGTGGTCGTCGCCGATGGTCATCGACATCGAGGCGTCGCGGTGCGTGGTGTCGCGATCGCCCTGCCGGCGGCCGACTACCATCTGGAACCCGATGAAGCGCGTCGCCAGCGAGTCGCGGAACTTCAGGAATTCTTCCGGCCACGGCGCGTCCTCGAAGCTCAGCGCCTGCAGGTTCCAGCGGCGCAGGCGGAGGCGATCGACCGGAATCGGCTTCGGCCGTTCGAAGCCGGTGAGCTCCGGCAGCTCGGTGCCCGGCAGCGTATCGACCAGCCAGACGTCTCGCACCAGCCGGGGATCGCTCGTGCTGTTGGCCCACGCGGAATAACGCTGCGCGTAGCCGCCCCAGTTCTGGTTGCGCAGCATCTGGCCGTCCATCTGCAGGCTGACCAGCGTGCGTGACAGCTCCGAATCGAACTCGGTGGCAAACTGCGCCGCCGCCGTGCGCAGCGTTCGTTGCATTCGCTCCCGTTCGGCCGTGCTCAGCTGGCCGAGCCACTGGTACTGCATCCAGGCCAGCGCCGGTACGAGCAGCATCACCACACCCACGAGAATGGTGACCACCGAAACGCGTCGTTTGCCCACCGTCATGGTCAGAAGTCTAGCACGGCAAAAAAACGTGTAAATCCATCAAAATCAAGCATTTAACATCCTTAACAAACGCTTTGCCAATGCTTAACGACTCGCCACCAGGACCGGCCGTAATATCAATCGGACGGCAACGTTCGACGAACGTTCTTCGTGAGGAGCAGACATGCGAAGCGTGATTTCAACGGCGGCGATCGTGATGGTCGCGTCAATGGTGCAAGTCGATCGAATTTCCTATTCGCCGTTCGTGGCATCCGCTCAGGATCGCGTTGCGACGGTCCTGGATGCGGCACGGAAGGCGATAGCGGCTGACAAGGTCAAGACGCTGACCGCCGAGGGACCGACCCGCCGCATGTTGGGCCCGCGCGATATGGAAGGCACGGTCACCGTCACGCTGGAGCGGCCGGGCCGGATGCACCGGCTCGAAGACATGGCGATCGGTGGCATGGTCGGCGGCCCGTCGATGGAGCGGATCGCGGTGCTGAACGGCACGACGTCGTGGGAAGACTCGCAGAACCGCGGCGGCATGGGCGGCGGCTTGCGCATCCAGATCGCGACGGGACCTGGCCCCGGGGCGACCAGCCCCGGCGGCGCCGCGCTCACGCCGGAACAAGTCGACGAGGCGCGCACGCGCCGCATGCGCGTGCAGATGCAGCGCCTCACCGCAGCGCTCTTTGCCGATGCGGGCGCGCCGTGGGCTGACGCCGGCGTCGCGGAATCGCCGGAGGGCAAGGCCGACATTCTCGAAGCGAAGGAAGAGACCGGCCGCACCATTCGTCTGTTCATCGATCAGGGCACCAGGCTGCCGCTGATGGTCCAATACCAGGATCCAAAGCCGAGAATCATGATGCAGGGCGGTCCCGGCGGCCCTGGCCGCGGCCCTGGTGGTCCCGGTGGCCCGCCGCAGATGACTCCCGAACAGATGAAGGAGCGCCTTGCTGAGATGCAGCGCACGCCACCCGAGATGGGCACCTATGCGATGCATCTGAGCGACTTCAAGAAGGTGGACGGCGTCATGTTGCCGCACAAGATCGAAACCTCACTCGACGGAGAGCCGAACGAAGAGTGGACCATCGAGAAGTACAAAGTGAATCCTCAGGTCAAAGCTGACCTCTGGCAGAAGAAGTAGATTCGGCGATTGGGTGACTGAAGATTGCTTGACGGTTTGGTGATTGGTGATTTGGGAACTCAGATTGGATTCGTGATGTCTCGATTGTGGAAGATCGTTCTCACGATGGTCGCGGTCCTCACCGTGTCAGCCAGCCTCGCCGGAGCTGCCGGAGGCGGCGGGCAAGTGGTGCAGGGCACCGGCGTGGGGTCGTCGCTTCGGGTCACGGTGCTCGATCAGACCGAGGCGGCGTTAATCATCGCGCAGGTGACGATTGTCGACTCGCGCGGGGTTGACCAGACAACGGGCGTGGACGGGCGCGGCGTCGCGGTGTTCGAGAATCTGAATGCCGGCACCTACCAGGTGAAGGCGGTTGCTGAAAGCTTCCGACCACTGACCACGCCGGTCACCGTTCGCCGCGGCGAGAACCGCACCACGCTGCGCCTCGCGCTGGCCACCATCGAGCAGACCGTGGCCGTCCAGGGCGAGAATGCGGCCGACCGCCGTGACAACGGCTTCACGCAGACGCTCACGCAGGATCAGATCGACTCGCTGCCTGACGATCCCGATGAGATGGCCGAGGAGCTGATGCGCATGGCGGGTCCGGGTGCGCAGATCTTCGTCAACGGTTTCCGGGGTGGGCGGCTGCCGCCGAAGGATCAAATCCAGCAGATCCGCTTCCACACCAACTCGTTCTCGTCGGAGTACCACGACGCCGGCATGGTGCGGGTCGAGGTGATCACCAAACCCGGCATGGGCGGCTGGCGAGGCATGACCAATTTCGGGTTCCGAGACGAATCGCTGAACGCCAAGAACCACTTCGCCGATCAGAAAGGCGCCGAACAGATGCGGCGTTACATGATCAACTTCCAGGGCCCGATCGTGAAGGGCAAGACGGGCCTGACCGTGTCGTTCGACGGCAACAGCTCTTACGACTCGCGGACCATCAACGCGCTCTCGCCGGCGGGTGCCGCCGTGACGGGGTTGGCCGAAACGCCGGTTGACGCCATGAACTTCAGCGCGCGCGTCGCGCACCTAATGGGCGCCACCAGCCAGCTGCAGCTCGAATACTCGCGCCGCCAGAACGATCGCAGCAACATCGGCGTCGGCGACTTCGATCTGCCAGAGCGCGCGTTCGCAACCGACAACAGCACCGACACCTTCCGCGCGCGCTCGACCAACGTCATTGGCAAGAAGGTGTTCAGCGAGTTCCGTTTCTCGCTGATCGATTCGACGCTCAGCAACACGTCGTTCTCGAACCAGCCGGCGATTCGCGTCAACGAAGCGTTCAATGCCGGTGGCGCGGGCCAGACCGGCCGGCGTCACGCGCGTGAAATCGAGCTGGCCCAGAATGTTGATTTCACGCTCGGCCGGCGTCATTCGCTGCGCGCCGGCCTGCTGCTCGAAGCCGGATGGTGGGACAGCAACCAGCGTCAGAACGCTTTCGGCACCTACACGTTCATCAGCCTTGCCGCCTACAACGCCGGTCAGCCGGCCACCTACAGCATTCGCACCGGCGATCCGGTCGTGGACTACCAGCAGGTGAAGGCCGGCTGGTTCCTCCAGGATGACTTCCGGCTCGGACGGAATCTGCAGGCGAGCGTCGGCCTGCGCCAGGAGATCCAGACGCAGGTCGACTCCCAGTGGAACTTCGCGCCGCGTGCGGCGTTGACGTGGAACGCGACCAGAAAGACCACCATTCGCGGCGGCTACGGCGTTTTCTACGACTGGTACGACGCGGCGCTCTACGAGCAGACGATCCGCGTGGATGGCAATCACCAGGTGGACGTGGTGATCCAGAACCCATCGTTCCCGGTGGCGGATGGCAGCGGCACGCGCCTGCCGCCCAGCATCATCCGTTCCGCCTCGCTCGAGCAGCCACTGATCCAGCAGGCCTCGGTCGGGGTCGAGCGGCCACTGGCGGCGTGGGCCGATTTCCGCACCGATTACATGTGGACGCGCGGCAGCAACACGCTGCGATCGATCAACGTCAACGCGCCGGTCAACGGCGTCCGCCCGAACCAGGCGGTCGGCAACGTCACCGAGATTCAGTCCACCGGCAAGCGCGCTTCGGATCGCGCCACCGTGGCGCTCAACGCGCGCTACATCCCGCGCCGTATCATCGCCATGGTGATGTATCAGTACACCAACTCGCGCAACGTCGCGGACTCGCCGACGGCGCTGCCGGCCAACAGCCTCGATCCCAATGCTGACTGGGGTCCGTCGGCCATGGACGTGAGGCACCGCATTTTCTTCAATTTCAACACGCCGCTCTCCAACGGCGTGCGGCTGGGGATGAACATCCAGGGCTCGTCGGCGTTGCCGTACACCATCACGACCGGCTTCGACGGCAACGGCGACACGGTCTTCAACGATCGCCCGGCCGGCGTGGGCCGCAACAGCGCCCGCGGCGCGGCTCAGTGGTCCACCAACATCCGCTTGAGCAAGGCGATCGGCCTCGGCGGCGTGCGCTCGGGCCCGCCGAACATGCCGATGCCGCCGCCACCTCCTCCGACCGGTAGCGCGGGAGGAAATCAGGCGATGAATCAGCGTGTCGGCGGCGGCCCCGGTGGTCCCGGCGGCGGCGATGGCCCCCAGATGGTGATCATGGAGCAGAACAACCAGAAGTACCAGCTGAACGTGTTCCTGAACATCCAGAACGCATTCAACAACGTGAACTACAACGCCTTCATCGGCAACCAGTTGTCGCCGTTCTTCGGCACGGCGACGTCAGCCGAAGCGCCGCGACGCGTCGAGGTGGGTTTTTCGCTGGGCTTCTAGAAGCGCAGGACCTGTCGCAGAGTGGCTTCGGGGAGCTTGATGGTGAGGCCCTTCATGACCGGACAGCATGGTCGTCCGATTCTGTCAGAGTGGTAACACCCGCGGTGTATGGCTCGAAGTTCGGATATAGTGCGCGCACCGCAGGCGTTGATAACGGAGTACAGGACATGAAGCGAATTCTCACAGGGCTCCTAGAAAACTTGACCGTGTGGAATCCGGCCGATCGGGTCAGGTTTTCCCGCCCGGCCGGAGGCCGGGCCAGAAGACGCTGCGCCAGCGAGGCGAAGCCGACATGCTCGGTGGTCCGAGGCGCAGCCTCGCTGGCCGTGACGGCGATGACCATGGTAGGCAGCCAGGCCCTGAGCGGTCAGGCGCCGGCGGCGCAGCCGCCACAACCACCGCCGCAGCCAATGGGGTTTTTCATTACGAGTGTGGGTTCCGGTAACGGCGGCAATCTCGGCGGCCTTGCCGGAGCGGATAAACACTGCCAGTCGCTCGCGGCCGCGGCGGGCGCGGGCGGCAGGACCTGGCGCGCCTACCTGAGCGCGGCGGGGCAGGGCCCACAGCTGGCCGTCAACGCGCGCGATCGCATCGGCAGCGGCCCTTGGTACAACGCCAAGGGAGTTCTGATCGCGGCCAACGTCGCCGATCTGCACGGCGACATCGAGCGCGACCGCAACAACATCCGCAAACCCACCGCGCTCGATGAAAAGGGCGCCGAGGTCAAAGGGGTCGGCGATCAGCCCAACCAGCACGACATCCTGACCGGCTCCGATTCGCACGGCCGCCTGCCGGTCGGCGCGGCCGCGACGCTCACCTGCAACAACTGGACGAGCAGCGCCGACTCCGAGCGCACCATCGTCGGCCATCACGACCGGCTGGGTGGCGCCAACGCCTCCTGGAACGCCGTCCACGCCAGCGCCGGTTGCAGCCAGCCGGCGCTCGTCAAGACCGGCGGCAACGGACTGTTCTATTGCTTCGCCGAGAAATAGGCACGCTCGAGACCGACGAGATTCGCCAGAAAACTTGACTCACCAGGATCTTGACCAGATGAGTCAAGTTTTCTCGCCCCGCCGAGCGGGGCCAAGAGACGCTGCCCCTGGCGAGGCGCAGCCAAAGGCTCGTCAACCCGAGGCGGAGACTCGCCAGGAGTGAGATTCCCGTCGGTCATCGTCGTTGGGGCGGGCATCGTCGGCTGTACCGTCGCGTATGAGTTGGCCCGGTCGGGCGCGCGCGTCCACGTGATCGAGACGCGAGCGCCCGGTCAGGGTGCCACACGCGCCTCCGCCGGCATCCTTGCCCCGTTCATCGAAGGTCACGGCTCGCCATTGCTGCGCGAGCTCGGGAAACGCAGCCTGGACCTCTACGACGTCTTTGTCGCGCGTCTGCGCGACGACATCAATCACCCTCTCATCTACCGCCGCAACGGCACCTTCGAGCTGGCGTTCTCGGACGGCGATGTGTCGCGTTTGACCGAGCTGTCGACGATGCTCGCCGATCGCGGTGTGGGATGGAGCTGGATCGAGCCGCTGCGCTTCAGGGACTATGAACCGGCCGCGTCACCACAGGCGCTCGGAGCGCTGTTGGTGCCTTGGCACGGCTTCGTGGGCGTCACGTCGCTCACCCTTGCGGCGGCGGCTGCTGCCGAAGGCTTTGGCGCGCGATTCACGACGGAGACCGGCGCGATCCGGATCTTCAACATGGCGGGACAGCGAGTCGGCGTGCATACGCCGGGCATGACGCTGGAGGCGGACAGGGTGGTCCTGGCCGCCGGCAGCTGGTCATCGCAGATCACCGTCGAAGGCGCCGACCCGGTTCCGGTGAAACCGATTCGCGGCCAGTTGATTCAATTGCAGGCGGACGCCGGCGCCATCAGTCGCGTGATGTGGGGGCCTGATGGTTATCTTGTGCCATGGCCGGACGGCTCGGTGCTGGTGGGATCGACTGTCGAGGACGTCGGCTTCGACGAGGCGCACAGCGAGGAGGCGGTGGAACGCCTTCGCGCGGCGGCGGTGTCGCTTGTACCGAGGCTGAAAAGCGCAGAGATGAGCGGCGTGCGCACCGGCCTTCGCCCCAAGGGCCCGGACGATGTGCCGATTCTGGGACGATCGCGGGTGGTGCCTGGCCTGATCTATGCGACGGCGCACTACCGTAACGGTGTGTTGTTCACTCCCTTGACGGCGGAGCTGGTCCGCGATCTCGTTCTGGACCGGGCTGCCGACCCGGCGCTGCGCGATCTCGATCCCGGGCGATTCGGCAGCGTCCGTCTGTAGGTGGACTGTAATAACATCCGACACCATGGCGTTGCTCGAGCAGGCAGAGATCACCGAACGTCTGAACGGCCTCGGGGGCTGGTCGCTCGACGGCAAGGCGATCAGGAAGCAGTTCACCTTTCGGGACTTTCCCGAGGCGGTGCTGTTCGTCAGCGCGCTGGTGCCCGGCGCCGAAGATGCCGATCATCATCCTGACGTCGAGATTCACTACAAAAGAGTGATCCTCAGCTACACCACGCACGACGAAGGCGGGCTGACGCAGAAAGACATCGACGGCGCGGTGATGGCCGACGCCGTGGCCGCCGACCTGCCTCATCTCGAAGAGTTTGGAGACGGTTAGGGCCGCAGAAGGCGCCGATGAAGCTGAAAAAGCTTTACTCCTCACGGGAAGTCGCGCAGCTCACCGGCCTGACGGCCCGGCAGCTTCAGTGGTGGGCGAAGCGGAACCTGTTCCCGCCCGCGGTGGAATCACACCGGACCGAAGCCGGCGGATTTACCGAGCGGCGCTACACGCCGATCGAGCTGCTCGAGCTGATGGTGCTGTCCGATCTACGGCGCAAGGGCTTTACCGTCGCACGTATCCGGAAACTGCTGCAGGTGTTGCGCTCGAGATTCAAGACGCGGCTCTACGAAGCGATCGAGGGTGGTGGACCGGTGACGTTGTACATAGACGGAGAGAACATCTACGCGAAGAACGACGCCGGCGATCTCTTCAGCATTCTCGACAACGCCGCGCAGCCGCTGATGATGATGGGCGAGGACATCAAGCTGCGTCAGCTCATCGCCCGCGAACGACCGGCACGTCGACGCGCGAGGGGTACTGCGGCGTCCGATAAACGCGGTGCGTCGCAGCCTTGAAGTCGCTGTCGTTCGCCAGAAAAATATTCGGCACGAACGTCTGCGGGTTCCGGTCGATGATCGGGAACCAGGTGCTCTGCACCTGCACCATGATGCGGTGCCCTTTCTTGAACGTGTAGTTCTGCGTGTGCAGGCTCCAGGTGTACTCCAGCACTTTGTTCGGCTCGATCGGCTGCGGCTTCTCGAAGCTGGTCCGATAGCGGCCGCGGAACACCTCGTTGGACACCATCAACTGGAAGCCGGCGAGATTCCAATTGGACGGGTAATCCTCCGGATACACGTCGATGAGCTTCACTACCCAGTCGGCGTCGCTGCCCGTGGTTGAGGCAAACAGGTGTGCCGTGATCTCTCCAGCGATGGTCACGTCGTCGGCGAGCGGCTCCGTTTCCCAGCTCAGGACGTCGGCGCGATCGTCGACGAAGCGCTGATCCTCGACCAGCCACGTCGACCACTTCGATCCACCCGGGAAGTAGGTCGCCTGAATCGGCCGCTGGCGATATGGGACTGGATGTGCAGGATCGGACACGAATTCATCGAATCCGGGCTCCGGGCTTCGAGCTCCGGGATCCGCAGGAAGGCTTGGTCCTGAGCCCGGAGCGCGGAGCCCGGAACCCGAGACCGTCAGCCGTTCGTTCGCGCCAAATGTCAGGGCGCGAATCTCAGTCTGTGTCACCGGCGGCCATTGGTTCCAGCGCCGCCACTCATTCGCGCCGGCTTCAAAGGTCAGCGCCTGCGGAAGATTCTTCGCGCCCTTGTCCTTGAGGTAGTAGGCAAAGAACGGCGCCTGTACCTGCTCGCGGAAGTATTCGGCGGTGTTGCTGCCGAACGGAATCGCGCCGAGCGAGTCCCCGGCGCCGCCGCTCCAGCCGCCATGGCGCCACGGCCCGACGACGAGATGGTTGATGCCCTGCGTGTCGTGCTTCTCGAGCGCATCGTAGATCGCGATCGGTCCGTAGAAGTCTTCCTGGTCCCACCAGCCCGCGACATTCAACGTCGGCACCTTGACGCTCGTCAGGTGCGGAATCATGGTCTGGCGCTTCCAGAACTCGTCGTAATCGGGATGTGCAACGTAGTCGTTCCAGGTCGGGATCTTGCCGTGCAGGTACTTGGCGTTGATGTTGGCGAGCGATCCGAGACTCAGGTACCAGTCAAAGGTGTCGTAGCGGTCGAAGGAGAATTGCTGCACGTCCCTGCCGCTCTCCATCATGGCGGCGTACTCGAAGCCGTAGCTCAGACGGAACGCGCCGTTGTGATGGAAGTCGTCGCCGAGCCACATGTCCGCGGGCGAGGCCTGCGGCGAAATCGCCCTGAGGGCCGGATGCGGCTCGATCGCCCCCATGATCGTCGTCCAGCCGTCGTACGACACGCCGAGCATGCCGACGCGGCCGTTGTTATTGCGCACGTTCTTGATCAGCCACTCGATGGTGTCGTAGGTGTCGGTGCCTTCGTCGATGACGCCGTTGTTGATTCCGCCGCTCGGACGGCCGGAGCCCGAGGGCGGAGGCGTCCGAGCGGGGCGCTGCATGACGAAGTCGCCCTCGGACAGGAACTTCCCGCGAATGTCCTGGTGGACGAAGATGTAGCCCTCGTCGGCGAGCGCCCGGTAGTAGGCGTTGAAGGCGTTGGCCGCACCCTGGATGCCGTACGGCGTCCGCTTGAAGATGATCGGCAGCGGATCTGTCTGATTGCGTGGCACGAAGATCTTGGTATTCAGCCGCGTGCCGTCGCGCATCGGAATCATCACGTCGCTGACTTCGAAGCGATCCGCCGGATTCGGCTTTTGCTGAAGGCGGACGTCTGCCGTCGACAGGACGAGCAGGCTGAGGAGAGCGAGGAGAAAGGTGTGCGGAACAGCACGCTTCATGCGCGCAGTTTAGGCCTTCGGCTTGAGCATCGGGAAGACCTTTTCCAGGTCATCCGCCGGACGGGGAATCACGTGCACGCCGATGAGCTCACCGACCCGGCGGGCGGCGGCAGCGCCGGCATCGGTCGCCGCTTTGACCGAACCGACGTCGCCCCGGACGATGGCCGTGACCAGGCCGGCGTCGACCTTCTGCCATCCCACGAACACGACATTGGCGGCCTTGACCATCGCGTCGGACGCTTCAATCATGCCCACCAGTCCGCGCGTTTCGACCATGCCGAGCGCTTCGCCGTATTCGACCTTGGGTGCCACAGGGGAAGTGTATATCAGGTAATTCTGCCTCTGGCCGCAATTGGCAGAGGCTCGACGTGTGCGCCGTCAACCAGCCACCCCTGGTCGACCAGGTTCGAGACCACGCAGGAATGGTTGGGGATGATGCGCACGCGATCGCCGGGCTCGAGCGGCGTCGATTTATCCGTCACCCTCACCGTCGCATGTTCTTCTGAAAGCCGCTCGACCAGCAGGTTGGCGTGATCGATGACCATGCCATATCCCGGCGCGGGCACGAAGCCGCGCGCCCCGTCGTTGGTGAGCGTCTTGCTGCCGCTATCGAGAATGATGCGGTTCTTCGCCGGCTTGCTGACGACGGTCGCGAGGACTGACAGCGCGCAGTCGTCGAGCGTGGCCGCGCCCAGCGCGACCTGCGTGCGATCGAAGTAGACGTAGTTGCCGGGCCGGTACTCGGTAAACGCCTCTTGCTGAATCGAAAAGCGCGCGGGCGGCGTCGCCCCGGCGCTGACTTCATCAACCGGCAGACCCGCCTTCCGGCAGCGCTCCGCCAAGTCACCCATCGTTTGCGCTTCGGCCAGAGCCATGACGCGTAGTTCGTTTTCGGAATGTGCGTGATAGGCCTGACCGGCGTGCGACAGCAGCCCCTTGAAACGCAGCCCCGGCAGCCGGGCGATGGCCATGATCGTTGGCAGCGTCTCCCGAGTATCCGGATCGATGCCGCAGCGGTGGAAGCCGACGTCGATCTTGACGAGCACGTCGACCTCGCGGCCGGCGCGCGTCATGCACTCCGACCACTGCCGCGCGACACCTGGATGATCGACGATGAATGACAGGTGCGCGCGATCGAGCAGCGCGATCACCCGATCGGCGTTGGATGGATTGATCGGATAGGGAAGGCGGATGTCCTGGAAACCTGCATCTGCGAAGACTTCGGCTTCGCCGAGCTTGGCGCAGCAGATGCCGACGGCGCCGTGATCGATCTGCCACTTGGCGATCAGCGGGCTCTTGTGCGTCTTCGTATGCGGACGCAGGCGAACGGTGTTTCGTTTCGCCGCGTCCCGCATCCGTTGAATGTTGCCAAGCGCCTTCGTGCGGTCGATGAGGACCGCCGGCGTCCGTAGCGCGTCAATGGTCACTACTGCTGTGACTTCTTCTTCGCCGCTTCGCGCTCCTGCGCGCGCGCACCGCTCAGCACGCCGTCGAGGCCGTAGTTGGCCTCGTGGCACGCATACTCGTAGACCATTTCACCCGGCGCCATCGCGTTGAACACCAGCTCGCCGGTGAACGGCGCCGTGAACGTGGTCGGGTCCTCGACGGTGAAGCGGTAGTTCAGCGTGCGGGTGTCCTTGCGCGTCAACCGCTCGGTGATCTTCAGGTTCTCCCACGAGTTGCGGAAACCGTGCCGCTGGTAGAAGTTGGTGGTCTCGATCACCAGCGTGTCGCCGTCCCAGCGGCCGATCGAATCGCCGAACCACTTGCGCAGACCCGATGGGGGATGGGTCCCGTTCATCCGGATCACGCGTGCGTCGTGCACCATCTCGGTGAGAATGACGATGGTGTCCTTGCTCTGGGTGATGGTGTAGTTGTTGTTGTAGAAGTAGTTGGGCAGCATCGGCGGACCGGCGTTGCTGCCAAATGACGTGATGCAGCGTTCCGCGTTGGGCCGCAGTTCGGGGTGATCGTACTCACCAAACTGTTTCCTGATCGCGGCGGCGGCCTCGATGCGCGCGCGCGCTTCGGCGGTGTAGCCCGGAACGCGGCCATCGGCTGGATCGATGATGATCGAGCTGCGCGGCTGACCATCGACCCGCAGCACCCTGTCTCCGGGATCGATCCAGAAGGTGTTGTACCCGCCAACGGTTCCGCCGCCACCTCGCCACAGTTGCTCCAGGTAGCTTGGTTCGGCATTCGGACTGTTCCGCACCACACCGCCGACCGGGAGCGCGCCGCTGTTGGGTGTGGTCGCGTCACGTGCTTCGAGGTCGGCTGCGGTACTCCGCTCCTCCGCGCGCGCCGCTTCCTCGGTCAGCGCCAGCGGCCCGTTGTTGCGCCGCTCGAGCGACGTGATGGTGGCGTTGCTCCAGTTCCCCTGGAGATCGGGCCGGCCATCGGCGGTTCGCGGAATAGCAGCCTGCCTGGTCGTGACGACCGTGAGGCCGAGCACGGTGATGGCGAGCGTGAAGCCGACAAACCGGCTACCAGCTACTGGACTCCGGCGACTCATTTGAGCGGCTCCTTCCTACTCTTGCGACTTCTTCTTCGCCGCTTCGCGCTCCTGGGCGCGCGCGCCGCTCATCACACCTTCGAGGCCGTAATTGGCTTCGTGGCAGGCGTACTCGTAAACCATCTCGCCAGGCGCCATCGCATTGAATACCAGCTCTCCGGTAAACGGCGCCGCGAACATCGTCGGGTCTTCGACCGTGAAGCGGTAATTGATGGTGCGCGCGTCGCGCCGCGTAAGGCGCTCGGTGACTTTCAGGTTCTCCCACGAGCCGCGGAACCCGTGCGTCGACCCGAAATTGGTGGTTTCGATCACCAGCGTATCGCCTTCCCAGCGGCCGATCGAGTCGCCGAACCACTTGCGCAGGCCGGCCGGCGGGTGGGTGCCGTTCATGCGCACGATGCGCGCGTCGTGCACCATCTCGGTCAGGATGGCGATGGTGTGCTTGCCCTGAACGATGGTGTAGCTGTTGTTGTAGAAATAGTTCGGCAGCATCGGCGGCCCGGCGTTGTTGCCGAACGACGTGATGCAGCGCTCGGCGTTGGGACGCAGCTCGGGATGATCGAACTCGCCGCCCTGCGACTTGCGGGCGGCGGCGTTGGCGGCCATGCGCGCGCGGCCCTCGGCGGTGTAGCCGGCGATGCGGCCATCTGGTGGATCGATGATGATGGAGCTGCGCGCCTGGCCGTCGACCCGCAGCACGCGATCGCCGGGATCGATCCAGAACGAGTTGTAGCCGCCGACGACCCCGGCCCCGCCCTGCCACACACGTTCGAGGTAGGTCGGCTCAGCGTTCGGGCTCTTGCGCAGTTCACCGCCGACCGGCGGCGCACCGCGATTCGGATCGCTGTCACGCTCGCGGAATTCAATCGCCGCCCGCGTCTTGTTCTCCTCTTCCCGCGCCGCCTCTTCGGTGATGACGAGCGGAAACTTCGCATTCAACCGCTCGAGCGGCGTGATCGTCGCATTGGTCCAGTTGCCCTGCAGATCAGGACGTCCGTCTGCGAGACGAGGAATGCCCGTGGGCTTCGCCGCGGTTGCCGCGGGCCTGCCCGCCGGAGTTCCCGAAGGTGTCTGGGGAGCGGAGGCGGCCGCCTGCTTGTCCTGAGCGAGCGCCTCCAGGCGCGAGTCGAAGGGGGCGTTGACGACAATGACGACGAGTCCGATCAGGGCGCCGGTGAGTGACACGCCGACGATTCTCATTTCAGCGGCTCCTTTCGCAAATGGCCATACATCAACTCCGTCACGAACTCGACGCACTTGAACTGCCCGAGCTGCGCGTTGCGCTCCACGCGGCGATAGAGCGGCATGCTCATCTTCCAGGGCCTGGTGAACGTGCCGGGATCGTCGATGGTCGCTTCGTAATTGACGTGGTCGGGCCCCGTCATGGTGAAGCGCTCGGTCACCTTCATCTTCTCGGAATGGTGATTGCCGGCGCGATCGAACCACGTCTGATCGTTGAAGCCCGCGGTGTGCACCACGAACGTGTCGCCCTCCCAGGTGCTGTACGACATGCCCATCCAGCTGTCGATCTGCGGCGGGCCGGGGTCCTTGGGATAGATGTGCCGAACCGCGCCGGCGTACTCATAGGCGATGAAAGTCGCCGCGGGACTCTGGACGATCTGGAAGGGGAACGGCATGTAGGTGGCGCGCGGCACGCCAGGCAGGTAACACTTGATCTCCGGATCGCGCGTCAGCCAGTTGGCCTGGTTCTCCTGCTTCTTCTTCAAGCCTTCAGGGGTGTAGGGCAGCTCATCGCCCTCGACCACACCGGCGCCGCTCGGCACCGAGCCGACGGCGCCAAGCGCCAGCACTTCCTTCGCCGGCACCGGCACCACCGGTCCCGGCCGCATGGCCATTGCCGGCTTGGCGTTGTGCGCCTGGATGTCGTAGTTGGCGCTGTTGATCGCCTGCCACAGCCCATTGAGATCGGGCTTACCGCTCGCCCGGGGTATTGCTCCCCCACGCGCCTGTCCCTCGACCCTCGGACTGGACACGAGCGCGAACGTCACAGCGGCCGCACAGGCCACCACGGAAACTTGCACGAGCGAAGTCCAACGCATACACACCTCTGAAAGTTCGAATTATATGTGTGTCCTCGCCCCATGACGAATGACAATTCACACAAAAGCGTCAGAATTGACAGCTGACAAGCATATGGATAGGCTCATTTATTATGCGTACCACTTTGGATTTGCCCGATGGCTTGGTCGAAGAAGCCCGCGAAGCGATTGGCTTCAAGTCGAAGACCGATACGGTCGTCTTCGCGCTGAAAGAGATCATCCGCCGCAAGCAGAAGGACGAGCTGAAGGACTGGATCACGAAATGGGAGTGGACCGACGCCCCACTTGAAATGCGCAGGAAGGACCGTGAGCGAATGCGGCGGCACGTCGAGGACATGAAGAAGTCATAGCCGCCGATGATTGTCGTGGACACTTGCGTCTGGATTGCGGCCGCCCGTCAAAAGCGGGTTGCGGCCGTGCTTTGCTCGCTTCTTGAAGCAGACGACGTCGCGTTGGCGCTTCCGGTCCGTCTCGAGTTGCTGGCGGGCACTGCGCGGCAGGACCGCTCCAGGTTCCGCAAGATGTACGGATCCCTTCTACAACTGCATCCGACCGAAGACACCTGGGCAATCCTTCCTCAATGGATTGAGAAGGCTCACGACGCCGGCGAGAGGTTCGGCATCGCCGACCTCTTGATCGCGTCGTCGACTGCAGAAATTGGCGGACTCGTCTGGTCCCTCGACAAGGACTTCGAACGGATGGAGCAACTCGGCTTCGTGCAGCGCTACGACCCGCCCGACATTCCCTGATCGGTCCCGCTTCGCAGCTATAATCCGCGCAACTCAGCAGTATGCCCCTCCCTGCAGGTACTCGGCTCGGGCCGTACGACATCACCGGTCAGCTCGGCGCGGGCGGCATGGGCGAGGTGTATCGCGCCCGCGACACGAAGCTCGATCGCGACGTGGCGATCAAGATCCTGCCCCCTGAATTCGCGACGGATGCCGAACGCGTCGCGCGCTTCCGGCGCGAAGCGAAGACGCTCGCCTCGATCAACCATCCGCACATCGCGCACGTCCACGGCCTCGAAGAAACGAGCGATGGCGCACTCGCCTTGGTGATGGAGCTCGTCGAAGGCGAGGATCTGTCGCAGCGCCTCAAGCGGGGCGCGATTCCAACGGATGACGCGCTGCCGATCGCAAGACAGATCGCCGAAGCGCTCGAGGCCGCCCACGAACAGGGCATCGTCCACCGCGATCTGAAGCCGGCGAACATCAAGCTGCGCGACGACGGCACGGTCAAGGTGCTCGACTTCGGCCTCGCGAAAGCGATCGAGCCGGGAACCGGGAGCCGGGAGCCGGGAGCCGGGAGCCGATCAAGCCAATTCGCCGACGATCACCACGCCGGCGATG
>Ga0233424_10002037_pt1 | contig 15451 bp, 13 predicted proteins | sample Watercolumn_Towu_FD_181011 | JGI IMG/M metagenome (GOLD analysis project Ga0233424, IMG submission 181011) | Freshwater microbial communities from Lake Towuti, South Sulawesi, Indonesia - Watercolumn_Towuti2014_125_MG | ecosystem: Environmental > Aquatic > Freshwater > Lake | place: Indonesia...
GTTCCCCGTTCCCCGTTCCCCGTTCCCCGTAACCCGTAACCCGTAACCCGTTCCCCGTAACCCGTTCCCCGTAACCCGTTCCCCGTTCAGAACGTGCATTGGCCGGCATGTTGCAGGCCGCGGATCAGGCAATCCATGGCGGCTGCGGCGTCGATTTCGATTCCCACTTCGGTATTTGGCCGGTTGGGGGCGCGAGGGCGTCGATCGAAGACGGTAGCGCCGGTCGTCAGTTCGCCGCGGGTCTCGATGTCGACGCTCATTTCGGCATGCTGGAACAATTCGGGTTGCACCACGGCCAGGTAGGCCAGAATATCGTGCAGAACGATGCTCTCCTGGCCAAGTTGTTGATGGTAGGCGCGGTACATGAACGGCAGAATCCGCCGCAGGACCTTGCCGGCTCGCGATTGCTCGTCTGGCAGTTCATCCAGAAAACTGAGGTTCAGTCCCATCTGTTGGATCAGGTCGAGCGGCAACAAGGTTTTGGTGACTGCAGAACGAAGGACCTGGCGGGCGGCGAGCGGATCAAAAAACATGTTGAACTCGGCGGCCGGCGTGATATTTCCGCCGGCCAGGATACTGCCGCCCATGATCACCACGCGGCCGACGAGCGGTATGATCGCCGGGTCGCGGCGGAACGCGCGTGCCAGGTTGGTGAGCGGGCCGAAACAGAGGATCGTGACCTGTTCGGGTGCCGCGCGGACCTCGTCGCAGATCAGCTTGTCCGACGGGTGCTGATGGTGGAGTCGCGAGCACTGCAGTCCGGCATTCCCCAGTCCATCGTCGCCGTGGAATTGGCGGGTGTTGAGTGTCGGTGCCGATTCCAGCGGGCTGGCGGTACCGATCCGCGGGTAGCGTGGCGGGTCGAACTGTTCCACCAGGGCCTGCACATTGCGGGTGGACTGGTCGGCCGAGACGTTGCCTTCGGTGGCGGTGATCGCGACGACTTCCAGGCGCGGATCGAACAACGCCAGGCAGATGGCGACGGCGTCGTCGATGCCTGGATCGCAATCAATGATAACCTTCCGTGTCATACGGCTCATTGTAGGTTGGTCCCGGCGAGGCAACAATAGATGCCCGATGGAAACGATGACGGCTGTCCGGCCGTTGTTTCGTCGAGTGCGCCAAGATTCAGGAAACGTGGACGGCGGGTCGAACATCGATGTCGGAATTTCAGGACCATTTGCGGCGCGTGCGCGCGGGGGAAGACCTTTCGATCGAGACGATGCGCGAGGCGATCGATTGGCTGATTTCGGGCCGGGCAGAGCCGTCCGAAACGGGCGAGTTCCTGTTGGCATTGCGGGCCAAGGGGGAAACGGTTGACGAAATTGCGGGCGCGGCATTGGCGATGCGTCTACGCATGGTGCCATTGCGTACCCATTGGCCGCGGCTCGTCGATACCTGTGGCACGGGGGGAGTCGGTGCCGAGATTTTCAACGTGAGCACGACGGCGGCAATCGTGGCTGCGGCGGTGGGGGGCGCTTTGCCCCTTACGCAGCGATTTGGCGTCGCCAAGCACGGCAATCGCAGCATCACCAGCAAGTCGGGCAGCGCCGACGTGCTACGGGAATTGGGGATCGACGTGCAGGCACCGGTGGAAGCGATTGCGCGTTGCCTGGATGAAGTGGGGATCGGCTTCTGCTTTGCGCCCAGCTTCCATCCCGCCATGAAGAACGTCGCCGCGGTCCGGCGGGAACTGGGAGTGGGGACGATCTTCAATCTGTTGGGCCCGTTGTGCAATCCGGCGTCGGCCGGATTCCAGTTGCTGGGCGTCGGGCGACCGGAGATCCGCCATCAATTGGCCGACGTGCTCGAGCGGTTGGGTTCGACGCGGAGTCTGGTTGTTTCGGGCGACGGCGGTTGCGGCGAGATTACGATTGCTGGACGCACCGAGGTCATCGCGATCGGCGGCGAGGGCCAACGCGAATGGAGTTGGGAACCTTCCGACTTTGGATTCCGTCAGGCCCGTCCTGCGGGCTTCGCGGAATTGCGTGTCGCGGGGCCGCAGGAGAGTGCCCAGCGGGTGCGCGCGGTACTGTCAGGGGAAAGCGGGCCGGCGCGGGACATGGTGCTGATGAATGCCGCCGCGGCGGTCTGGACGACCGGCGTCGACAGTGATTTGCAGCGTTGCGTGGCCCTTTGCGCGACGGCCATCGACGAGGGCCAGGCGAGCGAATTGCTCGAACGCTGGCGCTCGTATTGCGGCGTTCCTGGATAGTTCGTGGACAGGTGCGCGGGGCCCGGCGTCCATGACGAATCGGCACGGATTCTGGCAGGAAAAAGTTGTAATTATCACCGGCGCATCCAGCGGGCTGGGGCTGGCGCTGGCCAGGCATTGCCATGCCGCCGGGGCCAAGGTCGGGCTGATCGCGCGCCGCGCCGCATTGCTGCGGGGCTTTAGCGAAGAATTGTCGCGTGACGGCGGCCGTTCCGCCTGGCAGGCCGCGGACGTCAGGTCGCGCGACGAACTTGAGCGGGCTATCATGACGCTGGAAGAAACGCTGGGCCCATGCGACGTCATGATCGCCAATGCGGGCATCTATCGACGCACGAATGCGGTCGGCTGGGCGGCAAGCGCCGCGGAGAATGTTCTTGCCGTGAATCTGCAAGGGGTTGTGAACGCCATCGGCAGCGTTCTCCCGGGGATGGTCGAACGTGACCGCGGCAACATCGTGGCCATTTCCAGCCTGCTGGCGTGGTCCGGTTATCCCGGCGCTGCGGCCTATTCTGCGAGCAAAATGGCGGTGCTGCGGCTGCTCGACGGACTGCGCATCGATTTGCGCAAAACGGGCATTCGCGTCACGGCGATCTGCCCCGGATATGTCGATACGCCGATGATTACCGACCGAGAGCGCGCCGAATTACGGTCGCTGGTGGCCGCACCGGTCGCCGCGAAGAAGATTGCGGCCGCAATCGAGTCGGGCCGGGCGATGCTGGCCTTTCCACGCTCGATCTATTGGCTGTTGCGCATCGCCCAACTGCTGCCGCACCGCTGGCTCGATCTGATCCTGGGGCAGCAACCCGAGCTCGAGGAAACGGGATCCGGTTCCGTTCGGGGATCGGACCCAGGCGATTCGCGCGATCATTGATCGCGCTGCTCCCGGGTATCATGCCGCGGCGCATCGTCGGCCGACAATGCGGCGGGTGGGGCGCCGGGTGGGGCGCCTGGTGGGGCACCGGGTGGGGCGGCGGACGACGCTGTGTTCGAGGTCCATTTCAGTCCGACCACGCCGGCAACCACCAACAGAATACAGAACAGACGCAACGGCGAAGCCGATTCGCCCAGCCAGGCCACGCCGACGATCGTGGTGGTAATCGCGCCGATGCCCGTCCAGACCGCATAACTTGTTCCGGCCGGCAACGTTTTCAAAGCGCGATCCATCAGCAGGAAGCTGAGGATGCTGACCCCGAAGAAGATCAACTTCTGCCACACCAATTCCGAATCGTGCGACTTTTTCAGGCCGATTACCCAAACCGCTTCCAACAGGCCGGCGATAAACAACATAGACCAGGCCATTGTGATATCTCGATGTCCGTGGGGATCAGACCAGGCACTGTTTCATTTTCCCGATGGCGTCGATCAGGCCGTCGACCTGTGCGACCGAATGGTTGGCGTTGACCTGAATCCGCAGCAGTCCGCCGTTGATCGGCACGGCGGGGTAGGTGGCCGATTGCACGTAATAGCCGTGGTTGAACAACCACTTCCCGGCTCGAAACGTCTTCTCAATATCGCCGATGGTCACCGATACGATCGGCGACTCGCCCCCGAGCACCTGCATTCCCAAGTTACGGATGCCGGCCACGAGCCGCCCGATCAGCATCTGTAGTTGTCCGATCAGGCGGTCGTAATCCGAGGATTCAAGTATGTCGCAGGCGGCCATGATGGCAGCGAGGTAAGGTGGAGGAACCGGCCCGCCGAAGATGAACGTATTCGACTTGATTTTCAAAATGCGTTTCAATTCTCCCCGTTTGCAGGTAACGAAACCACCCAGGCAGGAAAACGCTTTCGACAACGAACCGACCATCAGCACATTTTGTAGTGTGCCGAGCGCGCGATAGGCGGCTCCGCGGCCGCGCTCGCCGATGACGCCGACGCCGTGGGCATCGTCAATATACAGGATGCCTCGGTGAGCGCGCGCCACGCGATCTAAATCGGCCAGCGGCGGTATCTGACCGCTCATGCTGTAAACACCGTCGACCGCGACCACGCAGGCATCGTAATGCTCGGACTGCAGCAGGCTCTCGAGTGTTTCCGGCAGGCAGGGGTAAAGTTCCCGCACGGTGACGCCATTGCTGGCGGCGATCTTTGCCGCTTCCTGGATGCTGTTGTGCGAGTGTCGATCGACGACCAGCAGATCCCGCTTGCTGACCAGTGCCGGGATGAGCCCGGTGTTCGCCAGCGTCACGCTGGTGAAGATCAAAGTGTCCTCGACGCCCAGCCAGCGGGCGATTCGCTGTTCGGCCTGGCCGCAGAGCGCGCAATTGGAAAACGCGCGCGAAGCGCCGTTGTGCGTCCCCCATTCCGGAAGGCAATTGGTAATTGCCTGATGCAGACGCCGATCGCGATCGAGCCCCAGGAAACTGTCGGAACCGAAGTTGACCATCTCCTGGCGGCCGACGCGCATCCGCCGCTGGTCGTCCATGAAATCAATGTCGATATCCTTCAAGTGAATATCGAGATAGCGGTCGAGAAACGTGACGCCCAAACGGGTTACTTTGTCCTGCAGCAGGTGCTGCATCAGCTGTTCGAGTGGGTCGGAGTGCTGGCCGTTCGATCGAGCAGCGGCGGAGGCGAGTCGGGGTAGCGGATTGTGCATGGCGGCCAATCTAACGGGTTGCCGGCGCGGAGGTTGGCGGGTTCAATGTCGGAATCAAGATTATGGATCGAATTCTCCGTTACAAGATGGGTCTGCATGTCTGACGAATTTCGTCGCCCTGCCTGGAACCAAGCAGCCATCTGGATGGGGATGACTTTGCCTGCCATCAGCAGGATGTTCTGGCGGAATCGATTCCGGATCAGGCCGGCGTGCTGGCTGGACGCCGCGATTGACCTGCTGTTTTCCAGCGGAAATTCGCTGCTGGCGGAAGTCTGCCCGTGGGTGGCCCCCCGGGAAGCCGCTGATCCGCAGCAGGCCGGTGCACCCCTGTTTATCCTGGGGCATTGGCGGACGGGAACGACGCTGTTGCACGAACTCCTGGCGGTCGATCCGCGGCTGCGGTTTGCCAATTGCTACGAGTGTTTTCTGCCGCACCATTTCCCCTGGTCGGAAAAAATCGTCACGCCCTGGTCGGGGTTCGCACTGCCCGCGCAACGGCCGCCGGACGCCATGCGATTGGGCTGGGACCTGCCGCAGGAAGACGAATTCGCCCTTTGTAACCTGGGTGTGCCCAGTCCCTACCTGACGATGGCATTCCCGAATCACGGCCCGGCGCATGATGCCTACTATGAATTGGACGGCCTGCCCGACGCAGCGCAGCAGGCGTGGCGACGCGCCTGGACGGGGTTTCTGTCGCGGCTGGTGAGCTTCCGACCCGGCCGATTGCTGCTGAAGGCACCGCCGCACACCTTTCGAATCCCCACGCTGTTGTCGTTGTTTCCGGACGCCTGCTTCGTCTATTTGGTGCGTGATCCCAGAGGAGTTTACAGCTCGACAATTCGCTTGTGGCGATCGATGTATGCCGTCCATGGCTACCAGCGTCCCGACGAGAGCCGGATTCCGGAGCAGGTATTGAGCACCTTCTCGCGGTTACACGAGCGGGTGCAGGCGACGTACCCGATGGTGTCGCCCTCGCGCTGGCTCGAGGTGCGCTACGAGGATTTCGTCTGCGCGCCAGTGGATCGGCTGCGCGAAATCTACGCACGGTTTGGCCTGGGTGAAACGGAGACACTCGAACCGCTCTGGCGACAGAACCTCGAGTCGCGGCGGGGATATCAGCCGAATCAACATCGCCTTACGGAGCACGATCTGGGCCGGCTCCGGGAACGCTGGAAGAGTTTTCTTCAGACGCACGATTACTCGATTTAGCCTGCAACAATTTGCCCGACGTCGTGGGGATGAGGGGCCGTGACGTGGCGGGGGCTTGCAGCATGGGGAAGTTGTGGCAGCTTCTGCTGGGGCTGGAAGCGCATTAAGCCCCAGCCACGACCCTCGAATGAGCTCCCAAGACGCCGCCGGCGATCGCTCTTGCCGTCGGACAGGCTCGTGCCATAGACTCTTGGGCTCGAAATGACGCCGCCGACCAAGGATGGACCGATGATGCCAGCGGAATACAATTCGCCCAGGGAGGGGACGAAATCGATTTTTGAATGGCCGATCTGCGCGATCACGCAGGTGGTGCTGAAGTTTCCGCGGCAGGTCTTGATCGCGGCCGCGATCAGTACGCTCGCCGCCGGGCTCCTCACCTGGCGCGGGCTCGAATTTCGCACCAATCGACTCGATCTGCTGAATCCCCATAGCCGCTATAATCAGCGATGGCTTTCCTACCTGGACGAATTTGGGGAGCACGACGATGTCGTGATCGTCGTCGACGGGCCGGACCCGCAGCGGATTGAGGCGGGGCAGCAGGCGTTGGCTGCGGCGCTGTCCCGGCCGGGCGAGCTGTTCGAAGCGGTAGCCTGGGCCGTGGATGCCAGCGGCTTGCATTCCAAAGCACTGCATTTCGCCAGTTTGGAAGACCTGAAGCAACTCGAACAGTACCTGTCGGAACTGGAGCGGTTTTTAGGTAACCCCACTGCCGCGCCCCAGGCGCCGTCACTGCAGGCCGGCGTCTTGCCGGCAAGCAACGTCGAATTCCCGCAGCCGCTGCCAATCGATGAAGCGGCCGCGAATGGTCGGCGATCGGAGCACGACGGAGCGGGATCGCCCTTTGCCCAAGCGATTCTGTCTGCGTTCGCGGACGTGATGGCGGGAGAGCCGTACCGTTGGCCGCTGGCCGGCTGGGATCGTTTTGCGGAGGTACAGCGCGGCTTGCGTCCACGGCCATTGCGCAGTTCAGACGGAACACTGGGATTTGTGACGCTGCGGTTAGCGTTGCCGCCCAGTAACGAATCGCTGGTTCGCAGCGCTCCGGCGATCCACCGGCTGGAAGAGGTTGTGCGCGAAGTTGCCGGGCAGTTTCCCGACTTGTCGATTGGTGTGACGGGCATGCCGGTGCTGGAGCATTACGAAATGGAGTCCAGCCAGTTTGACATGACCGTCGCGACGATCGTGAGCTTTGTTGGGGTCGCGGCGCTGTTGCTCGCCGGCTTCGGCGGCTGGCGACCCGTGGCGATTACGCTGCTGGTGTTGCTGGTGGGGATGGCCTGGTCATTCGGCTTTGTGACGGTCGCGATCGGGCATCTGAATATTCTGAGCATTTCGTTTGCCGCCATTCTGATCGGATTAGGCATTGACTTTGGCATTCATTATTTCGCGCGTTATGAGCAGTTGCGGCAGCAGGGACTGGCGGTGGAACCGGCGTTATTGGAAACGGCTCGTTCGATCGGGCCCGGCGTGATCACGGGCGCTTTGACGACGGCGGCGGCGTTCTATATGGCGGGGTTGACGGAATTTACGGGAGTGGCCGAGCTGGGGTGGATTGCCGGAACTGGAATTCTGCTTTGCCTGGCTGCGGCTGTTACCGTTTTCCCCGCGACCACCTGCTGGTGGGACGGCCCGTCGCGAAGAGCGGCAGCACGACGCGCGCGGCGGGATGGGAGTTTCGCGGACGCTCCGTGTGTTCTCGACTCGGCGCTGCCGATGCAGGCCTGGCTGCAGCCTCTGTTGTGCCGTCCGAGGTGGACCTTGGTCGGGCTGGCGGTTCTGGCGCTACTCGCCGCTCCCGGGGTCCTGCGGGTGCACTACGACCATAATTTGTTGCACCTGCAGCCCGAGCGGGGCACCAGTGTGCAGCTGCAGGAGAAGTTGATTGCGCGGGACGCCGATCACATCTGGTACGCGGTGGCAATGGCCGATGATGCGGCGGAAGCGACCCGGTTGGAACGGGCATTCGGCAAGCTGCCGACGGTGATGCGTACCGAGTCGCTGCAGAGCGTATTGCCGGCGGACGAGCCGTTGAAACGGGCGGCGATTGGCCGCATCCGAGATCGGCTCACGCGGTTGCCGCCGAGCCCACCGGACCATGCATTGTCGCCGGCAGTATTGCTGGAGCGAGCCGGGGCGTCGCGTACTACCGCGCTCGGGACGGCCGGGGGGCCCGGCTTGGGCGCCGATTCGGGATCAGGAACTGGCAGCCGGAACCTGCCGGTGGTGTCGGATTTATCCCGCGGGGTGCAGCGGGAGATCGTGAGGCGACGTGCGGCGGAGTTTCGCGAACGATTGCTGAGCGATCTCTGGTCGCGCCTTGGCGAGCTTGCCAGGATCAGCGACGCGAATCCGCCAACCATCGACGATCTGCCGGCCGAACTCCGCCGCCGATTCATGGGCCAGTCGGGGCGAATGCTGGTGCGCGTCTTTGCGCGGGGCGACTCCTGGGAATTCGAGCAGCTCGAGGCGTTCGTGCGCGATCTGGAGTCGGTGACCCGAACGGTAACCGGGCACCCGGTGCAGACCTACTATGCATCGCGACATATGCAACAAAGCTATGTGCACGCCGGGATCTACGCGGCCTTGGCCCTTGTGATCGTACTGGTGCTGGATTTTCGCAGCCTCCCCCTATCGCTGCTGGCGATGACTCCGCTGGCGCTGGCCGGATGGTTGCTGTTGGGAGTGATGGGGTATGCGGGAATTCCGTTTAACGCTGCCAACATGATCGTGCTGCCGCTGATCCTGGGAATCGGCATCGACAGTGGAGTCCACATCATGCACGATTACCGCTCGCAGGCTGGTCCGTTCCGAATCGCGAATTCGGTCGTGGTGTCGATTGTGCTCTGTTCCGCGACGACGATGACCGGTTTTTGCAGTATGGTCCTTGCCGATCATCGTGGTTTGCGTAGCCTGGGGCAGGTCCTGACACTGGGGATTTTCTTCTGCGTGCTGGCGTCGCTGCTCCTGTTGCCGTCGATCCTGGTGCTGCTGCGAAGTTCGCGAACGGCGTTGTTGACGCACTGCGGCTTTTCAGCAAGCGGATTTACTGGTAATTTAGGCGACTCCTCCGGGGCCGACTCGGCGGGGCGTGAAAGCGAACCACCAATCACGATTCGATAATCAGCAATGCGACCCGTTTAGGAGTTTGCGCGATGGCAAAACCGCACCGTTCTCATAAGAAAGCCAACCACGGCAAGCGCCCTGCCAACTCCAAGGCGCGTCGCGCCAAGCGTTGGAAAGTGAAAACCTAGTCCGCAGGTTGCCGGCTCGGGATGGTCGTCGGGAAGGTGGAAAGCCGTGAATGGCAAAGAATTGATCGTCGAGCTGTCGGAACTGGAACCGCTCCGCGTGATCGCCGACTTGGACGAGATTCGGCGGCACAACCCGCAGCGCTTCGAGATGGAGCAGTTGACGGCGATCGTTCACGAAGATCCGCAGCGGCGGATCTGCGCGGGATACAAGGACATTACGGAAAACGAATTCTGGGTCCGCGGCCATTTTCCCGAAAAGGCGATCATGCCGGGCGTGGTAATGCTGGAAGCGGCCGCGCAACTGTGCAGTTACTTCGCGCACAAATACGGGCTGCTGGGAGATGTGGTGGTCGGATTCGGTGGTTTGGAGGAAGTTCGCTTCCGGGATACGGTTGTGCCCGGCGACCGATTGTTCCTGATGTGCGAGGAGACGAAAGTGCGGATGGGGCGGATCATTATCTGCCGGTTCCAGGGTGTGGTCCGCGATCGGATTGTCGTCGAAGGAATCTTGAAGGGCGTTCCGATTCCCGTTCAGGCGACGATCAAGTCGGAACCGCTCCCGTAGTGCGGCAACCCTATGGGACGTCGCGCCCTTCCGAAAATCAATCCGCTGCTCGATCTCAGCCGGCATCTCGTCGCGCTGGAATCCGTTGCTTGTCCCTGGCAGCCCGGCACGCTGTTCGGCGTGGAACAGCCGCTGGAGGTCGAGATCGGCAGCGGCAAGGGACTGTTTCTGGCGACGGCGGCGGGACGCCATCCCGATCGCAATTTCCTGGGAATTGAGCTTGGTGCGAAATACGCTCGCTATGCCGCCGCACGACTTGCCCGAGCCGGACTGGAAAACGGCCGCGTCATTTGCGGGGACGCGGTCCGCGTCTTTCGCGAGCTTCTCCCGGCCGATTCGCTCGTAGCGGTGCATGTCTACTTTCCCGATCCCTGGTGGAAAAAACGGCACCGCAAACGACGGGTGCTGCATGCCGAGATGCTGCGGACCATAGAACGGAGTCTCTTGCCCGGCGGTCGGCTGCACTTCTGGACCGATGTCGAAGAGTACTTCCGGTCCACACTGCAATTGGTGCGCGTGGAGACGGGACTGCTGGGCCCGTTCGATGTGGCGGCTGCGGATCCCGCTCACGACCTGGATTATCGCACGCATTTTGAACGGCGATCACGCCTGGCCGGCATTGCGGTTTATCGGGCGGAATTCCAGCGGGTGTCCGTCGCGGCGGCAGCGACGCGTGAGGGCACGATTGGCGCGGCGGCGGACGGTACGGGCTCGGTCGGCGGTTCAGAATTCGGCCAAGCCAGCCCTTGATCGCTGGTCCACCGTCGGTCGAGAATGAGCCGATGCCGGATTCCGATCTCCATCAGCAGCGAACGGTTTACCGCATCCTGGACGCCAATGCCAACCGGGCCGTCGAGGGCCTGCGCGTCGTCGAAGATTTCGCACGTTTTGCCCTCGAGGACCGCGCGATCGCCGAAGAGGCCAAGGCGATCCGCCACGCCATCTGCACGCTGCTCGCCCCCCGCGACGATCAGCTCCTGGTCGGACGGGATGTCGCACACGACGTGGGGACGGAGATCGCCGCCGCCGGTGAGTATCAGCGTGACACGATTGCATGTGTCGCCAAAGCGAGCGGCAGGCGGGTCGAACAGGCGTTGCGCTGTCTGGAGGAATACAGCAAACTGGAATGCGCGGAATGGGGCCGACAATTCGAGGCCCTGCGCTATCGGGCGTATATTCTGAATCAAAAGGTCGCGCGGCGATTGCACCGAGCGCCCCGGCTCGTGGATTGCCGGCTTTGTGTGCTCGTCGACGGCGCCGGTTCGCCCGACGGATTTGAGCTGCTGGTCGGCGAGTTGGTCGCGGCGGGCGTCGATTTGTTGCAATTGCGCGATAAGTCACTGACCGATCGGGAGTTGCTGGAGCGTGCCAGGCAGGCCCGCCGCCTGACGCGCCACACGTCCACACTGCTGATCGTCAATGACCGTCCCGATCTGGCTCGACTGGCCGACGCGGACGGGGTGCAACTCGGACAGTCCGATCTCGGGGTCGCCGACGCGCGTGCGATCCTGCCGGAAGGGGCGATCGTCGGTGTTTCCACCCACGTTTTGTCGGAGCTGGAACAGGCGCTGCGCGACGGCGCGGACTACGTCGGCTGCGGGCCGGTTTTCCCGTCGCAAACAAAGAGCTTCGAGCATTTTGCCGGCCTGGAATACCTGCGGGCGGTGCAAGCGGCCAACCCAGGGATCCCGGCGTTCGCCATCGGCGGAATCTCGCTCGAGAATTTGACCCAGGTATTGCAAACCGGCTTCTGCCGGATTGCAGTTGGTCAGGCCGTGATCGGCTCCGGTCAGCCCGGTGCCGCCGCGCGGATGCTGCGTCAGCGGTTGGGACAGCTGCCACAGCCGACGGATCCGTCGTAGCAGGCCCGTCGTGGCGGATCGGCCCGCGGAAACCGGTCGAGCGGAGATGACCGACTGCTTGTGAAACGGGGTGCAGCGGCATAGAATTCGTGACGCGGCAGGCGGATCGCGCTTCCAGCATGCGGATCCCGTTTCAGGACCGTATCGTGAAGAGAACGGAAGCCGATGAGTGATCTACACCACGAATGCGGTATTGCGGCGATTTACCATCTTCCGGGGGGGGCTGTAAGCCCGTTATGTCCCGAGCAGGGCCCCGAAGAGATTTCCCGCTTGATGCCGCGCATGCTCCAGGATATTCAGAACCGCGGGCAACTTGCGGCAGGAATGACGTCGTTCTCGCCGAGTCGCGACCAGTTGATCGATACCTTCAAGGAAATCGGCACGGTCAGCGAGGTATTCCGGTTATCGCATAAGGGCAAGTCCGAGTCGTTGATGCGCGAATACTCGGGGCGCGCGGCGATTGGGCATGTCCGCTATGCCACGTGCGGCGACGAGGATCGAAGTTACGCCCAGCCTTTCGAGCGGCACCACTTGCAGAAGCACAAGTGGTTCAGTTTCGCTTTCAACGGTCAGCTCTCGAATTACCAGCATTTGCGCGACAAGCTGCTCAGTGACGACGATCATCACCTGGCGCGGGAAACGGACACCGAGATCATCATGCACGAACTGAGCCGCGAACTGTCGGGCGATCGCCGCCCGAAGCTCGTGGAAGTGATGCGTTCGGTCTTCCAGCGGTTCGACGGCGCGTACAGTATCGTGATTATGAACGCGTTGGGGGAAATGCTGGTGGCCCGCGATCCGCTGGGGATCAAACCGCTGGTTTACGCCAAGGAAGGGCCGTTATTTGCCGCGGCCAGTGAGAGCGTGGCGCTGTTGAATCTGGGATTCCACGCGGAGAATGTCCGCTCGCTGCAGCCCGGACAGGCGATCACGATCTCCGATGGGCAGTTTGAGATCGAACGATTCGCGCCCTCGTCGCGCCGCGCCCATTGCTTTTTCGAGTGGATTTATTTTGCCAACGTCGCCAGCACCCTTGACGATCGCAGCGTTTATCTTTCCCGCACGGCCCTGGGCGTGGAACTGGCTCGCCTGGAACGCCAGGATGGCCGCGTCAAGCTGGACGACGAAACGATCGTCGTGCCGGTCCCCGACACCAGCAAGGCGGCTGCCTCGTCGATGGCCTTCAAACTCGGAATCCCCTGCTGGGAAGGCTTGATTCGCAACCGGTACTCCGGCCGGACTTTCATCGAGGGTGGCAGTGGCCGCGCGAAGAAAGCCGAGAGCAAATACACCCCCTTGCGCGAAGTCCTGGGAGGCAAGCGCGTGTTTCTGGTCGAGGATTCGATTGTCCGATCCACGACCATGAAGGTGCTGTTGAAAAGAATCCGAGAGGCGGGGGGGGCTCGGGAAATCCATGTGCGCGTCGCCTGCCCGCCGATCGTGGCGCCTTGTTTTTACGGGATCGATATGTCGACGATCGACGAGTTGTTTGCGCCGAAATTCCTCAAGGGTGGCGAACTCACCGAAGCCATTCAGTCGGAAATGGCGCAGTCGTTGGGGGCCGACTCGCTGCGCTATCTGCCGGTCGAATCGATTGCGCGGGCAATCGGCCTGGACGGCGACCAGCTTTGCCAGGCCTGCATCACCTCCCAGTATCCCACGCCGTGGGGCCAGAAGCTTTATCGAATCGCCCTGGATAATGTCGGCTGCGGCAGCGGTGCGGTCCGCACCTATGAAGCCAAGACCGAACCGCCTGTCAAGCCTTTGGCGGCCGACAAGTCGGAACTTGTCGCTAAGCCCGAACTTGCCGGTAAGCCAAGCCTGGAAAGCTAGCGAGCCGAATCGCAGTGGACCGGCGGGCTGTGCGGCGCTAACTCCCGTTGCTGGCGTTACTTGCCTTGCTTGGGCCGATTCTGGGATGTAGAATTCCGCGGTGACTTTCGCCAAAACGGCTGGCATCGGGCCTTCGATAGGGAGATCGGAGCGGGCGGAATGCAATTTTTTGATTGCTGGATGTACGTCTGGCCCGGCCTGCCCTGGATTTGGTTGCGGGGTCAGTTCCGCGGTTTGTTGACCGCGGCGCTGTTCGCTGTGCTGCTGAATCTGGCACTGGTTACCACGTTTGTCTGGCCCGAGTGGTTACCATTCTTGCCGCGCAGCGCATTTTGGATTGGCCTGTTTGGATTTTGGTCCGTTTCGGCCTGGAATTCGCACAGGTGGCTGAAGGCGCATGCTCGACTGCCAAAAAACAGGCCGTCGCATGCAGAACAGGAACCGTTACGGGCAGACGCAGAGAGAGGTATTTTGTTGGAACGGGCCGTTCAGCTCTATTTGCAGCGTCGATGGCCGGACGCGGAATCGGGCTTGCGACGGATTGTCGAGGGTGCGGGAACGGACGATGCGAAGATGTTTGCCCGGCTCACGCTCGCCGCGCTTTACCGGCGCACGGGCCGGCCGGAATTGGCGTTCCAGGAACTGGACCACTTGGCGGGAATGCCGGGAAACGGAAAATGGGTGTATGAGGTCCAACGAGAGCGATCGAGGTTAAGCCTGCCCGCCGGCGATGCGGTGGATTAATTGGAATAGGTTTTGAGGCGCGGTCCCGATTCGGGACAGCTTACTGGAAACGAGGAGGCACGAGCATATGTACGAACGATTTACTGATCGAGCTCGGAAGGTCATGCAGTTGGCCAACCAGGAGGCGCAGCGTTTCAACCACGAGTACATCGGCACCGAGCATATTCTGCTGGGGTTGGTCAAAGAAGGCAGTGGTGTCGCAGCGAATGTGCTCAAGAACCTGGATGTCGATCTGAGAAAGATCCGGCTGGAAGTGGAAAAACTGGTGCAGAGTGGCCCGGAGATGGTCACGATGGGCAAGCTGCCGCAGACGCCGCGGGCGAAGAAGGTCATCGAGTATTCGATGGAGGAAGCCCGCAATCTGAATCACAACTATGTGGGCACCGAACATATTCTGCTCGGTTTGTTGCGTGAACAGGAAGGGGTCGCTGCCCAGGTGCTGATGAACCTGGGGTTGAAGCTCGATGACGTCCGCGAGGAGGTGCTGAATCTGCTCGGGCATGGCCTCGAAGGCAGCGAAGTCTCGGAGCGCGGCAGTCGCGAACCGGCCAGCGCTTCGGGTGGCGAAACCGGCGCGACGTCCAAAGGCAGCAAGTCGAAAACTCCGGCACTCGACAGCTTCGGCCGTGACCTGACCGATCTGGCTCGGCAAGGCAAGTTGGACCCGGTCATTGGACGAGAACGGGAGATTGAGCGCGCGATTCAGGTCCTCTGCCGCCGTACCAAAAACAACCCCGTGCTGCTCGGCGAGGCCGGCGTGGGAAAGACCGCCATTGTCGAAGGATTCGCCCAGCGGGTGGTCAGCGGCAACGTGCCCGAACTGCTCGCCGAAAAACGCATCGTCGTGCTCGACCTGGCGATGATGGTCGCCGGCACCAAGTATCGCGGCCAGTTCGAAGAACGCATCAAAGCGGTCATGAACGAAGTTCGGCGGGCCCGGAATACGATTCTGTTCATCGACGAGCTGCATACGCTGGTTGGTGCCGGAGGCGCGGAAGGTGCGATCGACGCCGCCAACGTGCTCAAGCCGGCCCTGGCGCGAGGCGAGATCCAGTGCATCGGCGCTACCACGCTGGACGAGTACCGCAAGTACATCGAGAAAGACAGCGCCTTGGCGCGGCGATTCCAGGAAATCGTCGTCGATCCGACCTCCAAGGAGGAAACGATAGAAAT
>Ga0233424_10002038_pt1 | contig 15450 bp, 2 predicted proteins | sample Watercolumn_Towu_FD_181011 | JGI IMG/M metagenome (GOLD analysis project Ga0233424, IMG submission 181011) | Freshwater microbial communities from Lake Towuti, South Sulawesi, Indonesia - Watercolumn_Towuti2014_125_MG | ecosystem: Environmental > Aquatic > Freshwater > Lake | place: Indonesia...
CAGCGCATCACCCTGGTCGGCACCGAGGCCGGCCTGGGGGTGCGGCAGGCCGGCCAGATGCTGGGGCAAGCCCTGACCCTGAGCGCCCAGGGCTGGTTGGAGAACAGCGGCACGCTCTACGCCCAGGGCGATGGGGCCAGCTTGCAGGTGCAGGGGCGCGACGGGGTTCGCAACGCGGGCTGGATGGCCAGCCAGGGCTCCATCACGGTGGAGGGTCAGCGCGTGCAGGGCGAGGCTGGCAGCGTGACCGTTGCCGGCCTGCAGACGGATGGCAAGCTGGAAGGAACTGCCGAACTGCGGCTGCAGGCCAGCGAAGCCCAGCAACAGGGCGGGCTGCTGCTGGCCCCGGGGCTTGTGCAGATGCAAGCACCCAGCCTGGATCTGCGCGGCGCCCAGGCGCAGGCGGGCGAGTTGCGGCTCAGCGGAGCCAGCTTGCGGGCCGACCGGGCCCAGCTCAGTGCCCAGACGCTGCTCAGCGCCGAACTGCAGCAAGACATCAGCACCCAAGGCGCCAGCCTGGTGGCCGGCCAGCTGCGGATTCAGGCGGCCAGCGCGGACAACCGAGGCGGCGAGTGGCTCCATCTTGGCAGTCAGGCGCTGCAGATCCAGATCAGTGGCCTGTTGAATCTCGAAGGTGCACGCGTGGCCGGCAACGGCAGCGAGCTCTCGCTGCAAGCCGGCGAGCTGCGTGCGCGCGGCTCGCGCCTGGAGCAGTACGGCAGTGGTGCGCTGCGCGTGAGCGGCGACAGTCTGGACCTGCGGGAAGCCACGCTGCAATCGCTTGGTGCGCTGGCCTTGCAGGGCGGGAGCCAGCTGGATCTGCGACAGGCCCGCGCGGGCAGCAGCGGTGAAGCCCTGCTGAGTGCCGCACGTGTCGATCACCGGGGTGCGCAGCTGTCGGCCGATGCCGGCGTGCAGCTGCGGGTGGGCGAGCAATTGCTCAACGAGGGCGGGCAGATCCAGTCGGCGGCCGGTGCGGTCACGCTGCGCGGCCAGGCGGCCGTGAGCAATGCCGGCGGCGTGATCGCCGCGCGCGAGACGCTGGACCTGGAGGCTGCTTCGCTGAACCAGTCGGGCGCCGCGGCGCTGGCGGGGCGGGACGTGCGCTTGCAGCTGCAGGCCGGCCTCAGCCAGGGCGCGGACAGTCGCATCAGCGCCGATCGGGATCTGCGCGTGCAGGCCCGGCAGCTCAATAGCGAGGGCCAGCTGCGTGCCGGCGCTGCCATGAGCCTGGATGCCCGGAGCAGCGCGGATCTGGGGGGCAGCAGCTATGCCGGCGCTCGGCTCGATCTGGACAGCGGTGGCGATCTGCGCCTGCGCGGCCTGCTCGCGGCCCAGGGGGACGTTCGGGCCCAGGCCGAGGGACGCCTGCAGTCCGACGCGGGCGCCACGCTCGCGGCCGGCCTGGGCGCTGATGGGCGGGTGGGGGAGGGCGCCCAGCTCACCCTGGGGGCGGGGCGGAGCCTGGCCCTGCAGGGCCAGCAGTTGGCAGCCGCGCTGTCGATCAACAGCGCTGGCTCGCTCGATCTCAGCCGTGGCCAGCTGCAGGTGACGGGCCAGCTGGCCCTGCAGACGGATGGCAGCCTGAACACCGATGGCGCCCAGCTCACGGCCCGCAGCCTGAGCCTTAGCGCTCGCGACTGGTCCCATGTGGGCGGTCAGCTCCGGCTCGGCGGCACCCAGGCGCAGCAGCTGATGCTCCAGGGGCGCCTGGACAATCAGGGCGGGCTGATCCAGAGCAATGCCGAGGTGCTCACGCTGGAGGCCGGGTCGCTGGACAACCGTCGTGGCGAGATCCAGCACAGCGGTCAGCAGCTCAAGCTCAAGGCCCAGACCCTGGACAACGGCGCCGGTCGCGTGCTCGCGGCGGGCGATGTGGCGGTCCAGGCCGGCCTGGCGGACAACCTCGATGGCCAGCTGTCCGGTCGGAATCTGGACCTGCAGGTCCAGACCCTGCGCAACAGAGGCCAGGGCCTGCTGGCGGCCGAAGGCCAGCTGCAGTTCCAGGGCGACACCCTGCTCAATGCCGGCAGCGTGCAGGCCAAGGGCGCGCTGATGCTCAGCAGCCGCGGTGTGCTCGACAACAGTGGCCGCATCCGTGCGCTGGGGGACGCCCGGCTCAGCGCCGCCCAGCTGAACCAGCAGGGCAGCAGCAGCGCCGCCGCTGGGCTCACGGTGCAGGCGGACCACCTGCAGGGCAGCGGTCTGTTTGCGGCCGGTCTGCGCGCGGACAACACGCTGGACGGCGCCTCGGGGCTGCGCCTCAGCGTTGGCCAGCGCTTGCAGCATGCCGGCAGCCTGATGGCGGGCGGGCTGCTGAGCCTGGACGCGGCCGAGCTCCAGCTGCAAGGCGCCCAGATCCAGGCCGGCCAGCTCAGCGCCAGCGCCCGTGGGGGCGCGCTGAACCTGGACCGGACCACGGTGGCGGTGGCTGCTGATCTGGGTCTGCACAGCGAGGCTGAGCTGCGCACCGAGGGCGCCCAGCTCAGCGCTGCCCAGCTCAGCGTGCAGGCGGTGGACTGGCTCAATGCGGGCGGGCAGATCGGCCAGCTTGCCGCAGGCGGCGCGCTCGAGGCCCACCTCACGGGACGCCTGGACAACCGCGGTGGCCAGATCGTGGCCAATGGCCAGCGCCTGCAGCTGCAGGTCGCGCAGCTGGACAACCGCCAGGGCCGCATCGTGCAGACCGGTCAAGGCGGCACCCTGAACATCCAGGCCGACACCCTGCTGGGCGAGCGCGGCGCGCTGCTGGCGCAGGGCCGGCTGGATCTGCAGATGGCGGGCGTGGCCGATCTGTCCCAGGCCCAGACCCAGGCCCAGCAGCTGGCGCTGCAGGCCGCCAGTCTGAACCACCAAGGTGCCCAGACTCTGGTGCTGGGCGATGCCCGGCTGGAAGTGGCGGCAGGTCTGGACAACCGGCAAGGCCTGCTGCAGAGCACGGCGGCGCTCACCCTGCAGGCGGGCAGCTTGCGCAACGAGGACGGGCAGCTGGATGGCCGCCAGCTCAGCGTCAGCGGCGGCCGCCTGGACAATCTGGGACAGGGCCTGCTCCAAGGCCGAGAGGGCCTGAGCCTGACGCTGGACAGCGTGCATAACGCCGGTCGCCTGCAGTCGGGCGGCGCGGCCGCCCTGCAGGTGGGCGCCGAGCTGCGCAATAGCGGCCGGGTTTATGCGCAGGGAGATGTCCGGCTCCAGGCCGGGCACTTGCAGCACAGCGGCACCGTGGCCGCGACGGGCGATCTGCGCGTGCAGGCCGATAGCGTGGCGAGCAGCGGCAGCTTCGCGGCCGGCCTGCGTCCCGACAACAGCCTGGCGCCCGGCGGTGCGCTGCATCTGCAGGTCCAGGGGCAGCTTCAGCACAGCGGCAGCAGCCTGGCGGCGGGCGCGCTCAGCCTGAGCGCGGCCGAGCTGGCCCTGCAGGGCAGCAAGACCCAGGCCAGCCAGATCGCGCTGCAGGCTCGCGGCGGCGAGCTGAGCCTGGAGGGCGCGCAGCTCGGCAGCGCTGCGGCCTTGCAACTGCAGGCCGCCACGGCGCTGGATACCCGTGGTGCCCGCCTGAGCGCGGCCCAGGTGGACATCACGGCCCAGGACTGGCGCCATGCCGGCGGCCAGCTGCTGCAAAGCACGGCCAGCGGCCACCTGAATGCCACGCTGAGCGGTCATCTGGACAACCAGGGGGGCCGTATCGAGGCCGCAGGCCAGGGCCTCACGCTGGAAGCCGCTTCGCTGGGCAATGTGCAGGGCCGCATCGTCCAGGCGGGCGCCGGCCTGCTGCAGCTGCAGGCCGGCTCGCTGGCAGGCCGTGAAGGCCAGATCCTTGCCACCGGCGATCTGCAGCTGCAGATGGGCGGAGCGGCCGATCTGAGTCAGGCGCGCACCCAGGCCCGACAGATCACGCTGCAGGCCGACAGCCTGCAGCACCAGGGCGGCCAGCTCTTGGCCGGCACCCAGGCCCAGCTCACGCTGCGGGGCGCGCTGGACAACCAGGCCGGCGTCCTGCAGGCCCAGGAGGCCCTGCAGCTGCAGTCGGGCGCCCTGCTCAACCGTGATGGGCAGCTCAGCGCCAAGCGCCTGGATCTGCAGCTGGAGCGGCTGGACAACGCCGGCCAGGGCCTGCTTCGTGCCGAGCAGGATCTCAAGCTCCAGGCCCAGACCCTGAGCAACACCGGCACGATGCAGGCCGGCGGGCTGCTGGATCTCAAGCTCGACGCTGACCTGATCAACAGCGGCAGTCTCTACGCCCAAGGCCAGGCCCGGCTCCAGCTGGGAGGGGGGCTGCAGAACAGCGGCACCGTGGCGGCCCAAGGGCATCTCGGCGTGAACGCCCGCTCGATCAGCGGCAGCGGAACGCTGGCGGCGGGCCTGCGCGCGGACAACACCCTGGGCAGTGAAGGCAATCTCAGCCTGCAGACCAGCCAGGGCCTGCAGCAAGGCGGCAGCCTGCTGGCTGCCGGTACGCTCGATGCCAGTGCCGCCGAGCTGCAGCTGCAGGGCAGCCGCGTTCAGGCGGGTGCCATCATGCTCAGCAGCCGCCAGGGCCCGCTGGCCCTGGACCGCAGCGTGCTGTCCAGCCCGGGGGCCCTCACGCTGCGCAGTGCTGGGGTGCTGAGCAGCGAGGGGGCCAGCCTGCAGGGCGCCACCGTGGACCTGCAGGCCAGCGAATGGCGGCACGCCGGCGGCACGCTCACGCAGCGCGGCAGCGGCGGCACATTGCAGGCCCGCATGGCGGGCCAGCTGGGCAACGCCGGTGGGCAGATCCAGGCGGAAGGCGGCTTGCTGCACCTGGAGGCGGCACATCTGGACAACGCGGGCGGGCGCATCGCTCAGGCCGGCAGCGGCGAACTCCGCCTGCAGCTGGGCAGCCTTGAGGGCCGGGCCGGCAGGATTCTGGCCTCGAGCACCCTGAAGCTGAACGCCACGGGCGCCGTCAATCTGGCCCAGGGCCAGACCCAGGCACATGACATCACGCTCCAGGCCGCCAGCCTGGATCACCAAGCCGGCAAGCTGCTCAGCACCGGTGCGGCCACCCTGACCGTGGGCGGCCAGCTGGACAACCGTGGCGGCAGCTTGATGAGCCGCGGCCCGATGCAGCTGCACAGCGCCAGCCTCAGCAACGGCGGCGCAGGCCTGGTGCAGAGCGAGGCGGCGCTGGTGCTCTCCACCGACGCGGGGCTGGACAACCAGGGCGGTCAGCTGCGCAGCGGCGGCGAGATGACGCTCACGCTGGGCGGCTTGGACAACCGGGCCGGCGGCCAGGTGGGCAGCGGGGGCGCCCTGCAGCTCAAGACTGGCGCGGACGTACTCAACCAAGGCGGCAGCCTGGTGGCCAAGCAGGCCCTCCATCTGGAGGCGGCATCGCTGGGCAACCAGCAGGGGCGCATTGCCAGCCTGGAGGCGGGTGCCACGCTGCGCCTCAGCGCAGGGCTGGACAATCTGCAAGGCCAGTTGCAGGCGGCCCAGCAACTGGATCTGCGCAGCGGCGGCCTGCTGAGCAACCGCCAGGGCGAAATCTCCGCCGGCCGACTCCTGCTGGACAGCCAGGGCCAGTCGCTGGACAACAGCGGCGCTCGTCTGCTGGCCAAAGAGCTGCTGGAGCTGCGCAGCGGCACGGTCAACAACCAGGGTGGGCTGATTCGCTCCGAAGGCGATCTGAACCTGCAGCTGCAGGGCGCCGCACTGAACAACACGCGTGATGCCGCCATCAGCAGCCCCACGGGTGTGCATGCAGTGGGCAAGCTGGATCTGAACGCTGCCAGCCTGCTCAATGAAAGCGGCATGAGCAGCGGCGGCACGGCACGCTTGAGCGTGACCCAGCTCAGCAACCGCGCCGAGATCGCAGCACAGACCCTCACGCTGGCCGTGGGCGACACCCTGGACAACCGGGGCGGGCGCCTGGTGGGCAGTCAGGGGCTGGACGCTCAGGCCCAGCAGCTGCTCAACGCTGGGGGCCTGGTGTACGGCGGCAACACCCTGACGCTGCGGGTGGACCGCGGCATCGACAACCGCAACACCGCCGGCCAGGACCAGGGCCTGCAAGGCGGGCACCTGCTCGTGAGTGCCGCCCAGCTGGACAACCGCAACGGCCAGCTGCGGGCCAACGGCGATCTGCAGCTCAGCCTGAGCCAGAGCGTCAACAATGCGGCGGGCCAGATCGGGGCCGTGGGTGCGCTGAGCCTCAGCGACGGCGGGGCCTCACCGCAGGTCTCGGCGCTCTCGCTGGACAACCAGGGCGGCCGCACCTGGGCCGGCAGCGCGCTGAAGCTCTCGGTGCGTGAGCTGGTGGGTGGCGTGAGCGGCGAGATCAGCAGCCGGGGCTCGCTGAGCCTGCTGGGCCTGAGCGGGGACTGGGTCTACGGCGCGGGCAGCCAGCTGCAGGCGGCGGGTGATCTGAGCCTGGGACTCTCGGGCCGCTTCAGCAACCAGGGCGTGCTGCGCAGCGGGGGCAGCCTGAGCATCCAGGCCGGCCAGGTCGACAACGAGGCCGGCGGCGAACTCAATGGCCGCCTCACCTTGCTCAATGCCGGCAGCGGCGCGCTCAGCAACCGGGGCCTGATCGACGGCGAGGGCGTGGCCATCACCGCGGGCCAGGTGCTGAACCTTGGCAGCGGCCGCCTCTACGGCGGTGACATCACCCTGGATGCCGCCTCGCTGCGCAATGAGCGGGAAGGCGCCCAGGCCGCGGTGATCGCCGCACGCCGCTCCCTGGACGGCAAGTTCAGCGGCGAGATCAGCAACCGGGACGGCGCCCTGATCTTTGCGGACGGCGACCTGAGCCTGTCCGGCGCCAGTCTGCTCAACGAGAACGCCACGCTGGAAGCCAGCCGCTGGCTGAAGCTGGACCTCACCGGGGGGCTGGTCAACCGCAGCGTGCATGCGGGGGCAGGCAGTGGGCAGGACAGCAGCAGCAACACGCCGGTGCGCCTGCTCGACAGCAAGGCGCTGATTCGCAGCGGTGGGGATATGCAGATCACCAGCAGCGGGGCGGTTCTCAATAGTGGGGCGACCATCGAGGCGATCGGTGACCTGCAGTTGAAGGCCAGCGAGATCCGCAATGAAAACCCCTACCTGATGTGGACCAACGGTGGCCCCACCCACGTCACCTTCATGACCATCACGCAAGGGGGCGGGCCGATCAGAATCCAGCGCTTCGAACTTGCCGGCAGCACGATCGAGCAACTTCGTCGGGACTACATCGATATCTGGGGCTCCATGCCGCCAGGCGCCTACATCACACACACCACCTCCGGTGGCAGCGACACCGCCGAAGTCACCCAGTCCTCCGCGGCCCGCATCACGGTAGGCGGACAACTTCGCATCCAGGGCGCTCAGATCACCAACGATATGAGCGTGGTCGAGGGGCGTGATGGCGTGGCCATCACGGGCGCTGCGGTGAACAATCTGAACCGTACCGTCACCGTCACGGACCCAGGCAATGGCACGCAGCGTCAGGTGGCGCTGACCCTGCCCACTCACGCTGGCGCAAGCTTGCCCGCAGCAAGCGCGCCTGGCAGCCGCGCGCAGGCCGGTAGCGTGGGCGTCGGTCCAGGCGCCAGCGCCCAAGCGGGCGCCGGCAGTGCGGCGGTGCAGGCATCCGGTGGCGCCGGCCTCGGTGGCTTGACCGGGCCATCCACGCAAAGCGTGGCGGCGGCGGCGCAGACCGGGCCCGATGCGGGCGCCGCGGCGGGCTGGCGTCAGGATGCCGGCCTCACGGCCCAGGCGGTGCGGGCCGGCGCCGCGGCCAGCGTGGACGCCACGGTGCAGGCGGGCTCGCAGTCGGCCCGCGCCGGGGTGCAGGCCGCGCTGCGGGCGGCGCTGCAAGCCCAGGCCGGCGGGGCGGATGCCCAGGCCTCGCAGCTGCGCCAGGCCGCACAGGCGGCGGCGGTGGATGCCGTGAATGCCGGCAGCCTTGGGGGCGGACGCGCGCCCAGCGCGGCCGGGGCTCAGACCCTGCGCGGAGCGGCGGCGAGCTTCAGCGGCGCCGGCCTGGCGCGCAGCGTGCCCGTGGGGCTGGGCCTGCCCAGCAACAGCCTGTTCAAGACGCGCAGCGAATCGAGTGCGCGCTACCTGGTGGAGACGGACCCGCAGTTCGCCAACTACCGCGAATGGCTGTCCAGCGACTACCTGCTGCAGGCCGTAGCGGCCGACCCGGCCACCACGCAAAAGCGCCTGGGTGACGGCTTCTATGAGCAGCGCCTGGTGCGCGAGCAGCTGGGGCAGCTCACGGGCGTCAGCTTCCTGCCGGGCTACAGCAGCGACGAGGCCATGTACCGCGCCCTGCTGGACAACGGCGCGAGCTTTGCCAAGCAGCACCAGCTGCGGCCCGGCGTGGCCCTGAGCGCCGAGCAGATGAGCCAGCTCACCACCGACCTGGTCTGGCTGGTGGAGCAGGAGGTGGCCCTGGCCGACGGCAGCCGCCAGCGCGTGCTGGTGCCCCAGGTCTACCTGCTGCCGCGCGAAGGTGATCTGCAGCCCAGCGGGGCGCTGATCACCGGCAAGCGCGTGGAGATGGCGCTGAGCGGCGACTTCACGAACCAAGGCCAGGTGCGCGCGGGGGAACTGGTTGACGTCAAGGCCCAGAACATCAGCAACACCGGCAGCCTGCGCGGCACCAGCCTGGCGCTGACGGCACGCGAGGACCTGCGCAATGTGGGTGGCGAGCTTAACGCCCAGGGCAATATGTCCCTGGTGGCCGGGCGCGACATCGTGATGCAGAGCACCACGGCCAGCGGCAGCACCCAGCGCGGCACGGTCAGCACCCGTGACACGGTGGTGGACCGGGTGGCAGCACTCACCGCGGGCGGCGTGATGCTGGTGCAGGCCGGGCGAGACGTGAGCCTGCAGGCGGTGCAGATCAGTCAGGGCGATGCGGCCACGGCAAGCGCCGCCGCGGGCGGCGGCGTGCTGATCCAGGCGGGCCGCGACCTGAGCCTGAGCACCGTCGAGACGGCCAGCGCCCGTGACGACATCCGGAACGCCAACAACTTCAAGAAGGAGAGCCGTACCCTGGACGTGGGCACGACGGTGCAAACCCAAGGTGCGCTGGTGATGAAGGCGGGCCAGGACCTGACGGCCACCGCCGCGACCCTGCAAAGCGCCCAGTCGGGCGTGAGCCTGGGCGCGGGGCGCGACCTGGCCCTGCTGGCCGGAGAGGCCACCGAGACCCTCGAGCAGATGAGCCAGAGCACCAAGCGCGGCTTCCTGAAGAAGAAGACCACCACCACCTACAGCAAGACGGAGGAAAGCACCGCGCTGGGCACGGTGGTCTCGGGCAAGACGCTGGACCTCGAGGCGGGGCGGGATCTGCAGCTGCGCGCCGCACAGGCCGTGTCCGATCAGGGCACGACCCTGGTGGCCGGGGGCGACATCACGCTGGACGGCGTGAACCAGCGCCTGGACAGCGAGCAGTTCTCCAAGACCGTCAAGTCGGGCCTGTTCGGCGGCGGCGGGCTGGGCGTGACCCTGGGCAAGCAATCGCTGTCGCAGACCGTCAAGTCCAGCCAGACGCAGTACCAGGGCTCGGTGGTGGGCGCGGTCGATGGCGATGTCAGCATCACGGCCGCCGGCGCCTATCGCCAGACCGGCTCCGAGTTGCAGGCCCCCGGTGGCGACATCAGCATCCAGGCCAAAACGGTGGACATCGTGGAAGCCCGGGAGCAGGGCAGCCAGAGCACGCAGACGCAGTTCAAGCAAAGCGGGCTCACGGTGGCTGTGACCAGCCCGGTGCTTAGCGCGCTGCAAACGGCCAGCAGCCAGATCAAGGCGGCCGGCCAGAGCGGCGACTCGCGCGTCAAGGCCCTGGCCGCGGCCAATGTGGCGCTGAATGCCAAGCAGGCGGTGGATGCGGTGAAGGGCGGCCAGGGCCAGGTGCCCACGGGCCAGAAGAACCCGGACGGCTCGTCGGTCATGACCGACGGCAACGCCGCCGACAAGGCCGGTGGCATCGGCATCAGCATCAGCCTGGGCGCCAGCCGCAGCCAGAGCCAGCAAAGCAGCAGTGCGGATCTGGCGCGGGGCAGCAGCGTCACGGCCGGCGGCGACATCAGCATCCGCGCCACGGGCGGCGGGCAAGACAGCGACCTGACGCTGCGCGGCAGCACGGTGCAGGCTGGGGGCAAGACCCGGCTCCAGGCTGACGACCAGATCAAGATCCTGGCCGCGCAGAACCTCACCCAGGAAAGCAATAGCCAGAGTAGCCAGAGTGGCAGCATCGGGGTGGGCATCAACCTGGGCGCGGGTGGCCTCAAAGCCGGGGTGACCGTGAGCGCCAGCGCCGGCAAAGGCCAGGGCGCGGGCAACAGCAGCACGTATACCAACAGCCAGATCGCGGGCAGCCAGGTCACGCTGCAAAGCGGCGGCGACACCACCATCAAGGGCGGGGTGGTCCAGGGTGAGCGGGTCATTGCCCAGGTGGGCGGCAATCTCACCATCGAGAGCCTGCAGGACAAGAGCCAGTACAAGGAGAAGAGCCAGCAGGTGGGCGGCTCGGTCACCATCGGCCCCTCGCCCGGTGGCAGCCTGAGCGCGGGCCAGACCAAGATCAACAGCGACTACCTGAGCGTGGGCGAGCAGAGCGCGATCAGGGCGGGCGATGGGGGCTTTGATGTGCGGGTGGCGGGCAAGACCGAGCTGACCGGCGCTCAGATCACCAGCACGCAGGCGGCGATCGACAGCGGCAAGAACCGCTACGAGGCGCAGCAGGGCACGAGCACGACCGACCTGCAGAACAGCGCGAGCTACGAGGCCAAGAGCGTGAGTGTGGGCTTGGGTGCAGGTACTCCGGCGCCGGGCAAAAGCCTCAGCGCGGGGCTTTCGGGGGTGGGCATCGGCTCGGACAGCGGCAGTGCCAGCAGCACGAGCACAGCGGGCATCAGCGGGATCGCTGGCAACACCGCCGCACGCACCGGGGATGCGGAGTCGGGCCTCAAGCCCATCTTCGACAAGGACAAAGCGCGCCAGGAGGTGAACGCGCAGGTGGCCATCACCAGCGAGTTTGGCAAGCAGGCGAGCAAGGCGGTGGGGGATTACGCCAAGCAGCAGTACGACAAGGCCAAGGAGGCGGGCGATAAGGACGGCATGGCCGCCTGGGAAGAGGGCGGCAAGAACCGGGTGGCCCTGCATGTGCTGGTGGGCGGGCTCACGGGCGGGGTGCAGGGGGCGGTGGGCGCAGGCGCGGCCAGCGTGGCAGCGCCCAAGCTCGAGGAGTTGCAAGCGGGCCTGAAGACGGCGCTCAAGGACGCTGGGCTGGGCGACAGCGCCGCGAACCTCATCTCCGGTCTTGCCGGCGGAGCCACGGCAGCCACGATAGGCGCCGCGGCCAGCGGCGGCAGCACAGCGGGCGCGGCCACGGCCTTCAATGCCGATATGAACAATCGGCAGTTGCATCCGGATGAACGGCGAAAGGCTGCGGATTTGGCTCGTAAGAGTGGTGGCAAATACACGCAAGAAGAGATCGAGAACGCGTTGCGCAATGCCGGCAATAACGACAAGGGCGAGAGTGTGATTGCTGGGCTGGTTGTAGACCCGAAAGAGCGCAATGCGATCTACGACAAAGCTTCCGTATGGACCACGGGTGAAAACGGGCGGCTAGTACAAGTATTGCCGCCTCAGCCACCGGCAGACCTAGTGGCCTACATCAAGGCGAACACGGGGGACACATACAGTTGGTACACGCCTAGCAGCGAACCTGCTGCCAACTCCCAAGCGCCGCGCGATAGGTTGACCAACTTGCCCTTGGATGACAAAGGCCGATACAGCCGCACCATCATCCTGGATGGGAAGGCTTATCAACCGAAGTTTCATCCTTGCGCGACGGCAGAGTGTCAGGTGGCTGGCAAAAATCTGGACCTGAGTGATCCTGGGACAAAGGCATACATTAAGGCACTCGACCAGCAGGTTTTCAAGGATATTGGTACCGGGGCTACTGCTGGGACGATGGCGACACCTGTAGGGACTGGGGCGGGAGTTTTGTTTTGGTTAGGCGCCGCCGCCTCTATTGGGCAGTCAGTATCGAGTGAAACGCCGGGCAAGACCGCTAGCGACGAAGCGCTGAAAGTGATGGCAGAGAAAGGCGGCGAGAAGTTCTTCACAGAGATCTTGGGGCACACGCCTGGTGCAGCGGCGCGGGCCACCGCTCTCATCAATCTGGCCGGAGGGTGGGATGCGTTTGTCAATCGATTGAAAATTGACATCTTTGGTGTGAAATCAGATGAAGCAAAAAAGTAAATCACTTGCGGTGGGCGCTGTGACATGCGCCCTGACGGCGGCCTTAACAATATTTAGAGACTTTGAGGATGGGTATGCTGAAATAGTCTGGGTTGTCTGGGTGTTTCATGGCTGGAATTGCTTTGCATATGCGTTTGATCGAGACATGTGGCCTTGGGTATTTGCGGAGTTGTACGGGCGAGGCAAAGGCAAGCCAGGAGTTCGCGAGTTCTATTTCTGGGGCACGGCGATGATGTATCTTTCATTTCTTGCTGTGTTGGCTTTTGCGAACTGAGTCTGAACTTCTACATAATCTGAATATCGCAAGTCCTCACGGGGTAATCAAGAAAATGCACATTAAACAAATCAGGAGTTTGTGTATGAAAAAAGTCTCCTTCATCACGATAGCAATTTCTTTCGTGCTCTGTGGCTGTGCGTCAGAAGTGAAATACAAAGAGGCCAGTGATCAATATAAGGTAGGGTTAGAGCTTCTCGAGAAAGAAATACCTGCAGGTAAGTCGCTGCTTGAGTTCACGACAAATACAAGTATCGCTGCAACGTTGATGAAGCAGGTAGGCCCTGATTTGTGCAAGCCAGAGAATAAGACAGCCATTGCACGTGTTCAACGGCAGTTGGAGGTTTCTAAAGTTGAGGATTCCGTTGTCGGCATCATGAATTTTGCCACGCTCGGACTGGTCAAGGCGTTGGGGGATCCCAGGGACAATAAAACACCCGTTTCTTGGTACTCGTATATTGATTCGGATAAGGAAATCTTGCTTCAATCATCATCGTATTACATGAGCCAATCCGGTAACTCATGGGCATCTGGTTCGTGTGGGCCGCTTTACATGAAATTTGTCCCCAAGGAGGGTAAGCACTACAAGATATCGTTCTTGACTATGGGTGACAGCTGTTCAGCAGCGCTGACGCAAATTGAAAATCCTGAACCAGTTATTCCGAGGCATGCCCGTTGGTCCTGCACAAAACCAGTTATGGGTGTCGGTGGCGGCGAGTTGATTGGACTCAAAGAACTTGGAACTCCTTGATGGCGAAGCCCTGAGCGCGTCGACAAAAATCCTAAGCTTCCCCGCCAAGTAGACAACGAAATCAGGGAATGTGGCCCAATCCAAGAGGGTGATCCCAAAAAGCACTCGCTCTAGGGAACCTCTGCATAAATCACCGACTAAGTCGCTTGGCTCAATGAAATAAATGACTTGGCGCGGTGAATTCGTCAGAAATTTGATTAATGCAGAGGTTCCCTAGGAATGCAGTTGCTTGGAAAAACTCCTTCCGGGTGGAAAGGCGTTGCGCTTCAGATTTGAGACCGCCAATCAATGGCAAAGCCCGGTGAAAGACCTACTGCTGTGGAAATTGGCATTGGAACACCAGGTGTGAGCGCAGGTGTTGGTGTCAGTTTGCCTGTACCGATAGGGGGCAAGAAATGAAGCCAATTCTGATTGCTTTGGTTGGTTTCGTGTTTGGCATGACAGCGTGTAGTGAAAGGCCGCCAGTTGACTGGATGTACGCGGAATACAGGAGCCTGACTTTTATATGCTCAGAAGGTAGTCAAGTGCCTGAAAAAGCATCGACAGCTTCACTGACATATACATGGTCGTGTCCCTATCCGAAAGATTTTGAAGCATGGCTTTCTGAATTTGAAAAGCGCCACCTTTCGCCCAGAGGCTGGGTGCCTGAGAAGACGAAACAGCCCTACACATGGAAAACTTATTGCAACACCCAACAAAAAGTGGTGATGCGCATCGTGAAAGTGCCTGCGAAAAAACAGGAAGACGTCGATCGACTTTGGCTCTCAGTACGGTTTCCTGCAGACGAGTGCCCAACGGCTGTAGAAAGTTCAAATTGAACATCACCGAAGCCCGAGAAACCGGCAGCCAGGCCAGCGAGCAAAAGTTCCAGCAAAGCGGCATCACGCTTGCTGTGACCAGCCCGGTGCTCAGCGCGCTGCAAACGGCCAGCAGCCAGATCAAGGCGGCCGGCCAGAGCAGCGACTCCCGCGTCAAGGCCCTGGCCGCGGCCAATGTGGCGCTGAACGCCAAGCAGGCGGTGGATGCGGTGAAGGCCGGCCAGGGCCAGGTGCCGACGGGCCAGAAGAACCCGGACGGCTCGTCGGTCATGACCGACGGCAACGCCGCCGACAAAGCCGGCGGCGTTGGCATCAGCATCAGCCTGGGCGCCAGCCGCAGCCAGAGCCAGCACAGCAGCAGCGCGGACCTGGCCCGGGGCAGCAGCGTCACGGCCGGCGGCGACATCAGCATCCGCGCCACGGGCGGCGGCGCAGACAGCGACCTGACGCTGCGCGGCAGCACGGTGCAGGCCGCTGGCAAGACCCGGCTCCAGGCCGGGGAGCAGATCAAGCGGACGCCGCCGCTTGCAGCTTGAACGCGAACCGAGATCGGCTGGCGCCTAGCGCATCACCTCGCAGCGCTTGCGGCGGTTCGGGTAGGGGTCGCCGCCAAAGGCGTCGTTGTTGCAGCGCACGCTGTCCCAGGCATCACGGTACTGGTAGCGCCCGGCCGTGCCATAGCGCACCTGGGCCCGGCCGCTGAAGCGGCACAGTCCGCCCTCTTCGGCGCAAACCTGCCAGCGCTGGCTGCCGCTGTCTCCGCCCCAGCCGCCGCCCCAGCCCGAAGTCTGGACCTCGCAGTGCTTGATCACCCCGAAGCTGGGGTCGCCGAACACATCGGTCGTGCAGGCGACCTCGCCGCTGACTTCACGCTTGGCAAAGCGCTGACCGTCGCCGAAGCGCACCGTGGCACGTCCCCGCACCTTGCAGGTCTGGCCTTCGGCGGCGCAGTAGCGCCAGCCATCGTCATCGCCCCAGGAGCCGCCCGATGCCCCGTTGCCGTTGCCCAGCAGCGCGCGGCGCGGCACCTGGCAATGCTTGGTCACGCCGAAGTAGGGGTCGCCGAAGGCCGTGACATCACAGCGCACGCTGCCATGGGCACGACGGGTCGCAAAGCGGTCGCCACTGCCGAAGCGCACATCCGCCGAGCCGCGGAAGCGGCAGACCTGACCCTCGGCGGCGCAGAACACATAGTCGTCCGAATCATCCTGTTGGCCACCACCCTGACGGCCAGCCAGCTCGCAGCGCTTGGGCGACCCGGGTGCCGGATCACCAAAGGTCTCGTTGCTGCACATCACATCTCCCCGCACCGAGCGTGTGGCCCAGTTCCCGGGGACGCCATAGCGCACGAGAGCATTGCCCCGGACTTCACAGACGCCCCCCTC
>Ga0233424_10002041_pt1 | contig 15442 bp, 14 predicted proteins | sample Watercolumn_Towu_FD_181011 | JGI IMG/M metagenome (GOLD analysis project Ga0233424, IMG submission 181011) | Freshwater microbial communities from Lake Towuti, South Sulawesi, Indonesia - Watercolumn_Towuti2014_125_MG | ecosystem: Environmental > Aquatic > Freshwater > Lake | place: Indonesia...
AGTCGGCGACCCCGTCCGGACCGGACGACTTCACGGTCGGACAGGTGATCGACTACTCGTTCATCGTCACCAACACGGGCAACGTGACCGTCTCGAACATCGCGGTGAACGAGACGGCGTTCACGGGTTCCGGCTCCCTGTCGACGATCGAGTGCCCGGTCGCCCCCCTCGCCCCGGGTGCGCAGACGACTTGTCGTGCGAGCTACACCCTGACGCAGACGGACGTGGACGGGGGATCGGTCAGCAACACGGCGACCGCCACCGGTGTGCCGCCCGGGTCGCTGACGCCTCCGGTGTCTCCGCCCTCGACCGTGCGCGTGCCGGTGGACCCGGCTCCGGCGATCTCGCTGGAGAAGAGCTCCGAGACGACCGCGATCACCGGCGCCGGGCAGACGATCGACTACTCCTTCCTCGTCACCAACACCGGGAACGTCACCCTGACGAACGTCGGCATCGACGAGGAGTCCTTCTCCGGCACCGGAGCCCTCGACGTGACCTGCCCCGCCGGCGCCGCCTCCCTCGTGCCGGGGGCCGAGGTCACCTGCACCGCGAGCTACACCGTGACGGCCGCGGACTACAACACCTCGGCGCTCACGAACACGGCCACCGCGACGGGCACGCCGCCGACCGGTACGGCACCGGTGTCCTCGCCGTCCACGGTCGAGATCCCCGTCACCTCCGCCCCGGCGCTCACGGTGGCGAAGACGGCGGACCGCACGGAGATCACCGCGGCCGGACAGACGATCACCTACTCGTTCCTCATCACGAACACGGGGAACGTGACGATCGCCGACGTCGGCGTGACGGAGACGTCGTTCACCGGGACGGGTACCGCCCCCGTCGTCACCTGCCCCGCGGCCGCCGCCTCCCTGGCCCCGGGCGCGCAGGTGACGTGCACCGCACCCTACGTGGTGACCCAGGCCGACATCGACGCGGGCGGGGTGACCAACACCGCGACCGTGACCGGGGAGCCGCCCACGGGCGAACCACCGGTGTCACCGCCCTCGACCGTGGTGGTCCCCGCGGACGAGACGCCCGCGATCACCCTCGTCAAGACGGCCGATCCGACGTCGATCACAGCCGCCGAGGCGACCGTCGATTACGCCTTCCTCGTGACGAACACGGGCAACGTGACCCTCACCGACATCACCGTGACCGAGACCGCGTTCTCCGGCACGGGCACGGCGCCGGAGATCACCTGCCCGGCCGCCGCGGCGACACTCGCTCCGGGCGCCCAGGTGACCTGCACCGCGTCCTATGAGGCGACGCAGGCGGATGTCGACGCGGGTCAGGTGACCAACACCGCGACCGCGACGGGCACGCCGCCGCGCGACCTCGAGCCGCCGGTGTCCGGACCCTCCACGGCGATCGTCACGGTGCCCGGCGCGCCCGCCCTCACGGTCGCGAAGACGGCTGACCGGACGGAGATCACCGCCGCGGGGGACGTCATCACCTACTCGTTCCTCGTGACGAACACGGGCAACGTGACCATCGCGGACGTGACCGTGGACGAGGTGTCGTTCTCGGGTACCGGTGCGACTCCCGTCGTCACCTGCCCCGCAGCGGCCGCGTCCCTCGAACCCGGAGGTCAGGTGACGTGCACCGCGACCTACGAGGTGACCCAGGCCGACATCGATGCAGGCGGCGTGACGAACACCGCCACCGTGACGGGCGACCCGCCCGGAACCCTCGAGCCGCCGGTGTCGCCGCCGTCGGAGATCGAGGTGCCGTCGATCGAGACGCCGGGCATCACCGTCGTGAAGTCGGCCGACCCCTCCACGGCTGCCGGCTACACGGTGGGGACGGAGATCATCTACACGTTCGTCGTGACGAACACGGGCAACGTGACCCTCACCGACGTGACGGTGGACGAGACCGCGTTCACGGGCTCGGGAGAGGTGTCGGCGATCTCGTGTCCGGCGGGGGCCGCATCGCTCGCACCGGGGGCGCAGGTCGAGTGCACCGCTACGTACACGCTGACGCAGGCCGACATCGACGCCGGGCAGTTGTCGAACACGGCGACGGCGACGGGCACACCGCCGTCGGGGACGCCACCGGTGTCGCCGCCGACGACGGTGGAGATCCCCGGTGACCCGGCCCCGGCGCTGACCGTGGAGAAGACCGCTGACCGGACGGAGATCACGGCAGCGGGACAGACGATCACCTACTCGTTCCTGGTGACGAACACCGGGAATGTCACGGTGCGCGACGTCACGGTGGAGGAGGGCACCTTCACCGGTACGGGTCCTGCTCCGGTGGTGACCTGTCCTGCGGGTGCCGCCACGATGATTCCCGGTGCGCAGGTGACGTGTACGGCGGAGTACGTCGTCACGCAGGCGGACATCGACGCGGGTGGAGTCACCAACACCGCGACCGTGACGGGCACGCCGCCGTCCGGCGAGCCGCCGGTGTCGCCGCCTTCCGAGGTCGAGGTGCCGTCGGAGCCGTCGCCGGGCCTGTCGGTGTCGAAGACGGCTGACCGGACCGAGATCACGGCCGCCGGCCAGACGATCACCTATTCCTTCCTCGTCGTGAACACCGGCAACGTCACTCTGACGGACGTCGAGGTGACGGAGGCCTCGTTCACCGGCACCGGGACCCCGCCGGTCATCGAGTGCCCGGCCGCGGTGGCGTCGCTCGCTCCCGGGGACGAGGTGACCTGCACGGCGGAGTACGTCGTCACGCAAGCCGACGTGGATGCGGGTGGTGTGACGAACACCGCGACCACGACCGGTACTCCCCCGTCGGGGGAGCCGCCGGTGTCGCCGCCTTCCGAGGTCGAGGTGCCGTCGGAGCCGTCGCCGGGCCTGTCGGTCGTGAAGTCGTCCGACCGGTCGACGATCACCGCAGCGGGTCAGACGATCACGTACTCGTTCCTCGTCACCAACACGGGTAACGTGACGATCGCCGACGTGACGGTCGAGGAGACGGGCTTCACCGGCACCGGCACGGCTCCGGTCGTGACGTGCCCGGCGGGGGCCGCGTCGCTCGCGCCGGGTGCTCAGGTCACCTGCACCGCGCCGTACGTGGTCACGCAGGCCGACCTCGACGGCGGCGGGGTGACGAACACCGCGACCGTGACCGGCACGCCGCCCTCGGGCGAACCCCCCGTGTCACCACCCTCGACCGTGCTGGTCCCCGGCGACCCGGCACCCGCGCTGACCGTGGCGAAGACGGCCGACCGCACCGAGATCACCGCGGCGGGCCAGACGATCACGTACTCCTTCCTCCTCACCAACACGGGCAACGTCACGCTGACGGACGTGGGTGTGGACGAGGTCTCCTTCACCGGCACCGGCACGGCTCCGGTGGTGACCTGTCCTGCGGGAGCGGAGTCGCTCGCTCCGGGAGCGGAGGTGACGTGTACCGCGCCGTACGTCGTGACCCAGGCCGACGTCGATGCGGGTGGCGTCACGAACACCGCCACCGGCACGGGGACACCGCCGTCGGGGCAGCCGCCCGTCTCGCCGCCGTCGACGGTCGAGGTGCCCTCGGAGGGGTTGCCGGCCCTCACGGTCGCGAAGACCGCGGACCTCACGCGCATCAGCGCCGCAGGGCAGACGATCACGTACTCGTTCCTCATCACCAACACGGGCAACGTCACGATGACGGACGTCGGCGTGGACGAGGTGTCGTTCTCAGGGACGGGAACCGCGCCGGTCATCACGTGTCCGGCCGCGGCCGCCTCGCTGGCCCCCGGTGCGACCGTGACCTGCACGGCGCCGTACGTGGTCACCCAGGCGGATGTCGATGCAGGGCAGCTCACGAACACGGCCGTCGCGACGGGAGAGCCGCCGACGGGTCCGCCGACCAGCGAGCCGCCGCTCACGCCTCCGTCGACGGTGGAACTGCCCGGTGACCGGAACCCGGCGATCGCCGTGGTGAAGTCGGCCAGCCCTGACACGGCAGCGGCCTACGTCGTGGGCCAGGACATCACCTACTCCTTCGTGGTGACCAACACCGGCAATGTCACGCTGACGGACGTCACGATCACCGAGGGCGACTTCTCCGGGACGGGTCCGCTGTCGGCGATCGACTGCCCGCCCGGGACCGCGTCGATGGCCCCCGGTGCCCAGCTCATCTGCACGGCGACGTATGTGCTGACGCAGGAGGACATCGACGCCGGCCAGGTGACGAACTCCGCGACCGCCACCGGTGTGCCGCCCGGGGACCTGCAGCCCCCGGTGTCGCCGCCGTCCGAGGCGCGCGTCCCCGCGCTGTCGACTCCGGGCCTCAGCATCGTGAAGTCGGCGACCCCGGCCGTGATGACGACCGTGGGGGAGACTCTGGAGTACTCCTTCGTCGTGACCAACACGGGAAATGTCACCCTGGCGGACGTGGCGGTGGACGACACGGACTTCTCCGGTGAGGGCGAGATGTCGGCGATCACCTGCCCGGACGACGCCGCCCGCATCATTCCGGGCCAAACGGTGACCTGCGCGGCGACCTACACGACCACGCAAGCGGACGTGGACTCCGGACGGCTGACCAACACCGCGACGGCCACCGGCACGCCGCCCTCGGGTGAACCGCCGGTGTCACCGCCCTCGACCGTGGAGGTGCCGTTCGACGGGACCAACTCCCTCGCGATCGAGAAGCGGGCGACGACCGTCGACGTGAACGCCAACCGGCTCATCGACCTCGGCGACCGGGTGGAGTGGACGATCATCGTCACCAACACCGGGGCGCAGACGGTCTCCGACATCGTCGTGTCGGATCCCACGGCCGGTGCGGTCACCTGCCCGGCGACGAGCCTCGCCTCCGGGGAGCAGATGACGTGCACGGTGCCTCCGCACACGATCGACGCCGCGGACGTGCGTCGCGGTGAGGTGCGCAACGTCGCGACCGTGACCGGCAACACGCCGGCAGGGCCGATCGATCCGCCGACCTCGCAGACGGTCACCCGCGTGGTGCCGACGCCGCCGACCGGACTCGCGGTCACGGGTGGCACGCTCGCCGCCGGCGGCCTGCTGCTGGGCGGGGTGATGGTCCTCGCCGGACTGGGCCTGGGCCTCACGCGGATGCGACGGCGAGAGGAAGAGCAGGAACAGCGCTGACCGAGAGGCGGCCCGTGGCGGGTGATCGCCCGCCACGGGCCGCTCCTGGTCGAAGGAGGAGCCCATGATGTCCACACGCCGCCGCAGCATCGCCCGCCTCGCGGCCCCGATCCTGATTCTCGGATTCCTTCTCAGCGGCTGCACGCCCGCCGCGGAGGATCCGGCCCCGACGCGCACGGCCGCGGAAGGGGCGCCGCAGATCCCCGGTGAAGACGAGGGGGTCGTCGGAGCGACGAGCGTGCCGGAGGATGTGCCGGACGCTCCGGAGGTGCGCGCCGGCACCCAGATCACGACCTGCACCACGGAGGATGACGGCGGTACGGCGGAGGGCGTGGTCGGCAATCCGACCGACGAGGATGCCGCCTACGTCGTGACCGTGTTCTTCACCACCGATGCGGCTACGGTCGTCGGGTCCGGTCAGGTGACGGTGGAGGTCCCCGCCGGCGAGGAGGCCGACTGGTCCCTCACCGCGGACTTCGTGCCGCCGAGCGACCTCCGCTGCGCGCTGCGCGGAGCGGGCGCGGCATCCTGACCCGCTGAGGGGCTCAGCTGAAGAGGATGAGGACGTAGACGGCGAAGGTCACCAGGTGCGCGGCGCCGTGCATCGCGGTGACCCGCTTCGCCGCGAACGTCGTCACCGACAGCAGCAGCGTCACGGCGAGCATGAGGAGGTTCGCCGGCGACTCGGCGAGCACCACCTCCTGCCCGGTGAGCATGCCGATCAGGAGGACAGCGGGGATGGTGAGGCCGACCGTCGACACGAGCGCGCCATGGCAGAGGTTGTTCACGCGCTGCGCCTCGCCGTTCAGGGCGGCGCGGATCGAGGTGATCGACTCGGGGAGGAACACGATGCCCGCGATCAGCAGTCCCGCCAGGGCGACCGGAGCGCCGAGCCGGCCGAGACCGTCGTCGAGCAGGGCCGCCATGTCGTGCGAGAGCAGCACGATCGGGACGACCGTGACGACGAGGAGCACGAGGCGGGTCAGCACCTCGACGCGGTGGGCCGCGAGCACCTCGCGGATGGGGGTCCGCGGCGCCGCCGTGCCCTCGGAAGCGCGGGCCCCCGACCGCAGTCGCTCGTCCACCTCGGTGAAGTCGTCGGCCTGCGCACCCATCTGCCGGAACAGGAAGAACGCGTAGAGAGCGAGGGTGAGCAGGATGATCGGGATCTCCTGCCCGATCGTGTACGCACCGTTGTCACCGATGAGACCGGGGAGGCCGAACGCCAGAGCGACGAGGACCACGAGCATCGACAGGTACGCGGATGTGCCGGTGCGGTTGTGCGCCATCCCCCGATGGCGGAGGCCACCGAGGAGGAGGGCCAGGCCGATGACGAGGTTGAGGATGATCATCGACACGGCCATGACCGAGTCCCGCGCGATCGTGGCGTGCTCGCCCGGCCCGAGCATGACGGCCGAGATGAGGATCACCTCGATGAGCACGATCGACAGCGTCAGCACCAGGGAGCCGTAGGGATCGCCCAGCCGGTGGGCGAGGGCCTCCGCCTGCTTCACGACGCCGAACGCGCACACGAGGATGACGGCGACGATCACGAGGAGGGCGACGACGAGGAGGGGTCCGGGCACGGGCGGCGCGAGCAGCGGGTGCAGGGCCAGCAGGGCGGCGAACGCGGCCCACCCCAGCGCCACGCGCAGCACGTCGGTGCGGGTGATGGACGACCGGATCATGACGGACTCCTTCATGAGTCAGTCGTCGTGTGCGGGTACTGCTCCCTCGTCCGCTGCTCCGGGTGCCGGAGACACCTCCAGGATACCCGCGCTCCCGGAACAGCGGCTGAGCAGAGCCGGACTCAGCCTTGCGGTGCGTCGTTCCAGGACCAGATGTCGTCGCCTCGCAGCACGGCGTCGGCCCCGCCGTCGCAGTAGATCGTCTGTCCCGCCATGTGGGTGTTGGCCGGGCTGGTCAGCCAGACGAGCAGCTCGGCGATGGAGGACGCCGGCTGGTGGTAGTTCAGCGGCATCGGCACGGCGGCGTCCACCATGGCCAGGCCCTCGGGCGAGTCGAGCAGGCCGGCCGTCATCGCCGTGGTGACGGTTCCGGGGGCGACGGCGTTCAGCGGGATGCCCGCTCCCGCCCACGCCGGGGTGACGCTCTCGCGACGGACCCAGCGCGAGAGGGCGCGCTTGCTGGACGAGTAGTTGAGGAACCCGGCCTCGGGCGTCGCGGCCAGGCGGTCGCCGATCTCGATCGCGCGCGCCTCGTCGCCGGCGAGGGCGGCGTCGACGAGCTCGGGCGACACCGGCTGCAGCGAGGCCATCGACGACACCACGGCGGCGCGGGGTGCGTCGGCCAAGCTCAGCGTGGGCTGGAGCGCGGTCAGGAACTCGGTCACGCCGAAGAAGTTGATGGACATCGTCTTCGAGATCGGAGCCGAGATGCCGGCGCAGGCGATGACGGCGTCGATCCCGTCGTCGGCCGCCTCGACCACGGCGCTCGCCGCGGCCAGACGCCCCTCGTGGGTGGAAAGATCTCCGTCGACCTCGACGCCGGCGAGGTCGACGCCGATGACGGTGTGGCCCTGGGAGCGGAGCAGCTCGGCGGTGGCGGCGCCGATCCCGGATGCGGATCCGGTGACGACATAGGTGCGGGTCATGGGGTTTCCTCCTTGATGGACACGACCGGCGGCGTGCCGGACAGTGCGGTGACGAAGCGGCCGAGCTGGCGGCGGAATCCGTCGATCTCGTCCGGTGACCAGCCTGCGAGCGCATCGTCGACCATGCGATGGCCGGCCTCGACCAGGCGCGCATAGGCCGTCCGGCCTGCGTCCGTGAGGCGCACCTCGACCGTGCGTCCCGAGCGCACGGGGTCGACGACGCCCTGCGTCGCCATGCGGGCGACGAGCTTCGACGTGGTCGGCCGCGACAGTGTCGCGTGCGCGGCCAGGTCGCCGAAGCCCATCGCACCCCCGTTCATCCCGAGCAGGTAGAGCGCGCGGATGGCGGACGGATCGAGGGCGACGTCGACGGCTTCCGCGACCTGACGTTGCAGGTCGCTCTCACTCCATTCCGACACCACGCGGACGAGTGCCAGGTGGATGCCGGCGACGTCCTCGCCGGTGGTCATGTGTCCATGGTACGCCCCAAAGTTGCCTCAGGCAACAGTAGTGACGTATCCCGCGCTCGCCGTGTCCTCCGCGAGCGTGAAGAAGTGCCGACCGCCCGCGCGCCGCGCGCGTCGCCACCGTCGCTGCTGCCCGTCGGCGTAGTCGAGCACGATCCACGCGGGCGGGGGCGTGCCCTGCGGGCCGAGCACGAACGAGCACGCCCCGAGGCCGGGGGAGGCGAGCTCGGCGACGAAGCGATCGCCACCGGGGGCGAACGGTGCCGTGTCATGGAGCTCCGCCGGCTGTAGCCGCAGCACGGCGTCGGCCGGTTCCTGGGTCTCCGCGCGGAGCCGGCGCCTCATGCGGCACCGCCCTGGCGTGCCGCCCACTCCCGGGTGTCCCGAAGGCCGTGCGCATCGAGGTAGGCGCGGATCACGTCCGCGGTCAGGCGGATCTGCGCCTCCGTGCCCATCGCCGCCTGCATGACGCCGATCGCGGGCGCCGGCTTGCCGTCCACCCGCTCGAGCGCCTCCCAGACGATGTCCTCGCGGCCGCCGCGGCCGAGGGCGTGCGGCATCGAGGTGAACCCCGTCCTGCGCTGCTCGGTGGGTCGTGTCTCTGGCATGGGTGTTCCTCTCTCGGGGCGTATGGGCAGGCTCGCGCCGAGGGACGGGGGTCCCTCGCGAGACGCACGTCGGACGGCGGGGTGGTCTCCCCGGGGTCGGTGCGCGTGGTGCGGTGGCGCGCTCCGCCGGCGGCCCGGTGAGGGGCGTGCGGAGCGGTCGGCCTGGCCGGTTGCTGTCCTTCGACGGTACCACGTTATTTTGAGTCATTCAAAAGAAGTGGCTGGGTCATCCGCTCGTCGAGTGGGGTCCTGAGCGATTCCCGGGCGCGTTTTTCTCCCGTTCAGCGGGAAATTTGACTTCCCTGTGCTTCCGGGTATGGTCGGGGGTTACGCCAGCCAGTCACAAAGGGGAAGCGCCATGTCAGGAAAGTCCACACCGGGTCGCGCAGGAAAGAAGGCGCCGCAGCTCTCGCTCAAGGAGAAGCGGGCGGCGAAGCGCGCGAAGAACGCCCCGGACGAGTTCCTCAAGCCTCGCAAGGGCGCGAAGAGCTGAGGGCTCCGGCCCGGTGGGCGTGGCGGTCCTCCGCTGCGCCCACCGGGGATACCGGGGCGACGGCGAGCTGTCAACGGGCCTTGTCCTCAGCGCGGATCCGACGCACTCTGGAGTCTCCGCTACGAGAGGAGCGCGTCATGTCGAATCCGGAAGCCTTCATGTACCCGGACGAGCCGTTGCTGTCGGAGGAGGCTCTGCGGCTCGCGGAGGAAGACGCCGCCGCCGAGTCCGAGGAGGAACCGTCCCGCGAGGGCATCGCGGCACATCTCGCCGAACGGGGCGGCGACGACCCCGACGCCCTGCAGGACGTGCCCGCCGGCGGCGCCGGTGCGGACGCCGGGGCCGGAAACGCGGCCCGCGTCGACCCGTCGTCGAAGAACCCGCCGGAGCCCGCCTACGAGTCGACCCACAGCAAGGAGCCGGGCGTCGGTCCGCGGCACGAGGGCGACTGAGCCGACGCTCAGCGGAAGAGGCGGCTGATCCCGCTCTCGACCTGCGCGAGCTGGATGAAGACGAGGCCGCGCCAGAGCGGAAGCAGCGGTGCCCGCAGTGCCCGTCGCACCGGACCGCGGGGCCTGGCCTCCCACGTCATCGTCGCGCGGAGCTGCGTCCCGCCCGCGGCCGGTTCGAGTGCCATCGTGAGGGCGCGCGGATTCGCATGGGGCGCGTCGGGGTACTCGAAGCGCCAGGTGAGCGCCCCGGACTCCTCCTCCCGCATCACACGGAGGCGATGGAACTCGGGCTTGCGGCGCAGGGGCCGTCCGTCCGGCGCCGTGGTCGGGGCGAATGCCTCCCAGGGGCCGTCGTTCCCGGCGGGGAGGACGCCGGCGACGCTCTGCTCCCACTCCGGGAGCCGTTCAGGATCGGCGAGCACCGCCCGGAGCTCTGATTCCGCGGCCGGCACGAACATCGAGCGGGACCCGGTGATCCCCCCGGCCACCGGCTTTCGGCCCGGCTGAGGGGAGCGCGCGGTGCCCTCGACCTCGTCGAGCTGGGCCGTGAGGTCGTCTTCCGTCACGGCGAGCCGACCGAGGATGGCGGTGATCAGGCCGCTGGGTTCTGCGAGCAGGGCACGAAGCACGGCGGCGGAGTCCCCGCGGCGACCTCCCTGAGACGCGGCTCGGAGCACGGCGAGGGCACGCTCGGTCCAGTCGTAGCCGTCGGTCTCATGGAACACGATGCGCCCCGGACCCACCGCCGGAGCGTCGATCCCCATGGCGAGGAGCTGCCCCGCGTGCTGCGCTTCGACAGCGGCCCTGGTGGCATCGAGGCGGACGCCGGCCCGTCGGAGCACCTGTCCGCCGGTGTCGGCGTCGATCGTGAGCGCGAGCAGCAGGTGGTCGATGTCCGCGTCGCGCAGTCCGAGGCGTGAGGCCTCCTCCATCGCCGCGAGCGAGAGGGTGTGCATGGCCGCGGCGGCGTCCGTGAAGCGGCTCATGCGTTCCGCCGCGGGACCGGGATGGTCGGGTCGATGCGGCGGCTGTGCTTCTTGTGCGCGGCCTGTCGCGTGACGCCGAGGGCGTCTGCGATGGCCTGCCAGCTCATCCCGGCGCGAAGGGCGGCCTCCACCTGCCGCAGCTCGAGAGCGTCGGCGAGGGTCCGCAGCGAGGCCACGGCGCGCAGCCCGGCACGCGGATCGGTCGTGTCCGCGGCGGCGCGGGCGATGTCGAGGGACTCCATGCTGTCAACCTAGGTTGCTGACAGGCAGATTGTCAACCGCGGTTGCTCGAAGAGTCCCTCGACCGACCCGTCAGGCGGCGGAGGGGTGCAGTACGACCTTGATGCAGCCGTCCTTCTTCTCCTGGAACGTCCGGTACAGCTCCGGGGCGTCCTCCAGCGCCGCGTGATGCGTCGTCAGATCCATCACGCCCAGCGGATCCGACGGGTCCTCGACGAGCGGGAGGAGATCGTCGATCCAGTTCTTCACGTTGCACTGGCCCATCCGCAGGCTGATCTGCTTGTCGAAGAGGGTCTTCATCGGCAGGATGTCGGCATCGCCCGCATACACACCGCTCAGCGAGATCGTCCCGCCGCGGCGGACGGCGTCGATCGAGGCGTAGACGGCAGCGAGCCGATCCACCCCGGCCTTGTCGAGCATCTGCCGCGCTGCGGGATCGGGCAGCAGGCCGACCGCCTTCTGCAGGAACTCCACACCGCTGTTGCCGTGCGCCTCCAGGCCGACCGCATCCACCACGGCATCCGCACCCCGTCCCTGGGTCGCGTCGCGGATCTCTTCCACGGTCGTGTCGGTGAGGTCGAGCGTCTCGATGCCGTGCCGCTCCGCCATCGCCCGTCGTTCCGCCACCGGTTCGACGGCGATGACGCGGTTGCCGCGGTGCCGGGCGATCCGGCTGACGAACTGCCCGACGGGGCCGAGGCCCATCACCGCGAGGGTCCCGCCTTCGGGAAGCTGCGCGTATTCCACGCCCTGCCAGGCTGTCGGCAGGATGTCGCTGAGGAAGAGGTAGCGCTCATCCGGCAGGTCCGGTGCGACCGGGATGTGGTTGTAGTCCGCCAGCGGCACGCGGAGGTATTCGGCCTGCCCGCCGGGGACCTGGCCGTAGAGCTTGGTGTAGCCGAAGAGAGCTGCGCCGCTGCCGTACTTCCGCACCTGGGTCGTCTCGCACTGCGATTGCAGCCCGCGGAGGCAGAAGAAGCACACCCCGCAGGAGATGTTGAAGGGGATCACCACGCGGTCACCGGGCTTCAGCTTCGTGACGTTCGCGCCGACCTCCACCACGACGCCCATCGGCTCGTGCCCGAGGATGTCGCCGCGGTCGAGGAACGGCCCCAGGAGCTCGTAGAGGTGCAGGTCGGATCCGCAGATGGCCGACGAGGTGATCCGGACGATGGCGTCCGCCGGCTGCTGGATGACCGGGTCGGCGACCTCCTCCACCGTCACGTTCCGTTTGCCCTGCCAGGTGAGTGCCTTCATCATGTCCTCCACGTCTCGATGTCCGTCGTCCCTCCACGCTCTCGGGCGCGCCGCAGCATGGCCACCCGGTTGACAGGCCGTGGACGACGTGCGATCCCCGGGACTCAGTGGAAGGGGCAGCCGCGCCCGGAGCCGGAGGCGCGCACCCGCGCTCCGGACGTGGGCTTGGTGGGCAGGCGGCGGCGATTCACGTCGAGCCCCTCGTCGAGCACCGTCAGCTCCGGGTCGCTCAGGACGGCGACGGCGGCGGAGAGCCCGGCGATGACGAGCTTCTCGCCGGGGCAGCGGTGGCCGGAGGCGACGTCGCCCCCGCCCTGGGGGACGAAGGTCGTGATCTCCTCGTAGTCGTCCACGTCGGTGAACCGCTCGGGGGCGAAGCGCTCCGGGTGGGACCACGACCGCTCGTCGGTGTTCGTGCCGAGGATGTCGAGGACGACCCGGCCGCCCTCCGGGACCGTGACGCCGTCGATCTCGACCTCGGCGATGGTACGACCAGGCAGCATCGGCACGAACAGTCCGGTCCGCCGCACCTCCTGCGCGAACAGGACGGCCAGCGTGCCCCCGACCAGGGCGCCGCGCTCCGTCGTCTCCGCCGCGATCCGGGTACGCCACTCGGGGTGGTCGTGCAGCTGCTTCGCGGCGAAGGCCACGAACCGCGCGGCGGCGATCATCGGACGGATGCTGTTCTGCAGCTCGACGCCGGCCACCTGGGCGGGCAGAAGCTCGCCGTTCTCGTCGCGATGCGCGGCCCACAGGGCGAGCGCGGTGCCCTCCGGCGCCGCCAGATCGCCGGCGCGGACGGCTTCGATGAGGCGGCGCGCGTGACGGTCCGAGAAGATCCGGTTCGCGAACGCCTCGACGTAGGCGGGGGAGTAGGGGGCGCCGAACCCGTCCACGATCTGCGCGAGGCGCGCGGCCCAGCGGGTCTGCGCCGCCGGCGTGCCCGGGAGCCCGGCCCAGCGCATCATGGCGCGCCCGAAGGCGCCGACGGCCGCGTCGTAGGCGCTGCGGGTGCCGCCGGCGCGCCAGTCCTCGCGCTCGGCCGCCCATTCCCGTTCGAGGAACGGTGTGAGCCGTTCGACCTGCGCATCCTCGTACGCGGCTTGGACGAAGGTGGCCTTGCGGTGGCGGTGGGCGGTGCCGTCGAGCGCGTGCACGGAACCGTGCCCGAACAGGGGCTCGCGGACGATCCCCGGCATGGCGCCGGCACGGGCGATGCGGCTCTCGTCGTAGAACAGCTCCACACCCTCGGCACCGCGGACGAAGGCCGCCGGGTGCCCGAGGAGGCGCATCGGGGCCGACCGGGCGCCGGGGCGGACTCGGCGCCAGATGCGCTCGCCGAAGTCGTAGCCGCGGGTGAGCAGCGCCGGCGAGTCCTCGTGCAGGGCCGCGTCGACACCGTCGGAGAGTCGGGAAGTCAGTCGCTGAAGCATGATCCGACCCTGTCACGCGCTCGTGCGGCAGCCCAAGGGGGAGGCGTCCTCGGACCGATTGTGCTAGCCGGGACGGTCGGTGTCGCCGATGTCAAGCACCTGCCCGAGTGAGGTTCGCGGCGCGCAGGATGGGGGCAGAACGGAGGAACCATGGCCACCAACACCCGCGACCTGACGTGCACCACCCATGACGTGTTCCGCGTGCTGGCGAACGGCTGGCTCTACCCCGCGTGGGTGGTCGGCGCCTCCCGCATGCGCGACGTGGACGACTCCTGGCCCGCGGCCGGGGCCCAGCTGCACCATTCGGTCGGCACGTGGCCCGCGCTTCTGGACGACACCACCGAACTGGTGGAGTGGCACCCGCCGCACCGTGCGGTCATGCGGGCGCGCGGCTGGCCGGTAGGAGAGGCGCAGGTGACGATCCGCGCGCGGACGACCCCGACGGGATGCCAGGTGCGCATCGACGAGGAGCCCGTCAAGGGCCCGGCGACGATCCTGCCCCGATTCCTGACCACGCCGATGCTCCGCTGGCGGAATGCGGAGACGCTGCACCGTCTCGGCTACCTTGCCGAGGGCCGCGCGTCCTGACGCGGGCTTTGCGCATCACGCTTCGGCGCGCATGAACTCCTCGGCGGCGCGCACCTGCTCCGCCGACGGCCGGATGCCGGTGTACAGGACGAACTGCTCCAGCGCCTGCCGAGTCGCGACCTCGGCTCCCGTGATCACCGTCTTACCCGCGGCTCGGCCGGCGGCGATGAGCGGCGTCTCGGCGGGCAGCGCGACGACGTCGAACACGACTTCGGCGGCGTCGATGGCCTGTTCCGGGAAGGCGAGGGCGTCGGCCTCCGTACCCCCGGCCATGCCGATCGGGGTGACGTTCACGATCACGTCGGCCCTCGCGTCTCCGACCTCGGCGCGCCAGGCGAACCCGTACAGCTCGGCGAGGGAGCGGCCCGCCGTCTCGTTCCGGGCGACGATGGTCACGTCCGTGAAGCCGGCGTCGCGGAACGCGGCGGCCGTCGCCTTCGCCATGCCGCCCGAACCCCGGAGGAGGACCGACGACGCCGGGTCGAGGTCGTTCTCCGTGATCAGCTGAGCGATCGCCGCATAGTCGGTGTTGTGGGCCGTGAGCACGCCGTCGTCGTTCACGATCGTGTTGACGGAGTCGATGGCCTCCGCCGAGGGGTCCATGCGGTCGACGAGCTCGATGACGTCCTCTTTATAGGGCATCGAGATCGCGCACCCGCGGATGCCGAGGCCGCGCACCCCCGCGATGGCCTGCGTGAGGTCGGTCGGGGCGAAGGCCTTGTAGATCCAGTTCAGACCGAGGGCCTCGTACAGGTGATTGTGGAAGCGCGTGCCGTTGTTGCTCGGCCGTGCGGACAGCGAGATGCAGAGCGTCATGTCCTTGTTCAGCATGGTCACCGAATCAGGCTACCGCCGCATCTGTCAAGGTCCATGGCGGGAGAACGCGTCCTCCCCTATGGTGAAAGTGCATGCAAGGGGATCGATCGTCTACGCCTCTCCCCAGGAGGCGGAGGCCCTCCCCACGGGCCGGACGATCCGTGCATGCGATTGGGCCCTCTCGAGTAGTTCAGTCCCCAATGGACTCCTCGAGAGGGCCGCTCTCCGGCTAGCCGCTACGAAGTTTTTTCAGATTTGTCCCCCAAAAGGGGGACAAGAAGCTCACGGAGGGGTTAGGCTGTTCCTGACGCACCCTCCGGTCGTCTTCGGCCCTCATCGCTCCCCCCGCGGTGAGGGCCACACCATTTTCCGGGCGCGTCCGCTCATGCAACATTTGGATTACCTTCTCGCAACGGCTATTCCGCCGGGGG
>Ga0233424_10002042_pt1 | contig 15442 bp, 13 predicted proteins | sample Watercolumn_Towu_FD_181011 | JGI IMG/M metagenome (GOLD analysis project Ga0233424, IMG submission 181011) | Freshwater microbial communities from Lake Towuti, South Sulawesi, Indonesia - Watercolumn_Towuti2014_125_MG | ecosystem: Environmental > Aquatic > Freshwater > Lake | place: Indonesia...
GTTTGGCCTGTGGCTTCGTTGTTCGTTCGGTCACAGCCCGCTGCGGGGATGCTCCCTCGCTCCCGCCTCGCCACAGGCCAAACTCAACGCAACGCATGTATCGAAAATTCTTTGTCACAGTACTAGGCATCGATGCTCAACATCCGGGATTCGCCGAAAGCCAATCTCACCGTCGCGCTCTCGCGAAGCACAGCGTCGAAGTCGCCGTTTGTTTTCGTTCCGGAGGCAGCCGACTGGCAGGGCCAAGCCCGGAACGTCTGATCGAAAATTGTCCGGTTTAGTTCTCTGAGGCAAGGGACTGAATGGATGCGCGATGCGCGCCGGTGGCTGGGACAACGGTCGACTCGAAAGCGATCTTGGAGAGCAGAATGCCGCCGACGAAGAAGGCGAGTGCAAGGACGCCGACGAACAGAGTTCCCAGTGTGTCTGTCGTTCGGTCCCACCGCGTCTTAATACTGTTCGCAGAAAGGGGCTTCATCGCGACTGGATCGGCTATGTTAGGACAAGAGAAGGAAGACCCTGATGACAGCGGCACGGTTGCCTGAACCGGAACTTGAATTGCGTCAGGGAGTCTTTGATGGGGGCGTCAAGCAAAGGCTGAAGGCTGAAGTGCGGACAGGAAGCGGCACTCCTGGTTCAACGGGTCGCAAAAGGGCAAGTTGCCCCTACCACACGTGCCGGACTCCAACTGCGCCCAGTCCGAGCCGAACGCATTCGCCGACATGCAACCCTCACCCGCCCTTCGGGCACCCTCTCCCATCCGATGGGCGAGGGGAAGCACGCGCGAATGCTCCAGGCCTTCCTCGATCTTCGCCGGGATGCTGTCGCCGGGCTTGAGCACCCATTCATCGAACCACACCTTCACCCCGTCCTTCCGCAACCGCTCCGCCAGCGGCCGCACCACCGCCTTGTCCTTCGCGCTGTGGCTCAGGAAGACGTCGTAGGTGAAAGTTTCGGCGCTCATTTTCGGAACAGGCTCTCGTCCAGGCCGCTCAAAGTGACGATGGATTTGAGTGTGCCGACTGGGATTTCGCGCCGGTTGGGAACGGGCACTGTCGCGGTATCTCCGCCCGGCAGACGGCGCCGGTAAATGATATGGCTGCCTCGTTGATGCACAAACTGGAAGCCCTGCTCCCGCAAGAGGCGGGTCACCTCGGTGGCGGAGAGTGGCCGGAGTTTAGGCACGGGCCAGTTGAAGGGGCTGAACGGTACCGCCCAACTTCAGCCGGCGTTTGATTTCCTTGGCGCTGGCGGCTTCCAGCCAAAGCTCCACCGCTTCGGCCAGCATGGCATGAGCTTCCTTGCGTGTCTTCCCTTGGCTGGCCACGCCCAGTTCAGGACAGGTGGAGACGAACCAACTCGACTCGCGCTGGACAACGGACGTGAGAGACGGGAGTTCAATCACGACACCATCCTTGCAGATCCAACCAGTGTTCATGAAAGCAAGTGTTTCTCAGTTTGCACCTGGCTGCAAGGTCCAAGCGCTTGGTGGAAGTCGCCGTCGAGCCGCAGCGGGATGAAGCGACGCTCCTGGTTCAGCGGGTGGCGAAAGCGCAAGTTGCGCCTCCCACACGTGCCGGCCTTCCGCCTTCGCGCAGACGCTTCGGCGAGACGGGCCAGCACGCGCGAGTGCTCCAGCGCCGTCTTCAATTAAATGCTGAAGGCTAAAGGCTGAAGGCTGAAGTTTCTCTTTGGCCTTTAGCCTTCGGCCTTTAGCAGTTGGCGACAGCCCGTCCTTGCGCAACCGCTCCGCCAACGGGCGCACCACCGCCTTGTCCTTCGCGCTGTGGCTCAGGAAGACGTCGTATGGGAATTCGTCAGGCATGGCGTGGGTTTCAAAGAGGGTTTTCGGCAATGCCGGCAGCCCAAGGTTTCTTGCACAGGTCGTCATCCAGGGTCGCCAGTTTGAGATCGTGGGCGCGGGCGAGTTCCACGAGGTAGGCGTGGGTGACATGGGCGTGACTGGCCAGAGGCGGCAGTTTGGCAGCGCGCAAGTCTGCCGTTACCCAACGAGCTTGTTTGCGGGAGGTAATATCGGCCAAAGCTGCCTGGGCGTCCGCAAAAGAGGCCCGATAGGCGGGCGTCAGGCTGACGCGGATGAACCCCAGTTCCGCCAGCGGACTGGTGGTGAAGGCTGACTGGCGCTCCAGCCAGGCGCGGGCGGCGGCATGATTGGCGTGGGAACTCCAACCACAAGCAAGCAGGAGGCTCGCGTCGAGCAGATGGCTCATGGGAAGTCGGACAGCAGGGTCTTGACGAACTCAGGCGTCATGGGCGGCGCGCCGGGAGGGGCGACCAAGACTTTTCGCCCCTGTTTCTCGATCAGTTTGGCGCGCCTGGGTTGCTCGCGCTCCAGAGTCAGCTTCTCGCCTTCCAGAGTGAACAGAACCCTGTCGCCTGCCCGCAGATGCAAAGCTTTGCGAAAGCGATTGGGGATCACCAATTGCCCTTTTGTCGAGATCGTCGCACTATTCATGGTCGAGTTCTTACCCGGCTTACCCGAGAGGTCAAGCGGCGGGACCAGAGGAATTGCGCCAGGGCGCCTTTGATTGATGGGGCGTCGGGGAAAGGCTGAAGGCTAAAGGCTGGGGTTTCCACTTCGTGCTTATGAAATGGACCACTCCGGGGAACGTTGTAGCTCAACCTGCATTCAGCAAAGCCACGTGCCGGCCCAGATGCGCGGCCAGGACTTCTTTGTGCAATGCACCGTTGCTCTGGAGCGCTTCGACGATTCCGTCTTTGAATGACCGGCCTTGGGCGCTCTTGCCCAACGTCAGCACCGAACCGAACGTCACGTGCAGAACCTGGCGGCCCGCGTCTTGATTCAGAAATACATCTTCACGCTCCTTCGACGAGAGCGACGCCGGCTTCGGGACATCGGAAAGCCTGGCCGAAATATGGTAACTGGCGCGGTCCGTTTCGAAGCGCGCCATGGAGTACTCGATGATTTCTGTGAAGAGATCGGGAGCTTGCCGTGCCACCACGCGCAGCGCTTCCAGGTAGCTCGTCCCCGCCGTCTTCACGTGCAACAACTCGCCGCAAACTCGGCCCAGAATCGGATACACTTTGAACTTATCCGACCCGCTGTGGACGCTGATTTTGTACGGGCCGCAAAACTTCGCGATGGCCACGTGCTGGCGCAGCGCCGACTCGAAGGCTTTGAGGTCGCCTTTGTAGTCGATCCCTTTCTCGAATTCGCCGACAAAGCGCGGCGCGACGCTGACCGCCCGCACTCCTCGGCGCTTCAACTCCAGGCCGATGAACAAATGCTCCGCCGGGCTGGTCGGCGTCTCCGTTTCATCAACGGACACTTCGATCTCCGCGCCGCGCTGAGGTTTGGCCCGCGAAATCCACTCCGCCATTTTCTGCGCGTGGGCAATGGCTTTGCCGTACTTCACCGCCGCCCGGTAAAGCGGTTCCCTTTCGGGGAAACCGATCGGCGCGGCGCCCGGCAATTCACACCCATGCCTGAAATACAGGCTTTCCAATTCCCGAACCGATTCGAACGCGCCGCTTTTGACCGCGTCATCGACCGCGGCGACCAAGTCGGATCCCGACAAGTGATCCGCCTGGTTCTGGACGAACGCTGAAGGATCGATGGTGTAGAAGGTGTATCCGGCCACGGCGAGATTGAACACGTCCTCCCTCGTCTTCAAGTGATCCGCGTCTGCGCCCCAGACGTTCGTCCAGCCTTCCTGTTGAATGCCGCGCTGCGCGGCGGTCATGACTTCTTGCGGTGTCCGCTGGGTGCGGGTCATTTCGCGAACAGACTGCTGGGCAAAGATCGGAAGCAGATTGCCTTTGCGGCAGGCGGCGATGTGTCCGGGCGTGGCGAAGCCCAGGCGATCGCCGAAACCGAACGAACGGCGCAAGCCAAGCAATGAGGGTTGGGGCAAGTCGGGGGCGGAAGTCGTCATTCTGGAAAGGAGTTGAACCACTAATTCACACTGAGCCGTGTCTATTCAATGCCCTTGGGGAATCCCCCTCACCCTAACCCTCTCCCCCAGGAGAGGGGATCGTTTTCTCCCGCGCTGGGAGGGGTCACGAATCAGTGACTCAACCCCAGACCGCGAAATGCTTCTCCCTCTCCCTGGGGGAGAGGGCTGGGGTGAGGGCGATTGCTTCTTCATACTGAATTGTAGAGCGCTTGCGCTGTGGGAGCGGCAAGCGGGGCGCGTGCGGTCGCTATGGAGAAGGAACAACACAAGCGAAGTCGCAGTTTGTCCGAAGGATTAGTGTCCATCAGTGTGAATCCGTGGTTTGAAAAATCTGCGATGTTCAGTCGCCGCTTCTTGGTCATGGCCGTTTAGGAAAAACGTCCGGGCCTGCCGGCGCGGTCCCCCCATCGAGCACGAGCACCCAGTCATTGCCTCGGCCCTGGGAAGGCGGCGTGAATTGACGGCCGCCCAGCGTCGGGAATTCGCCGTCCAATTTCCACGTCGCGTCGCGCGGATTGAACCATTGCGCCTTGATCCGCGAGCCGCCGAATTTGCCCACGTTCACCGTGAACGGCTTGCCCATCGGAGAATAAATGAAACCGAAACTTCGGTCGTTCGCCGTCGCCGCGCGAATGTGCTCCGCGCCTTCGCACGCTTCCGAAGCAAGCAGCGATGGATCTGGAACCAGTTTCTGATAGGCCCGCGATTCGAGAAGCTTCCGCGCGTGGCCGACTTGCAACGCGCCCGGGTGATCGATGGCTTTTCTCCATTCGGTGCGCGCGGAGGAAACCGGTTTGCGCCCCGCGTCCAGAAATTGCCAGATGTCGTGATTGCCGTAGGTGTGGCCGCACGCGCCGGCCAGCAGCGACCAATACGCCGCCTGGCGCACGTCCCAGTCGTCGAACCAGCCGTTCGCCGGCTTCCAATTGATCGGGTGATCCTCATAGCGCGGCTCGCCGTCGAGCGTCGGCTTGAGGGGAGTCAGGCCGTGGTTGGTGGTCGTCAGCGAGTCATTCGCGATATTCGCGGCGGCGTGCCCGGACTGAAACATATTGAAATCAAGCCAATCGTCGTTGTGAAACCACTTCGAGGAATTGCCGCCCCCTTGCGGGTGAAACGTCATCAAGTGTTTGCCGCCATCGCCTTTCTTCAAACCTTTCGCCATGGCCCTGATGATCGCAAGATGCTGGTCGTTCTCCGGATTTCGGTCGCCGCCCAGAATCCAGATGATCGGCTTGTCCCTGTAACGACGGCCCAGGAAGCGGCCGTAAGTCTCGGCGTTGGCGGGCGTGAAGATTTCCGGCCCGACGCCCCACTTCTTGCTCCATTTATCACCCCAAGTTGGCAACATCCCGATGTAGAGTCCGAGCTGTTCCGCTTTGTCCACGACGTAATCCACGTCCTTGAAATAAGCTTCGGCCGGTTTGGTGGGATCGTTGTTCTGGAGCGGCAAATGGCCATTAGCATTGGGAACGGTCAGCCCGTCGAACTCCGCGAGCACCACCGCCTGGATCACGGTGAAACCCTTCGCGACGCGGTTAGACAAATAGAAATCGGCTTCCTCGCGTTTGAGGCGATGGAACAATTCCCAGGCCGTGTCGCCGAGATAGAAAAACGGCGAGCCATCTGCTTTGACGAGGTAACGCTGGTTCGGACTGATCTTCAGTTGCGGCAAGGCAGCGTTGCCGCGGTCCGTGAGAAACGCGCCAACCGCCGCGAAGAAAAACAGGAATCGAATCGATGATTTATGGATGCCCTTCATATTGGTCGTCATTTTCGAGAAGGCGGATTAGACAGCTTCCCCACCGGGCCGTCTAGCCTTAGTTGAGTGGAGGTCAGGCTTCCAGTGCATCCACAAATTGACGTGCGGGTGGCGCTGTAGCGCAGATTTGCAACCTGCTGTATCGCGGAATTGCATTCCGCAAAACGCCGGCAAATTCCGCGCCTTGGAATTTCCGAAGTGCCGCCGATTTCAAATCGGCGACACGGCAGAGTGCAACTCTGCGTTACGTTCTCGGGCCACGCCGAAATCGTGTCCTCATTCGGAAATGCGCTCAGCAAAGGATAGAATTAAGCAAACCGGTCGAAGTGTCCGGTGCCAGAAAAGTTTCGTGAAGATTACCCAAATCGAAACATCTGCCTCAAGCAAGGCCACGCATGGACACTTGCGCAGCCGTGGCATAAGGTTACGATAATATTATGGTCTCGCTTCAACAGGCAGAGAAGGCAGGGCTCCGGGACGAACCCGTGATGGCGGAGCGTTACGCGGGGGAAGTCGTTTATATCTACGCGTTCGACGTGGCCTACGAAATGTCGCGCCAGCCCGTGCGGGAATTGCTGGGGCAGCCGGTCGCGCAGTTCGAGATGGACGCCAGCAAGCGCAGCCCGCGACAGCTCTTCTTTTTCAAACCGCAAATGGCGCGTTTGCCATCCGTGGAACGCATCGGGCCGCGCGGGCCGGTCCGAGTGGAGCGAACGGTAAAACTGCTCCCGGTGGGCGCGATCAGCATTACCATTCGCGTTCCGTTCACCGGGGACAGCATTGACGATCTGGTCTGCTATCACGACCTGGTATTCACGAGCGGGCCGTTGCACGGGGAAGCCCGGCGCCTGGCGGAGGAGATCCGCAGTGAGCTGGCGGCCTATTATGTTCGCCCCGTCATGGAGCTTGAAGAGGAGGAAGCTTATACGGTCTTCTGCCTCGCCGCCCCATTGCGGAACGCGGAAGGCACGCCCGTGAACACCGAAGAATGGCTGCGCCTCCATCGCCGGCAGGTTGCCGCTCTGCTGACCCAGGAACCCGAAATCGACCGCCTCTCCAAGCAGGAATCGGATGAATCAACGGGCCGGCACCTGAGTTATTACGAAAACGACCTCGCGGTGATCGATTGGGACGCGGCGCTCATCGTCGATGAGCGCCGCAATTTTGACGAGACGCTTTACGTGATGGAGCTGGCGAACCTGCAACTGGCCGAGCTCGAAGCCTACGATCGCCTGCTTGACGACGCGTTGGAGCGCTCGTATCGGGACCTGGGCGAGCAACCGCTCCGCCGCCGCCGCCATGTGTTGCGGGAACTGCGCGAACTTCGGATCGACATGGCGCGATTCAGCGACGAGCTCTCGAACATCACGAAATTCTTCGGCGACTGGCATCTCGCGCGCCTCTACGAGTGCATTTCGGGGCGTTTTCACCTGGTGGATTGGCATCGCACGATCGATGAAAAACTCAAGACGCTCGACGACCTTTACCAGCTCTTGCAGCATGACCACATCAATCGCTGGATGTTGATCCTGGAAACGACCATCGTGCTGTTGTTTATCCTGGACCTTGTGCTGCTGCTCCTCGGCTTGCAACGAGAGTAAGTTCGACTTCAATCTCTTTGCTTAGTGTTGGCAAGGAAGCCCTGCCGCGATGCCATAAAGCGGAAACTTCAAATGTCTCACCCGAATCTCAGTTCTTCCGCGATGAGAAAACGGGTCCTGGTCGCGGGCCTGTTCCACGAGACGAACACGTTCGTCGAACAACCGACTTGCCTGTCAGATTTCCAAATCCGGCGCGGCCATGAATTGCTCGACTGCGCCGGCGACAGCTCGCCGCTGGGTGGCGCGTTGGAGGCGGCGAGGGAATTCGGCTGGACCGTTCTCCCAACGGTCGATTTCAGGGCCTCACCGGGCGGAGTCGTGAAAGATGAAGTCATCGAAACGTTCTGGAGCGAGTTCCGATGGTGTGCCAAGCCTCAACTCGTCAGTGGGGTGGACGCCATTTATCTGGTGCTGCACGGCGCGATGGTTTCTGAATCCTACTCGGACGTTGAAGGCGAAATTCTGGAAAGGACGCGACAGATTCCTGCGTTGGCGTGCGCCCCTCTTTTCGGGGTGTTCGATCTGCACGCGAACTACACGCAGAGGATGGCGGATCATTCAAACGGTCTCATTGCCTATCGCGAGAATCCGCACGCGGACGCCCGGCAAGCGGCTCAGACTGCGGCGGCCTTGCTGGAAAAGTCCTTTGCCACCGGGAGAATTCCCAAAACCTATTGGCATCACTCGCCGATCATCTGGCCGCCCACGGGCACGGACACGGCTCACGATCCCATGCGTTCCCTCCAGGTCCTGGCGCGCCAGATCGAGGCTGAGAGCGAGGCGATCTGGGCAGTGAACGTCGCGGCCGGCTTTTCATTTGCCGATATCCCGGAAACGGGAGTGAGATTTTCTATCGTGTCCACCGGCCCCGAATCAGAGGCGCGCGCCAACCTCGCCCGACTCAGCCGCCGCGCGTGGGCGATCAAAGAAAAAGGGAATGTGATCGAACCTTCGGTTGAGGAAGTCATGCCGCAAATCCTTCCGTTCGCCAGCGGTCTAACCGCGCTCGTGGAGCCTTCGGACAACATTGGCGCCGGCGCCCCGGGCGATGGCACGGGACTGCTTCGCGCGCTCATCAAATACGGCGTGCGCAATGCCGCCATCGCAATCAATGATCCGGAAGCAGTCCGCAAGCTTCGGGACGTGTCCCTCGGAACCCAGACCACGCTGTGCATCGGCGGCAAAGGCAGCGCGCTGGATTCAGGGCCGCTCGAATTGCGCGTGGAATTGGTTTCACGCGGCGACGGCAAATTCCAACTCGAAGACAAACAAAGCCATCTCGCGTCGATGGCGGGGGATTCCTTTGACATGGGACCGTGCGCGGTTGTGCGGCACGAAGGGATTTTGATTCTCCTCACCAGCCAGAGAACGCCGCCGTTCGATCTCGGCCAGTGGCGCAGCCAGGGAATCAATCCGGAGAAGCTGTCCGTCATTGCGGTCAAGGCGGCGGTGGCGCATCGACGCGCCTACGATGCGATTGCGGCACGGATGTTTTGGGTGGACACGCCCGGACCGTGCCGCAGCAACCTCCAGACGCTCCCGTACCGCCGCGTGCGCCGGCCGGTTTATCCGCTGGACGAAGACTTCGATCCGAAATGTTAGAGCGAGCACGGAAATCTACCGTGGATCGCTCGTCCTCGTCCTCCTCCTCGTCTTCGTCCTCGAGTGGAAATTGAAAGGGTGCACCCACAGGTTGACGCTGCCTTGGACTGGAACCGGTCGATTTGGAGTGCGCCGGCAGAGCGCAGCGGCGACGGCGCTTTCTTGTCGAATCCCCACATCGCGGACGGCCCGGGAGTGCTGCCTGGCCTACGCCAAAGCGGCGTCGCGCTCCGCTTGCCGCCGCACTCCAAAGAGTCACCGACAATTGGATGCACCGAAATTGAAATGACCGTTCGATCTAGTAACATCGAGAAATGAACCGTTTCCACGCCTGGCTGCAAACTGCGGCCCAAAGCCACCTGCAGGTTGCGCTGCGCATTGCGGTCGGCCTCTGGTCCCTCGAAGCCCCCTTCGCCAACGGACAGCCCGTCTCCACCACGCAAGCACCTCCCGCGGCTGAAGCTTCAACCCGCCGTCTGCCTGATGCCCTGCGATCCCTCGGCACCACTGTCCTCAGCGACGACCAGCGCCCACGCTCCGCCCAAATGCTGCGCGAATCCGCCAGGTCTCGCGTCCGCAGCGCAAATCAATCGGATCGAGAAGGGTGGTTGAGAATTCATACGCGGAGCGACTGGGAGAAATGGACGGCTCCCCGCCTCCAAGCCTTGCGTTCCTCTTTAGGAATATTTCCGCCGCCGCCGCAGGATTTGCAGATTCGACTCACGCGCGTCATGGAGGGCGACGGTTATCAGATTGAGAATTTGGTTTTCCAAAGCCGGCCCGGCGTTTTCGTCACCGCGAACCTCTACGCGCCTGCGCCCCGCCGTGAACTCATGCCCGCCATCGTGATCGTCCACAGCCATCACAACCCGAAAACGCAGGGCGAATTGCAGGACATGGGCATGACCTGGGCGCGCCAGGGATGTCTGGTCCTGGTGATGGATCAACTCAGCTACGGCGAACGCCGCCAACACGCCGCAGGCAACCGGCAGGACTATCGTTTCAGATACATCAACGGCCTCCAGTTGCACGTCATCGGCGACAGTCTCATGGGTTGGATGGTCTGGGATATCATGCGTGGAATCGATTTGCTCCAGCAGCGCGACGGCATCGACAAATCCAGAACCGTTCTCATCGGCTCGGTGGCCGGCGGAGGCGACCCGGCCGCAGTGGCGGCGGCGCTGGACGCACGGATCACTTGCGCCGTCCCGTTTAACTTCGGCGGCCCGCAGCCGGAGACCACGTACCCGTTGCCCGCGAACGCAGATGAGACTTTCAACTACCTGGGCGGCGGTTCATGGGAATCGACCCGCAATTTGCGCCGCAGCGGGGTGGACGGCTTTCTGCCCTGGACCATCGTGGCGTCGATCGCGCCGCGGCGATTGATCTACGCGCACGAATTCAGTTGGGACCGCGGGCGCGATCCGGTTTGGAAAAGGCTGCAAAAAGTTTTCGGCTTTTACGATGGGACCGAGAACCTCGCCTTCACTCACGGCGGCGGCTTGTTGCAAGGCCAACCGCCCGAAGCCACGCATTGCAACAACGTCGGCGCGGTCCATCGCAAGATGCTTCACCCGGCGCTCGAACGCTGGTTCGGCATCCCGGTCCCGCAGGAATATCAGCAACGCCGCGCGCCTGAAGACCTCCTCTGCCTGACCCCGGAAATCAAACCGCGGCCGCTGCACGAGATTTATTCGGAGATCGGCGTCGAACGCGCCACCGCCTTCCGCGCGCAACTCACGAAGCTGAAACGCCCGCAGCAATTGCGGCTCTTGCGCCAACGCTGGGCCAGTTTGCTCGGTGAAATCGAACCGCAGGCTCCCAAGGTGCTGAGCCGGACGTCGGAATTCCTCCTCTCCCCACGAGGAACGAGTGGGGAGAGAATTCGCCCAAGCAAGACTTCGCGCATTGAACCCCTGAACCTCCCTCTCACCCATTCCCTCTCCCCCTCGGAGGGGGAGAGGGTGTCCGGAGGACGGGTGAGGAGCAGGTTCGTGGGGAGGATGGAGAGGGGCCCATCAAACAAGCCGGCCCCTTTCTCCCCCCTTCGCAAAGAAGGGAGGGAGAAATCCGAGCCGCAAGCTCATTTTCCCTCCAGCGGAATCCAACTCGATCGCATCCTTCTGGAATCTGAACCCGGCATCTCGTTGCCGCTGCTGCTCGCAATGCCCCAAGGGGCGAAAACCAAGCCGCCAGTCGTCGTGGCAGTGTCCCAGCACGGGAAAACTCGATTCCTGGCCGAACGCGCCGAAACAATTGCGAAACTGCTGGAAAGCGGCCTTGCCTTTTGCTTGCCTGACGTTCGGGGCACGGGTGAAACGAGCCTGGCCGGTTCGCGGCCAGCCCGCAGCGAAGCCACTTCTGTTTCCGCCACCGAGCTGATGCTGGGTCGGACGTTGCTGGGATCCCGGCTGCAAGATCTCCGAACGGTTCTCCGCTATCTGCAAACACGCGATGATCTGGCCGCCAGACGGCTTGCGCTCTGGGGCGACTCCTTCGCGCCGACGAACCCCGCGGGCTTCGCCGACCCGTTGATCGATGAAGGCGAGGCGCCGCGTCAATCTGAGCCGCTCGGCGGCTTGCTGGCGCTGTTGGGCGCGTTATTCGAGGACAACGTTCGCGTCGTCGTGGCTGACGGCACGCTGCCGGGTTATCAAGCCGTGCTCCGCGACCGGTTCTGCTACGTCCCCCACGACGCCATCGTCCCCGGCGCGCTCACGGCCGGCGATTTGAGTGACGTGGCGGCTGCGTTGGCTCCGCGTCCTTTGCGTCTCTCCCGGTTAATCGACGGCCGCAACGTGATGCTGACGTTTGAATCGGCACGGACGTTCTTTGAGCCGGCACAGAAAGCCTACGCCCGCGCCAAAAGCAGACTCATCGTCCAGCCCTCGAACGAAGGCGATCTGGCCTCCTGGATCATCGGCGCGCTGGAATCCCGGGACTGAGGTTGAACTGCGGGATTATAGCGACAGTTTCACCAAGGGACCGGAGCGCGGGCGACCTCGCCCGCAGCACGCTCGACTGGCCGGTGCGCGTCGAAGATTTGCAACGCCTCGGTCGTCGCGGAAGCGCTGCGGACGAGGTCGTCCGCGCTCCGAATTTCGGAAGGGGACTCCCGAACAGCGAGACGGCCAGAACCCTCACTCCGGCAGCGCCTGGCCTTTCGTCTCGGGAAGAAACAGAATGATAATCAACCCGAGACTGAACAGCAGTCCCAGCAGCGTGACCGCCAGGCGCAGGTCCATTCCGGGAAGCGACTTGAGCCAGCCGGAAAACCAGAGCATCGGCGCCGCGAGAATGCGCCCGCCATTGAAGCAAAAGCCTGTTCCCGTGGCCCGCAAGTGCGTCGGGAAAAGTTCGGGAAAATAAATCGCGTAGCCGGCGTGCATGCTCAACGTGAAAAATCCAAAGACTGGAAGCAGGATCAGCAATTGAGAATAATTCTGCGGGAGAAAACACGTGACGGGCACTATCACCAGCGCCGCCAGGTGCATCAGGGCAAACGTGCGCTTGCGTCCTATCCGAACGCAGATCGGTCCGAAGGCCAGCAACCCCAATCCGCCGCCGGCTGTCTCCACGATTCCATAAGCAAACTTGGCTTTTTCCGCGGCCACCTTTTCCGCAACTCCGCCGCTCAGGAGAATTTGTTTCGCGAGGTCTTGTCCGGCGACCGTCACTCCCCAGAACGTGGCCAGTCCCACCGCAGCCAGCAACAGGCCCAGAAGCGCACGCGGCCCCCATTGCGGATGGAGCAGCAATTGACGGAAACTGCCCAGATCGACGGATTGCCGATTCGCCGCGCGACCGCTCCAGCTTTCCGATTCCTTGACGCTGGCCCGGACCCACAGGACCAGCAACGCCGGAAGCACCCCAATCAAGAAGGCGAAACGCCATTGCGCGCCGACCGCCAGGCCCGCCAACGCCGCCAGCCACGTGCCGCAAATGCTGGTCGCATGGAAAATCCCCGAGGCGTGCGCCCGCGCGGACTTTGGAAACACTTCCGCCACCAGGCTGGCCGCGACCGCCCATTCGCCGCCGACTCCCATCGCCACGAGAAACCGCAGCACCGCCACTTGCCAGAGCGATTGCGCAAAGAACGTCAGTCCGGAAAAAATCGAATACATCAGGATCGTCACGATCATGGTGGGGCGCCGGCCAAAGCGATCCGCGAGCGAACCGAAAAGCAAACCGCCCGTTGTCCCGCCCACCAGGAAAATGCCGAGAAAGGCGTCGCCGTAACGTTTGATCGCCGGATCGGCCGGCCCGACGTTCAGGATGTCGGCCAGCAATTGGTTGCGAGTGATGTTGAAAAGCTGGCCTTCAAACGTGTCGAAGGCCCACCCCGCCGAGGCGATCACGAGCACGAGCCATTGATAGCGCGTGACGCCGGAGTACCAACGGGAGGTTTTCTCTTCGGCGGAGGGAAGCATGGCTTGGTGGTTCGGGCGCAACAACACCAGCCCTTCCCGCGACGGTCAAACTGAAAAGCCGCCCTCAAGCAGGCATAGCGCGGTATTCCTGGGGACACGAATTCCGCGAATTCTCACGAACTGCCGAGACCAGGCCTGATGCGGGCTGTCATTCCCTGGAGATCGGCTGCACCGATGGCCAAACGACACTGGAGCTCATTAGCGGGGTGCAACGACTTTCCACGTGCCGCCAGGATTCCGCGGACTGAGATACTGGGCAGAACTGAGCTTTGTGCCGTCCATAAGCCAAACGGCCAAGTCCAGGTTGTTGTGCTGAAACAGCAGGTCCGGTTTGCCGTCGCCGTTACGGTCAACCACGCTCACCACGTGCCAAGCCGCACCAGGATTTGATGGACTCAGCAGTGACGCTCTCGACATAGCAGTTCCCTTGAGGAACCAAACAGCCAGTGTTCCATCGGCGTGCTGGAAAACGAGGTCCAAACTACCGTCGCCGTCGAAATCGCCGACTCCAACGACTTTCCAAGGCTTGTCTCCGGGATTGCTCGGATTGAACACCGTTCCCGATTTAAGTTTGATTCCATCCATGAACCAAACGGCCAAAGTCCCATCCGCGTGCTGAAACACGAGATCAGTCTTCCCATCTCTGTCAATATCACCCGTCGCCAAGACGCGCCAGTTGCGGTCTCCAGGATTGCTGGGGTTAAGCATGGTGGCGTCGGTTTCAGTGATGCCATTCATGATCCACACCGCTAGCGTTCCGTCGGTGTGCTGGAAAACCAAGTCCTCCTGGCCGTCTCCATTGAAGTCGCCACTGCCAGCAATGCGATAATTTGAATCGTCAACGTTCTTTGGAGCAATGAAATCTGCTGATTTCATTGTGAAGCCGTCCATGAACCAAGCCGCCAAGAAACCGCTATTATCCTGGAAAATGAGGTCGGATTTTCCATCTCCATTGAAGTCGCCCTTGATCGTGATGGTTGTGGTTCGCCCGAAGACCGGAATGCCGATGGGAGCTCCTGCGTTGTGCGTAACTGTTATTTGACCGTTGAACACGCCATGCGCCGTCGGCAAGAACCGGACGGGTATTTGAAATGAACCGCCCGGACCGATCGCAAAGTTGTTGTTGCCTGGAAGATCAAAGGGACTCGAAAGACCACTCAGGTTGCCGTTAAGGTTTCCAGTAGAAGATGCAGGGTTTGAGATCGTGATCCACTGCATCTGAGACCCGTTGACGGCAACATTCTCGAACGAGATCGAAGTCGGCGAGACGTCGATACCCACATTGAGCCTTTTGCCGCTGCCTTTGACCACCACCACGTACGGATTTAGAGGTTGATTCGATGCGTTATGCGTGATCGCAAGCGAACGGCTGTAGAAATCGGTATCTTGGGGTGCGAACTGGACGACAATGAATCTCGATTGCCCGGGCTGGAGTGAGAACGGACCATCACCGGAGGTCACACTGAATGGTGCCGACATTGGCGCAACGCTCCCGATCAAAGACCCATTTGAGGAAGTCGGATTACTCATGGTAATGACCCGGCTATCGCTGTTGCCGATCGGAACGATCCCGCTGCCGAAGTCAATGGTGGCCTCAACCTGCATATTTACAACAGTTGCGATCTCTGGCGTCGCCACCCTAAAGGTCGCGGTCGCAGTCAGGCCTTCGTTATCAGTCACCGTCAAAGTAACCGTCGTTGATCCGTCTGCGCTGGCAACAGGACCGACGGTCACGGTCCGATTTTCGCCGCTGCCGCCGAACACAATGTTCGCATCGGTTAGAAACGACTTGTTCGATGAACTGGCCGTCACTTTCAGGAAACCAGGGAACGTCTCCTTGTCACTGACTGTGAACGGAATGGGACCGACTGTTCCGCCCCTCGGAACGGTTTGATCAGGAATGGAACTGATCGTTGGATTGTAACCTTGGACAGTCAGAACAAAGGTTGTGTTGGTGACGCAGCCATCCTTGTCTCGCACCAGAATCGTGATGGTCGCCTGCCCAGAGCTGACTGCATTCGACTTGATGATCATCCGCCGTCTTCCCGGATCACTCGGATCGATAGGGGCGAACTGGATGTTCCCATTCGGAACCAAAGTCGAATTGTC
>Ga0233424_10002043_pt1 | contig 15430 bp, 10 predicted proteins | sample Watercolumn_Towu_FD_181011 | JGI IMG/M metagenome (GOLD analysis project Ga0233424, IMG submission 181011) | Freshwater microbial communities from Lake Towuti, South Sulawesi, Indonesia - Watercolumn_Towuti2014_125_MG | ecosystem: Environmental > Aquatic > Freshwater > Lake | place: Indonesia...
TGGTACTTCATGTCGCGGTGCGACAGCAGCCGCCGTTCCGCGGCGGCCGGCAGTGGGACGCCGAGCACCGAGGATGGCGACGCCGACTCTTCCGCCAATGCCACGGACAGCGACCCCGCCGGCACCGCCGCGCCACGGCGAACGTCCGCGCGCATCCCCACGAAGAACATGCTGCAGATGCTGAAGGACGGCGGGCCCGTCATGTTTCCGATCGGCGTCTGCTCGTTTTTGCTAACAATCTTCGTGATGGAACGATCGATCGCGCTCCGCCGCAGCCGCGTGATCCCCGGGCCCTGGGTCAAACGCTTCCTGTCCCAGTTGCGGGAGGGACAGCTGGAGCGCGAGTCGGCGCTCGAATTGTGTGCGGAGAATGGCAGCGCGGTATCCAAGGTATTTGCGGCCGCCGTGAAGAAATGGGGACGGCCGGCGGTCGAAGTCGAGCAAGCGATCCTCGATGCGGGCGAGCGGGTGACGAATGATCTGCGACGGTATTTGCGACTATTCAACGGAATCTCGACCGTGACGCCGCTGTTGGGCTTGCTCGGCACCGTGTTCGGAATGATCCATTCCTTCAATACGATCTCCAATTCCGACGCGATGGGCAAATCGGAACTGCTCGCCGCCGGCATCGGCGAGGCACTGCTCTCGACGGCGGCCGGGCTGACCGTCGCGATCCCGGCCCTGATCGTCTATCTGTATTTTGTCGGACGCGTCGACCGATTTGTGATCGACATCGACGCAGCCGGGCAGGAACTGGTCGAGTTTATCTCGGCGGAAGCCCGGGGAACGCTCCGTAGCACTCGCAAGGAAAGAACTGCGGCCTGACCATGCCACTGAAAACACTCCAGGACGAACAACCCTCGATGAACCTGACGTCGATGATCGACGTGCTGTTCCTGCTGATCATTTTTTTCATGGTCGGCACCCGGTTCTCCGACATGGAAGGCAACCTGGACGTGCAACTGCCCAGGGTCGCCGAGGGTGGACAGCCGAGTCAAACGCCCAAAGCCCACGTCGTGTCGGTCCGCCGCGATGGCTCGCTGCTGCTCGACCAGCGTGAAATCGCCCTGCGCGAGTTGGCCAGCCAACTACAACGGATGGAAAGGGAAACGCCCGGACTGTCGGTCGTCATTCGCGGTGACGGTGAAGGCTCGTTTCAGCACGTGGCCGATGCACTGGCTGCCTGTAAGAAGGCCGGCGTACAACGGCTGGACGTGGCCGTAAAGGTTGCGCGCCAGGAGTCCCGCTAATGAACTGGGACTGGGTCGTCTCGGGGATGGTCTGGAGTGGTCTGATCGGCACCGCGGCCGGCGCGATCGCCAGCACGCGTACACAATGGGTACGATCGCGTCCGCTGGGAAAATACGTTGCCTGGTCGGTGGTTGCGCATGCCATACTGCTTGCGCTGGCCTATGCAACCAAGTTCAACTATGACGTGGCTGGTTTCGGTGACGGTTACGGCCCGATGCTCGTTCGGATTTCATCGCTGGACGATCTCGACAACGCCGATTCGGCGGAGCGTGACGACGCGGCATCAACGGCCGAGGCGGATGTCGCGACACCAGCAGACGACTCCACGGAAACGGCGTCCCGGCCTCCTGATGAGTCCCGGGCCGAGATCCCGGCGGCCAATACGGACGTGAACATCGCCGGCGCGGCAGCGCCAGCGGCCGCTGATTCGAGGGATCCTCCCGAAGCACTGCCGGTCCCACCGCTGATCGATCGATCCGCCGCCGCACGCGCTGCGGACGAAGTGATACCGCCACCGTTGATCGCGCCGCCGTCAAAAGGAATTGACTCATCTCCGGAAAAGCCCGCAACCGAGCAGGTCGTGGTCGACGATCCGCCCGCCGCGCTCCATCGCGGGCACGACGGCATCGATCCATCGGACGAGCGCCCCAACGCGGAACGCGATGCCGCCCTGCGAAATCGCAGCGGCAAGGAAATACCGCTGAAACAGCACGACTGGCAACCGCCTCGCCGGGAAGTGCCGCCGGTGCCCAGGGTCTATCAGAACCGCAGTGACGCTCAACGAGCCCTGATGGCAATCCGCTTTGGCGGCGGTGCGGATACGGAAGCTGCTGTGGAACGAGCCCTGCGTTGGCTGGCCGACCATCAGGAAGAGGACGGCCGCTGGGATGCGGATGCGTTTGGCGCTGGTCATGAGATTCGCCTGTTGGGGCAGGACCGCCGCAGCGCTGGCGCCCATGCGGATACCGGAATCTCCGCCCTGGCAATCCTGGCTTTCCTCGGTTCAGGTCGAACTCACGAACAAGGCGATTATGAGCAGGTCGTGCGGCGCGGCCTGGAATTCCTGCTGGTGACGCAACGTTCCGATGGATCTTTCGCGGGGGACGCCAAGGTCGTAGAGGCAATGTACTGCCACGGCATCTCCCTGCTGGCGGTCGCGGAAGCGTACGCCCTGACGGAGGACGAGCGACTTCGTCCCGCGCTGGAACGTGGACTCGAGTTCACCCTGCGGCGCCAGCATCCCTCGTCGGGCGGATGGCGCTATGAACCGGGTGACCTGGGCGACACGAGTCAATTTGGATGGCAGGTCCTGGCGCTGAAAAGTGCGGAATCGACGGGATTGGCGATCCCCAAGTCAACACGCGACGGGATGTCGCGCTTTTTGAATTCGGTTTCGTCGGGTCGCAACCGAGGCCTGGCAAGTTACCGCGCCGGCGAGAGAGTCACCGCCACGATGACCGCGGAAGCACTGGTTTGCCGCGTATTCCTGGACGAATGCAGCGAAGCCCAGGGTCGTGAAGCGGTCGACTTTCTCCGCGGCGAGATTCCGCGCCGGGGACAAGAAAATCATTACTACTGGTACTATGGCACGCTGGCCATGTTTCAGATGCAAGGCGCCGAGTGGCAACAATGGAATACGGCGCTGAAGGAGCAATTGCTGTCGAGCCAGAAACTGCACGGCCCGTTAGCGGGAAGCTGGGATCCCGACCGCCAATGGGGACAGTACGGCGGACGGGTGTTCAGTACGGCGCTGGCAACGTTATGCCTGGAAGTGTATTACCGGTACCTGCCGATCTACCAGGCCGCCGAAGCCCGCGCCGCGCGCCGAATGTTGAAATGATTCACCGCTCGGTTGCCGATCGAGTGCGGATTGCAGAACCAGTCTGAAATCCGATCGGCAGCGGCATCCAGCAGGTCACCGAGCGGACATGGCCGTTTTGTTCACGACCATGTCCGCCTGCGTTATTGCCGCAACCGTCAGCTGTGGCCGGCCGGCAGAGCATCAGGACGGCCGCAGCAAGACTCTTACGGCTCATATTTAAGAGTCGAGGGATTCGTCTTTCCAAACGTCAGAAAGATCGGATTGGAGAGTTGGCCACCGTCCGCAGCTGCGGGAATAGCGACGTCGTACAGGCCGGTTTCCACATCGTACGCCCTGACTTCGCCCGTGTTGCTGATCGGCACATAGAGTCTGCCGCCTGGACCGAAGAGCAGCGACTGTGCAAAGCGCCGCGGTTCTGCGACGGGATCGAACAGGTCGATTTTGCCGACAAGCTGACCGTCGGCGTCATAGATGCGGATGGCATCTGCGTCACCGGGACCGGCGCGGAAGCTCATCACGTAGAGAAATTCGCCCGCAGGGTCAAACACGATGCCATCGGGCCGGTTAAGGCGGCCAGCGCCGCCTTCATCGTCGATAAAGAGCTCCGACGCGCCATCGGGATAGAACCGCAGTACTCCGCCGCCCAGGCCGTCCTTGCGCAGCGTGCGGAACGAGACATAAAGCAGGCCGTCGGGGCCAAAAACCATACTTCGCGGATGCATCTCCTTGTTCTTAATCTCTCGGGTACTGGCGATGCCGGATAGCGTGCCGTCGAAGGCGTCGTATCGCAGGATCTCGCCGTGCGATTTCCCACTGGCGGTACTCAGGCTGGAAACGAAGAGGTCGTCGCCACCGCGGACCATGCCCCAGGGAACGAACGGCGCATCTTTTTTGTTCTCCGCCGTGACGAGCGCACCGAGCGGCGTGCCGGTCGGGGCGTGATACATCAGGATTTCCCCGGGAATCTGCAGACCGACGTTTTGATTGGCAACCAGCAATCGTCCTTCGCTGACCAACAGCGTCCGCGGACCACTTAATCCACTGACAAATGGACTGTCCGCCGCATCCAGCGGTATTCCGCTCGCGGCATCGAACCGTTTGACGGTGTTGTCGCCGTCACCTACATATAGAACGTCGCCGACCTGCGCGCAGGCCGGCCTCGCAGCCGCGGAAAGAGCCACGATCGCAGCGGCTACACTCAGCAAAAAGGTACGTCGGAATCTCATTGCGTCCTCCATTCGTATTTGGTCTGCGGCAAAATCAAGTGGTCATGTCCTCGACGCGCAGACAAATCGCCGGGGCAGACCGAGGTGCCAAGTCTGGGAGATCAAGCGTCGTCAGCGGGAAAATTGACCGAGCAATCTTCCGAAGAGGCCAAGAAGCCGGGATTTCGTCGGTTTGCGGATTCCGATGAAATCTGGCGGTCGACGCAGCACGATATGACGCCTCTACCGTTGTCCGGACATTCTGGCGCGATTGCGGTGCCGTGCAGCATCGCCGATAATTACCGTGCATTTCGACTTATCCGACCTGCTGGAGGCACTTCGATGGCTCCCCTACGCAACGTTGCGGCTGATATGGAATCGTTGCGTCCCTACCTGAGGGTCTTGGCTCGCATGCAGATCGAGCCCGGCTGGCAGGCGAAGATTGATGCGTCCGACATTGTTCAACAGACAATGTGGGAGGCACACCAGGCGCGGGGACAGTTCCGTGGGGAAAGCGATGACGAACTACGGGGCTGGCTGCGGCGGATCATGGCACGCAATCTGGCGGACGAAATGCGGAAATTCCGGCGGGAGAAACGTGACGCAGGCCTGGAGAAGTCCCTGCAGGCCGCGCTCACCGAATCGTCCCAATGCCTGGAAAACTGCCTTCCCGCCGCAGATTCACGCCCCGATCAGCGGGCGATGCGAAATGAACAGTTGTCGCAACTGGCCGCGGCGATCGACTCGCTGCCCGACGACCAACGACAGGCGGTAATCTTACATCACCTGCAACGGCAATTTGCGGCCCAGATTGCCGCCACGATGGGTCGGACGGAAGTTGCTGTAGCCGGCTTGCTGCGTCGCGGAATGAAGCGACTGCGAGAGTCCCTGAAAGTCGACTCGAGTCAATCGACCGCGCAAGTGGCCGGCGGCCGGCGTAAAACTTGAACGAATCGCGTCGCGAGCAGAGCTGAATCATGGACAACGTCGAAGCTCCCCAGGACGATCGCGAACGTCGCTTGGATGAGGCGATCGCGCAATATCTTCAGCTTCAGACGCTCGGTGAAACGCCGCCGAGAGACCAGTGGCTGGCGCAATACCCTGACCTGGCAGAGGAACTCGGCGAGTTTCTCGATGATGACATCCGCCTGAGGGCCGCCTTCCAATCCGACGTCAACGAGACACTGCATCGCAGCACCGAGGCTCAATCGCCAGCATCGCGGGCCGCGGCCGGCATGTGCGTGTCCGATCGCTTCCGGCTGGAAAGAAAGCTCGGTGAAGGTGGAATGGGGGAGGTCTGGGTTGCTCGCCAAAGCAAGCCGGTCAAGCGGCGAGTGGCGCTCAAACTGATTAAAGCCGGTATGGATTCCCGCGCCGTGCTGCATCGATTCGAGCAGGAGCGGCAGGCGCTGGCGCTGATGGAGCACCCGCATATCGCCCGGGTGTTCGACGGCGGCATCACGGCCGCCGGCCAGCCGTTCTTTGTCATGGAACTGGTGAATGGTCTGCCGCTCACCGCATTCTGCGATGCGATGAAACTCACGCTCCGAGAACGGCTGGAACTTTTCGTGCCGATCTGCCAGGCGGTGCAGCATGCGCATCAAAAAGGCATTGTGCATCGCGACCTGAAGCCGGCCAATATTCTGGTGACGATGATCGACGGCAAGCCGGTTCCCAAGGTGATTGACTTCGGCGTAGCCAAAGCGACATCGGGCCAGCTGACCGAAGAGTCCTTGTCGACCGACTTTGGCGCCGTGGTCGGTACGTTGGAATATATGTCACCCGAACAGGCCGGCTTCTCCGGTTCCGACATCGATACTCGGGCGGACATCTATTCCCTTGGTGTGATCTTGTACGAACTACTGACCGGCTTGCGGCCCATCGACAGAAAGCGCCTGCGAAATGTGGCGCTGACAGAGATGATCCGAATCATCCAGGAGGAAGAGCCGTCGAAGCCCAGTACCCGTCTGTCGACCGATGACTCACTGCCGTCGCTGGCGGCGATGCGGCAGATCGAGCCTAAGAAGCTGACGGCGCTGCTGCGCGGTGAACTGGACTGGGTGGTGATGAAATGCCTGGAAAAGCAACGCGACCGGCGTTATGAGACGGCCAACGCCCTGGCTCGGGACCTGCAGCGTTTCCTGGCCGACGAGATGGTCGAGGCGCGGCCGCCGAGCGCGGGATATCGAGCCAGGAAATTTGTGCGCCGCAACAAGCAATCGGTATTGGCGATCACCCTCCTGTTACTCAGCTTGCTGGGGGGCGTCGTGGGAACCACGATCGGGTTGCTGCGCGCCGAAAACGCTTTGAGTCAGGAGGCCGCCCAGCGCAAGCAGGCGGAACAAGCCAATCGACAGGCGATTCAGGCCCTCCGCGCATTTACCGACCAGTTCATGGAGAAGCAGCTCGCCGCCAAGGCGACGCTTTCGGAAAACGAGAAGTCCATTCTCAACAACGCACTCAAGCAGTGGGAGGCCTTCGCTCAAGCCAAAGGCGACTCGCCGCAAGCCGCCGCGCTGCGGGCCGAAGGTGCGGTCAATGTGGCGATGATCCAGGCCAGACTCGGAATGAGCTCCGAAGCCGAAGCAAATTTCCGCGATGGAATTCGGGAATACGAATCGCTGGTCAAAGCGTCGCCCGACGCAGCAGAAATTGCGCTGGACCTGGCGACCAGCTATCACAACCTGGCGCTGCTGCGCCAAGCTCAGGGTGACCAAGGCGACGCACAACGGTTGTTCCAGGCGGCGCTCGCGATCAAGTCGCGGCTGGCTTCCCAAGACCCGGCGGAGCCCAAATTTCAATTGTCGCTCGCCCTCACCCATAACAGCATGGCGGTTCTGAGCATGCAGGTGGGAGATACTCCGACCGCACTCAAGTTGTTTGAGGAATCGCTCGCGATCAAATCGGGACTCGCCGCGCAATTTCCGACGTCCGCCGAATACCGTGAGCAGGCAGCGTCTGGCAGTCACAATCTCGGAATTGTGCGAGAGTCGCTTGGCCAGGATCGCCAGGCGGAAATTCACTACCGCAGTGCCCAGGAGATTCATCAGAAATTAGTCGACGAGTTTCCGAGTGAGCCGAACTATAAGTTCGGACTGGCAACCAGTTGTAACAGTCTGGGCGTGCTGCTGATGCGTCAGGGACATGGGCAGGAATCGGAACGGCTGCTCGGGAGCGCTGTGGAAATCAGGCGACAACTGGCTTCCGAGTTTCCGTCGGTGCCGGAATATCGATTCCGCCTGGCAGACAGCCTGCACAATCTGGCGATGCTGCGCGACAGCCAAGGCCAATTCGCCGATGCGGAGTCCGAGTTTCGGCAGGCGCTGCAGGTCACGGAATCGCTGGCGACTGAACATCCTGCGAATCCCGAATACCAGTCGCATCTGGCCGACGCCCAAAATGCCTTGGGCGGATTTCTGAGCGGCGTTGGACGGATGGACGAAGCCGAGACGCTGCTGCAACGAAGTCTGGCAACTCATGAGAAGCTCGTGGCCGCGTCCCCTGAAACCCCCGAGTATCGACACAAGTGGGCAGACGATCTCAACCGTTACGGCCTGCTGGTTGAAGAGCGAGGGATTCACGATGCCGCCGAGGAGCTGTTTCGCCGAGCACTCGACCTGCGCGAACAGTTGGTGCGCGAGAATCCTGAAATCTTGGCATTCCGGGTCGAGCTCGGAGGACTACATTGCAACCTCGGTAACACATTGTTCAGTGGCGGCAGGTTGCCGGAGGCATTGGCTGCGTACGGACGGGGCATAACCGTGTTGAACGATCTTCTTGCGAACCAGCCGGACCTGCTCGTCGCGCGACGCTACTTGAAAAACTGCCATGCGAATCGCGGCGTCGTGCTCGGCAAGCTAGGGCGCTACGCCGAGGCGGCCGGAGACTGGCAACAGGCCGCTGCACTTGCTCCGACCGAGGAGCAGCCACTGATTCGACCTTCGTTGGCCTACGCTCGGGCGAGGTCGGGAGATACCACCCTGGCCGTCGCGGAAGTGGAAGAGCTGACACGTATACCGCGCTGGCCTCGCGAGCAGTGGTACGATTTCGCCTGCATCTACGCCATGGCGAGTGCTCAGATTACGGATCGCGCAGCAGAATTTCAGGACCGCGCCATGCAGTTGCTCGCCAAAGCGGTCGATCTGGGCTGGAACGACGCCGAACATCTGGCCGCCGACAAGGATCTCCAATCGCTCGGCGAGCGTCAGGACTTCCAGGAATTGCTCCGCCGCATGCGTTCGCGATGAGGTTGCAGCGAGCTCTGACAGAGGCTCAGCATCGCCCAGTGATCCGGAAGAATGCGTCCGGGAAGGCAAAATTGGAAATGGAAGCGTCCGAGAGCGCTTGTGCCGCTCTGGCAACGGCGGGGCCACCCATCCAACTTGCCAGCACCGGCTTGCCTTCGATCCGGCCGATATTGGCCAGCGACTCGGCCGTGGTGAGCGGATCGGTCATATCCTGTGGTGTGAGCACGACCAGCAAGCCGTCGCTATTGTCGTCGCGGCTGGCGGTCTCCAGAGCTTTGGCGTAGCGCGCCGCGTCGGCGTCGTCGAGAATGTCGATCGGGTTGTGCCGACTCCATTGTGGCGGCAGGAACATCGCAATGCCCTTGCCCGCTCGACTACCTGTTGCCGCTGGCGATCGCCGCGATCGAGGACGTGGACCGGCGTCGTGGAGTCACCCTGTCCGCTTCGAGCCAGGCGTAGGGGGCGTAGGGGGCGTTGAGCCTGCGAGCAACGCGGCCTGTGTCTCGGCATTAGCGGGTGGCGCTCCGGGGGCGTCCTTTCGTCGGCGCAGCCGGACTGCGATCAGCACAACCACGACGCCGCCGATAGGTGCACCGATCAGTCCGAATGCGGTCAGAATGCCCGGCCCCATCGTCTCCTGATGCCGGGACGCTTCGTCGACATGAGCGAAGTGGCCGGCAACGAGGAACGGCACTGCCGTCATTATTGCTCCGCCCAGGAACGCCGTCGCGTAGAACAAAACCGCTCGCAGCATCCCAACATCATACATCCAGCTGGCAAGACGATCACGCACCCAGGATACCATCGCCGTATTGACCATGAGTGCAGGAGTTGGGCCGGCGGCGGACTTTTCTGCTGCCGATTGAGCCGCTCAACAGCTTCCCATTCTCGACCGATGCCAGTTTCGTTTGGCAAAACACCAACAGGACAGTATAGAATGGGCTCAAACAGGGCGACGTCCAATCCGGACCGCAATGCCGAATCAGGGTGTCGGGTGCGGCGCGCGCCGCGATGGAACAATGATGATTCAAGGCAATCCGCGACCAGAAGGGGGGCGAATGGATCGCCCGGTGATACTCCGGGGGTTTCAGCCGGCCGTTCGATTGTTGAATCGGCTGAATTACCCGCGCAAGTTCGCCTTGATCGGCCTTCTATTCGTATTCCCGTTCGGGCTTGTCACCTATTTTGTCTTCAGCGAGCTCGCCTATCACATTGACTTTGCGAAGCGCGAGCGGCTGGGGGTGGAATATGTCCGCGAGCTCCACGAATTGGCGAAGCTGGTGCGCGCCGAGCGTGGATTCGTCTGGACCCAATTGGAGCCGCCACAGCCGCCCGGGCAGCCGCGAAGTCGTGCGGAACGGATTGAGCAGCAATTGGCAGCGCTGGACGCGATCGATTCGAAACTCGGAGTGATCCTGCAGACACGACAGCGCTGGTCGGAGATCCGCGAAGAGATCCGTGCGTTGCACCCTGAACGGGGCGACTTCGATCCTGCGGATCTGCGGAACGAATATACCGCGGCGATCCGCGCGTTGAACCTTCTCATTCGCCAAGTAGGGGACCGCTCGAATCTGATCCTCGACCCCCAACTCGACTCCTACTACCTGATGTACCTCGTCGTCCACCGTCTGCCGCAGCTCCAGGAAAACTGCGGTCAGGCCCGTGGTTTCAGTGTTGGAGTCGGAAGGGCTGTGGCCGATTCCGCATTGGATAAGTATCGGGTGCGTGCCCTGTCGGAAGCGATTGAGTCGCAACTGGGCGAGTTGGCTCTTGATCTGGAAATCGTATCCGAGGAATCGCAAGACCCGACGTTAGTCATCGAATTGCCACTGCAGCAGAAACAGTGCACCGATGCGACGAAACGGCTTGTGGAGCAGCTAAAACAGCTTGCCGACCAGGACGAGCCGTCCAAGGAGGTGGCTGGCGCGATCTGGAGCAACGCCAGCGAGGCGATCGAAGAGCAGCAGACACTGTTCATCCTGGCGATCGGCGGATTGGACCGCGCACTGCAGAAGCGGATTCACGAGCTGTTGAATCGCCGCGGCATGATCGTGGGGGTGTCGACGTCCTGCGCGATGCTGGTGCTATACCTGGTAATCGGCTTTTACCTTTCGGTGATGCGAACGGTGGAGCAGTTGGACGCGGCGGCCGACCAGTTGCGCTCCGGCGAGACCTCCAACCTGGAAGTCTCGGTTGACACCCGCGACGAGCTGGGCCGCATTACCCGGGCATTTGCCGGGCTGGCAGCGCGGCTGAAAGCGGAAAGCGCGGCGTTGCGCAATAATGAAAGTCGACTGCAGGCGATCCTGAACGGGGCCGTGGACGCGATCGTAATGATCGACGACGAAGGGCGGATCGAGTCGCTGAACGCGACCGCCGAGCGGATGTTCGGGTACGGTACCGCCGAGATCATTGGCCAAAACGTGAAGCTCTTGATGCCGTCTCCTTACCGCGACGAGCATGACGGCTACATAGCGCGCTACCTGGCCACCGGCGAACGCCGGATCATTGGAACGGGCAGGGAACTCCGGGCCCTCCGCCGGGATGGCAGCACGTTTGCCATCGACCTGGCGGTGAGTGAAGTACTGCTCGACGACCGACGCATCTTTGTCGGATTCGTGCGCGACATCAGTGACCGAAAACGGGTGGAGCAGGAACTGGCGTCGCTGAACGCCCGCCTTACCGGCGTGCTGAATGCCGCCACGCAGGTCTCGATTATCGCGACCGACGTCCATGGCATCATCACGGTCTTCAACACCGGTGCGGAAAATATGCTCGGATACAAGGCCGAAGAAATGATCGGCAGACCATCGCAGATCATCCACCTGGCCGAGGAAGTTGCGGCGCGGTGTCAGGAACTGTCGCGTGAGCTCGGGGAACCGGTCGAAGGATTCGATGCCTTTGTGGCTTACGCCCGACAGCGGCGCTACGACCGCCGTGACTGGACCTACGTCGCCAAGAACGGTCGGCAATTCACCGTCAACCTGGTCGTCACCGCCGTGTTGGATGCCAATGACGAGATCACCGGGTTCTTGGGCGTTGCGGAAGATATCACGATCCGCAAGCAGGCGGCGGCCGCTCTGGAACAGGCGTTGGCCGCCGCCGAGAACGCTAATCGAGCCAAGAGCGAATTTCTGGCGAATATGAGCCACGAGATTCGCACACCGATGAACGGGATTATCGGTATGACCGAACTTGCGCTCGGCACTTCGTTGACTGCCGAACAACACGAGTATCTGGAAATCGTCAAGCACTCCGCCGACTCGTTGCTGCGGATCATCAACGATATCCTCGACTTTTCCAAGATCGAAGCCGGAAAACTGGAACTTGACTTCAACCCGTTTTCGCTGCGACGGCTGCTCAACGACAGCATCAGGCCGCTGGCGATCCGCGCCGACGAAAAACGACTGGAACTGCTCTGGCATACCGCTCCGTCGGTTCCTGACGGACTGCTCGGCGACCAAGGCCGACTGCGTCAAGTCCTGACCAATCTTGTGGGTAACGCGATCAAGTTCACCGAACATGGCGAGGTCGAGGTGCGCGTCGAACTGATATCGCGGACGGAGAGCAGCGTTCGGCTTCGCTTCGTGGTGCGCGATACCGGCATCGGAATCCCGCTCGCAAAGCAGGCGATCGTCTTTGAGGCGTTTGCCCAGGCCGACGCTTCGACGACTCGATCGTACGGCGGCACCGGCTTAGGCCTCTCGATCTGCCGACGGCTGGTGCGATTGATGGGAGGCGACCTGTGGCTGGAGAGCGAACCGGGACACGGCAGCATTTTTGCATTTGAGTTGGAATTGCCCGAATCGCCGCAGTCAGACGGCATTATCGAGGTCGAACCGCTCGGCAACCTCGCCGGTGTGCGTGTGCTTGTCGTCGACGACAACGGAACGAACAGGCGGATCCTTGATGAACTGCTGAAGAGCTGGAGTATGCTCCCGACGCTGGCGGAGAGCGGGCCCGCCGCACTCGAATTGCTGCGGCAGGCCGCCCTGCAAGGCCGTCCGTTCCAACTCCTGCTCGTCGACTACCATATGCCGCAAATGGACGGGTTCATGTTCGTGGACGCTGTACGCAGTGATTCGGCAAACGAAGGCGCGACGATCATGATGTTGACCTCGTCCGACCGCCTCGATGCCATCGAACGATGTCGCTCGTTGGGGATTTCCGCGACGCTGCTCAAACCTCTGCGACTGTCCGAATTGCGTCTGGCTCTCGTCCAGACGCTGGGCAGCGCGGGCCAGCACGCGGCCTCCGCTGGCGCCCAGGTCCAGATCCCTCAGGCAGGCAAATACCAGCTCAAGATCCTGCTGGCCGAAGACAATCTGGTGAACCAGCAGGTCGCCAAGCGGCTGCTGATGAAAATGGGGCACAAGTTGCGGATAGTGGAAAACGGGCAGGCCGCACTGGACGCCCTGCGCTACGAACCGTTCGATGTCGTCTTGATGGACGTGCAGATGCCGGTGATGGATGGCCTGGCCGCAGCCGCCGCCATCCGACGAACGGAAGAGAGAACGGACCGGCACCAGCACATCGTCGCCATGACCGCCCACGCCATGGCCGGCGACCGCGAGCGGTGCCTGGAGGCGGGAATGGACGACTATATCAGCAAGCCGATCACTCCCAGTGCCCTGTCGGAACTGCTTTCCCGAGTGCCCGTTCCTCCCGGGACGCTATGATCGTCGTGTGCGGCCGAACCCGCGGCGATTTTCCACGGAAGCCCCCCCGCCTCGCACAATCACCCTTCCCTCGACGACGCCACAGGTTACGATAAGGGAACAGGCCGTCGTCCTGGGGCCCGTTGCACCGTTGCCGAGGTTATTATCGTGCCAACCTACGTTTACGAAGTCGTCGAGGAAGATGGTAAAGGGGGGGAGAAGTTCGAACTGTTCCAGCGAATGTCGGATGAACCGTTGAAAGTTCATCCCGAGAATGGCAAACCAGTACGCCGAGTTATTCAGACGCCGGCCATCGCAGGCAAGTACGCGCCAATGAACACGGAACGGGCCTTGAAAGACGACAGCAAACTGGAACGACTTGGCTTCACGAAATACGTCAAGTCGGACGACGGACGCTACGAAAAGGTGTTGGGAAGCGGCCCCTCGCAAATCGGCGAATAGCCTCGGTCGCGGCGTAAACACAGTCCGCTAAACGACTTCTCTAAGTTGTTATCTCGTGGTATATTGCGAGCTGTTGCCGGTTCCCTCGCGGAACGCGGTGCATCCGAAACAGCTTGACTCAGAAAGTGACCCATGACGGGGAAGCGTGATCATTGGTCGGCTCTGGCCGATTTGTTGGGAACGGTACCGGAAGGAACAAAAGCGGAAGATGCAGCGGCGCCCCGTGCAGGGGAAGTGAATGCCGATGCGACGCACACGGACATTCCCGATGCCGGGGCGCGCCACCAACCGGACGCGGAACGCGCGGAACCGGCTGCGCCGAACGACGTCGGGCCATGCCCGGCAGCCTCGGCGCCTCCGGTGGACGCGCGTATCCCGGAGTTGCAGGCCCCAACAAGGGCTCGAGAATCAGAAATCGTCGAAAGTCCGCCGGCAACTGTCGGCGCAACTCCGCCTGCCGCAGTCGTCGCGACTGCTGCCACTCCCAAACCGCGACGAGGCAGTCATTGGAACACCCTGGCTAATTTGCTTGGCCTGGGCGGACTCATGGGCACGAGCGAACCGGAACCGACGGCCGAGCCGGTACCACCGTCGGCCCCCGCCTCAATTCCAACAACACCGGCCGCTAAACCGTCCGTACCTCGCCCATCCGCTGGACCATCATCGCCGCCGCCGACACCAACGCGCAGCGTGCCGACAGGATCCGCTGAGCGGCGCGACGAGCGGCGTGACGAGCAGCGCACCGTGCGGCGTGACGAGCAGCGCACCGTGCGGCGGGACGAGCGGCGAGACGCACGGCGCGACGAACAACGTGGAAGGGATCGCGGGCGCGGTGGGGATCGGCGACCGAGCGAAACCGAACCACCTTCGGAAATCGACGTGGGAAGTGATGCGGCTCCCACAGCAGGTATACCCGCGGGGCAGCAGCAAGATCACGCGGAAGGTGGGGAGGGAGACCGTTTTCGCCGAGGCCGGCGACGACGTCGGGGCGGCCGAGGACGGCGCGATTCGGAACGATCTGATCGCGATACAGCCGCCGCGGGCCATGAACGTTGCGAATCGGACGAACTGCCAACGCGTGACGAAACTTCGCTGCGCGAAGCCGACCAGCAGTTGTTCGGGCGCGAAGGCCAGGAAGATACCGTTTTCGACGACAGCGACCTTGCCGGGGCGCGTTACGATGACGACGAGGCCGTAGAGGGGAACCGCCAAGGCCCCTCCGACGTCGACGCCGAATCGGCCGTGGACGCGTCCACGTCCGAAGTTTCCGATAAAGGGGATCGGCAAGGACGACGACGGCGACGACGACGACGGGGCCGTCGCGGTCGCGGCGACGGTGCCGGCGATCGATCGGGCGTTCGTTCCGGCGAGCGCGTGGTCGATGCCGACAGTACTGCGGACGAAGCGGATGCGCTGGGAAGAGAATCGCCCGCGGGTGCCACCGATCCGCTCGGCGAATCGGGAGAAAGTGCTGGTCCGAGCCGCGGAGCGGAATCCGAGGCGGGCGAACAACGCGACCGACCCGGCCGTCGGCGGCGCCGCCGACGTGGCCGCGGTAGAACTCGTGACGGCGGACCCCCGGCAGCCAAATCACGGGACTCGGGTGCGATCGACGACACCGAGCTCGACGATCTCGACGATCCCCTGGACGATGAGAGCGCGGGCGGGTACCAAGAAAGCGGACTTGACGACGCCGGTAACGACGAGAGCTACGGAGACGAGGGCGAAGGCGGCGAGGGCGGCGGCGAGGGCGGCGGCGAGGGCGGCGAGCATGCCGGTAAACAC
>Ga0233424_10002044_pt1 | contig 15420 bp, 9 predicted proteins | sample Watercolumn_Towu_FD_181011 | JGI IMG/M metagenome (GOLD analysis project Ga0233424, IMG submission 181011) | Freshwater microbial communities from Lake Towuti, South Sulawesi, Indonesia - Watercolumn_Towuti2014_125_MG | ecosystem: Environmental > Aquatic > Freshwater > Lake | place: Indonesia...
GGCGAAGCGATCCAGTTCGCGAAGCGTGAAGGGAAGTTCGATGCACAGGAACTCCGCGCCGGCATTGAGACGGCGCAGATGAAGGGCGGGCACTAACAACCGGCCTTGGTGCACGCGCATCGTCTCGAAGAGCCCGTCCCCGTAAAGAAACCCGCGGTCGAACACCGACACGCGGGCGCGCTCGCGCCGGACAAAACGGCCGTTGATGAAGACGGTCACATCGTGGCTGGGAAAAGCGACTGCACGGCGCAGCGCAAATGGGGAAGCAGCTCCTCGGTCAGCTCCTCGCGGCCGGCGAGGATGCGTTGCAGCGCGAGCCCGTGCGGCGTGCCGTGATACACCTCCACGTTGTCGTAGCGCGGGTCCACCATCCACAGCCGCGGCACGGCGTGCTGCTCATACAGCTCCTTCTTCCTCACTGTGTCCCAGCGGTGGTCGGTGGAACTGACAACCTCCGCGGCGAGCCAGAGCTTCCCGGTCGCCGCGGTGACGATGGCCAGATCCGGCCGAAGCAACGAGCCGGGCGAAAGCTGCACCACCGAACGCACCTCCAGCAGTTGCGCCACAGCGGTGCCCCTGAGCGCGACGCTGAGGACCACGTGCAGCCGCTGGCAGATGTCCTCGTGCCGCCCCTTCGGCGCGCGGCGCAGGACGGACACGCCTTCGATGATTTCTTCGTAGTCGAGGTTCACGGAGGGGAGAGTATTGGGTGATTTGTGGTTAGTCAGCCCTGCGTTGGCCGCACGCAGAACTAATCACTAGAGCGGATTAACCAAATGTGTGGCCGTTCCTGGCTCCCGCGGATGGAGCGCGGCGTTTACGCCGCTTCAACGTCGCCGCCCGATTCGCGTCGAAGCGGGCTGAAGCCCGCGCTCCACCGTGGCCACAGTTCAAACTAAACCGCCTTAACGACCAATTACTTTCATTGCCCCGCCGACCAGCCCGCGCAGAATCCTTCCCGTGTGCCGCCACCCACACGGCGCTCCAGGCGCTGGGCTGGTTCAAGGGCTGAAATCGCGGGACTTGGCGGGCCGTGGGTTTTCTCCCTTTGCACAGCCAGGGGAGAGCAACGGCATCGTGAGTCGAGCGGGTTGAGGGGCAGCCGGTTGTGGTGGAGCTGCGGAGTTGGCCTTGCATCAGGCTCAGTGGCGGCTGAGGTAGCGCACGACGGCTGCGGTGCGGGATTGGACGTGGAGCTTGCCGTAGATGGTGTGGAGGTGGGTGCGGACAGTGCTGACGGAGATGCCGAGCCCGTCACCGATTTCCTTGTAGTGGAGGCCGCGGGCGAGTTGGGTGAGGACTTCCCACTCGCGCGGCGTGAGTTGATCGAATTCGTTGGGCACTGCCGGAAGCTGCTGGAAGTGGCTCACCACCTTGCGGGCGATGCTCATGGACATGGGCGAGCCACCCGCCCGCACCTGCTTGATGGCTTCCACCAGTTCATCGGGCGGCGTGCTTTTGAGCAGGTAGCCGCTCGCGCCGGCGCGTAGTGAGTCGAAGATGAGGTCGCTGTCCTCGTAGGTGGTCAGGACGAGCACTTGCAGCCGGGGGCAGGCCGCTTTCAGCTTGGCCACGCACTGGATGCCGCTCATGCCGGGCAGATTCAAATCCATCAGCACCACGTCGGGGGCATCGTCCGGCAGCAAGCGCAGGGCTTCCTCGCCGCTGGCGCAGGCGCGCAGGCAGGTGAGGTGGGGATCCCGGCGCAGGACGGCCAGCAGATGCTCGCGGGTGGCGGCCACGTCTTCCACGATGGCGTAAGTGATGGACATGGCTGCGGATTCAGGTGGTGGGTGGCGGGGGTGACGCGGGCCGCCGGCCGGCCGCAGCCCACGGGAAGTGAATTTGCACCCGGGTGCCGCGCCCGGGTTGGCTCTGAATTTCGCAGTCGCCGCCGACCTCGGCGAGCCGTTGCCGCATATTCCGCAGGCCGTCGGCCAGCGCATCTTCGGAGGCGGCGGCAAAACCTTGGCCGTCATCCTCCACTTGAAGTTCGAGGGCGGCCTCGGTGAGGGTGGCCGTGAGGTGGACCGCGGTGGCCCGGCTGTGTTTCACGACGTTGTGGAGGGCTTCCTTCACGGTGAGAAAGAGGTGGTGCCGCACGTCCGCCGGGACGACGCGGGCCGGCGGGTTCAACGGAAACTCGACGGTGCAACTCAGGCCGGCGGCACGGAGAAAACTGACGGCGAACTGGCCGGTGTAGTCCAGCAGATGCGCCAGCGTGTCGTTCTTGGGGTTGACAGCCCAGACCGTTTCGTCGAGCGACTTCATCAACTGGCGGGCCGTGTGCGTGAGGACGCGTGCGTGGTGGGCGGCCTGCTCTGGTTGGGCGGCATCCTGCTGAACGAGTTCCCCCAGCAGCGAGATATGCATGAGGCTGGCGCCGAGGTCATCATGGATGTCCTTGGCGATGCGGGCGCGCTCGCGGTGGAGCATGGACTCGCGCTCCACTTCTTGGAGCCGCAAACGCAGGCGTCGCTGGGAAAGATGGCGCACCAACGCCGCCCCAAGGAGCGCCACCACCCCAGCCACCCCCACCCGGAACCAACCCGTCTGCCAGAAAAGCGGCGTCACCGCGAAGGCCAGCACTGCGCCCGCCTCGTGCCATTCGCCCGGCTCGGTGGCAGCGGTGACGTGGAACTCGTATTTGCCCGGAGGCAGGCGACTGAACGTGGCGCGCCGTCCGCCCGTGGCTTCACCCCAGCCATCATCCCAGCCCGCCAGGCGGTGACGGAAGAGGAGTTGCTCCGGCTTGCGGAAGGTGGGGGCGGTGAATTCGAGCACCAGTGAGCGATGGTTCGCCCGGAAGCGGACGGGTGCCCCTCCGTCGGCCGGCAGCGGCACGCCATCCACAAGCACGCGCTCAATGACGGCAGCAGGCGGCCCGGTGCGGCTGGCCGCCTGGTCGGGCCGCACCTCGGCCAGACCCGTGCGCATGGGAATCCACAATCGGCCGTCCCGGCCCGCGAGCGCGCCCGGCGAATGACCGTAGTTGCCCTGGAGCGCGCGCAACCCCTCCATGCGCTCTTGAGCGACGACCGATAACCCGGGCAGCCGCCCCTCCGCCACGGCTTGAAACTCCGCGCGTGGCACGCGGAAAAGGCCGCGCGTGCAGGCCACCCACAGGCCATCATGGCGATCCGCCAGCACGGTGGATACAAATCCGTCTGGCAGCCCTTGCTCTGGTCCGAAGCGGTGCGCCCGGCCGTCCTTCCACCTCACCAGCCCCGGCCCGGCAAGACCGATCCACAGTGCCCCATCAGCGGTGGCGAGCAGGCTGCGGATGGGCTTGGGCTGGCCGAGCACCCGCGCCGTTTCGTTGGTGAGCGATTCGCCCGCCACGCGCAACAGCAGCCCATCCGGCGTGCCCATCCAGACTTGTCCCTCGGCATCCTCGGCCATGGCCCGCACCACCCGGCTGGCCAACGGCAACTCGATGAGCTGGGCCGTGCCTTGCTGCCAGCGCATCACCGTGTTGGGATGGTCACGATCCGGGCTTTCCATTCCTGCCCACAGCACGCCCTGCCGCGTCATCAGCAGGGATCGCACCGCGCGGGGAACGCTGCCCGCCAGCGGGGCGAGCGGAGTGAAGCCACCCGCGCTCCAGCGCAACACCCCCAACTGGGTCGTGCCCACCCAGAGGTCATCCCCGCCCGCCGGGGCCACACTCGTGGCCTCGAAACGCCCGCTGACTGCGGGGGGCGCAACGGAACGCCAGCGATCCCGTTCGCGCACAGCCAACTCGCCGTTGAGCGTGGCCGCCCAAACCCGGCCGGACTCGTCTTCGCACACGGAGCGAACGGTTTCAAACGGCAGGCCCGTGGCCGGGCCGTGCAGCGCGATGACCTGTGGCCGGATGCGGTTCAGCCCACCGCCACCGGTGCCCACCCACAGGTTCCCTTCGCGGTCCGGGGAGATGTTCAACACCTCGCCATGGGAGGTTTCCACCCGCGTGGCCCCAGCGGCCCGACAGTGGAACAAGCCCTCAGTGGAAGTGCCGATCCAAACGCCGTCGCCGCGCGGATCCGCGCAGATGGCCCGCATCTCCCCGCCCGGTCGCCGCAGTGGCACGGTGGCCAGCGGTTGAACCTCGCCACCGTCGGCCAAGTGGAAGACCCGGCCGGCGGCATTGGCCCACACCCCGCCGGAGTTCGCCGAGGCAAGCTGGATTTGTCGCTCCGGGACGGTGAGCCGGGAGGTGAAGCGGTGGCCGTCCCACACCCCAATCCGGCCCGCTTTGGCAAACCAGATGTTTCCAACCACGTCGCTGGCCAGCCAGGTCGGCCCCGTGCCCTCCAATCCATCGGCGGGGGTGAAATGCCGCACCTTGCCCCCGTTCACTTGGCACGCCGAACCATCGGTATAACTGGCCCACACGGCTCCGCCCGCATCCTCGGTCAGGCACAACGGCCGCGCCACGCTCAAGCCCATCTCGGCCGAGAAGACATTGGTGCGGCTGGCTCCCAGCACCACCAACCCGCCGCCGTCCATGGCAATCCACAGGCGCTGATCCCGGGCAAACAACAGCACCCGCACCGGCTGTGCCCGATCCGTGGTGGCGAGCGGCACGTTCACTCGATCGAACTTCACCCCGTCAAACCGCGCCACCCCATGCAGGGTCGCCACCCAGAGGAATCCCGTCGGGGCTTGGGCCACGCTGGTCACGGTGTTTTCGATCAGCCCTTCCTCCACCTGCCAGGTCCGCAGCGACCATTCGCCAACCGGAAGCGCCGCCGCGCCGGCCAGTGACAACCCGCACCCGAGAACCGGGCACAACAGTTGAAGCCGCAGCGCGGATCCTAAGCGCATGATAGGGCGAATCTCGCCGAAAGGGTTCGGCTGATTCAAGTCCTGTTCCCTCCAGCGGCGACCACGCGATCCCGTGCCGCCAGATCATCCTTCAACCCGAATTCCGAAGTTGGCCGCAAGAGAACGCAAAGGACACAAAGCCAGGCGTTCCAATGCCTCCACAGCAGGTGTAAAAAACTCTCCCGCTACAAACCCCTGCTTGGTTCTTCTTTTTGCGAGCTTTGCGTTCCTTCGCGGCTATGCCGTTTCGGAGTTCGGGTTCAACGGGTGCCTGCCGGAACGAATTCAACCATCTTGAAGCGCTCGTTGATCCGGATTTGCGCGCCGGGCGGCAATGGCGGCCGACGCAACTTGGCCGCCGTGAACAGTTCATCCACCGTTCGGGGCATCTTGCCGGTCCGTTCGCGGTGATCCTGCAAGGCGTAATTGAGCTCCTCCAAAACGCGGGCGATTTCAGCCGGAACGCCCGGCCCCGGCGCGGCTGGAGGAGGCGGGTTGGGCTGTCCCGACACCGGGGCAACCCTGGCAGCGGCCGGAGCGGCGGGAGCCACGGCAGGGGGCGGGGCAGCCACGGCGGGGGGCGGGGCAGCCTCCGCGCCGGGTTGGTTACTACGACGGCAGCCGCAGTGCAACAAAGCGCTCGCCGCCAGAGTAACCAGCATGGCCTCCGTGAGAAGCGGTCTGTATCTCATGGACAAGGTGCGACGGGCGGCGGGGCGTGAAGCTGGTTTCATCGGCGGGCAGAAACGCGGGCGCTCAACCACTGCCAGTCCGTAACGTGATCAGCATTCACTGTGGTGGGCACGACATCGTAGTTCACCGGGCCCATCAACCCCGGCCCCGTCCAACGGTGGATCTCCGAGTGGCCATCAGCAAATCCAAACCCGCTGGCGCCGTTGTGATAGGTGGCAGGCTTGTCCGCAAGATGCCCAGGTTCCTCCATGCAGGCGGCGAATTGGCTGTCAGTGATCCCTGCCGGGTGTTCCTCCACGAAGACAAACAGGTTGTCCGGCGTGGGGGCCACAATGTCGGCTTCCCGCCGGTAGAGGAAGAATCTCGCCGTGTCCACCGTGGAATAGCCCGGCCCCGGCCCCAACAACGACACACCGTGGGGTAACTGCAAACGCGGGCCCGCGGCATTCATCCCCACCGCGTTGTTCATTGCGTAGCTGCGCACGCGCGAGAGGTTGTTACCCACGTCCCGGCTCTTGTCCGCCGGACACTTGAAGACCGCCGGGTTGCGTCCAAGCATCGGACCCAAAGATTGGTTGGTCTTCACGGTTTGGTTCGGGGCTTGCACGTAGTCGAGGTCAATGAGATTCAAGGTGTTGGTGTTGTCTGGCACGGAGGTATTGCGGCTCAAACTGCCCTTGGCCCAGTTGCCGGCCGCCGGATGATTGTAGATCAACTGCCCATCGGCGTCCTCGGTGTAGAGCCGCCAAGCCAAACCAAGTTGCTTCGTGTTGTTGAGGCAACTGATGCCCTGCCCCTTGGCCTTGGCCTTGGAGAGCGCTGGCAACAGCATCGCCGCCAGGATGGCGATGATGGCGATCACCACGAGCAGTTCGATCAACGTGAATCCCTGCCGGCGACCAACACGGGCGGAATTTGAATTTGTTTGTGATTGCATGCCTTCTTATTACCGGAAACGGGCTGGACACGCCATAGAACAGATGTTCGATACGAAGCTCCCTCCGGCCGCCCGAGACCAGCCATTCATCGCACACCCATCGAACCACGCAGAAACCTCCCCGTGTGCGACCGTCCGCACCGGGCCACTTCCTCCGGCGTGCCTGCGCAAACCAACTCGCCGCCCGTGTCGCCCGCCTCCGGGCCGAGGTCAATCACCCAGTCCGCCTCCGCGATGAGGTCGAGGTTGTGCTCGATCACCACCACCGTGTGCCCGGCATCCACGAGCCGCTGCAACACCTCCACCAACCGCCGCACGTCCGCCATGTGCAGGCCGATGGTCGGCTCCTCCAGGATGAACAGGTGTGAAGTCCGAGGTGCGAGGTGCGAAGTGACATCTCGCACTTCGCCCTTCTCACCTCCCACCTCCTTGAGTCCGCTCAGGAGGTGCGTCACTAGCTTCACCCGCTGCGCTTCGCCGCCACTGAGCGTCGGGCTCGTCTGGCCGAGCTTCAAATAATCAAGCCCCGTGTCGCGCAGCGCCTCCAGCGGACGCCGCACCCGCGGGAACGCCGCGAAGAACTCCAGCGCCTCCGCCACGCTCAGGTCGAGCACCTGCGCGATGTTGCGGCCGTTCAACTCCACGTCGAGCGTCTCCCGGTTGAAGCGCAGCCCGCTGCACGCCTCGCACCGCGCCCACGCCGGCGGGAGGAAGTTCATCTCCAGCTTCACCTCGCCCGCGCCGTCGCAGCCGGGACAGCGGCCCGCCGGGCTGTTGAAGCTGAACCGTCCCGGCCCGTAGCCGCGCATCCGCGCCTCCGGCACCTGCGCGAACAGCGCGCGGATGTCATCGAAGAAGCCCACGTAGGTCGCGGGCGTCGAGCGCGGCGTGCGGCCGATGGGCGACTGGTCCACCTCGTAAACCGCCGCGATGGACTCGTGTCCGCTGACGTTCCCCGCCGACTTGGGAACTTTGATCTTCGAACCTTGACCCTTGAACTTCGAGCGCAGCGCCGGCAGCAAACACTCGCGCACCAGCGTGCTCTTGCCCGAGCCGCTCACGCCGGTGATGACCACGAACCGCCCGAGCGGGATGCGAGCAGTCAGGCGTTTCAAGTTGTGCGTGTTCGCATCGCGGAGCGTGAGCCAGCGATTCTTCTGCGGGCTGACCATCCGCCGCCCGCCACGCGCCGGAAACTTCTTCTCCTCGCGCAAACACACTCCCGTGACCGACTCCTCGTGCCGCATCAACTCACGCAACGTTCCGCTCGCCACCACTTCGCCGCCGCGCACGCCCGCGCCGGGACCGAGATCAAGAATCCAGTCCGCGCGCCGCATCGTCTCCTCGTCGTGCTCGACCACCACGAGCGAGTTGCCGCGCGACTTGAGCCGGTCGAGCGCGGCGAGCAGTTGCTCGTTGTCGCGCGCGTGCAGGCCGATGGTCGGCTCGTCGAGCACGTAGAGCACGCCGCTCAGGTTCGAGCCGAGTTGCGCCGCGAGCCGGATGCGCTGCGACTCGCCGCCGGAAAGCGTCGTGACCGCGCGCCCGAGTTGCAGGTAGCCGAGGCCGACTTCGCAGAGGAACTCCAGCCGCTCGCGAATCTCCGGCAAAATGTCGCGCGCCACGTGCGCCTCGCGCCCGGCGAGCTTCAGCCCGGAGAACCACGCGAGCGCAGCGTGCACGTTGGCGGTGGAGAAGAAGTCAATCGTCCGCCCGTAGGAGACGACGTAAGGAGTCTCTGTTATTTTCCCCCGAAGGCTACTGGAGGATTTCGAACTGAGACTCCTCACGTCGTCTCCTACAACCAGCCGCACCGCGCGCGCGACCGGGTTCAACCGCGCACCGTTGCAGTCCGGACACGGCTCGCGCTCGCCCTCCTGCCAGCGGAACCACGTGTCCTCGATGGCCTCGGCGCGTTCGCCGCGGTCCACATCCTCGGGCATCCAGAATAACTCGCCGAAGCCGCGGCACTTTGGACACCAGCCCTGCGGCGAGTTGTAGCTGAAGTTCTTCGGGTCGAGCGGCTCGAAGCTTCGCCCGCACGAACCACAAGCACGCTCCGTCGAGTGGACGGTGGTGGCACCGTGGTTGTCCAGCGCGAGCAACGTGCCGTGACCGACGCGCAGCGCTTCGTCAACAAGCTGCTGTGAAGTGCGGCCCGGGGAGCGTGCGCTTCCCTTCTCGGTCACACCCACGACCACCTCCACGTCGTGCTCCTTGAAGCGGTCGAGTCGGAACGGTTTGCTCGTGTCGTAAATCTTCCCGTCCGCGCGAAGTTCCTTGTAGCCGTGCCGTGCCGCCCACGCCGCGACATCCGAGTGGAAGCCCTTGCGATTCTTCACCACGGGCGCGAGCAGCAACAGGTCGCCGCGCCGTTTCATCTCGGCCCGAAGCCTGCGCCCGACCTCGTCCCGCGTCTGCGACTCGACGGGCTTCGCGCAGTCGGGACAGAACTGCGTGCCGAGCTTCGCGAACAGCAGTCGCAGGAAGTGATGCACCTCGGTCACGGTCGCGACGGTGGATTTGCCCCCGCCGCGCGAGTTGCGCTGCTCGATGCTTACCGCCGGTGGAAGTCCGGTGATCATGTCCACGTCGGGCCTCGCCAGCTGCTCCACAAACTGCCGAGCGTAGGCGTTCATCGCGTCGAGAAAGCGGCGCTGTCCCTCGGCGAACAGCAGGTCGAACGCGAGCGTGCTCTTGCCGCTGCCGCTGACGCCGGTGACGACGACGAGCTTCCCGCGCGGAATCGCGACGGAGAGATTCTTCAAGTTGTGCTCGCGGGCGCCGTGGATGGAGAGCGTGTTCCGTGCTGCGTGTTTCGTGACTTGGATCGGACGACTCTGGTCACGGAACACGGAACACGGAGCTCGCCGCCGCGATTCTTCGAGCAGTTGCCGCAAGAACCTCCCCGTGTGACTCTCCTCGCACTGAGCCACCTGCTCCGGCGTGCCTTGTGCGACGATGTGCCCACCGTCCTCGCCCGCGTCCGGCCCGAGGTCTATCAGCCAGTCGGCGGACTTGATGACGTCGAGGTTGTGTTCGATGACGAGCACGGAATGGCCCGCGTCCACGAGGCGTTGAAACACACCGAGCAGCACGCGCACGTCGTCGAAGTGCAGCCCGGTCGTGGGCTCGTCGAAGAGGAACAGAGTGGGACAGGCATCTTGCCTGTCTCCTGGTGCGTCTGAACTTTGCCTGGCCCGGACAGGCGGGACGCCTGTCCCACTACGCGTGCCGGCCTCCGCCAGGTGCGCGACGAGCTTGAGGCGCTGGCTCTCGCCGCCGGAAAGCGTGTTGATGGGCTGGCCGAGCCGCAGGTAGCCGAGACCGACTTCCTGCAACAACCGCAGACTCGCCGCCGCGCGCTGCGCGGGACGCGAGTCCGCGAACTGCGCGAGCAAGGCGATGGCATCGTCCACCGTCGCGTCGAGCAGGTCGGCGATGGACCATTCGCTCAGATTCGGGTTTGGAGTTTCGGGTTTCGGGTTGTCCTGTGTCGTTCGGGCCGCTGAACTCGAGGCTCGAAACTCAAAACCCGAAACTTTCACTTCGAGGATGTGAGCCCGATACCGCCGCCCGTCGCAGTCGGGGCAGCGGATGAACACGTCGCTGAGAAACTGCATCTCGACCTTCTCGAACCCCGCGCCACGGCAGCGCTCGCACTGGCCCTGCGCGGAGTTGAAGCTGAACGCGCTCGCGTTGAGCCCGCGCTGCTGGGCGGCGTCGGTCTGCGCGAACAGTTCGCGAATGTCATCGAACGCGCCGACATAGACCGCGGGATTCGACCGCGGAGTGCGGCCAAGCGGCGATTGGTCCACCAAGACGACTCGGCTGAGGTGCTCGGAGCCGGTGAGGAATGCGGAATGTCCCGCCGTGGCGGGACGGAGTGCGGAATCTCCGGAGTCGTTCGCCTCGCCTGACTCTGTGGAGGCTTCGGCGTCGAGGCGCTGGGCGGCGGGTTTGGTTTGCGCGGCTTCGCGGAGTTGCGTTTCGAGCGCGGGGAAGAGCGCGTCGCGCACGAGGGTGGACTTGCCGGAGCCGCTCACCCCCGTGACGACGACGAAGCGGTTGAGCGGGATTTCGACAGCGAAGTCGCGGAGGTTGTGAAGCGTGGCTCCCGACAGGCAGAGGCGGGGCGCCGGCTGAGAAGCTGAAGCCTCTGAAGTAGGTCGTGCCCGTTCTCCCTCACCCCTGCCCTCTCCCGCTGGGAGAGGGGGAATTGTCGGCGGCGCGGGGTGTGCTTGGGCGGGGCTCGAAGTCGCCCCGATACCGGATTCACTGATGGACGGACAAACACTCTCCCTCTCCCTCAGGGAGAGGGCAGGGGTGAGGGTGAAATCATCCGAACACTCCCGCCGCGCCGGAAGTGCGATGCGCTTGCGCCCGCCGAGATATGCGCCGGTGAGCGAACGCTCGCTGTTGAGAACTTCAGTGATGCTGCCTTGAAAAACCACCTCGCCGCCGCGCTCGCCGCTGGCGGGGCCGAGGTCCACGAGGTGGTCGGCGGCACGCATGATGGCGGCCTCGTGCTCGACGACGACCACGGTGTTCCCCGCGTCGCGCAGGCGCTGGAGAATCCGAACGAGCTGCTCCGTGTCGCGCGGGTGCAGGCCGACGCTCGGCTCGTCGAGCACGAACAGCGTGTTCACAAGCCGCGTCCCGAGGCAGGTCGTGAGGTTGACGCGCTCGGTCTCGCCGCCGCTGAGCGTGCGCGTGGGTCGATCGAGCGTGAGGTAACCGAGCCCAGCTTCGACGAGGAAGCGCAAGCGGCTCGCGACTTCGTTCAAGGCATGGGCGACCGGGTCAGTTGCCGCGTGCTGCGTGCTCCGTGTTCCGTGACTCCGGCCGAGTGACTCGATCAACCGGAGGGCGTCGCGGACCGGAAGCGAGTAGAAGTCGGCGAGGGAGAGCGGCGGGTAGGAGACGACGTTAGCAGTCTCTGACTCCTTCTTGTCCGCGTTTGAATGGAGACTCCTCACGTCGTCTCCTGCGGGGATTCGGCAGAGCAACGCCTCCGGCTGAAATCGCCGGCCTGCGCACTCCGGGCATTTCGTGTAGGCGCGGTAGCGCGAGAGCAGCACGCGCACGTGCATCTTGTAGGACTTCGATTCGAGCCACCGGAAGTAGCCCTTCACGCCATACCACAGGCGCGGCCAGCGGTGCTCGGGGTCGTTCGAGTCGTAGCCGGGGTCGCCGTCCACGACCCAGTCTTGCAACTCGCGCGGCAGCTCGCGGAACGGCACGTTCACCGGCACGCCGCGCTTCTTGCAGAACTTCATCAAGTCGCGCTGGCATTCCGCGCCGGTCGCGGTGAGCCACGGTTTCACGACGCCCTGCGCCAGCGTCCGCGAGCGGTCGGGCAGCGCGAGGTCGTAGTCAATGCCGATGACGCGGCCGAAGCCCTTGCACGCGGGGCACGCGCCGGTCGGGTGGTTGAAGCTGAACAGCGCGGGTGACGGCTCGCGGTAGGAGAGGTCGCAGGCGGCGCAGTGAAGGCGGTTGGAGAACCGTTTCGAGTGTTGCGTTTCGAGTTTCGAGTGGCGTGACCCGATGAACCACACGGTCAAGCAGCCTTTGCCGAAATGGTAGGCTTGCTCGCAGGCTTCGACGAAGCGGGAACGGGAACGCGGCGCGAGCTTGAGGCGGTCCTGGATGACGGTGAGCGTGCTGCGTGCTGCGTGTTCCGTGAACTTCGCCGGAGCGTCTTCGAGGCGCACGGCTTCGCCGTTCACGAGCAGGCGCGAGTAGCCTTGCTTGGCGATGAGGGCGAGCGAGTCGGTGAGCGAGAGTTTCTCCGACAACGGCAGGTCGAAGGTGATGAGGAGTTCCGGGCTTCGAGTTTCGGGTTTCGAGTCGCCCGATTCCGCACTCCGCGCTCCGCATTCCGCGTTCACAGCAGCCCACACGTCGGCGGGCGGGTCCTTGCGCACTTCGCGGCCGCACTGCTTGCAATGGAGCCGCGCGAGGTGCGGCCACAGCACCTTCATGTAGTCGCACACCTCGGTCATCGTGCCGACAGTCGAGCGCGTGGCGCGCACGGCGTTGCGCTGTTCGAGCGCGATGGACGGCGGGATGCCCTCGATGCTGTCCACGCGGGGCTTGTCCATGCGGTCGAAGAACTGCCGCGCGTAGGGCGAGAAGGTCTCGATGTAACGGCGCTGGCCCTCGGCGTAGAGGGTGTCGAAGGCGAGCGAGGATTTGCCCGAACCGCTCGGGCCAGTCACGACGATGAGCTTGCCGAGGGGCAGGTCGAGGTCGAAGCCCTTGAGATTGTTGTGGCGGACGCCGCGGAGCCGGATGGCACCGCCGTCGCTCGCGGACGGCATGGCGCGCGAGGGTAGAAGTGGCGGACGGCCTGACAAGCGGCAAATGGCAGTTCAACTTAAACTCCGGAATTGAACCGCAGATTAGCGCGGATAGACGCAGATGGAGAGGGACTCGGAAGCCTGCGTATCATTCACCCAGCGGGTGAATGGCCAGATGGAAACATCACCCTGCCCATCCGGGCTTCGTCTGCGTTCAACTGCGGTTTCCAAGTTCATCCCGCCGCCGCCGGGACTGCCTTCCCAGCCCATGAGCGCAACATCGAGCACGAAGTCCTTGAAGCACTCGTCGGCCACCGCCCGGCGCTCACGCAAGCAGCGGCTTCACCACGTTTCCGTGAACATCCGTCAACCGATACTCGCGGCCTTGATACTTGAACGTGAGCCGCTCGTGGTCGAGGCCGAGCAAATGCAGCACCGTCGCGTTGAGGTCGTGGACGTGGACGGGATTCTCCGCCGCGCTGAAGCCGAGTTCATCCGTGCGGCCATAAGCGAGGCCACCTTGCACGCCGCCGCCCGCGAGCCAGAGCGTGTAGGCTTCCTTGTGATGATCGCGGCCGGGGTCGGTGCGCTTGGAGCCGTCGCCGGCGTCGGTCTGCACCATTGGCGTGCGACCGAACTCCGCGCCCCAGATGACGAGCGTGTCCTTGAGCAGCCCGCGCTGGCGCAGGTCCGTGAGCAGCGCGGCGATGGGGCGGTCCACCTGCGCGCACTTCTTGGGCAGAGCGTTGAAGACGCCGCTGTGATGGTCCCAGCCTTCGTCGTAAAGCTCGACGACGCGCACGCCGCGCTCGACGAGCCGGCGCGCGAGCAGGCAGTTGTTCGCGAAGGACGACCTGCCCGGTTGCGCGCCATACTGCGCAAGCGTCGCGGCGGTTTCCTTCGAGAGGTCCATCAAGCCCGGCACGCTGGCCTGCATGCGATACGCCATTTCGTATTGGCTGATGCGCGTGGCGATCTCGGGGTCACCGACGGCATCGAGTTGCTGGCGGTTGAGGTCGTTGACGGTGTCGAGCACGCGGCGGCGCGCGTCCGTCGAAGTGCCCGCTGGGTTCGAGAGAAACAGCACCGGGTCGCCGCTGGAGCGAAACTGAATCCCCTGATGCACGCTCGGCAGGAAACCCGCCGACCACAAGCTGCTGCCCGCGCCCGCCATCGCGCCCGTGAGCATCACGACATAAGCCGGCAAATCCTGGCTCTCCGAACCGAGCCCGTAGGTGACCCACGATCCGAACGCCGGCCGACCGAGCCGGCCGAAGCCCGTGTGCAGGAAAAGCTGCGCGGGGCCGTGATTGAACTCCTCGGTCTGCACGGTCTTCACGAGGCAGAGTTCGTCCGCGACGGTCGCGAGCTGCGGCAGAAGTTCGCTCAACTCGATCCCCGCGCGCCCGTGCGGCGCGAACTTGAACCGCGTGCCGAGCAGCGCCGGGTGTCCGCGGATGAACGCGAACCGCTTGCCCTCGATGAACTCCTTTGGGCAAAGCTGGCCCGTGTGCTTCACGAGCTCGGGCTTGTGGTCGTAGAGGTCCAGGTGCGACGGCGCGCCGACCATGTGCAGGTAGATGACGTGATTCGCGCGCGCGGCGAAGTGCGGGAGCCTGGGCGCGAGCGGGTTCGTCGAGGGTGGCGGCGCGGCGCGCAAGTCGCGGTGGAGCAGGTCTGCGAGCGCGAGCGCGCCGATGCCGAGGCCGGAGCGCTTGAAGAACTCGCGTCGTGTGCCGTCGAGCAGCCGTTGTTCAACCGGGTTCATGCAGGCTCGAATTCAGGGCTTGATGATGTTCATCGTGCTCCCGGACGCGCGGGAGCTCAATGCAATTTCATCCGTGGCCTGGGCAGAAATCGCTCGGCGCTGGCGCGCGTTTGCCGCACACGCCGCGAAACGCAATCGCGCCACCCTTGAAACACCTCGTCACCGGCGGCTCGGGCTTCCTCGCCAATCTCATCGCACGGCAGGTGCTTGCCCGTGGCGAGCAGGTCCGCATCCTCGACATCTGGTCCGACCCGTCGCGGCCGGGGACATCGAATACGCCGAGTGCGACATCCGCGACCGTGACGGCGTCGCGCGCGCGATGCGCGGCGTGGACGTCGTGCACCACAACGTCGCGCTCGTGCCGCTGACGAAATCCGGCGGGAAGTTCTGGGAAGTGAACGTGACCGGCTCGCGCATCGCCGCCGAGGAGGCGGTGAAGGCCGGCGTGAAGGGCTTCATCCACATGAGTTCGAGCGCGCTGTTCGGCACGCTTCGCGAGGGGCTCGAACACCTCATCGCGCACGCGGGCACGGCGAGCCCTGCGCCGCCTCAACCGCGACTTCGTCCAGTGGGCGTTCGCGCGCGCCGAGCCGGCGCGTTACCGCCACGCGGGCACGCGGGCCGCACGGAGGCGTTCTTCGACGACCCGCAGATCCAGGTCAACGGCCCGTCCTTCGAGGGCGCGGCGATGAACTACGAGGGGCACCTGGCGTTGTCGCGGCAGGTGCTGCTGGTGGGACCGTTCGTGGCCGATCAAATCCTCGGCGCGACCAGCGCCACAAAGGAAAGCCCCGCCAGCGACCAGCCGGGCAAGGACGTGAACCGCCGCCTGCCCGAACTCTTGGAGGCCAACCGGAGCTTCTACACGCTGGCGTGGTGGCGTGGCTTCTAGAACGAGTTGCTGCCGC
>Ga0233424_10002045_pt1 | contig 15412 bp, 14 predicted proteins | sample Watercolumn_Towu_FD_181011 | JGI IMG/M metagenome (GOLD analysis project Ga0233424, IMG submission 181011) | Freshwater microbial communities from Lake Towuti, South Sulawesi, Indonesia - Watercolumn_Towuti2014_125_MG | ecosystem: Environmental > Aquatic > Freshwater > Lake | place: Indonesia...
CGATCCATATCAGGACGCTCCCGGCCACGAGCACCATCACGAGCTTCATGGCGCTGTACTCCTTCGTGCGGTCGAAGGAGTGCTCGGTGCCGAGCAGCGGGTTCTTCAGCGCCCGGCTCGTGCTGCCCCAGTAGGCGATCAGCAGGTACATCGGCAGCACGGCAATCTCGAAGAAGAAGAACAGGAAGAACAGGTCGATGAGGGCGAACGTGCCGAACACCCCGCCGACGAGCAGGTTCAACAGGACCAGGTAGTCCTTGACCCGGTCCTTCGTGCTCCAGGTCATCGCCACCGCGGCCGGGTAGATGATGCCGCTCATCAGCAGCATCGGCACCGCTATGCCGTCGACGCCGATGTGGAACGTGATGCCGAGGTCGTCGAGCCAGTCCCACTGCTGCACGAACTGGAACCGGTTGGCGGGGTCGGTGTAGCCGTAGTCGTATGCGAATGTGACGTAGGCGGCGAGGCCTGCGGTGACGAGGGAGGTGCCGAGGGCGAACCACCGCATCTCGGTCACTCGCTCGCGGGGCCAGAGGATGAGGGCCAGGGCGGCTGCGAACGGCAGGCTGACGATGATCGTGAGGACGAGCGAGTCGAACGTGTACGGCATCACGGTACGTTCACCGCCAGCTCACGAGCCGGTCGAGGCGGTCGTAGCGACGCGGTGACGCCAGCCAGGTCGATCCACATCCCGCTACACGACCCACCAGAGGACGGCCACGACCACGGCGCCTACGACGATCGCCAGGGCGTAGTTGTAGACCATGCCCGACTGCAGGTAGCGCAGCACACCGCCGGCGTCGCTGACGGACGTCGCGTTGCCTTCGATGCCACGGTCGTTGACGACTGCGCGGTCGAAAAGGCCGATGACCTGGGCACCGGTGACCATCACGCGGTCGACGCACCACTGGTAGGCGACGTCGAAGTACAGCTTGTTTTCGAGTGACCGGTGCAGGGGGGCCAGCGCCTCCGCCACGCGCTCAAGGACCGGCTCGCGGCTGGCACGCTTGCGAGCAGCGGCCTCGGCGATCCGCGCGGCCCGTGCGGCCGCCCTCGTGCCTGGGAGCGGTCTGGTAGGTGCGGTCGAGGCTGATGGTCCCACCGGAACCGGCGAGCCTGTTTCGCCCGGTTGCGCCCGTCCCACCGTTTGCGCCCGTTGCACCGGCGGCTCAGCAGCCTTTCGCACAGCTACCCGCCCGCCCCGGCGTGCGATACCAACCCCGTACAGGTCCCACGCCACCCAGAGCGCCCCGAGGACCGCCACCACCGACACGATCGAGATCCACGGCTCGAGGCGGAAACCGTGCTCGTGTCCTGCCGTCAGGAACGCTCCGAAGCCTGCGTAGTCGGCTGTCCAGCCAAAGGCGAGCAGCCCGACGACCGCGCCGATCGCCGCAAGGACGACCACCGGGCCCAGTAGCACGGCCGGCGCCTCGCGCGCACCGTGAACCGTGTGCGCGTCGCGAGCCCCGTGCGCTTCGGAGGCGCGCCCGGCTACCTGGTCGACCGCCCGCTCAACCGCCCTAGTCCCCCTCGCCTTCCCTGCGAACACGAGGATCAGCAGTCTGCCCGTGTAGAGCGCGCTCACGATCACTGCGACGAACGCCCCGGCGAGGAATGCCGGATTGAGCCGGCCGTCCGCCACCGCCAGCAGGATCTCGTCCTTCGAGAAGAAACCGGAAAGCGGTGGGATCCCCGCCAGTGAGACCGCAGCCACCGAGAATGCGACGGCGGTCGCGGGCATCTTCGAGGCGAGCCCGCCCATCTTCGTGATGTCGGTCTCGTGCGTGGCGTGGGTGATAGCGCCCTCGCCCAGGAACAGCTCCGCTTTGGCGAAGGCGTGGGCGAGCAGGTGGAACATCGCCGCGCCGACCGATCCCGCACCAAGGGCGAGCATCATGAACCCGAGGTGGCTGACGGTCGAGTACGCAAGCACCCGTTTGAGGTCGGTCTGAACAACCGCCATCAGAGCGCCGACGAGCGCGGTTGTGAGCCCGACGGCGGCGACTACTGTCAGCACGAGCGGCGCCGCCTCGAAGATCGGGAAGAGCCGGGCGACCAGGTACACGCCGGCCGCGACCATCGTGGCGGCGTGGATGAGGGCGCTGACCGGCGTGGGGCCCTCCATGGCGTCCGGAAGCCACACGTGGAACGGCACCTGCGCCGACTTGCCCATCGCACCCAGCAGGATCAGCAGCATCGACCAGTTCAGCGTCGTCTGGCTGATCGCTCCCGCCTCGGCCGCGTTTGCGATCGACGTGATGTTGAACGACCCGGTCGCCTTGTAGAGCAAGATGATCCCGATCATGAAACCGACGTCGCCGATGCGCGTGGTGACGAAGGCCTTCTTCGCTGCCTCCGCCGCCGATCTGCGCTCCCACCAGAAGCCGATCAGCAGGTACGAACCGAGCCCGACCAGTTCCCATGCGATGTAGGCCAGGATCAGGTTGTCGGCGAGCACGAGCGCCATCATGGCGGCGGCGAACAGGGAGTGGACGGCGAAATACCACCCGAACCTCGGATCCGGCTTACCGTGCTCGTCCCGCATGTAGCCCCACGAGTAGATCTGGACAGTCAGGGCGATGAAGGCGACCAGGCCGAGCATGACGACCGAAAGCGGGTCGACGAGCGTGCCCCACGTGAATGTGGAAACGCCTGCGCCCCCTGCGGCTGCTGCGGATCCTGCGCCAGCTGCGGAAGCCGCCCCTCCGATCGAAAACCAGACGATCGCGAAGTCGCCCCCGCCCTTGTCTATGAGGCCGACGAGCACGGCGAAGAAGACGGCGAGAGAGCCGGCGACCGACAGCGGCGCCAGGAATGCGCCACGTGCGGGGAGCCAGCGACCGAAAAGAACGATCAGGAAGAATGCTGCGGCCGGGATCGACGGGGCGAGGAACGCGAGCTTGGTCACGAGGTCCCCCGCCAAGTGATATCGCCCGTAATGTCAAAACCGCACTTTGATATCGCCGGTGACATTAAACGGCGGGCGATGCTGGAAGGCACTTCCTCGGCTCCACCGACCACTGCGCCTACTCCACCCGCACTCGCAGCCTCATCGACCGGGCGCCGTGCGTCTACCACTTCAGCTCGCCGATGTCGTCGACGTTCACCGATCCGCGGTTCCGGAAGAGGCGCAGGATGATGGCGAAGGCGAGGCCCAGCTCAGCGGCCGAGATGGTGATCACGAACACCGCCAGGACCTGCCCAAACACCCTCGTTTCTGGTGGCCGATCGACGAACGCCGCCAGCCCGATCAGGTTCACGTTCACCGCGTTAAGCATCAGCTCGATCGAGATCAGGACGAGCACGGCGCTGCGGCGAGCCAGCACGCCATAGATGCCAATGCTGAAGAGCGCCGCGCTCAGGACCTGGAGGTGGGTGAGCTCAAGCATCCCGGGCGAAGATCACGGCGCCTACGAGGGCAACCAGCAATACCAGGGAGACCACCTCGAACGGGATCGCCCATTGCGTGAAGAGCACCGTGCCGAGCGCTTCGAATCCGCTCGACGTGGCCGGTGAAGCAGCGTCGGCGACTGACGCCGGTGTGGCTCGTGTCGGGATGTCGCTGGCAAGGAACGTCGCGGTGAGGAGACTGAAGACCACGATCGCGGCGACGGCGGCAACGGGACGCTGGCGGTTGTCGAGGCGCACCCGGAGTTCGGTCGTTCGAGTCAGCATGATGGCGAAGAGCGTCACGACTGTCACCGCGCCTCCGTAGATGAGGACCTGGGTGAGGGCGAGGAACTCGGCGAACACCAGCAGGAAGATGCCAGCGACGGCGAGCAAGGCGATCAGGAGCATCAACGCCGCGTGTACGACGTTGCGGACCAGGACGACGCCCAGTGACGCCAGGATGGCGGTGGCGCCAACCACGTAGAAAGCGATGAGCGGCCCGCTCATCCGGCAGCAGGGTCCTTGGCCGCGGAGCCGTCGGCCGGCATGGTCGAGTCGCTGGCTGCCGCCTCCGCCTTACCCGCTGCCTCGACCCTCGCCGCAACCTCCTTCTCCTTCGGGCTCGGCGCATTCGGCTTCGACTGCTTCCAGCCGGTATCCACCTGGTACTTCTTGCCCATCTCGAGCAGTTGCCCGAGGTCGACTCGCTGGTCGTTGCGCCCCCGCCCCGCCAGCTCGTGCTCGTGGCTCATCTCAATGGCATCGAAGTTGCACACATCCACGCAGATCCCGCACAGGATGCAGCGGTTCAGGTTGATCTCGAACGTGTCGATGATCTTGCGGCGGTGGCTGTCACCGGATGCGAACTTCGTGTTGTCCTTCATCTCGGCGGACATGCACTGCGTGGGGCAGTAACGGACGCACACCATGCAGCCGGTGCAGAACGGCTCGTCGCGGGCGGAATCCCACAGGAGCGCCGGGAAGCCCATGTAACGCTCGTCGATGGGCAGGTGTTCCTTCGGGTATTCGGCGGTCACCTTGCGGCGACCCATCGTCGAGAGGGTCACGGCAAGCGCCTTAAGAGAGCCGATCATCGGGCGGACTCCGAGGCGGGTGCGGCCGACGGGGCCGTAGAGGGCTCGTCGGGGTTGGCGAACCCGGGGGTGCCATTCGGCACGAGCACGGGCTCGCCGTCTGCGCGCCTGGTGCGTCTGTACATGCGCACGGTTGTCACCTTGCCGGGGTCGGCACGGCGCCTGGAGGCGAGCCACGCCACGCCGACCAGCACCGGTATCGATATCAGCGTCAGCGTCCAGATTGGCCAGCCGTAGTAGACCACGGCCGCCACGAGGATCAGGTTAGCGAACGACAGGGGGACGAGCACCTGCCAGCCGAACGCCATCAGCTGGTCGATTCGCAGGCGTGGGTACGTGCCTCGGAACCAGAAGATCACCGACGCTACGACAAGGACCTTTGCGAGGAACCAGGCGACGCCGAGAGCGTTGATGATCCAGACGGGGGTCGCGCCCAGCAGGGTCTCGAACGACGGCCAGCTCCAGCCGCCGAAGAACAGCAGCACGGCCAGCGTGGAGATGAAGAACGTGTTCATGTACTCCGACAGGTAGAAGGCCGCCCAGTGCGCACCGCTGTACTCGACGAACGGGCCGCCGACCACCTCGGACTCGGCGTGGTGGATGTCGAACGGCGTGCGGCCGAGCTCGGCGAGCCCGGCGATGAAGAAGATGGCGAGCCCGAGCGGCATGATCAGGGCGAGCGGGACGCCGCCCTGCCCCGCGAACGCGATGGTGCGGCCTGCGATGGTGGTCGTGTGGCCGGCGACGATGTGGCGGAGGTCGACGGACTGCACGAGGACGGCGACGGCGATGATGACGACGATGATCGGGATCTCGTAGCTGACGAGCTGGGCCGCGGCACGGAAGCCGCCGAGCATCGAGTACTTGCTCGCCGAGCCCCACCCCGCCAGCAGCAGGCCGACAACCTCGAGGACGGAGAGTCCGATCAGGTAGATGAGACCAAGCTCCATGGCACGAACCGCGAGGCCACCGGCGAACGGGATGGTGGTCCAGAGCAGGAATGACGGCAGCACGACCGCGATCGGGGCGAACCAGAAGATGAACCGGTTGGCCTCAGCAGGCCTCAAGTCCTCCTTCGTGAGCAGCTTGACGGCGTCTGCGAGCGGCTGGAGCAATCCATTGGGGCCAACGAGCGACGGGCCAGCTCGCTGCTGGATACGGGCGAGCAGCTTGCGCTCCATCCATGTAAGGAACAGCACGACGACCATCAGGCCGAGGAACAGGCCCACGAGCGCGAGAGCGGTTCGCGCGGCGTCCGCGACTGTGAATGTCACAGCTACCGGTCGACCTCACCGAGCACGATGTCGAGCGATCCAAGTATCACAACCGCGTCGGCGACATACTGCCCGACGACCAGGTCTCGCAACGCCATCAGGTTGCAGTACGAAGGCGGACGGACCTTGAGGCGGTAGGGCTTCTCGCCGCCATCGGAGACGATGTACACCCCGAAGTCGCCCCTCGGGTTCTCGGCGTGTGCGTACACCTCGCCTCGCGGTGGCCTCGCGATCCTTCGAAGCTGCGCCATGATCGGTCCGGGCTCCATCGCGGCCAGGCACTTCCGCACGATACCGACCGACTCACGCATCTCGAGGATGCGGGTGTAGTACCGGTCCCAGGTGTCGCCCTGCGAGCCGACCGGCACCCCGAACTCGATGCGGTCGTAGAGGCAGTACGGCTCGTAGACCCTGACGTCGTACGGGACGTTCGAGGCTCGCAGCGCCGGCCCCGACAGCCCCCAGTCGACCGCGTCTGGCCCGCTGATCACACCGACGCCCTTCGTACGCGCCAGGAACACGTCACCGAACGACAGCACGCGGTCGACCTCGTCGATGCCGCGCTCCAGCTCGCCCAGCAGCTTCTCGACCCGAGGTCCGAAGTCCTCGGCCACGTCCTCCTTGATGCCACCGACCCGGAAGTAGTTGTGCATCATGCGGGCGCCGCTGGTCGCCTCGAAGATAGCCTGGATCTTCTCTCGGTCACGGAACGTGTAGAGCGACGGCGTTATTGCCCCGGCGTCGAGTCCGAACGTGCCGGCGAACAGCAGGTGGCTGGCGATCCGGTTCAACTCGCAGAGGACCATCCTGATCCACGAGGCACGTTCGGGGACCTCGATGCCCATGAGCTTCTCGACGGCAAGCACGAGCCCGAGCTCGTTGTTGAAGTTCGCCACGTAGTCGAGACGGTCGAACAGGGTGATGATCTGGCTGTAGATCTCGTGTTCGCACAGCTTTTCCGAGCCGCGGTGCAGGTAGCCGATGTGCGGAATGACGTCGACGATCCGTTCGCCGTCGATCGCGAGCTCCATCCGGAACACCCCGTGCGTGGCGGGGTGTTGCGGCCCCATGTTGAGCATGAGGTCGAGCGTTGACTGCTGCGCGTCGGGCACCTGTGCCCTAGTACTCGTCATACTCGTACAGCGGATACGACTTCCGCCCCGGAAAGCCTTCGAAACCGTCGGGCAGGATCAGCGTGCGCAGGTCCGGGTGGCCCCGGAACTCGACCCCGAACAGGTCGCGCATCTCACGCTCGTACCAGTTGGCGCCCCGCCAGACGCCGGTCACCGAAGGAAACCACGGGTCCGCCTCGGGCGCCCGCGCCTTGAGCACCAGCTTGTGTCGCTTTTCCAGCGAGTAGAGGTGGTAGACCGCCTCGAACTCGTGGTCCGTGGCAACGTAGTCGACGACCGTTAGAAGCCGAAGGTAGTCGAAGGCGAGGCGAGGGTCGCCCTTCAGGACCCGGCACACGTCCGCGACGGCCTCCCGAGGGATCCGGCAGGTCGGCTCGTCGATATCGGCCCCGATGACGAGTGACTCGGGTTTGAAGGAGGGTCCGAGCGTCGTCGTCAGGACAGTCGGTAGCAGCTTTGCGAGCGCCTTCTCCCGGGAAGTCAGACGTACAGCTGCCATCGCCTCCGACTCGCCATGTCCCCTGACCGGTCGAGCCTGTTGCGTCAGGGCCTGCTCGCCGTGGGGCGGTTCGCCGACCTGGCCCCGCTGGGCTTGAGTCGGGCCGCCGTTTCCAGCGGCCTCCCGTCGAGGTTCCTGAGACGTCACCCGGTCGATCGTTCTTGGGCCGCCGCCAACCCGGCAGCCGCACCGACGCCGTCTCGCCGCCTGGCGTCGGATTGAATCTTCTGTTCGAGCTTCAGGAGCCCGTCCATCAGCGCCTCGGGGCGTGGCGGGCAGCCGGGCACATAGATGTCGACCGGGACCAGGTGGTCGACTCCCATCACCACCGAGTACGACCTGTAGTACGGACCGCCGTTCGTGGCACATGAGCCCATTGCGACGACCCACTTCGGGTCCGGCATCTGCGCATAGAGCAGCTTGATCGGCTCGGCCATCTTCTTCACGACCGTGCCCGCAACGATCATCACATCCGACTGACGCGGTGACGGCCAGGTGACGATCCCGAAGCGATCGAGGTCGTGGTGCGACATGTACGTGCTGATCATCTCGATGGCGCAGCACGCCAGGCCGAAGGTCAGCGGCCACAGAGACGACTTGCGGGCGAGGGCGATCAGCTCGTCGGACCGGCCGGTGATCACACCCGGAAGCGCCCGGTGGATTGGCGCCGGCGCGGGCATGTTCCCTCGGCCGATCTGCGGGGTGCCCTCAGTCCGCTGGGTCACCCCGGCACCGGCCGTCGTGGTGACGTTCATCTCCAGTGAAGTGCTCCCTTGCGCCATGCGTACGCGAGCCCGAAGAGCAGGATTGCGATGAAGATCAGCATCTCGTAGAACACTGCGGGCGCCGATCGCAGAAACACAACCGCCCACGGAAAAAGGAAGACCGCTTCGACGTCGAAGATCAGGAACAACAGACCAAAGACGTAGTACCTGATGTTGACCTGGGACCAGGCCAGCGGCCGGGGCCGTATCCCGCTTTCGTACGCCACGGCCTTCTCCGCGGACGGACGTTTAGGTGCGAGGAGGAGGTTCAGGCCGAAAAGTCCGAGGACTCCCAGCAGGCCGATCGCTGCTGCCAGGACGACCGCTATCCACTTGGCGTCGTATCCCTCGGGCAATCAGGACTCCAAAGGTCGAGAATAGCATCGCCCCTTTGGAGGGTCAACGCGAGTTCCGCGCACGGACTGTCACAGCAACGCGCGGAACTGAGCGACGGTAAGTCCGGCGTCGTGGACGATCCCGGCCATCGTGATCGCGTTTACCGGGTTGTGTCGCGGAATCCAGGCACGGAGGACTATGCCAGGACTTCGACCTCCCTGACGTCGGCACCACGTAGCAATTCGTCCCGCGCCGCCAAGTACTCGCTGATTGCATCTCTGATATTGGAAAGTGCTTCCGTTTCTGTCTCGCCCTGCGACCAGCAGCCTGGTAAGCCGGGTACTGAGACCGCAAAGCCTTCGGCGCTCTTCTGCAGACTGACCTTGAATCTCATCGCTCGCCGTCGCTTTCCTCTACTACTAGTAGCAGGACGGCGACCAATCCTGTCAGTGGTAGACCGACGCGGCAAGGACGCGTTGGCACGACGCGCCCTGGTCGGAGCAGCCCGTCTCCTCGTCGCATCGGTCTCCGCGAGCACCCTCGAAATCCGTTCGATCAGCTTGACCGGAACGGGTTCGGAAAGCGGAAATCGCACGGTTCCCTTGCTTACCTCGTAACGCGCGAGCTCGGTCTTGAACTTCGCCAGCACCGGGGCGGTCACGGGATAAAGCGAGAAGTGCTCCTTCCACCCGGCGAAGTAAACGACAGCCCGGCCGTCGACTTTGAAGGCAGGGATCTGGTACGAAATAACCTCGTCGGCCAACGGAACTGCCTTTCGAATGGCTTTGCGGACGGTTTCGAGTACCTCCCGCGTGGAGACTGGCTGCTTCGCCAGGTATTCGTCGACCGTGTTGTACTTCGTCTTCGCCATCGTGACCGTTGATCGATGCGTACAGTTTCAGCGAGCCGGTTGCTTCCCGACCTAGAGCGTGACGCCTCGCGCCTTGGCGACCGTGTTGAGATCCTTGTCGCCGCGGCCGCTCAGCAGCAGCAAAATGCGCTTGCCTTTCCCTAGTTCCTTCGCGAGCGTGCGCAGGTACGCGATCGCGTGCGCGGGCTCGAGCGCGGGAAGAATGCCCTCGGAACGGGCCAGCAGGTCAAAGCCATCCAGCGCCTGCTCGTCGGTGATCGGAACGTACGTGGCCCGTTCGATGTCCTTCAGGTAGCTGTGCTCAGGGCCGACTCCTGGGTAGTCGAGGCCGGCCGAGATCGAGTGCGCCTCGATGACCTGCCCGTGCTCGTCCTGCAACAGGTAAGAGTAGGAGCCGTGAAGCACCCCCGGCCGCCCCTTCGTTAGTGTCGCGGCGTGATGGGGCGTGTCGACGCCTTCGCCGCCCGCCTCGACGCCGATCAGCCGCACTGACGCGTCGTCGACGAACCCGGAGAACAGCCCCATGGCGTTGCTGCCGCCACCCACGCAGGCAACCGCGGCGTCGGGCAGCGCGCCACCGGTCATCGCCATGAACTGCTCGCGGCTTTCGCGGCCAATCACCCGCTGGAAGTCCCGCACGATCATCGGGTACGGGTGCGGGCCTACGACACTTCCAATGATGTAGTGCGTTGATTCGACATTCGTGACCCAATCCCGGATCGTCTCGTTGATGGCGTCCTTCAGGGTTCGGCTGCCCGACTTCACGGGCCGCACTTCTGCGCCGAGCAGCCGCATCCGGTACACGTTGGGCGCCTGGCGGGCGATGTCGACCTCGCCCATGTAGACGACGCACTCCATCCCCAGCTTGGCGCACACGGTCGCAGTCGCCACGCCGTGCTGCCCTGCCCCGGTCTCGGCGATGATCCGCTTCTTGCCGAGCCGCCTCGCCAGCAACGCCTGTCCCAAGGCGTTATTGATCTTGTGCGCGCCGGTGTGGGCGAGGTCCTCTCGCTTGAGATAAACCTCGGCGCCGCCCAGAGCTTTGGTCAGGTTCTCGGCGAAATAGACCGGCGTAGGGCGGCCGACATAGGTCTTGAGGAGACGTTCGAGCTCGGAGTTGAACGCCGGATCGTCACGGACGCTTCGGTACTCTCGCTCCAGCTCGTCGAGGGCGGCCATGAGCGTCTCGGGAACGTACTTGCCACCGTAGCGGCCGAAGCGGCCCATGGCGTCAGGCAGGACGGCCGCAGCAACCCCGGGAGCGCGGGCGGGCTGAGAAGCGGGTCGGGAGCGTGGTCGCGTCATGCTGCGCTCATGTGAGGGGCCGTATGCGCTCATGCGGTGGTGCCGCACTAGCGCCGCAAGCGGAAGCCAAGCCAGATTCGGCTAGGATAGCACCCGATGAAGATCACGAAGATCGAGACGATCGCCCTTCGGGACAGCCCGCACGGAGCCCGCAGCTGGAACGCGGCGAGGGACCGCGCAGGGTCCGGGCCAGGCATCGACACCTACGACGAGACGGTCGTGCGCGTCCACACCGACGAGGGCGTCACCGGGATCGGCCAGGCCGAGGCGCCCTCGCTGGTCATCGACGCCATCATTCGCAACTCGCACGGGCTGGAGTCCCTTCTGATCGGCGAGAACCCGATCAACGTGCGCCGACTGTGGCAGAAGATGTACAACGCCACCGGGCTCTACGGGCGGCACGGAGTGACGATCTCGGCGATCGGGGCGGTCGAGACGGCGCTGTGGGACATCGCGGGCAAGGCGTTCGGCAAGCCGGTGCACGAGCTGATCTGGGTACCGTTCGCCACGACGAAGGTCGAGGCCGAGCCGAGGCGGTCGGTGGTGCCCTACGCCACCGTGTACCCACCGGGCGGGAGCATTGCCGAGCTAAGGGAGCGGGTGGGGCTGGCGGTCGGACGAGGCTTCCGGGCCGTCAAGGTCGAGGAATGGCCGGGGCAGTTCGCGAACGTGGACGTCGAGACCGACGTGGCCGTGATCAGCGCGGCGCGGGCGGTGATTGGCCCGAGGCGTGACCTGATGATCGACGTCCAGCACCGGTGGCAGGAGGTCGCCCAAGCCCTGACGACGATCCGCGCCATCGACCAGTTCAAGCCGTTCTTCATCGAGGCGCCCCTGCCGCCGGACAACCTGGACGGCTACGCCCGGCTTGCCGTGGCGGCCGACACCCGTATCGCGGTCGGCGACTGGGGGTTCACCGGCCGCAACGAGTTCCGGGATGTCCTCGAGCGTGGCAATGTCGACGTCGTGCAGCCGAGCTCGGTGCGCGCCGGCGGGATCAACGAAATCGTGCGCATCGCCGAGATGGCCTACACACGCGGCCGCCTCTGCATCCCGCACGCCTGGTGCCACATGGTCGGCGTGGCGGCGGAGATCCACATGGCTGCGGTCGTTCCCAACATGCCCTACATCGAGTTCCCGGTAGCAATTCCAGACTCGCCCATCATCTCGGAGTTGCTAATGCCCAAGGTCCAGGTGCGCCGCGACGGGACGATCGAGGTACCGAACCGGCCGGGACTGGGCTTCGAGCTCAACGAGGACGTGATCCGGAAGTTCCGGGTCGACCCGTACTAGATCACCGGGGGATGATCGGCAGCGTCACACGGGACGGGTGAGGCCCGTTGTGGAACACGGCCTGGTGGGCGATGACGGCGTCCGCTGCGGACTCGGTCCCCGGGCGCCCGCCGGTGTTCAAGTTGCGGTCGAACCGTGGGAAGTTGCTGCTCGATATCTCGACCCGGATGCGGTGCCCCGCCTTGAACAGGTTGCTCGTGTCCCACATGTCGATACGGTACTCGTAGATCTTCAGCGGCTCGATCAGCGTCGGCTTTTCGATCGACTCCCGGAACCGGGCCCGGCGGATCCCTTCGCAGAGGGCGATCGCCCGGCCGTCAGGGTGCACGTCGACCAACGTCGCGGTGAAGTCGGTGTCGGTGGCGCTCGACAGAGCGTAGATCGTCGCCGTGACCGGCCCGGTAACCTCGACATCCTTCGCGAGGGGCGCGCTCGTGTAGACGAGTACGTCGAGACGGGTCTCGATGTTCGAGCGGTCGCGTGCCCCCGTGCGGTCCAGGTTCTGATATTGCGACCCAAGTGAGGGCACGGGGTCCAAGGGGTTGTAGGTGAAGCGGTCAGGGGGTTCTTCCGCCGGGCGAGTCGTCGACAGCACGCCGTCGCCGCTGGACCTAGACGCCGCACCGCCGCTGTGGAGGTAGTAGTCGGTGAACGCAGTCCTCGCCAGTGGCCACTCGCCCTCAGAGCGCCAGACGTTCTCGCCCATGACGAAGAGGCGTAAGGGGGGCTCGTGGTCGATGCCGTTATCGATGCCCTTCAGGCGGCGGTCGTACCAGCGGATCTGCTCGGCGACCAAATCCTGGGGCGCCTCAGGTCCGAAGTCGACGTCGGTATAGGGGTCTGAGAGCGCGCCCGCGGTCGCTCCGAGGCCCAGGTTCTGGTGCGCCCAGGGGCCGATGATGATCCGCGTGAGTCTGCGGGCCTCATTGGAACCGGCACTCGTGCGCCAGCCGACGAACTGCTTCAGCGCCTCGTGGAGGAGCGAGTCGTACCAGCCGGTGAAGAAATAGGCCGGCACCTGGACGTCGCCGTAGTGGCCTCGGAGCCCGTAGGACTTCCAGAACTCGTCGAACGTGTAGTGGTCGATCACCTTCCGGTAGAACGGGATGTCGGCGATGTCGTCCAGCGCAGGCCTGAGGGGCAGGCGGCGGTACAGCTCGTCCTGGTCGAGCAGGTTGCGCTATTCCCGCTGCATGGAACGCGCGACGACGTTGATGAAGAACATGGCGATGTGGAGGTGGAGGACGCCGTCGACGTAGATGTGGCCGAAGTTGTCCTGCTGCGAGGCGATCGGCGCAAGCGCGGTCAGGTACTTGCTGCGTAGCTTTGCCGGGAGGGTCTGAGTGAAGCCCGGGTACGAGATCCCGAACGTCCCGATCTTCCCGTTGCACCACGGCTGGCGGCCGATCCACTCGTGGGTGTCATAGCCGTCCTCAGTCTCGTGGATGTAGGGTTCCCAGACGCCGTCGGAGTCGAAGCGGCCTCGGCAGTCCTGCATGACGACCGCGTAGCCGGCCTGCACGAAGCTCCGGGCCCACTCGACGTAGCGCCCCTGCTGGTTGTCGTAGATCGTCCGCAGGAGGAGGACCGGGAACGTGTCGCCGGTCGGTGGACGGTAGATGTCGGCCGACAGGAGGACGCCGTCCCGCATCGAAACCTTGACGTCCAGCTTGAGTCGGAGGGGCTGGGTGGAGCCGGAGGGCACCGATCGGGAGGCTGTGCCGGTCATGATCGCTCCTTCTTCGCAGGCGCGGCCTTCGTGGTCGCGGCCTTCGCAGGTCCGCCGAAGGCGGCTCTCAGGACTGGCAATACCGGTCGATGCGACGATGGTGACATGAGGTACAGGCCCTGCCAGCCGTCCTCGCGCGCTCGGCGGGCATGTTCGATCGCCAGGTCCTGGCCGACCCGTGCCTGGTCGTCGGCCGAATCGTAGCGCGCCAGCTTCCGCAGGACCTCCGGGGGCACGACGACGCCGGGTATCTCCGCGATCCGGTTGGCGTGCTCGAGCCCGTAGAGCACCATGACGCCGACCATGATCGGCACCTTGCCCCGGAACGGGCCGAGGATGTCTAGCGCCGCCCGCCGGAACACCGGCTGCGTGAAGACGTAGTCGACCCCGGCGTCGATCTTCCGTCGCAGCCTCTCGACCTCTCGTTCCTGGTTCACCGCCTCCGGCTCGAACCCGCTGCCGATCGTGAACCTTGTGCGCGGGTCCGCCTGCCGCCCCAGGGGCTCGCCACCGAAATCGACCCCCGAGTTCAGGTAGGAGTTGGCGTACCGGATCAGCGCGATCGAGTCCATGTCGAATACGGCGGTCGACCGCGGGTAGGCGGGCGCCATCTTTGGCGGGTCGCCGGTGATGAACAGGACGTTGTTGATCCTGCGGGCGTGGTAGCCGATAAGTCGGCTCTGGAGCCCCATCACGCTGAGGTCGCGCGTGGTGAAGTGCGGGATCAGCTCCAGGCGGTCGCCGGTAGCAGAGGTCCAGCTGAGAGCCTCTCGCACGACGCCGATGAAGTCGCCGGGCGACATGAGCGGGATGCCGCGAGAGCCGTCGGTGATGTCGACGGAGTCGGCCAGGCCCGACTCGGACAGTTCACGCACGAAGTCCGTCTTGGACCTGAGCAGCTGTGCGCCGGTCCCCCTGGGCGGCAGCATCTCGACGCTGACCACGAACTGACCCGTCTTGACCTTCAACGAGAAGGGGCCGTTCGCCTTCTTGACCTCATCTCCGGCCGGCTTGCGGGCGTGGGTCGTGATCGCCGGGGCGATCGCCGCGCCCGCGGGCGACCCTGCGGTGACCGAGTGCAGGTAGTTGTTCATCTCGGCGATATGGTTCGGGTGCACCTCGCAGCAACCGCCCACCATGCCGACCCCCTTGCTTGCCAGGGTCCGGGCGAACTTGCCCATGTACTCCGGGTTCACGTGCGTCATGTACCGGTGGCCGATCCTCTGGAAGCCGCCGGCGTTAGGCATTGCCGATACGACCACCCTGCGCTCCTTCACCGCGGGCAACGACTGGACCGCCTCGTAGAACGCGGTCGCCTCCCAGGGCGCGCAGCAGTTCACTCCGATCACGTCGGCGCCACTCTCGACCACAGAGGTCGCGAACGTCACCGAATCCTGGCCCCAGGCCGAGCCATCGGGGTTCAGGCGGACCGCCATCGCGGCGACGACCGGGATGCGCGGTGCGAGCCTGTGGGCCAGTGCGATCAGCGCGGTCAGGTGGTCCAGCGACGAAAAAGTCTCGAAGAGCAGAACGTCGACCCCGGCTCTGGCGAGCGTCTCGATCTGGGTCGTATAGATGGCCGGGACCTGGTCGGCGCGCTCCGTTTCAGTGCGGGTCGGGCCGACCGAGCCCATCACGAAGAACGGCCCCGCGAGCCCGGTCTGCTCCTTGAACGCGGCGACCGCGGCGCGGCGAACCGCGCGGATTGACAAGCCCGGGCC
>Ga0233424_10002046_pt1 | contig 15410 bp, 10 predicted proteins | sample Watercolumn_Towu_FD_181011 | JGI IMG/M metagenome (GOLD analysis project Ga0233424, IMG submission 181011) | Freshwater microbial communities from Lake Towuti, South Sulawesi, Indonesia - Watercolumn_Towuti2014_125_MG | ecosystem: Environmental > Aquatic > Freshwater > Lake | place: Indonesia...
GGTATCCACTTCCAGACGAAGGACCCGTGCGTGCTCCTGAAGGACTCCTCCTCGGACGAGGGTCTGCTCTCCTGTCACAGTCGAGCGAAGACTTGCACGAGAGGGCAGGAGATCCGTATGGACAGAGCTTGGAAGAACTGACGTCGCAAACTGTACATCAATATGCGTCGCATCAATCACTTTGATACTTTCGATTTGTGGAGCTGATCCCGTTCTTTGGAATCCTGTGAAGACGGCTGAAGCTCCTTGTGATTTGCTGAAGCGATTGCCGTAGATATCCGTGAGAGGTGGAACAGTACTCGTCTGGAATGAGGGCACACTGAAGGTATAGGTCTCATTGGGAGTGAGAGGATCGGTCTGCATATAGAGGAGGCGACCCGTCGTATCGAAAGAGACCCGCCTCACTTTGAGTTCGGTGAGTGCATTGAGTGTCGGTTGAACGAGGAATTGTGATCCATTGCGATCAAGTGAGCTCACGTTGATAGGCGCGCTCAGCATGACCTCAAGCTCATCTTCATCGACAGGCACAACCGTGAGAATCTTCGGTGGCACTTTGAGTGCTTCTTCGGTTTCTGCTCCTCCAATGTGCACGGGGAGCTTTACCTTGTCGGTGTGTCCCGCTGCATCAATTGCCGTAAATTCAACGAAGTACGGATCCGTGCTTGGGAGGGTTGTTTCCGGAATCACGACATCTCTGAGGATGAACCACCTGCTCGTGAGATTTTCGAGGACGCTTGGCTGCATACAGACAAGTGCGCGGGATTCGTTACAGAGGAGATCAATGTCTCCAATGCCATCGCGTGCAGAGGCGCTATCGGCGGTCCCGAGCGCTCCCAAGTTTGCAATGACGGTCAGCACATCGTCATCGACATCACTCACGAGGACATGGATTTCTCCGGTGGTATCACCATCATTCACAAAGACGCGCGGCATCTGGAAGGCTTTGGCCGTATCAACGTGCGGGGCCTGACCTTCATTTGCACCAGAGCGTTCAACGCGGAGTCGCGCAGAGCCATTCACCACATTGCCCGACGTATCGAGCGCAGTGAGTGGAATATCGTAGACCCCGGGCGGGAGATCGTCCGGAATGGAGATCGAATGCGATGCAAACGTATTCTGGACAGCGAATGTCCCTGCGGGGAACGAAATGAGTGCCTCGAGGGTCTCGACACTTCCCCGGATATCCGTGAAGTCCGCAACGACTGTCACAGTATCGGCACCATTCTCATCGAGAACTTCGACAAAGAGTTTCGTGTCTTCGTCAGGGCGCACAATCGCCGGCACGAAGCGGTTTTCGCGGAAGGAGGGAACGCCACCACTGGCAGCCCTTCCGATCGTAAGACGCAAAGGCTTCCGCGCAATATTCCCATGGCTATCTTCCACTTCCACAGTGAGATCATAGGAACCATTACTCACGGTTGTCGGGACTTTGACATCCGACGACGTGAAGATTCCTTTCTTCCCCGCTCCGCTCTTCGATTCAAGATCCAGGAATTCTACACCCAATCGGATGGGCGAGAGATTGATGCTGACCGTTTCGATGTCATCGGCCCCGTCCCCATCTTCCACTTCCACCGTGAAGGAGACATTCGTCCTATGATCTGCAGGAACGATATTGGGAGTTGGGAAGAGCTGGAGAATCACCGGAGGACTCCCCTGCTGCGTGACTGCACTCACGGTGACCGGAATATTTGCTTTGGCGAGATTGCCATCTTCATCGATCGCACGCACTTCCAGTGCATAGGCTCCGGGTCGCACATTGCCGGGAAGCGTGAATTCTCCTGTGTAGATCACTGGCTGAGCACTGCCAGAAACAGGATTCACCGCAGGATCAAGCTCCAGAATAGAGCCACCGATACTCACGAGGTCAATCGTGACTTGTGTAACGGTATCCGTCCCATCGAGGTCCTGAATACCGGCAAAGAAGGAAAGGTCTCCTCCTAATGCGACGGGATTGGGGGTTGCTTCCAGTCGTCCAGAGAATTGTGGTGGCGTCCCACCCCCTCCACTCGTCGATGCATCCACAGTGAGAGGAAGAGAAGCGGTAGCAGATCGTCCATGGATATCAACTGCACGGACAGAAAGATTGTATGTGCCTCCGGCGACAGTCGTTGGAAGAGTAAAGCTCGTCGTATAGACCATGGGAAGCGTCCCGATTGTGTTCGAAGGAAGAGTAGGCGTCATTTCTTCGACTCCACCTCCAATGCTAATGAGGTCAATGCTCACAAGGTCAATGGTATTTGTCCCATCAGGATCCTGGACACCCGCGAAGAAATCGACATCTCCACCCGGGCGGACAGTGAGTGGCCGGGCTTCCAGACGTCCGGAGAATTGGGGAGGACTGCCGATGGCTGGAGCACCGGGGGCACTCACGATGAAGGGGAACGTCATAGTCCCCACATTTCCATTCTCATCGCGCGCTGTGAAATCGAGTTGATAGGTCCCGGGGGTCACGGTCTCGGGAAGAGGAAAATCCGTGGAGAATGTCATCGTCGTAAGAGGCGTGCCTCCCGAAGGAATCGTAAGCACCGGGGCCAGAGCTTGCACGCTGCCCCGAATGGGTGTCAGGCGGACGGAAACGGTCTGCACAGAATCCACCCCATCCTGGTCAGTCACATCCGCGAAGAACGTGACATCGTCCCCGGGCACAGGCGCGGCTGGCACTGTCCCAATCGTGCCGAAGAACGGGGCAGATCCCTGCGGAATTTGCGAGCGAAGACTGAGGACTTCCGTCACAGTATCCCGCGTGAGTGTACGATTCTCTGCTCTGATGGTGATCGGGTAATCGACATTCGTATCAAGGTCATCACGAAGAGTCAGAGTGCCACTATCGGGAACACGGAACCAATTCACCATCACTCCTCCCGGTCCGAGCGCCTGTTTCCCGACACCAGAGAAGACCACATTCGGATCTCCGCCGATGCGGGAAAGATCCACGGACCCCACAATCGGATCATTCGCGCCAAGCGGGTTATAGACAGGAATCCAGAGGACAACTCCGGGATTCTGTGCGCCTGGAACATAGAGGAGTGGATTCGGACTTAAGACAAGGAGATCTTCGAGGATATCGACCGACCCTGTGGGTCCCGGCACATCGAAAATCACCGCTTTCTCATCTGCGAGGAGACTCTCGACAGAGACGGAGAAGAGCCCCTGAGCGGTATCTTCCGGAATAGTCGCAACGATCTGCGTCGGACTTGCAGAGACAACAGGGATTGAACGGTTCCCCAGGAGCACGCGCGCAGAGGGCGGAAGCGCCCTTCCGCGAAGAACGAAGCTTCGATGCTGCACAAGCGGGAAGTTCCCGGGTTCAATGTCCGACACCAGTGGAGTTTCGGGGAGTGTAAGCGCATTCTGACTTGAAACAAACGTGATGAGCCCGTCATGCCCTATTCCGATGATGCGGTTTCCTTCAACAAGAGTCGCTGTATCCACGAGTCGCACATCGACTCTGTTTCCTGCGGCATTCACCGTGTTAGCGGCAAGCTGCATTTCGATTTCCAGGAGGCTCTGTCCACGGCTGATTTGTCGCGGGATACCCATGAGGGCGATATGGACAACTCCAGGGGATGCGAAGTTCAAAGAGATTTCAAATCCCTGCGTGACAGCTGTCCGTCTCACCTGGAGAAGTGTTGCGCGAATGGGATCGACCGCAATCGTCAGCGAGAGACCTTCGAAATTGATGAGATTCTCCCCCGCTTCGATGAGGATGGATCCACGCTCGTTTGGCTGCGCCTGGTAGCCACGGTGCACGTAGAGCCCCGTGACTGGAGGAATCACCGCGGGATTCCTCTGGAAAAGTGCACCTCGTAGATCCCCCGGAAGAATCCTCGAGAAGATCCCGATGAAGAGCATGACGATGAGAGCGCCAAGAGCCGCCGATGAGAGGAGGCGCTTATGCACTAGCGAGTGAGGGAATGCAGAACGAAGAAGGCATCGATCATCGTGATGGCGCCGTCATTGTTCGTATCACGCTCGAGATGAGCTGCCTGTACAGGAATCGTTCCCCGTGCAATGCGGAACCCAATCACCGCATCTTCAATTGTGAGGACGTGATCGAAGTTAAAATCCCCGATCATCGCAGACCTGCCGCTATCGAGAATCACCGCACGCTCGGTTCCGCCTGCATCATCCGTGAGTGTCACGATAAACGTAAACGGCCCTTCAAATGCGCCGGCACTCGGAGGCACGGGAAGACTGCAATTGAGCGTTGCTTCCCTGACGGCGGTACTTCCGAGAATGGTGACAGGGCATGCTGCCTGTGCAATGACCGTGCGCTTGAGAGGAAGATTTTCAGGATCTGGAAATGCGCCCTGAATGAGTTCGACGACAATACTGTCAAAACGTCCGACGTTGTCATTGTGCTGGGCGATGAGGCTCAAGTTCGTCGTGAATCCGGGGGAAACGAGTTGCACGCCATTTGGGCTCAAAGCATTGAGGGAGAGAATGGCAAACTGATCAGCAAAACTTTGAATGGACGCTGCCGGGGAGACACAGATCGCGGGAGTCAGTGCGCCATTCTGTCCGCTGAAGAACCCGTGCGTGTTGGGGTGAATGTCGAGCGGGCCGGAGATCGCAGAGATTGGCACACGGACGCGGATTTCCGTATCTGTCCAATCTGTCCCCGGAAAGATCTGTACGGTTTCCTTGCCTCCACCTGCAACCGGAAAACTCACCGTTCCCCCCGCAACACCGAAGTGCGTTCCGCGGATAATGATCGTCTCTTTTCCGGCAACGTACGAGAGATTCGTTCCAAAATTCTGCACAGAGCAGAGCTGATTCTGCGTGCAGGCAAATGCTGTTGAGCAGGAGGAAAGACTTGTGCCGATTCTGCCGCAACGACCCTCCACCATGTTCCCATCTGGACACTGCACAGGGCTGCTGCACACACTGGTCACTGCTGCCCAGGGCTTCGTTGCCGCAGTCGTTGAGGGATTACAGGAAAATTCAACGATCTTGCGGGTATCGGTGTCACAGAATGCAGCAGGAGGCACACTCGACGTACAGGTATTGCGCTCCTTGAGCGTGATCGTCACGGTGTACTCAGCAGCATAGGCATTCCCCTGTTTCGAGAGACACCAGCCGGTCGTCGTCGATCCGGCGGAGATCGTGAAATTCGTCTGGGAGCACTGTGTCCTGTCAAAGCGGACGAACGCCCCCTGGGATTGGAGCGGTACGCGCGTGAGGAATTCGAGGAATATCGTATCGACGATGATGTCATACTGGGATTCCGGTACGCCTCCGACGGGCAGGTTCGCGACTATGCAGCGACCGGTTGTGTTCGTGGAGCGGCAACGATCGGAAACTGTGGCAGGGAGAACAAGACCGGAATGGATTTCCTGCAGATTCACCAGTGCCGTCTGCGAGGAATTCATGACAGGAGTGACGACGAGTGGGACGGGTGCCCCTCCGCTCACGGGTGCATACTGGAGCACGATGCTGAGCGATGTTGTTTGGGCCGCCTGCGCATCGGTGACCTCGATCGGCTCGACATCGTTGACACTTCCGACTCCCAGGAAGAAGGACATTCCCCCCGCAATCAGGAAGATTGCACTCATCCCAAGAGTGCGCGAAAAGTGCTTGAGGAACCGCTGAAGTTTGTTTTTGTGCATTCCCGTTATTTTACCCTGAAATGACTTTTTCCTCAATCACAGGGATGTTGACATCGTAGAGAGTTATGAGATTACAAAATGGCTAAGATAAGAGGAAAACAGTCGTTGTATACTCCCCTCCGTGACTCCGAATGCCCCACAACTCTACCTCTTCACCGGAGAGAATACATTTACTCTCGCTGAAGAGCTTCGGCGCTGGAAAGAAGCATTCCTCTTCAAGCACGGGGAAGCCAATTTGCAGCTCTTCACGGAAGAGACATTGGAGTGGATATCGTTCTGCAACGAAGCGAAGTCCGCACCATTTTTGAGTGATAAACGCCTCCTCATCATTGAAGGCATTCCTACGATTGCGAAAGAAGATCTGGAATCTCTCCTGAAGGAAATGCACGAAGGAACGGTCATTCTCTTCGTCGATGCAGCACCCGATAAGCGAAAAAGCATTGTGAAATTCCTGCTCAAAGAGGCAACAGTGAAACTCTTCTCTCCTCTGTCGAGAGAGAAACTCCTTCCCTGGGTCAGCGCATTAGGGAAAGACTACGGCATCACTCTCGAGAGAGAGGTCGCAGACTTTATGATCCGTTTCATCGGAACAGATCAATGGGTATTGAAACAGGAATGTCTGAAAGTCTTCGCGTATTCGGCGCCCAATGCGCCACGTATCCCCGATGTTCAGAAGGTCTGTCTCCCGAGTACTACCCACGCCATCTGGACGCTCAATGAGCTCATCGGGAAGGGAAAAACGGAGGAAGCAGCGCTGTTTGGAAGCGCTCTCTGGGAGAGCGGGGAAGATCCTTTCTCCCTCTGGAATCTCCTCCTCTACATCGTCCGTAACATTGCAACTCTCTGGATCCATGCGCAGGAGAAGAACCTGCCTGCCGCAGCTCTCGCGCGGGAAACGGGTGTGAATTTCCTCAGTGTGCAGTCGCTCCTGCCACTTGTGCGCTCTCTCTCCAAAGAGCAAGTGAGTACCATCGTGAAGAATGCTGTCGCCGCAGACAAAGCACTGAAGAGTGGAGAAATGAAAGCGACTGCACAAAACTCGATCGAGCTCATTGCGATGCTCGAGCGGCAGATCCTGGGCTTAAAGACATAAGACTACGTCTCGAGGTCTTCTATTGCTTTCAGGATTTCCTCTTCTTTTGCCCGTTCCTCGTTCCTATTTCCCTTCTCTTTCTTGAGACGCTCTTCGGTCTTTGTGCGGCGGCTTTTTCCCATAGCATCAAGGGATTTGCCTTGTCCGATTGTCGCCATTTCCTGCGCGTACTTCGCATCGATTGCTGCAAGCTGATCTTTCTCATTCTGGAGAATCTGCCGCAGGTTCTCCACTTGTTCTGTCGTCATCACCGGCAGGATATTGATCCAGTACTGCCGCTCCTCATCATTCATGCTCTCGGAACCGAGAATGAGGGCAAGGAGTTCCGGATATTTCTTCCGGAGTTCTTCAGGAACGACTACGGCAGCAGAACTTGAGGGCATGGACAGGAGAATACCACAAACAGAATCGGAGAAAATTTTCAATTCCCAATTTTCAATTTTCCCGTCCGACCGCGGACGGGCGGGCAATCAATGTCCAATTTCCAATGATCAATGTTCAAACATCGGTACAAAACAGCCTTCCTGCATTGGAAATTGAGAAATGAAAATTGAAAATTCCTTTTTCATTCCAAAAACTCAAGAAATTTTCAAAATTTCGTATTTGTATCTCCCGCCAGGCGCCTGGACCTCAACAGTGTCCCCACGCATACGTCCAAGGAGAGCTTTTCCAATGGGAGACTCGTTGCTGATTTTGTACTCAATGGGGTTCGCTTCGGTCGAACCCACGATCATGTACGTCTCCGGTTCGCTGCGACCGCCTTTCTCGGAAACAGTAACCTGGGAACCGATTTCCACAAGTTTTGACCTCCCATCGTGTTTTTCGGAAATGATCTTCGCATTCTTGATCTTCTTTTCGAGTTCCAGAATGCGCCCTTCGATGAAGGCCTGCTCGTTCTTCGCCTCTTCATACTCCGCGTTTTCGGAAAGATCTCCATAGTAGATCGCTTCCTTCAGGCGTTCCGCAATTTCCTGGCGCTTTACGGATTTTAGTTCTTCCAGCTCCTCCTTCAGTTTCTTTAAGCCCTCCTTTGTCACAAGGATTTCTTCTTCCTCTACCGTCTGGGCAGGGTCATCTCCATCCCCCTTTTTGGCAGAGGACGATCCACGCCCGTCATCGTCATCACCCTGACCTCCTGCATTATCATCATCGTCGTCCTGCAAACTATCATCCTGTGAAGCATCATCATCGTGACCCATCATGGGAAAGTGGGGAAAGGGAAATGAAGAAGAACGGGAGGAGTGTAGAGGAACTCTCTCTCAAGGGCTAGAGGCTCTCAGGCGAAAAATATGCCGAATGTGGGTTCCGAGGATGTCTTTTGAGTAGCTCAGACTCCCCGCCTCACCCATAAATTCCCGAAGGGAGGAAAGGAAAGAACTATCACGGAAGAAGTCCTTCCATGGACCCTCAAAAGAAGCCTGGTCGATATGGAGTGTTGTCTGGGAGCTCGCGGAGAGATGCGAATGAGGTATCTCCAGAATGGTTTCCAGGAACGTTCCTGCATTACTGACGTACGTGCGATCCCCTTTCGCAGCATGAGTCAATTCACCTGGATCTGATGCCCCTCCAGGATTGGCACGAATATCTTTAACGACGACACCACTCGGAAGTGTGCGCTCGCGGATGAGGACTGGAGGAGGCCCCATGATTTCTCCTCCATCTTTCCCTTCCCGTACGAAAACCCACTCAAGCTGTGATCCGGATCCTTGTCGCAGAAGAAATGTGTAGGGCCCCGTGAGCGTTGCGCCGCTTCCTCCAAATTTCTGGAGCTGTGCCTTTACCGCTCCACGGAAGAGAAGTTCTTTTTCAGGATCAGCATCTGCAAGAAGCGCTATCACCCTCTCCAGATCTTTTTCGCTATCGACTCCTTCTGCCGCGAAGAGAAGCGGAAAAGCAGGTTTTGCAAGAAGTGTCGGGAGCACGGAGAAAGAGGAAGCAGGGGGGGGAGAGGGAGGAGCAGGTAAGGCAAGTGAGAGAAGGAATTCCTTCTCATCTCCCCTTTCGGCAATGCCGACGGTATCTGCATCATTCGGAATCTCTTTCAAAAAGAGAGGGAGTCTCAGAGGGAGTGATCCTTCTGGAGATCTCTTCACGTAGAGAGTCGACGCGTTGCTCCCCAGTGTGCGAAGAGTCGTCCGATAGAGAGGATCTGCGGAAAGTCGCGCTCCTTCCGAAGGGATAAAACCCCAAACAAGGTATCGACCAACGATCTGCGCGTCCACATTCCCTTCCCTCACAAGCTTCATGGCATCTCGATATGTCCGTATTCCCGGATGGAGGCGAAAGAAAGTGACCCACGTCTCCTTTCCTGCAGTCATCACCCGTGCGTGAGCAGATGCTTCGCGCACAAGAGGAGTAAGGGCAGACGGAATCTGTATGGGCGCAAAATCAGAGAGGAAGGGAGAAAGGGTCTCTCCAACGAGAAGAACCCGTGTGCTCTCTGCCGGCAGGATATCTGCAGGGGTACGATTCCAGGTCGTGATAGCAATGCCTGCACCAATGGCGATGAGAAGAAGGACTCCAGAAAGAGCAATCGCCAGAAAGGTGGAAAGTGATCGCGAGAAGAGGAGAGGAAATCGGATCATACCTGCCCCATCTTCTCAAAAATCCCCCCGGGAGGGATAGCAGAAGGAAGCCCTGTTTTGACTATGAAATATTTCCAAAGAACATTTCTAATTTCTTGCAATACGTTCCGTTTGCATTACAAATATCCGGATGTACAATGACCGGATTTCTTTCCACAAAGAAATCACATAGCAAGAACAAAGACACACATACACTTTTTCTTTCACACCACGGGATCTTCAAGAGAGCAGACTGGGGGCGGGGCCGACTGACAAACAATTGACAATTCACAATTGACATTTCACACGAGACATTCTGATTGATTTCCAAAGTCAAAAGTCAGTTGTCAGTTATCAATTGTGGGCCTCGCCCGTAGCCTGCTCTGCACTAGAGTGCTTTCGGAAGGAGGTTGCCGACGGCACTGATCTACCCCCTACTCCCCAGTGTCCCCCTTTCACCCTCGTGTGAATGTGTGGACCGGTACGGGGACCTCGCCCGGTCACGAGGAGAAACAAGAGACCAAAGCAAGGCAGGAAAACCGTGAGTATCCTCCTCACACCCCTTCACGAACATTTCGTTGGCTCAGTGGTGAACACACATTGCTGTGACCCATTGATAGCCTACAGAAGGGACACACCAAAACAAAAAGCTCCGAGAGGGGCTTTTTGTTTATGTCTACGGGGATCTTGTTACACTGAGATAAAACATTGACATATGTCCCTGCAAGGGATATACTGCAAAAGTATGGCAAAACGAAGCTTCACCGAAGGCACCTGGCGAGCGGACCCGTGGTTTCGCAACCTCTGCAGAGCGCTTGCATCCTGCAGAAATGCAGAGGAGATTGCAAACTTCCTGCGAGACGTTGGTACGCTCTCCGAGCTCAAAGCCTGGAGTGAGCGCTTTGAAGTGGCAAAGCAAATTGCCGGAGGAAAAACGTACCGGGAGATCACCGAAAAAACCGGCGCGAGTACGACGACCGTAACGCGCGTTGGGAGCTACCTCTTCGATGGTGAGGGCGGGTACACACGTGCCCTCACATCACTGACACATCATCCCCTCTCTTCTCGCCCGCGCTGAGAGGTTGGTATCGCTTGATCGATCTCATCCCCTCCTCGCGGAGGTTGTTTGAGATGTTCTCAAACGTAAAACAATGTGTGATTGGTCTTTGAAAGCACAGGAGAATTGCAAAATGAGGGTTTTGTGTCCAAACTTTGAGAAACGTGGTGGACTTGTGACCGTTGTGACGATCGATCGTCTATCGCATCAGGTTCTCATGGTTGCCTTCGCCAATAAGGAAGCTGTTGAGAAGACCCTGGAAACGGGACAAGCATACTACTGGTCAACCAGTCGGAGCTGCCTCTGGAAGAAAGGGGAAACGAGCGGAGATATCCAGTACGTGCAAAATGTGCTCGTCGATTGCGATGGTGACGCCGTAGTCTACATCGTCGATCAAAAAGGAGATGGCGCATGTCACACAAAGGCGCAGAGTTGTTTCTACCGATCATGTATTCGAGGTCAAATTATCGATGCCCCGAATGCAGGTCGAGATGAAGAACTCGAAATGCATGAACTCACAGTACATCCCCGCCTCGAAGGCGTCGATCACAGGACTGATTCTGATGTTGGATGGCTCGATGATGAATTATAAGGAGAAAAGAATGAATCCCCAATGTGTTCTTCCGAATGGGTCCCTCTGGCAGCGACTCGTAATGTACCTTGCGATAGCAGGGTACCCCGTGCGGGATCCGGATCGGACCGGATTCTGCTGTTCAGTGAATAGCATCGATTTTTTCCAGGCAGATCGTAGAATGATACCCGCATTCATTGCGGCATCATTCGATGCTGGGATCACCGGACACGACCTCCATCTTGCAAGTGGTGTCACAGGCCTCCGTGAATCCACGACACTCTGCTTCTCGCGTGTATCGGACCAGCCAACAAGATGGGTTCTCGCCCGCAAGGCAGGATTTCGACGAAGGAAGGGGCAGGTCGTGAGGATTGCCTGCGAACTTCCGCATCTTGCGTCTATTCTTTTGAGACGCACTGCACTTCCGTTTCCCTATCGGGTCTTACGAATCGATGGATCGGAGGAGCAGTGCGTGAAATATGGGCTCAGCGACATGGTGTTGGTCGTTACAGAGACGGGAAGTAGCATTCGAGCAAATTCCTTGGAGATTGTTCCAGGATGCGAAAACCTTCTGGAAAGTACACCAAGGATTCTTGTGAGAAAGAACCTTTCTGCAAACAAGGAAGAGATTCTTGCAGATTTTGTGACCGCGATGAAAGGAGTTGTGGAAGCATCATTGGTCGTCATGCTGACCTTTGATATTCCAGCGGATGTTTCTCTCAAAGATCTCAAACTTCCCTCATCTGTCTCTCCAACTGTTTCTGATCTCGCAAAATCAGGCTGGAAAGCCTGTGAGACGTGCATTCCACGTTCTGCATTCGGACATATTGCGCGCCGCCTGAAGCGCTTCGGTGCAAAAGGAATTGCCATGCAGTGTCTAGAAGGATACGTTGATTAATCACACCCACCCCGATCCAACCTCCTCTTCCTACAGTGGAAGAGGTAACCGGATCGGGGCTTTTTTACTGTTTCACCAACGCATTGTGCCTCTCCGCCGCAGTCTTCACGAGCTCTATGTCATTCCCGAGCGAGAGTGTATAGGCTTCGCGATATGAGCGGAGAGCTTCGTCTGTATCGCCTGCTTTCTCTGCAAGCAGTCCTTTGTGATACCACGCTGATGCAAGAGTGGGATCCTGCTCCACAGCAACCGTGAGAAACGCTGCCGCCTGATTGATATCGCCTTTGAGGAGTTCGGTCCACCCAAGGAGATCGAGGATGAGGGGGAGATCTCCCAGAGCATCACGCGCTTCGCGTGCGAGCGTAAAGGCCTCATCAACTTGATCGAGCTTTTCGATGAGGAGAGTAACCAGTGCGTGGTAACTCTCCGGAGTTTGCTCAATCGCAAGAATCGCCCGGTACTGGGCCGCTGCATCTGCATACGCACCCTCCGCTTTGGAAAGCTCCGCAAGCTTCTCACGGACAGCTTTCGACGGCTCAAATCCATTCTCGAGAGCGTACGTGAAAAATGTTTTTGCCTGGGGTGCGTTCCCCAGTCGCTCGTGGGCAAGACCTAAGAAGTATTGGGTTTCGGCTTTCTCCGGATCAAGCTTGTACGCCTCTTCGAATGCGGTGAGCGATCCTGCAAAATCCTGCAGCACGAGCTTGCAGTAGCCAAGGATAATCCACGCATCGCGGTAATCCGGCTCTTCCTGGAGCACGCTGTGCAGAAGAGTTTCCGCAACCGGACACTGGTTCACCTGTGCAAGCGCACGAGTGAGGAGTGTCAGACGATGTGTCTCTCTTCCATCCTCAAAAAGAGCAAATTCATCGTAGGCTCCCTGTATGGTTTGGGCCGCATGCACGAGAAGCGGGTCACTACTCCTCTGCATGATGAGGAGTGCGGCTTCCGCTTCTTCATGTTTCTTCTCAAGGATGGCAAGGAGCACCCGACCATAGGCATGGTCCGGGCTCTCCGGATACTTCGCAAAAAGTTCTGCCGCCTTTGTTCGATCATCTTCCCGAAGGAAGAGCAATCCTCGCAAGGCGTCCAATGTTTCTTCCCCGACACCCCGAAAAGAGAGTAGCCCAAGCATCACTTCCGCTTTTTCTGTATCACGGAGGAGCAATGCAACCTGGAAGACTTTGCGTATGACAGGGATATCTGCGCCCGTTTCCAGCGCTTGTTCATAGAACCGCATCGCGTCAGTGAGATTGCCCGTCGAAAACGCGCTGTCCCCTTCCTGGGTGAGTCGTTCGGAAGGAATGGACACTCCCCCGTTTCCCTGTTCAAGATCGTTCAGCGGAAGCACTTCTTCAGTCCCCCTTCCAAAGATGGCATGGACGCGATCAAGGAATGATGTCTGCGTGAACACAAGGAACAAGAGGACGAGGAGTCCTCCGGAAAGCACGCTAGCAAGGATGTAGAGAAGTTTTGTCCTCTTCATGCGGCAGAGAGTACACTTTCTTCCGTGCCCTCGACAATCATCTCGCTCTTCCTTGCAGGACTGCTCACGATCTTCCTGCCCTGTATCCTCCCTCTCCTCCCTATCGTCCTGGGAGTGAGCGTGAGCGGAAGACATCCGCTCCGGCCTCTCGTGACGATCCTCGGGATGGCACTCAGTTTCATCATTCTCACAACAATTTTCCTCACAGCACTCGCGACGTTCTCCCTGCTCGCAGAAGTCATTCGCGTGAGCACCTACTATGCACTCGTTCTCCTCGGCGCGGGATTTCTCACAGAGAAACGCTTCCGACGGTATCTCTTTGCTGCCCTTGGAGCACTCTTCTATAGCAACTGGGGAATGGTTGCTGTCCTCATTGCGATGCTCTCAGGTATTGCCGCTCTGGAGATGGGGAGAATCATTGCAGCACACATTCAACAATTCGGAGCAACAATCCAGAACGAGGCAAGTGCGTCTTTTGGTCGAGAATCTCTCCTTACCGCATTCATTGTGGGTCTTACGCTCGGGTTTGTCTGGGTCCCGTGCGCAGGACCCGCCCTTGCCTTCGCACTCACACTCATCCGCGAAGAGCCGGGAGCCTATTCCGTCTTCCTGCTTTCTGCGTATGTCATTGGTGCAGCAATTCCACTCCTCCTTATTGGATACGGCGGACAATATGCCGTGAAAACCGTCCGGTCCTTCAGTCGCTATACAGATACTGTCAAGAGGATCGCAGGCCTGCTTCTCATTCTCACAGCGTTTGGCATTCACTATCACTTCTTTGAAAAAGTGCAGCTCTGGGTTCTCGACTCTGTCCCCCTCGCATCATTGGAAGAGCGCTTGCAGGGCCGTTGGGTCCCTATGGACGCATTCGATGCTATTCTCGGAGAGAAAACTCCCCGTACTCAAGCGCCTATCGTGCGTACTCCTGCCCTTCCAAAAATCACTCGCGCTCCGGAATTTCAGGGCCTCGGCCCCTGGCATAATAGCCAGCCCTTCACGCTTGCAAGTCTCAAAGGGAAGGTTGTGCTCGTTGATTTCTGGACGTATAGCTGTATTAACTGCATCCGGACACTTCCTCATATTCAAGGCTACTTCGAGAAATTCAAAGATACACCATTCGTCCTCATCGGTATCCACTCTCCGGAATTCGCATTCGAGAAATTAGAGAAGAATGTCGCGGATGCGATCACCCGTCACGGTCTCACGTATCCCACCGCGCAGGATAATAACTTTGAGACCTGGAGAGCGTTTGCGAATCGCTATTGGCCGGCGAAGTACCTGATTGATGCAGACGGATACATTCGCTATACGCATTTTGGCGAGGGAGCATATGAAGAGACCGATGAAGCAATTCAGAGTTTGCTTATGGAGATAGGCGTACAGACTGAAGGCAGCGAAGGTACAGAAGGTAATGAAAGTAATGAAGGTAGGCGGGAACAAACGCCGGAAACGTATTTGGGAGAGCGCAGTTGGCCGGCACTGGGAAATGGCTCACGCACTCCTACGGATGAGGAAACTCTCTATGAAGCCCGGGAAGAGATGGAGCTCCACAAGTACTATCTCGTCGGCGAGTGGCAGATGCGCGATCAGGAACGGCAAGTGCTCCTCAGTCCCGAGGGAGAAATCCGCATGAAGTTCCTGGGATCCGAGATCAATCTTGTTTTGGGATTGGAAGAAGGGGCAAAAAGCATCGAAGCGGATATCGAAGTCGATGGCGAGCTCGCGAAGACGATCACAATCGACATGAACGATCTTTTCAACCTCTTCACAGGCGAGTACGGAGAGCACGAGATGATCCTCCGCATCCACGGAGCCGGAGTCGCGGGATATGCCTTTACGTTCGGCTCGTAGCCCCCACTCTTTCAGGGGACAACACGCGTGCAGGCGTCTGAAGGTTCGAGCGCATTCCGGGAACAATCTGAGGAAGATCGAGGATATGGCTGTCTTCGAGCTCATACGCAAGCATTCCGTGTTCTCCGGTATCCAGTCCTTCGAGCTCCACCGTTGGCGAAACCCGCAGCCCAACGACCGCTCGCACGAGAATCCAGCAGAACGTTCCTGCAACGAGCATGTACGCACCGACAGACGCGACGCCGATGATCTGGCTCAAAAGCAGACCTGCTCCGCCG
>Ga0233424_10002047_pt1 | contig 15410 bp, 19 predicted proteins | sample Watercolumn_Towu_FD_181011 | JGI IMG/M metagenome (GOLD analysis project Ga0233424, IMG submission 181011) | Freshwater microbial communities from Lake Towuti, South Sulawesi, Indonesia - Watercolumn_Towuti2014_125_MG | ecosystem: Environmental > Aquatic > Freshwater > Lake | place: Indonesia...
CATGCGGCATTTCCTGGTGAAGTGCCGCATGGGCCTGGGCGAGATCGTCATCGACCCCTTCACCGGCTCGCCCCTGTCCAGCACCCGGCTCGACGAACTGCTCGCGGTGTACCGGCAGGGCAGCGACCTGCCCGCCGACCTGGAGCTGCCGCTGGAGTTCTTCCTGCGCAGCGCCAGCAAGCGGCAGATCCTGGCGCGCATGTTGCGCAACCTGAAGGAAGTGCACCGCGCCGCACGCGACCTGCCGCGCCAACTCGCCGTGCATCAGCGCCTGGTGGTGCTGCTGCCTGACGACGCCGTCGAGCGGCGCGATCGCGGCCTCGTCCTGGCGGCGCTCGGCGACGACAGCGCTGCGACCGAGGACCTGGGGCACTACCTCGCGCGCCATCCAGACGCGCCCGATGCTGCCGCCATGCGCGCACGCCGGCAGCGCCTGCTCGAAGGGCGCTCACCGCCACTTCAGTAACAATCCGCGCCCGCTCTTCCTCCCGACCATGATGAACCTCAGCAAGCATCAACGCACCGCCCTGGCCTGGTTGGGTGTGGCCGTGACCGGCAGCCTGCTGCTCTGGCTGCTCGCGCCGGTGCTGGCGCCCTTCATCGCGGCGCTCGTGCTGGCTTACGCGCTGGCGCCGGCGGTGCAGGCCCTGGTGAATCGGCGCGTGCCGCGCTCGCTCGCGGTTGTCATCGTCGAGCTCCTGTTCATCCTGGCTTTGTTGGCCTTGGTGTTGCTGGTGCTGCCCATCCTGAGCAAGGAGCTGCCGGCCCTGCGTGAGCAGATCCCGGCGCTGGCCAAGGTCGCCAACGAAAAACTCTCGCCCTGGCTCGCCCAGTACGGCATCCACATGCAGCTGGACCCGGCCAGCATCAAGGCCTTCGTGCTGAAGTACCTGGACGCCAATTTCGAGGATTGGCTGGCGACCGCGCTGTCTTCCGCTCGCATCGGCGGCAGCTTCGTGCTCGCGTTCATCGGCAATGCCGTGCTGCTGCCCGTGGTGCTGTTCTACCTGCTGTCCGATTGGCCGGACTTGATCGCCCGGGCTCGCGCTCTCGTGCCGCCCTCGGCACGCGAGAAGGTGGGCAGCTTCCTGGACGATTGCGATGCGACCCTGGGTCAGTACCTGCGCGGCCAGTTGCTCGTGATGGGTGTGCTGGCCATCTTCTACAGCGTCGGCCTGGCGCTGGCCGGCTTCGACCTCGCGCTGCCGATCGGTGTGTTCACCGGGGTGGCGGTGTTCATTCCCTATGTGGGCTTCGGCCTGGGCCTGCTGCTCGCGCTGCTGGCCGGCCTGCTGCAGTTCGCCAGCCTCTACGGCGTGCTGGCCGTGGCGGTGGTGTTCGGCGTGGGGCAGTTGCTGGAGAGCTTTGTGCTGACGCCCCGGTTCGTCGGCGAACGCATCGGCATGAGCCCGCTGATGGTCATCTTCGCGCTGCTGGCCTTCGGTCATCTGCTGGGCTTCGTGGGCGTGCTGATCGCGCTGCCGCTGTCGGCCGTGGCCGCCGTGGCCGCGCGCCGTCTGCACCAGGCCTATCTCGCGAGTTCCTTGTTCACTTGATGAGACAGCTTCCCCTGGCCCTGCTGGCGCCGCCCGCGTACAGCTTCGACAACTTCCTGCCCGGCGCCAACGCCGAGGCGCTCGCCTACCTGATGGGCCTGATGCCTGGCGACCCGCCGGTGCTGCTGTGGGGGCCGACCGGCTCCGGCAAAACCCACCTCCTGCAGGGGCTCGCGGAGCGTTGGCAGGCTGCCGGCCAGCGCGTCGCCTGGTATGACGCCCAGACACCGTTGCCCTGGGAGCTGCCCGCGCACGAAAGCCTGCTGCTGCTCGACGACTGCCAGAGCTTCGACGCCGGCCAGCAGCACGCCGCCTTCGGGCTCTTCGTGTCGTCAGCGGGGCAGGGCTACAACGTGGTCGCCACGGCGGACGCGCCGGCGGTCGACCTGGCGCTGCGCGAAGACCTGCGCACCCGCCTCGGCTGGGGGCCCAGCTTCGCACTCGCCCCGCTGAGCGAGCCTGAGATGCGCGCGGCACTCCGCCGCGAGGCCGACCGCCGTGGCCTGCTGCTCGGCGACGAGGTGCTGGACTACCTGCTGACCCGCTTCGAGCGCAACCTCAAGGGCCTCATGTCGCTGCTGGAGCGGCTGGACGAGTTTTCGCTCGCCAGCAAGCGGGCCCTGACGCTGCCGCTGCTGAAGGCCATGCTCGCGGACGCGAGCTCAGCCGCGCCAGAAAAGAAAATCGACTCTGACCCCAATTTATGAATCTGACCCTGTTTGACCTGGACGGGACCTTGATCCCAGTGGACTCGGACCACGCTTTTGGCGGTTTCATGGTGGAGGTCGGCTGGGCGGACGGTGCCGAGTGGGGCCGGCGCAATGACGAGTTCTTCGCGCAGTACAACGCCGGCACGCTGGACCTGCCGGCCTACATCGCCTTCGCCACCTCCGCCTGGCGGTCGCGGCCGGTCGAGGAGGCGCTGGCGATGCGAGAGCGATTCATGGCCGAGGTGATGCGCCCTGCGCTGCGGCCGGAGGCCATCGCGCTGGTGGAGCGCCACCGGGCGGCGGGTGACCTGATGGCCGTCGTGACGGCCACCAACGTGTTCGTGACCACGCCGATCGCCCAGGCCTTCGGCGTGGAGCACCTGATCGCGGTCGACCTCCAGCGGGATGCCGGCGGCCGCTACACCGGCGAGATCGAGGGCATCCCCAGCTTCCGGGAAGGCAAGATCGCTCGCGTGGAAGCCTGGTTGCAGGGGCTCGGGGCACAATGGGCCGATTTCGAGCGCGTGACCTTCTACAGCGACTCGACCAACGATCTTCCGTTGCTCGAACGTGTCAGCCACCCGGTGGCGACCAACCCCAGCCCCTCGCTCGCCGCAATTGCCAGCGCCCGTGGCTGGCCCCAGCTGCAACTTTTCGCATGATCAAGAAATTCATCGACAAACTGCTCGGCAAGCCTGCGGCGGCCGGCGCCAAGAAGGCCAGCCCGCTGGGCAAGCGGGTCGAGATTCCGGCGGACGTCCACGGCATCGACCCCGAGCTGCTCGACGAGCGTGCCGTCAAGGTCGTCAAGACGCTGACGGACGCCGGCTTCGAGGCCTACATCGTCGGCGGCGCGGTGCGCGACCTGCTGCTGGGTGTGCGCCCCAAAGACTTCGACGTGGCCACCAATGCCACGCCGGAACAGGTCAAGGGCCTGTTCCGCCGCGCCTTCATCATCGGCCGGCGCTTCCGCATCGTGCACGTGGTGTACGGCCGGGGTCGTGAGCATGAAGTCATCGAGGTCTCGACCTTCCGCGCGCTGCCCACCGAATCGGAAGCGGTCAGTGGCAACGAGAAGACCTCCAAGGGCGAGCTCGACGGCAAGTCGCACGCCGTGGACGCCAGCGGCCGGGTGCTGCGCGACAACGTCTGGGGCCCGCAGATCGAAGACGCCGCCCGCCGCGACTACACCGTCAACGCGATGTACTACGACCCCCAGCGCCGCCTGGTGGTGGACTACCACGGTGGCCTGGCCGACGCCAAGGCCAAGGTGCTGCGGATGATCGGCGACCCCGAGACCCGCTACCGCGAGGACCCCGTGCGCATCGTGCGTGCCGTGCGCTTTGCGGCCAAGCTCGGCTTCCAGCTCGAGAAGAAGACGCTGGCGCCCGTGCAGGCCTGCATCCCGCTGCTGGCCAATGTGCCGACCTCGCGCCTGTTCGATGAAATGATCAAGCTGCTGCAGACCGGTCATTCGCTGGCCAGCCTGGAGCAGCTCAAGAAGCTGGGCCTGGTCGGGCAGGGCGGCCGGGGCGCCTTCGCGGTGCTGGACGCCATGCTGACCGACAGCGGCGACCTGCACCCGGGCGTGCGTGGCGATTTCGTGCGCAAGGCCTTCGAGGACACCGACCGCCGCGTGCAGGAAGGCCGCGGCGTGAGCCCGAGCTTCATGCTCGCCTGCATGCTCTGGCACGAGGTGCTGGACCGCTGGAACAAGATCCGCGCTGGCGGCGAGCCGCCCGTGCCCGCGCTCGCGCAGGCCATCGACGCTGTGTTCGATGCCCGCATCGGCGACATCTCCGGCCGCGGCAAGCTGGCCGGTGACATGCGCGAGATCTGGATGATGCAGACGCGCTTCGAGCGGCGCAGCGGTTCCGGCGTCTACAGCCTCATCGAGCAGCCGCGCTACCGGGCGGGCTTCGACTTCCTGCGCCTGCGCGCAGACGTCGGCGAGATCGACCCGGCGCTCGCCGACTGGTGGGAGGACTTCGCGCTGGGCAGTGACGATGACCGCGCCGCGCTGCTGGCCGACGCGCGCGCCGCCCAAGCCCGGCAGCCCCGCGCCGTGCGTGCGCCGCGGCCCCAGCCGGCCGAGCGTGTGGGTGATGAGGGTGGCGAAGCTGCTGACCAAGCCGCCGCCGACGCCGGCGACGACACGGCCGCACCGGCGCGCAAGCGCCGCCGCCGTCGCCGCAAGCCCTCGGGCGGCGGCGAGGCGGCTCCGGCACCCAGCGCGCCGGCCGGCGAGTGAGCGTCCGCGCCTACGTCGGCTTGGGGGCCAACCTGGGCGAGGACCTGGGGGCCACGCTCACGCAGGCGTCGCTCCAGCTGGCGGCCCTCCAGGGCACGCGCGTCGTGGCACTGTCAAGCCTTTGGCGCAGCGCGCCGGTGGACGCCACCGGGCCGGATTTCGTCAATGCGGTGGTCGCCCTGGACACCGACCTGGCGCCGCTCGACCTGCTGGATGCCCTGCAGGCCATCGAGCAGGCGCACGGCCGTGAGCGCCCCTACCGCCACGCGCCGCGCACGCTGGACCTGGACCTGCTCCTGTACGGCGACAGCGTGCTGGACACGCCGCGCCTGACCCTGCCGCACCCTCGCCTGGGCGAGCGTGCCTTCGTGCTGCGGCCCTTGCTCGAGATCGCGCCTGAGCTGCGCCACCTCGCGCGAGGCCAAGGCTGGCAGGAACAGCGCATCGAGCGTCTCGGCCCGTTGTCGCTGTGAGGCGGGTGCGCCGGTGCTGAAGGCCGCCATCCTGCGGGTGCTGCGCGGCCTGTGCGCGGATCGCTTCTTCCTGATCCTTCTGGCCGGGCTGCTCCTGTTGGGCCTTGTGTCGCCCGCCCCCGTCACGGCCTACCCGGCGCTGGTTGACGGCGCGACGCTGGCTGCGCTGACCGGCCTGCTCCTGTTGACCAAAGGCCTGGAGCTCAGCGGTGCCCTGCATCGCCTGGGTCAGCAACTCGTGGCCGCCATGCCGAGCGAGCGGGCCGTTGCGCTGTGCCTGGTGCTGGCGGCGGCGGGCTTGTCGACCGTGCTGACGAACGACGTCGCGCTGTTCGTCGTGGTGCCGCTGACCCTGGGCGTGGCGCGCATCGCCGGGATCCCGGCGACCCGGCTCATCGTGTTCGAGGCGCTGGCTGTCAATGCCGGCTCGGCGCTCACGCCCACCGGCAATCCGCAGAACCTCTTCCTGTGGCAACAGTCGCAGGTGTCGTTCACGGCGTTTGTGGCGCACCAATGGCCGCTGGTGGCGCTGTTGATGGGCGCCTTGGTGGTGCTCACGGCGCTGGCCTTCAAGGGTCGGGCCATGGCGGTCGTGCCGGTCGAGGCGGCGCCGCTGGACCGGCGCCTGCTCGTGTTGTCGCTCGCACTCTACGGGCCTTTCCTGATCGCGGCCGATCACGGCCAAGCCCCCGCCGCCGTGGGCGTCTTGTTGCTGCTGTTCCTGCAGCTTCGGCCCCGCGCCGTGCTGGACGTGGATTGGGGGCTGCTGCTTGTCTTTGCCCTCATGTTCGTGGACCTGCGCTTGCTGGCGCAGCTGCCCGCCGTTCGAGGCGCGATGGAGACCCTAGACCTGCGCGACCCCATGCAGCTCTACCTCGTGAGCATCCTGGCCAGCCAGGTGATCAGCAATGTGCCGGCCACCATTGCACTGGCGGAGTACAGCGGCAACTGGCAGGTCATCGCCTACGGCGTCAACGTCGGCGGCTTCGGCTTCATGGTGGGCTCGCTGGCCAACCTGATCGCGCTGCGGATGTCCGGCGACCCGAAGGCCTGGCGTGCCTTCCACGCCTACGCGGTGCCCGCGCTGGTCGTGGCTGCGGTCGTGGGGGCCTTGCTGCTGGGCTAGCGACGGCCGTCTGCGCCGAATGTGACGCCGGCATGACGACTTTGTGACAAGCCCCGGTAAACTGCGAGGTTTTCAAGAATTCCAAGGACGGCCATGTTGTTTGGCAAGCTGCTGCCCCGTGAGGGCAATTTTTTTGAGCTGTTCAACGAGCACGGTGGCTTCATCCTGGAGGGCGCGCGCGCCTTCCAGAAAATGATCGAAAACTACGCCGACCCGGCAATCCGGCAGCAGTATGCCGACGAGGTGGACAAGGCCGAGCATGCCGCCGACCGCGTCACGGCCGAAGTGAACCGGCTGCTGCACCGCACCTTCATCACACCCATCGACCGCGAGCAGATCCACAGCCTGATCAACGCGATGGACGACATCCTGGACCTGCTGCAGGACTCCTCCGAGACCCTGTCGCTGTACGACGTGCGTGCGGTGCCTGAGCAGGTGATGCAACTGGCCACGCTGTCGGTGCGTTGCTGTGAGCGCGTGCAGCACGCCGTCACGCTGCTGCCCAACCTGAGCAAGCCGGCCACGACCGAGGCTGCGCTCAAGACCTGCGAAGAGATCGACCGCCTGGAGTCGGACGCCGACCGCGTCATGCGCGCGGCCATGTCGCGCCTGTTCCGAGAGGAAGCGGACGTGCGCGAGCTGATCAAGCTCAAGGCGATCTATGAACAGCTCGAATCGATCTCCGACCGTTGCGAGGACGTCGCCAACCTGATCGAGGGCATCGTCCTCGAGAACTCCTGATCCGCGCCCATGGCATCCGCTGAGATCGCCTTCTGGGTGGTGGCGCTGCTCGTCGTGCTGGCGCTGCTGTTCGACTTCATGAACGGCTTCCACGACGCCGCCAACTCCATCGCGACCGTCGTGTCCACCGGCGTGCTGAAGCCGCAGCAGGCGGTGTTGTTCGCCGCCTTCTTCAATGTGCTGGCCATCGCCTTCTTCCAGTTGAAGGTGGCCGCCACCATCGGCAAGGGCATCGTCGAGCCCGGCATCGTCGACCACCATGTGGTGTTCGGGGCCCTGATCGGGGCCATCGCCTGGAATGCCATCACCTGGTGGTGGGGCATCCCGTCGAGCTCCTCGCACGCCCTCATCGGCGGCATTGCAGGCGCCGTGGTGGCCAAGGCAGGGCCGTCGGCGCTGGTGGCCGCCGGCATCTGGAAGACGGTGGCCTTCATCATCGTCTCGCCGCTGCTGGGCTTCTTGCTGGGCTCCCTGATGATGGTGCTGGTGGCCTGGATCTGCCGGCGCAAGTCGCCGCTGCGGATCGACCGATGGTTCCGGCGGCTGCAGCTCGTGTCAGCCGGCCTCTACAGCCTCGGCCACGGCGGCAACGACGCGCAGAAGACCATCGGCCTGATCTGGATGCTGCTCATCGCCGCAGGCATGGTCAGCGTCGGTGACAAGGCGCCGCCGAACTGGGTGATCGTGTCTTGCTACCTGGCCATCGGCCTGGGCACCATGTTCGGCGGCTGGCGCATCGTGCAGACGATGGGTCAGCGCATCACCAAGCTCAAGCCGGTCGGCGGTTTCTGTGCCGAGACCGGTGGCGCCATCACGCTGTTCCTGGCGACGGCCCTGGGCATCCCGGTGTCGACCACCCACACCATCACCGGCGCCATCGTCGGCGTCGGCTCGGTGCAGCGCGCCTCGGCCGTACGCTGGGGCGTGGCCGGCAGCATCGTCTGGGCATGGATCTTCACGATCCCGGCCGCGGCCCTGATGGCCGCCGTCTGCTACTGGGTGAGCTTCGCGCTCTATTGACCGACCTGGGATTCGAAGTAGCGCTGGGCGCTGAAGGCGATGGTCGCCATCAGCGTGGTGCCCCCGATGAAGACACACAGCACCACGCCGATGACGGCCGGCCAGCCGCCCCGGCTGTCGGGCTGGCCGCCGTTGAAGCGGGCGTTCCAGCGCTCGTCCGGCGTGAGGCCGTAGACGATGCCGCCCAGCAGGGCGGCGACCAGGCTGATGCCCAGCAGCGGGATCAGCACCCAAGCCAGGCGGTCGTCCTGGCCCAGGTGTTCCATGCGTTGCAGGCCCACGAGGCCCAGCAGCGTCGGCAGCGGGAAGGCCCAGGCCCAGCGGTCCCTCAGGCCGTGCAGGTAGAGGCGGTGCACACCGAACACCCCGACCAGCAAGGCCAGCCAGGTCGCCACGGCCTTGTGCTTCGTGCCGCTCATGCGGCCTCCGTGCTGTCGCCAGGGCCGAGCGTGCGCTGCATCAGCACCACGTCCAGCCAGCGGCCGAACTTCCAGCCGGCGCTCTTCAGCACCCCCGTGTGCTGGAAGCCCAGGGCCGTGTGCACGCCGATGGAGCCGGCGTTGTCGGCATCACCGATGACGGCCAGCATCTGGCGCGAGCCGGCGGCTTCGCAGCGGGCGATCAACTCGGCCAGCAGCAGGCGGCCCACGCCTTGGCCCTGGGCGGCGGGGGCGAGGTAGATGGAGTCTTCAACGCAGAACCGGTAGGCGAGGCGCGGGCGGAAGTAGTTGGCGTAGGCATAGCCCAGCACCTGGCCACCGCGTTCGGCCACCAGCCAGGGCAGGTGGCGGCTGAGCACCTCGGCACGGCGCCTGCCCATTTCCTCGACGGACGGGACTTCGGTTTCGAAAGTGCCGGTGCCGTGTTCCACGGCGTGCGCGTAGATGGCCTGGATGGCGGGCAGATCGGCTTCGGTGCTGGGGCGAAGGAGCAGGGGGAGGGCGGCGGCGGAGGGCTGTGACATCTGTCGTGAAGGAACTTGCCAGAGAGGGGCTCGGTCGAGTTTATAATGCTGGGTTTTGGCGCTGGTCACAGAAGGCTGTGGCGTATCTACGGTGCCGACCCCGGCAGGGGTTCCTGCCTTTCGACTTGCTCGCCACTTGAGTGTCTCCTCGTGCGGTAGTCGCCCAATTTTTAGGAAACATCATGGTTGTGATTCGTCTGGCTCGCGGCGGCTCCAAGAAGCGCCCCTTCTACAACATCGTCGTGGCCAACAGCCGCCAGCGCCGTGACGGCCGCTTCATCGAGCGCGTCGGCTTCTACAACCCCGTCGCCTCGGGCGCTGCCGAAAAGCTGCGCGTCGAGCAAGACCGCGTGAGCTACTGGGTTGGCGTCGGCGCCCAGCTGTCGCCCACCGTGGCCCGCCTGGTCGGCGAAGCCAAGGCGGCTGCTGTGGCTCCCGCTGCTGCCGCCTAAGCTGGCGTGGCAGGCAACAAGCCTCAGAAAGACGGCGCTTCGGCGCCGTCTTTTGCTTCTGACGTGCCCTGGCCGGCTGACGCGGTCCAGGTCGGCCGCATTCTTGACGCCTGGGGCGTCAAGGGTTGGTTCAAGGTGCAGGCCTACTCCGGCCAGCCCGAGGCCATCTTCAATGCCAAGCACTGGTTCCTGAAGAGCGACGGCCCCAAGGCCGGCCGCCAGACGCTGAAGATGCTGTCCGTGCGGGAGCACGGCGAAGGCATCGTCGCCAGCGCCGAGGGCGTGACCGACCGCAACGGCGCCGAGGCGCTGCGCGGCTGGGAGCTGTGGGTGTCCCGCACGGACTTCCCCCGCACCAGCGACGGCGAGTACTACTGGATCGACCTCATCGGCTTGGACGTGGTGAACCGCGAAGGCCAGGCCCTCGGCCGGGTCATCGGCCTCATCGAGACCGGCCCGCATGCCGTGCTGCGCATCCTGCCGCCGGGTGTCGAGGAGCCCGCCAAGCCCGACCAGGAGCGACTCATCCCCTTCGTCGAGGCCTTCGTCGACGACGTGAGCCTGGAAGCGCGCCAGATCCGCGTCGACTGGGGCGTGGACTTCTAGGATGCGCTTCGACGTCCTGACGATCTTCCCGGAGCTGTTCGCGCCGCACCTGACGCATGGCGTCACGCGGCGCGCCTTCGAGAGCCGTCAGGTGGACGTGCGGCTGTGGCCGCTGCGGGATTTCGCCGAGGATAACTACCGCCGCGTGGACGACCGCACCTACGGTGGCGGCCCTGGCATGGTCATGCTGGCCGAGCCGCTTGAGAAGGCGCTCGCTGCGGTCAAGGCCGAGCGTGGCGATGAATCGCCGACGGTCATCCATTTCACACCGACCGGCGCGCGGCTCGACCAGGCGCGCGTCGCCGAACTCGCGGCTGGGCCGGGCGCCGTGCTGCTCTGCGGCCGCTACGAGGGCATCGACCAGCGCGTGCTCGACCGCCATGTGACGCTGGAACTCAGCCTCGGCGACTTCGTGCTGTCAGGCGGCGAACTCCCGGCCCTGGCGCTGCTCGATGCCGTGGCGCGCCTGCAGGAGGGCGTGCTGGGTGACGCGCAATCCCACCAGCAGGACAGCTTCTCCGACGGGCTGCTCGACTGCCCGCACTACAGCCGCCCCGAGGTGCTGCCCGATGGGCGGGCGGTCCCGCCCGTGCTGCTGTCGGGTCACCATGCCGACATCCGCCGCTGGCGCCGCGAGCAGTCGCTGGCCGTCACGGCAGCGCGGCGGCCGGATCTCATCGAAGCCGCGCGAGCGGCCGGGCGACTGTCCAAGGCCGACGAAGCCTTCCTGGCGAAGTCTAGGCAAAACCCGTAAGGCCGGGCTATACTTGCGGGCTGTCCGATCCTCTGGCGGGTCGAGTGGACTGAGCGCTGCAAGGCACCCAGCTGCAAACCCAACCGATAAATAGCGGCCTGCCAAGATCCTTAGGAGTACAGATGGACCTGATCCAAACCCTCGAGCAAGAAGAAATTGCTCGCCTGAACAAGACCATCCCGGCCTTCGCCCCCGGCGACACCGTGATCGTCAGCGTCAACGTCGTCGAAGGCAACCGCAAGCGCGTGCAGGCCTACGAAGGCGTCGTGATCGCCAAGCGCAACCGCGGCCTGAACAGCAGCTTCATCGTCCGCAAGATCTCCAGCGGCGAAGGCGTGGAGCGTACGTTCCAGCTGTACAGCCCCCTGATCGCCTCGATCGAAGTCAAGCGCCGTGGTGACGTCCGCCGCGCCAAGCTGTACTACCTCCGCGAGCGTTCGGGCAAGTCGGCCCGCATCAAGGAAAAGCTGGCCTAAGCCGCCGGCTCACGCCACCAAAGCCGCCCAGAGCCCCGCTCTCGGCGGCTTTTGTCTTTCTGCTGCATGACCCGCCCTCCCATCACGCAACCCCAGCTCGTGCCGGTCACGAGCATCGACACCGATCTGCCGCCCGTGCCCCCCGAGGCGCTGACGCCCCAGGCCATCCGCAGCCGTCTCGCGCAGGCGCAGGCGTGGTCGCCCGAGTTCGCGGGTGACGGGGGTCGTTTCACCGATCGCGAGCCGGCCGGTGCTGCGGTGCTGCTGCCCCTGGTGCCGCGAGCCGACGGCGTGCATCTGCTGCTCACGCGCCGCACCGAGCACCTGCGGGACCATGCCGGCCAGATCAGCTTCCCCGGCGGGCGTGTGGAGCCGGAAGACGACGGGCCGGTCGCGACCGCCCTGCGCGAGACCGAGGAGGAGATCGGCCTGCCGCGCGCGCACATCGAAGTGTTGGGCCAGTTGCCGGTGTACACGACGGTGACCGCCTTCCAGGTCACGCCCGTGGTGGCCCTGGTGTCACCCGGCTTCACGCTGGCGCCGGACCCGGCCGAGGTGGCCGAAGCCTTCGAGGTGCCGCTGGCCTACCTGATGAATCCTGCCCATCACCGGCACCACCGTTTCGAGTTCGCAGGTGCCGAGCGTCGTTTCCTGTCGATGCCCTGGCAGGGGCCGGAGCGCGAGTACTTCATCTGGGGCGCGACGGCAGCGATGTTGCGCAACTTCTACCGCCTGCTCAGCGGCGCCTGAGGCGCCACTATCATCCCGGCCCATGAATTTCTTTGCGGTGCTGCTGGCCCTGTTGTGCGAGCAACTCAAGCCCTTGAGGCATGGCAACCGGGTGCATCAGTCGGTCATCGGTTGGGTGCGCTGGACGGGGCGCAATTTCGATGCCGGCGACGAGCACCATGCGGTCATCGTCTGGTGCATCACGGTGCTGGTGCCGGGCCTGCTGGTGGCGGCGCTGTACCTGACGCTGCGCCACTTCAGCGTCTTGCTGGCGCTCGGCCTGGATGTGCTGGTGCTCTACCTCACACTGGGCTTTCGGCAGTTCAGCCACTACTTCACCGACATCCGCGATGCGCTGGAGCGGGGGGACGACACCACCGCCCGCCAGCTGCTCGCCGAATGGCGCCACCTCGACGCGAGCGAGCTGCCGCGCACCGAGTTGATCCGCCACGTCATCGAGCATTCGCTGCTGGCCGCGCACCGGCATGTGTTCGGTGTCTTCTTCTGGTTCGTCGTCTGCTCCACGATCGGCCTGGGGCCGGCCGGCGCTGTGGTCTACCGCATGGCCGAGTTCGCGGGCCGCTACTGGGCCTTCAAGAGCCGCACGCTGGATGCGCCGACCAACGCGCGGCTGCTGGCCCTGTCGCGCCAGGCCTTCAGCTGGATCGACCACCTGCCCGCACGCCTCACCGCCACGGGCTTTGCCATCGTCGGCAACTTCGAAGAGGCCGTGAACGGCTGGCGCCGGGATGCGGCCCTCTGGCTGCATGCCAATGAAGGCATCATCCTCGCGTCCGCAGCCGGTGCGGTCGGCCTGCAGCTCGGCGGTGCGGCCGCACCGGGCATCACGCCGGACCGCAGCAAGACCTTCGACGCCGGCTCCGAGCCCGGCTCCACCGGCGCGGCAGGTTCGACCGCCGGCGCGCCGCCGCAGCTCGGCCACCTGCAAAGCGTGGTGGGCCTGGTGTGGCGCTCGGTGGTGCTGTGGATGCTGCTGCTGGCCCTGCTGACCCTGGCCAATCTCGTCGGCTGAGGGCCGACGCTTTCCCGATGGACTTCCCCCGCCTGCCGGCCCTGGCCGCGTCTGACCTGGCCGTGCGTGTACAGCATGCGTTGGATCACAAGACCAAGCCGCTTGGCGCGCTTGGTCGCCTCGAAGCCCTGGCTTTGCAGCTCGCCCTGATCCAGGGCGCGGAGCGGCCCGTACTGCGAGACCCGCAACTGGTGGTCTTCGCGGCCGACCATGGCCTGTCTCGCCGGGGGGTCTCGGCCTACCCGCGTGAGGTGACGCCGCAAATGGTGGCCAATATGCTGGCGGGCGGCGCGGCGGTGTCGGTGCTGGCGCGCCAGCAGGGTCTGGCCTTGACGGTTGCCGATTGCGGCGTCGATGCGCCGCTGGCGCCCGGCGCGCTGGATCTGCGTATTGCCGCCGGCACGGCCGATGCCAGCGCCGGGCCGGCGATGTCCCTGGCGCAGGCCGAGCAGGCCCTGCGGCGCGGCATGGACCTGGTGGCGCGTCTGCCCGGCAATGCGCTCTTGCTGGGCGAGATGGGCATCGGCAACACCTCCTCGGCCAGCCTGCTCATGCAGCGCCTCACCGGGCTGCCGCTGACCGACTGCGTGGGCCGGGGCACGGGCGTGGATGACGCCGGCCTGGCGCGCAAACTCGCCGTGCTGGGCGAGGCATTGCAGGCCAATGCCACGGCGCACTCGCCCCTGGAGATCGCCGCGGCGCTGGGCGGGTTCGAGATCGTCACGATGGCCGGCAGCGTGCTTGCAGCGGCAGCATCGCGCCGCGTCGTGCTGGTGGATGGATTCATCACCACGGCCGCCGTCGCGCTGGCCGAAGCCCTGCAGCCGGGCGTGCTGGCCGCTTGCGTGTTCGCGCATCGCTCGGCCGAAGGCCCCCACGCCTGCTGGCTGCAAGAGCTCGGCGTTCGTGCGCTGCTGGACCTGGAACTGCGCCTGGGCGAGGGCAGCGGCGCCGCGCTGGCCTGGCCCCTGCTGCCGGCGGCTTGCGCCTTGCTGGCGGACATGGCCAGCTTCGAAAGCGCCGGCGTCAGCAACCGGGCCTGACCCCGTGCGCCTGTTCCTGGTCGCCTTGCAGTTCCTGACGCGGGTGCCCGTGCGGCTCAGCCGGTTCGAGCCGGCCTGGCTGAACGACTGCGTGCGGCACTTCCCGCTGGTCGGCATGCTGGTGGGTGCTGTCGGCGCCACGGTGCTCGCCGGGGCCGCGCAGTGCTGGCCGGCCTGGGTGGCGGCCCTGATCGCACTGGCAGCGATGGTGGCCTTCACGGGCGGCTTTCATGAAGATGGGCTGGCCGACACCTTCGATGCGCTCGGCGGCGTCGTGCCACGAGACAAGGCGCTGAGCATCATGAATGACTCGCGCATCGGCAGCTACGGGGCACTCGCCCTGGTGCTGTCGCTGCTGCTGCGAGCGGCCCTGCTGGCCGTGTTGGCCACGCGCCCGTTGCTCGGTGCCGTGGCAGCCTTGCTGGCCGGCCATGCGCTGGCGCGGGCGGCGGCCGTGGCGGTGATGGTGAGCCTGCCCTACGGCGGTGATGCCGACCACGCCAAGGCCAAACCCCTGGCGCTGGCGGTGGCGCCCCGCAACCTGGGCATCGCGCTGCTCTGGTGCGTGGGCTTGATGGCAGCGCTGGGAGCTGCCGGTGTGGCGCCGGCGAGGCTGGCGCTGGCCGCAGCGGCAGCTGGGCTGGTCGCCTGGGGCATGCGCGCCTGGCTCAAGCGCCGCCTGGGTGGCTACACGGGCGACGGGCTGGGAGCGACAGAGCAACTCGGCGAGATCGCCGTGCTGCTGGCCTTCACGGCGGCCCTGTGAGCGTGCCTGCCTGCACGATCTGGCGGCACCCGCGGCCCGAGGGCGCACAGGGCCGCTGCATCGGTGCGGGAACGGACCTGGGCGTCGATGCCCGCAAGGTCAAGCGGCTCGCCCACCGCATCCGGGCTCATGCCCGGCGCCACGGTCTGCCACGCGAGGTGGTGACCTCACCGCTGCTGCGTGCCGCCGCCGTGGGGCGCTGCTTGAAGCGCTGGGGCTTTCGCTGGCGCGTGGATGCGGCGCTGGCGGAGATGCATTTCGGCCGCTGGGACGGCCGCGCCTGGGCCGACATCGAGCCCGCAGCTTTCGATCGCTGGATGCAGGACTTCACCGGCTTCGACTTCGACGGCGGCGAGACGCTGCGCGCGCTGCTCGCACGCGCCCGGTCCTGGCAGCCCCCTTGCGCTTTGGCGGTGGGGCACGCCGGCTGGATCACTGCGCGCTGCTGGCAAGGCGCCGACCCCAGCCCGGCCATGTGGCCGCCGCCGCTTCGCTACGGCGCCTGCTGCGAAGTGCCCGGCTGAGGCTCAGGGCGGGCGGAGAGGCAGGCAGGCGGGCAGGGCGCCAGGCCCTGCCGCGCCTGGTGTGCTCACTTCAGCACGGTCTGCTGCATGAAGAGCACGGTGGCGTAGAACTGGAAGTCCTGGTTGTCCTTCTTCTGGAAGCCATGGCCTTCGTTCTCCGCGCGCAGGTACCAGACCGGCGTGCCG
>Ga0233424_10002048_pt1 | contig 15400 bp, 14 predicted proteins | sample Watercolumn_Towu_FD_181011 | JGI IMG/M metagenome (GOLD analysis project Ga0233424, IMG submission 181011) | Freshwater microbial communities from Lake Towuti, South Sulawesi, Indonesia - Watercolumn_Towuti2014_125_MG | ecosystem: Environmental > Aquatic > Freshwater > Lake | place: Indonesia...
GCCTGACCCAACCCGACTACCTGATCGCCGCCTGTTTCAGCTACCAGGTCGTCACCGCGCACAACGGCTGCCTGCAGATGGAGGTGACGCTGCACGGCCTGGCCTCGCATGCCGCCTACCCGCACACCGGGGTCGACGCGCTGCAAGCCGCCACGAAGCTGCTGACGGCGCTCTACGCCCACAACGACGTGCTGCGCACGCGGCTGTCGGCCGTGCCCGGCATCACCCACCCCTATCTGAACGTGGGCCGCATCGAGGGCGGGAGCAACACCAATGTCGTGCCGGGCAAGGTCACGCTCAAGCTGGACCGCCGCATGATCCCCGAGGAAGACCCGGTGGCGGTGGAGGCCGAGGTGCGCGACCTCATCGAATCGACCGTGGCCGCCTGCCCCGGCGTGACGCTGGACATCAAGCGCCTGCTGCTCGCCCGCTCGATGCAGCCGCTGCCGGGCGCCGCGCCGCTGGTGGCTGCGCTGCAGCAGCATGCGAGCGAGGTGTTCGGCGAGCCCATCCCGACCTCGGGCACACCGCTCTACACCGACGTGCGCCTCTACACCGCCCGCGGCATCCCGGCGGCCATCTACGGTGCCGGCCCGCGCACCGTGCTGGAGAGCAATGCCAAGCGTGCCGACGAGCACCTGGACCTCGCCGACCTGCAACGCGCCACGCTGGTCATCGCGCGCACCGTCGCTGGGCTGCTGGCCGCCTGAGGCGCGCCGTCACGGTGCAGGCCGCAGCCCGCCCGGGGCACACCCGGGTGGCACAGAGCTTGCACCGTCTCCCTCAACGGGTGCACACCGCACCCGCTTGCCGAGGGAGTCTTCATGCTGCTCGCCCGTCGCGGCCTCATCACCGCGCTCGCCACGCTCTGCGCCACCCTTTGCCTCGGGGGCCCCGCCCAGGCCCAGACGACGCCGGTCAAGTTCCAGCTCGACTGGCGCTTCGAAGGCCCGGCGGCCCTCTTCCTGCTGCCGGCAGCCAAGGGCTATTTCAAGGACGAGAAGCTCGACGTGAGCATCGACGCCGGCAACGGCTCGGGCGGTGCCGTCACCCGCGTGGCCTCGGGCGCCTACGACATCGGCTTTGCCGACCTCGCCGCGCTGATGGAGTTCCACGCCAACAACCCGGACGCGCCGAACAAGCCGGTGGCCGTCATGGTGGTCTACAACAACACGCCGGCGGCGGTGCTCGCGCTCAAGAAGAGCGGCATCAAGACCCTGGCCGACCTGAACGGCAAGAAGCTCGGCGCGCCCGTCTTCGACGCCGGCCGGCGCGGCTACCCCATCCTGGCCAAGGCCAACAAGCTCGGCGCGGCCACCTGGATCAGCATGGACCCGCCGCTGCGCGAAACCATGCTGGTGCGCGGCGACGTGGACGCGATCACGGGCTTCTCCTTCACCTCCCTGCTCAACCTGGAAGCCCGTGGCGTGAAGGCCGCCGACGTGGCCGTCTTCCCCTACGCCGAGCACGGTGTGAAGCTCTACGGCAACGTCATCATCGCCACGCCGAAGTTCATCAAGGAGAAGCCCGAGGCCTTGAAGGCCTTCCTGCGCGCCTTCACCAAGGGCGCCAAGGAGGTGCTGGCCAAGCCGGATGACGCCATCAGCTTCGTGAAGGAGCGCGACGGCATCATCAATGTCGACCTGGAAAAGCGCCGCCTGCGCCTGGCCATCGACGCCGTCGTGGCCAGCCCCGATGCGCGCGCCGAGGGCTTCGGCCAGCTGACCCTGCCACGCCTGACGCTGATGGCCAGCCAGGTGTCCGACGCCTACGCCACCAAGACCCGCGTGGACCCGGCGGCGGTGTGGAACGGCAGCTTCCTGCCGAGTGCGGCCGAGCTCAACATCCTGCCGCCGCCGAAGAAGTGAGCGGCGGCATGAGCGCGAGCATGGGCAGCGACAGCTTCGTCGACTTCCGCGACGTCTGGCTGGCCTACAACGACGAGCTGCTAGCCCAGGGCCGCTTCGCCGTCGAGGCCATCGACCTGAAGGTGGCGCGGGGCGAGTTCATCGCCATCGTCGGGCCCTCGGGCTGCGGCAAGTCCACCTTCATGAAGCTGGCCACCGGGCTGAAGCCGCCCTCGCGCGGCGAGATCCGCGTGGACGGCAAGACGGTGCACGGCCCGCTCAAGATCAGCGGTATGGCCTTCCAGCAGGCCTCCCTGCTGCCCTGGCGCACGACGCTGGCCAACGTCATGCTGCCGCTGGAGATCGTCGAGCCCTACCGCAGCCAGCTCAAGGCCCGGCGCGCGGAGTTCGAGGCGCGGGCCCGCGCGCTGCTGGCCCGCGTGGGCCTCGCTGGCTACGAAGACAAATTCCCCTGGCAGCTGTCGGGTGGCATGCAGCAGCGCGCGAGCATCTGCCGCGCCCTCATCCACGAGCCGCAGCTGCTCTTGCTGGACGAGCCCTTCGGCGCGCTGGACGCCTTCACCCGCGAGGAGCTGTGGTGCATGTTGCGCGACCTGCAGGCCGAGCAGGGCTTCAACGTCATCCTCGTCACGCACGACCTGCGCGAGTCGGTCTTCCTGGCCGACAGCATCTACGTCATGAGCAAGAGCCCGGGGCGCATCGTGCGCCGCCGCGAGGTGGCGCTGCCACGGCCGCGCGACCTGGACATCACCTACACCGCCGCCTTCGGCGAGATCGTGCATGAGCTGCGCGGCCACATCGGCGCGCTCAAGAAGGCCGGCGCGGAGATCGCCCAATGAAGCTGCGCGCCCACGCCCACTGGCTGCTGCTGGCCCTGCTGCTCGCCGTCTGGCAGAGCGTCTGCGGCCTGTTCGATGTGTCCGAGTTCATCTTCCCCAGCCCCTCGCGCATCGCGCAGCAGTTCTGGGAGCACCACAACACCATCCTCGGCCACGCCTGGCGCACCTGGTGGGTGACGATGCTGGGCTTTGCGCTGTCCATCGTGGTGGGCGTGCTGCTGGGCTGCCTGATGGGCAGCTCGCGCCTGGCCTATGCCGCGATGTACCCGCTGATGACCGGCTTCAACGCCCTGCCCAAGGCGGCCTTCGTGCCCATCCTGGTGGTGTGGTTCGGCATCGGCGTGGGGCCGGCGGTGCTGACGGCTTTCCTGATCAGCTTCTTCCCGATCATGGTCAACATCGCCACGGGCCTGGCCACGCTGGAACCCGAGCTGGAGGACGTGCTGCGCGTGCTCGGCGCCCGCCGCACCGATGTGCTGTGGAAGGTGGGCCTGCCGCGCAGCCTGCCCTATTTCTTCGGCGCGCTGAAGGTGGCGATCACGCTGGCCTTCGTCGGCACGACCGTGTCGGAGATGACCGCCTCCAACGAGGGCATCGGCTACCTGCTCATCTCGGCGGGCTCGTCGATGCAGATGGGCCTGGCCTTTGCCGGCCTCGTGGTCGTCGGTGCGATGGCCATGGTCATGTACGAATGCTTCGCCGTGCTGGAGCGCCGCCTCACCGGCTGGGCGCACCGCGGCAGCAACGCCTGATTCAACCCAAGGAGCTTCGATGAACAAGACCCTGTTGTGTGGATGTCTGGCGCTGACGGCCGGGCTGGCCCAGGCGCAAAGCAGCGTGACGGCCTTCGGCCTCGTGGACGTGAGCGCGGGCCTGTCGAAGGCGCCGGGCGCGACCGGCTCGGTCAAGGGTGTGGACAGCGGCAAGATGACCACCAGCTACCTGGGCTTTCGCGGCCTGGAGGATCTGGGCGGCGGCGTGAGCGCGCTGTTCCAGCTCGAAGGCTTTCTGCGCGCCGACAGCGGCGCCAACGGCCGCTTCACCGGCGACACCTTCTGGGCGCGCAATGCCTTGGTGGGGCTCACCAGCAAGGAGCTCGGCACCGTCAAGATCGGCCGCAACACCACCACGCTCTTCGTGTCGGCCCTGAGCTTCAATGCCTTCGGCGACTCCTTCGGCTACTCGCCCACCATCCGCCACATCTTCAGCAGCAACACCGTCACCGGCGACTCGGGCTGGAGCGACTCGGTGCTCTACACGACGCCCAACTTCAGCGGCTTCACCGGCAGCGCCTTCGTCGCCGCCGGCGAGGGCGGCGGCGGGCGCAATGTGGCTGCCGCTGGCACCTATGTGGCCGGGCCGCTGGGCGCCTCGCTCGTCTACCAGAAGGTCAAGAAGGACGGCGCCACGGCAGTGGACGACACGACCGTGTGGATGGGCAGCGGCTCCTACGACTTCGGCGTGGTCAAGCTCTTCGCGCAATACGCCAAGGCCACCAACGACACCCGGCGCATCGACTTCAAGATCTCGGAGGTGGGCGCCGCCGTGCCCATCGGCCAGGGCAAGCTGCTGATGCAGTACGGCCAGATCCAGCCCAGCACGGGCGCCGGGCGCAAGACCTGGTCGCTGGGCTATGACTATTTCCTGTCCAAGCGCACCGACCTCTACGCCGTGGGCATGAGCGACCGCATCGAGGGCCTGTCGGCCGGCAGCAGCTACTCGGTGGGCGTGCGCCACCGCTTCTAGGCAGCTGTGCCGACGGCCGGCGGATTGATCTGGATCGAATCCGCCGCCCGGACTCGCGCCTAGAATCGCGCCGCCATGCCCCGCCTGACCCACGCCCACGCACGCCGCCAGACCTGGTGGCTGGTGGCCGTGTTCCTGCTGGGCGTGCTGGCGCCGGGCCTCAGCATGGCCCTGGCCCATGCGCGCGGCGACCTGAGCCTGCAGGACGTCTGCCGCACCCCCACGGCCAACGCCCTGGCCAGCCCCAAGCCCATCGAGGCGGCGCTGGACCTGCTGGCCAAGGGCCACTGTCCGGCCTGCCACATCGGCAGCGCCGACGCCGCCCCGCCGCCCGCCGCCGAGCCCCTGGCGCTGCGGGCCGACCTGGTTCTCGAAGCCCCCGAGCGCTTCTGGACCGCGCCTGTCACGGCGCACGCCTGGCGACCTGCCAGCGCGCGGGCACCGCCCGCCCTGTGATCGTTTCCTGACGCTGCCGCGCCCATCCGGTGCGGCGTTCGCCCGTGCGTGCCTGCGGCTGCCAGCCGCCCGCCCGGGCCTGGTTCGATCCCTGTTGCCCCATGACCCTCACCCTTCTCGCGCGCGCCGCTGCGGCCTGCGTTGCGCTTTATCTGCTGCCCGGCCTGGCCCTGGCCTGTGACGACTGCGACTGCGATGACGCCCCGGCCCCTGTAGCCGCTGCCGGCGCCGGCGGCGGCGGCGCAGCCCAGGCGGAGGACACGCCCCCCGCCGCCCCCCGCAACAAGCTCGGCCTGGTGCGCGTGCAAGGTGCCTCGCCCAGCTCCCTGCCCACCAACATTCCGACCACCCGCGAGACCGTCACCCGCGAGGAGATCGAGCGCAGCATCAACGCGACCGACTCGGAAGACGCGCTGAAATACCTGCCGAGCCTGCTGGTGCGCAAGCGCTACATCGGCGACTACAACCACGCCATCCTGTCCAGCCGCGCCTCCGGCACTGGCAACAGCGCGCGCTCGGCCGTCTATGCCGATGGCGTGCTGCTGTCCAACTTCCTCGGCAACGGCGTGGGCGGGCTGTCCTTCCCGCCGCGCTGGGGCCTGGTGACGCCTGAAGAAATCGAGCGGGTGGACGTGATGTACGGCCCCTTCTCGGCCGCCTACCCGGGCAACTCGGTGGGCGCGGTGGTCGACTACGTCACCCGCATGCCGACGAGGTTCGAGGCCCACGCCAAGGTCGGCTACGTCAGCCAGCCCTTCCAGCTCTACAACACCGACACCCGCTATCGCGCCTGGCAGGCCAGCGCCTCGGTCGGCAGCCGCGAAGGCGACTGGAGCTGGTGGATCAATGTGAACCGCACCGACAGCGAAGGCCAGCCGCTGACCTTCGCAACCCGGCTCGTGGCCTCGGGCACGGCCGTCACCAACGGCACACCCGTCACCGGTGCGGTGGCAGGCCTGAACAACGCCAACCAGGCCTGGTGGCTGATCGGTGCGGGCACCCAGTACCGCACGGTGCAGGACCACTTCAAGGCCAAACTCGCCTACGACATCAGCCCCACGCTGCGCGCGAGCTATGTGTTCGGCGCCTGGCGCAATGACGCGGATGGCAACTCGCAGAGCTATCTGCGCAATGCCTCAGGCCAGCCGGTCACCAGCGGTGCCATCGTCATCGACGGCAAGCAGTACGCCGCGCTCACGGGCGGTGACTTCGCCGTCACCCGCGAGAAGCTCAGCCACACGATGCACGGCCTGTCCCTCAAGAGCCGCAGCGGCGGTACATGGGACTGGGAGCTGGCCGCCAGCCTCTACGACTACGGCCGCGACGACAAGCGCCAGAACACCGCTGCCAACACCCAGCCCGGCGCATTGAGCGGCGGCGCCGGCACGCTGGCCGACGGCAGCGGCACCGGCTGGCACACGCTGGCGGCCAAGGGCATCTGGCGCCCCGCGGGCACGAGCCATGTCGTGGATTTCGGGCTGCAGCAGGACAGCTACAAACTCAGCTACGCAACCTCCGCGATCACCGGCAACTACCTGAGCGATGCGCCGGGCGCCCTCGTCAACAAGGTGTCGGGCCAGACGCAGCTGCAGGCCGCCTATGTGCAGGATGCCTGGCTCGTGAATGCCGACTGGAAGGCCGTGCTCGGCCTGCGCGCCGAGGCCTGGAAAGCCAGCGACGGCCGCACCGACTTCTCGGCCACCGGCACGCCGCCGCCCAGCGTCTATGCGGCCCGCACCGAGCACTTCCTGTCGCCCAAGGCGGCGCTGTCCTGGCAGGCGGCCCCCGAGACCGTGCTGAAGGCCTCGCTCGGCCGCGCGGTGCGCATGCCCACGGTCAGCGAGCTCTACGGCGCCACGTCCACGGCCAACTCGCAGTACATCAACGACCCCAACCTGAAGCCGGAAAAGTCCTGGACGGCCGAGCTGAGTGCCGACAGCAGCTGGGGCCCGCTGCAATCCCGCGTCACGCTCTTCGCCGAGACCACGCGTGACTCCCTGTACTCGCAGACGGTGTTCGACGCCGCCGCCAACCGCAACATCAGCCGCGTGCAGAACGTCGACAAGGTGGGCACCACCGGTCTGGAGACGACGCTGGCGACGACCGACTGGCTCGCCAAGGGGCTGGACCTGTCGATGAGCCTTACCTACGCCGACTCGAAGATCAAGGCCAACCGCGGCTTCGTCGTCACGCCGGGTGACACGGTGGGCAAGTGGCAGCCCAATATCGCCCGCTGGCGCGCCACGGCCCAGGCGGGCTACCGCTTCAACGCGGCCTGGAGCGGCAACTTGGCCGTGCGCTACAGCGGCCCGCAGTACCGCACGCTGAACAATGCCGACGTGAACGGCGGTGTCTACCAGGGCGTCAGCAAGTTCCTGACCGCCGACCTGCGCCTGCGCTGGCAGATCGACCGCCAGTGGAGCGCCGCCTTCGGGGTGGACAACCTGAACAACGACAGCTACTGGAACTTCCACCCCTACCCGCAGCGCAGCTACTCGGCTGAGCTGAAGTTCGACCTGTGAGCACCCCCGCCATGAAAACCCTCACCCTGTTCACGGCCCTGCTGCTCACCGGCACGGCCCAAGCCCACATCACCCTCGACCAGCCCGCCGCCCCGGCGGGCAGCAGCTACCGCGCCACCTTCAAGGTCGGCCACGGCTGCGACGGCGCGGCCACCACGGTCATCACCGTGACCCTGCCTGAAGGCCTGCGCGGCGCCAAGCCCATGCCCAAGCCGGGCTGGACCGTCAGCACCACCCGGCGCCCGCTCAAGGCGCCCTACGAGAGCCACGGCAAGGCCATCACGGACGAACTCGCCGAGGTGCGCTGGACGGCCAACACGCCGGCCGACGCCCTGCCCGACGCCTGGTACGACGAGTTCGTGCTGCGCGCCAGCCTGCCTGCCGCGCCCGGTGAGCTGTGGTTTGCCGTGCGGCAGACCTGCACCCAGGGCGAGTGGAACTGGGCCGAGAAGCCCAGCGCCGCCAACCCGAAGCCGCGTGCCCCGGCCGTGAAGCTCCTCGTGCAGCCGCAGCCCAGCGCGGCCCCCGCCCACCACTGAACGAAGCTGCCGCGAGCCCACGCCGCCGGCGGTCCGAGCAGGACCGCCCGCGGCGCGCTTGCGGCCAACCCGACATGACACAGCACCTCATTTCCCGCGCGGGCCAGCCGGCCCTGACGCCGATCGCCCTCGCCTGCCTGATCGCCCTGCCGGCCTATGCGCAGACCGACACCGCCACCCTGGAGCGCGTCTCCGTCACCGGCACGGCCAGCGGCCTGGCCGCGCCGGCCGGCAGCAGCTCCCGGCTGGGCCTGACCCTGCAGCAGACGCCGGCCAGCGTCACCGTCATCGACCGTGAGGCCCTCGAGGCGCGCGGAGCCGCCAGCACGCAAGACCTGCTCAAGGGCGTGCCCGGCGTCGTCTTCGCCGACCCGCCTGGCTCGGCCGGCAGCGTGTTCTACCGCGGCTTCGGTTCCAGCTCACTGGCCCAGCTCTACAACGGCATCAGCGTGCAGTACGACGCGATCGCCGCACGCCCGGTGGACAGCTGGATCGTCGAACGGCTGGAGGCCATCGGCGGGCCGTCCAGCTTCCTGAACGGCTCCGGCGCCGTCGGCGGCACGCTCAACGTCATCACCAAGGTGGCCGACACCAGCGGCGACCTGACGCGCCTCTACACCGCCCTCGGCGACCGCGCACAACTGGCCGGCAGCTGGCAGCGCAGCCTGGGCAGCCAGGTGCTGCGCGTGGAGCTCAACCGCAGCGAAGGCGCCCTCTGGACCCAGGGCCGTGACCGCAGCGCCTGGCAGGCCAGCGCCTCCTGGCGCGCGCCGCTGGCCGCTGGCCTGGTGCACACGCTGGCCCTGGAGCGCCAGCACGAGAAGGTGCTGCAGCCCTACTGGGGCACACCCATGCTGCGCGCAGCCGACGGCAGCGTGAGCGGGCGCCTGGCCTTCGACCCCGGCACTTTCGGCGTGAACTACAACGTCGTGGACGGTCGCTACCAGCAGGACGTCGACTGGGCGCGCTCCGTGCTCGAATGGAGCGCGTCCGCAGCCACCCGCGTGACCCACACGCTCTACCACTACGACGCGCTGCGCGACTACGACAACGTCGAGGTCTACACCTTCAAGGCAGCGAACACCGCCGTCGAGCGCAGCAGCGCCCTGCTGCAGCGGCATGACCAGCAGGTCACCGGCAGCCGCCTGGAAGCCAGCCATGCCACGACGATCGCAGGCCTGCGCTCGGACTTCTCCGCCGGCTGGGACTGGAGCTTCAACCAGCAGACGCGCTTCCCGCTGTCGGTCGCGGGGCCCTTCGACACCACCTCGCCCTACACGCCGGCGGACCGCTTCTTCCTGCAGACGCCCGGCATCACCCGCAGCTACACACCGGGGGCCACCAACCTGCTGCGCAGCTTCGCACTCTTCCTGGAGAACCGCACCGTGCTGGGCGGCGGCTGGTCGGTCGTGAGCGCGCTGCGCGCCGACCGCATCGGCCTGGACGTGCGCAACCACCGCGCCGTCACGGCCACCAACCCGGCGCTCTTCAGCACGCGCTTTTCCCCCGTCACTGGCCGACTCGGCCTGGTGAAGGATCTGAGCAGCGACTGGCAGGTCTACGCCCAGGCCAGCACGGCGGCCGACCCGCCGTCCGGGGTGCTCGCCACGGCGGGCTTTTCAGCACTTCGCAATTTCGACCTGACGCGCGGCCGGCAGCTGGAAGTGGGCAGCAAATGGGGCTTCGACCAGGGGCGCGGCTGGGCCACGGTGGCGGTGTATGACATCGTCCGCAAGAACCTGTCCATCACCGACCCCAACGACCGCACCCAGGTCATCCCGGTCGGTGCACAAAGCAGCCGAGGCGTGGAACTGAACACCCGCTGGCGCCCGAGCGCCGCCTGGACTGTGGCCGCGCAGGCCAGCTACACCCAGGCGCAGTTCGACACCTTCGTCGAGACCGTGGGCACCACCACCGTCTCACGCGCCGGCAAGCGCCCGGCCAATGTGCCGGCCTTGGTGCTGGGCGCGAGCGCCGACTGGCGCGCCACCGAGGCCCTCACGATCGGTGCCGACTGGCGTCACGTTGGCAAGCGTTACGCCAACACCGCCAACACCGTCTGGGACGACAGCTACAGCCTGCTGGGCCTGAACCTCACGCTGCGCATCACGCCCCAGATCACGGCCCGGCTGCGCGTGGACAACCTGACCGACGCACGCTACGTGGCCAGCCTCAGCACCAGCCTGCCCTACCTCGGCGCCCCGCGCAGCGTCAGTGGCGCGCTGGACTGGCGCTTCTGAGCATGAAGCGCCTGCTCTACCTGCTGCACCGCTGGGCTGGCATCGCGTTGGCCCTGGTGATGGCGCTCTGGTTCCTGTCCGGCATGGTGATGCTCTATGTGGGCTACCCCAAGCTCACGCCGGCCGAGCAGTTGCAGGGCCAGGCCGTGCTGCGGGCCGGGCCGGACTGCTGCGTGCCGCTGGCCCAGGCGCTGGCCGCGTCTGGCCTGCGCGAGCCCACGCAGTGGCGGCTGATGCGCATCGGCGGCGAGCTGCGCTATGTGTTCAGCGACGGCCGCAAGGCCGCGGCGGCCGTGGATGCCCGCACCGGCCAGCGCGTGGCGCCCACGCAGGCCAGCGCCGCCGTGGCCAGTGCGGCCGAGTTTGCCGGAGGTGCCCCGGTGCGATGGCTCGGCGAAGTCACGGAAGACGCCTGGACGCACTCCCGCGCGCTCGACGCCCACCGCCCGCTGCAACTGGTGGCCGTCGACGAGCCGGCCGGCCGCTGGCTCTACGTGAGCGGGCGCACCGGCGAGGTCGTGCGGGACGCCAGCCGCACCGAGCGCACCTGGGGCTGGGTGGGGGCCTGGCTGCACTGGCTCTACATCTTCCGCGGCGGCCCCATCGATGCCTGGTGGACCGATATCGTCATCGCGCTGTCCATCGCCGGCGGTGTGCTGGCCTTGAGCGGCCTGGTGGTGGGCTTGTGGCGCTGGCGTTTCAGCGGGCGCTACAAGTCAGGCTCGCGCTCGCCCTACCGCACGGGGCTGATGCGATGGCACCACCTCGTGGGCCTCGCGGGCGGAACGCTCGCGCTGACCTGGGTGCTCAGCGGCCTGTTCTCGATGAACCCGTGGAAGATCTTCACCGCCGACGGGCCCAAACCGGATCGCACCGCCTTCGCGGGCGGGCCGCTGCGGGCCGAGGACGCGCCGCCCGCAGCGACGCTGCTCGCACGACTGCAGGCCGACGGCATCGAACCCCGTCTGCTGGAATGGCGGCGCGTGGCATCCCAGCCGGCCGTGCTGGTGCACACCGCCAGCCGCAGCTTCCTGGCCGACTCCGCCGGGCAGGCGATGCCCCTGCTGCCCGAGGCCACCCTCACGGCCGCGGCAGCCCGCCTGCTGCCGCAGGCTCGCATCGAGGGGCGCGAATGGCTCACCACCTACGACGCCCACTACTACGCCCGCGAGCCCCACACCATGACCGGCCACCGCGAGCGTCCGCTGCCCGTGCTTCGCCTGCACTTCGATGACGCGGCGGGCCACGAGGCCGTCATCGACCCCGCCACCGGCGCCCTGGTGCAACTGAGCAGCCAGTCCCAGCGCGCCGAGCGCTGGCTGTTCGCCTTCCTGCACAGCTTTGACCTGCCGGCCTTCCTGAACGCGCGCCCCGCCTGGGACGCCTGGATGCTGGGCTTCAGCGCGGCCGGACTGCTGTTGTCCTGCACCGGCGTCGTGCTCGGCTGGCGGCGGCTGCGCCACCAGCGGCCGCAGCCGCGCCGACCGGACATGAAGGCAAGCACAGGCCCACTCGGGGCGCAAAACGCCCCGCTTGAACAGGAACTCACATGAACACCACCACCCCCCTCGCCCGCCTGATGAGGCTGGCCTTTCACCTCATGATCGCCAGCGCGGCCGCCCTGGTGTTGTGGACCGCCTGGACCGGCTACCTCCTGGCGACCGGCCAGATCCGCCCCACACCGACGCGCGCCGCGACGGCCGCCGAGGCCATCCCCGAGCGCCACGCCGCACCGGTCTGCGACTGCCATCACGCCCACCGCGATGAGCTGCAAGTCCGCGCGGCCGAGCCGATGCCGGCCACATGAGCCGCCCCCGCGCGCACCTGGTTGCCGCATCACCCCAAACTGCAAGAGGAGTCCCCATGAAACGCCTGCCCCACGTCCTGCTGTCCTTCAGCCTCGCCGCCCTGTCCGCCCTGTCAGCGGGCGTCGCCGCGGCCCAAACCGTCGCCACCGATCCCTGGGTGCGCGCCACGGTCACCGGCCAGAAGGCCACGGGCTTGTTCGTCGAGCTGAAGTCGCCGACCGCCGCACGGCTGACAGGCGGCAGCTCGCCGGTCGCGGCGGTGGTCGAGGTGCACGAGATGCGCATGGACGGCAGCGTCATGCGCATGCGCGCCATCGACGCCCTGCCCCTGCCCGCGGGCCAGGGCGTCACGCTGAAGCCGGGCGGCTATCACGTCATGCTGATGGGCTTGAAGGACAGCTTGAAGCCCGGCGACACCGTGCCCGTGACGCTGAAGATCGAGCGCGAAGGCGGCAAGGTGGAGACGCTGGAGATCCAGGCCCCGGCCCGCGCCCGCAGCGGCGGCCACTGAGCCGGAAAAAGCCGGGCCCGCCCCGGCTGATCGCGGCATCGTTCACGACCGGCGCGGCGATGATGCCTTCCGTCACCAGTGCATGGCCCCCGGCAACGTTGCGGCCCCTGGCGAGGCGGACCGCGAACCGCCCGCGACCACGAAAGCACAAGTTCCGGGCCCGACTGCGTCACCTTGCGGTGTCGCCCTGCCAGGCCATCTGCGCTGTGATGAACGCCGCAGCCCCACGCCCCGTCACCGGGGTGTCCCGGGCGGCGTCAGGCGCCCTTGCGCCCCGACCGGCTTGCGCCGGGCGGGGCTTTCCTTTGCGGGCGCCGCCCCACCCTTCGCGCGCTCGGACACCCCGCACCGGGCCCCGCGCGTATAGTGCGGGGCCGCTGTCGGCGCCCCCGAGCGCCGCGGCCCATCGCCCGGCCTGGGGCGTCGCCACCGACACGCCCCCACCCGCAGGCCCTTCGCCGGCACGCCGGCCCGCTTCCCGATTCACCCCTCCAGGGCCCACGGCCGGTGCGCAGGCGCGCCACCGGGCCTGACGCCCTGACTCCGCGAAAGGCTCTCCATGAGCAGCAAGATCTACGTGGGCAACCTGCCCTATTCCGTCACCGACGCCAGCCTGAAGAGCAACTTCGCCGAGTTCGGCGATGTGGCGTCGGCCAAGGTGATGATGGACCGCGACACCGGTCAGTCCAAGGGCTTCGGCTTCGTGGAGATGTCGACCGCCGAGGCGGCCGAGGCGGCGATCAGCGCGCTGCACGGCGTGTCGGTGGACGGTCGCAGCATCGTCGTCAGCCTGGCCCGCCCGCGCGAGGCCCGCCCCGACCGCAGCGCCACCGGCGCCCAGGGCTACCGGGCCAGCCACCGCACGGATGTCGGCTACGGCAACGGCGGCTTCGGCGGCGGCCGCTACTGAGGCCTCGCGGCCCGCAAGGAACAACGGCTCTTCGGAGCCGTTTGTCTTTTGGCGCTCAGATGCGGCCGCTCAGGGCAAGCTCAAATCCATGCCGAGCATGCGCGCGAGGCCGAAGGTGAAGCCCAGCACGACGGCCAGCAGCAGCGCGAAGACGGCGATGTACTTGGCGCCCGTTCGCAGCAGCAGGCGAGCGCCCGCCGTGTGCTTCTCGCGGTCGTAATGCCACTTGATCGCGAGGACCATGCCCGCGATGAACACGACGGCCTTGAACAGGACGAAAACGATCAGCACCCACTCCACGGGCGGCTCTCCGGCTGGCTGTGACGGGCGCTATCTTGACCGCAGACCGGGCCGAAGGGCAGTGGGCGTTTTGACTCACCACCGGCGCGGCGTCATGCCGCCAGCAGCTGCTCCAGGCGCTGCTCGCGAAGCCCGTAGAAGCGCTTGATCTCAGCGATCTGCGCAAGCAGCTCCGGCCGGCGTGCGGCCAGCGCCGCGGCCGCCGGCCCTTGCGCCTTCACGGCCAGGATCATCTTGTTCTTGCTGGTGTGCTCCAGCGCGATGAACTCGAACACCTGCGTGCGGTAGCCCTGGCTCTCCAGCAGCAGCGCGCGCAGCGAATCTGTCATCATCTCGGCCTCCTGGCCCAGGTGGATGCCGTGCTGGAGCATGGGTTTGAGCACCGCCGGCAGGGTCATCTGCGGGCGCAGCTCCTTGTGGCAGCAGGGCGAACTAATGATGATGCGCGCGCCGCTTTGCAGGCCCACGTGCAGGGCGTGGTCGGTGGCGATGTCGCAGGCGTGCAGGGCGATCATCACGTCCAGCGGCTGCACGGCCTGGGTGCGCACATCGCCCTGGTCGAAGCGGATGCCCTGCAGCTGCTCGCCCTCAATGACCGCATTGCACAGGCGCACCATGTCGTCGCGCAGCTCGATGCCGGTGACACGCGGGGCCAGGCCCCGGGCCTGCAGCCAATCGTGCACGGCAAAGGTCAGGTAGCCCTTGCCGGAGCCGAAATCGGCCACGCGCACCGGGCCGGCCAGGCCCGCCTCCTCGACCGCGGCCGACAGGATCTCGACGAAGCGGTTGATCTGCTTCCACTTGCGCGCCATCGCCGGCACCACGGCGGGTTCGCCCTTGACGAGATGGGTCAGCCCCAGCGCCGACCACACCGGGTGGGCCATCTCCAGCGGCCGGAACTTGGCCTTGTCGTGCGCGGCGGGCGGGGGCGCGTCAGCGGCATCGACGCGCGTGACGCGCAGGCTCTCGCGCCCCTTGCGGCTCACCGCGAACTGCACCTCCTCGGCCGCCGTGTGCAGATGGGCATTGCGAAAGCGCCGGCCGAGCAGGCCCGCGATCTCAGCCAGGCCCGCCTCGGGCGCGTGGTTCTTGGTGACGTCCTTGGTGCAGTGGCGCCACAGGAAGGTGAGCGCAGGCTCACCGCGCAGCTCAATGGCGCGAACGGTCAGGCGCTCCACGTCCTCGTCATCGCCCACCGGGCCGGACAGCAGCAGCTTGCCGAACTGCCCCCCGGCCAGGGCCAGGCGCACGAGGTGCAGGAAGCGCTCGTGCGCAGGCGCCGTCGCGGCGGGGGGCGGGGTGATGAGGGCGGTGAACAGCGGTGCGGCCATGCCCGGATTGTCGGGGGCGCCGCAGGGCCCGGTTCAGCCCGCCGCCAGGAACTGCCAGCCCACCACCACGGCGTTGTAGACGGCATGCGCCGCCATCGGCGCCAACAGGCTGCGCCCGCGCTCGTAGGCCAGGGCGGTGCACAGGCCCAGGAAGAACACCGGGATGATGGACACCGGCGGGTGCACGACCGCGAACACGGCCGCACTCGCCGCCGCGGCCGGCCACAGCGGCAGTGAGCGGCGCAGGCCGCCGAAGATCAGGCCGCGGAAGATGAACTCCTCGAACACCGGCGCGGCCAGCACGCAGAGCAGGAAGAGCCCCCAGCGCAG
>Ga0233424_10002049_pt1 | contig 15397 bp, 14 predicted proteins | sample Watercolumn_Towu_FD_181011 | JGI IMG/M metagenome (GOLD analysis project Ga0233424, IMG submission 181011) | Freshwater microbial communities from Lake Towuti, South Sulawesi, Indonesia - Watercolumn_Towuti2014_125_MG | ecosystem: Environmental > Aquatic > Freshwater > Lake | place: Indonesia...
CCCAATATACCAGGTGGTACAACCACGAACGACCGCATGAAGGCAAACAAATGAACTACCTAACACCCTATGAAAAATACCTTAGTTTAGCAAAACAAAAGTGTAACCCTTGAAGGGTGACTGTACAGACCCTTGACAATAAATTCCGCTACTGGTAAACTTAAATTTATTAATGCAACCAAGTTGCATATTAAATTAAACTCTATGAAAGTCGCTTTCGTGGGCAAGGGAGGGGCAGGAAAAACAACTCTAGCCGCTTTTTTTACAGATTATCTTGTTAGTCAAGGCAAACACGTTTTGGCGCTAGACGCCGATATTAACATTCATTTTGCGCGTAATTTTGGTATTCAACCTGTATCAGAAAAAGCCCTCTCTTATCCGGCTAATAAACAAGCAATCAGAGAACATCTACGCGGCGCAAATAATCAAATTTCGGATGCCAAATTTTTTGTAAAAACAACCCCTCCCGGACAAGGATCAAATCTGTTAAAAATATCTCCGACAGACCCGTTTATAGCAAACCACACTCAAAATCTGGCTGAAAATTTTTTTGCGGCCTATGTAGGAACTTATGAAACAGAGGAAATTGGCATCAGCTGCTACCATACCAACCTCGGCATTGCCGAAAATATAGTTTCCCATTTGCTTACAGGCAAAAATCATTGGCTGATAACAGATATGGTGGCGGGCACAGACGCTTTTTCCGGTTCGCTACATCTTCTTTTTGATGCTATTTTCTTGGTTGTGGAGCCAACACCAGAAGGCGTGGGAGTATTTCAACAGTACAAACATCTAGCCGAAGCAGCTGGGATCTGGGAACACGTTTGGGTTGTAGGCAATAAAATTCAAGACGAGGTGGACCAAAATTACCTCAAAGAAAATATTGGAGAAAAACTTGTCGGATTTTTTAACAGTAAAAAACAGATCGGACACATGCGACAACAGGGTCAAAAACTAACCTTGGATCAATTCGGCCATCAGGATGTATTTCAAGCTCTGCAAAATACCGCTGAAAATTCCGTGTGGGATAGACAAAAACAACTGCATAAATTGCACGCTCTCCATCGCATACACGCTACCGAAGATTATATTATTTCCAGCTGTGGAGACGTAAGCGTTCAAATAGACGCGGATTTTATTTTTCCAAATCATGAGTAGACGGTTATGTTAAAATTAACACCCAAAACGCACAAACGTATTCGTGATTATCTTTCAGATAAATCGCGTCTCAAAGAATTGGTAGACGGCCTTGGATCACCGCTAAATTTATTATTCCCAAAATGCCCCGCCGAAAACGCGCGAGAATTTTTGGAAGTATTTAATAAAAACAAAATTAAAGGCAAAGTATATTTTGCTCATAAGCCAAATAAATCCCAGGCGATTGTCCGACAACTAGCTTTGGAAAATATAGGCATTGATGTTGCTTCTCATGGCGAACTGGTAAGCGCCTTACAAGCTGGTTTTACAGGAGAAAAAATCCAATCCACCGGACCAAAGAATAAAAAATTCATCCGACTGGCTTTGCAACACAAAGTTGTTATCGCCGTTTATAGCATGGATGAGCTGCTCATTATTTCACAAATAGCAGCCGAATTAAAAATTGCTCGAACGCGTATCTTGCTACGAGTCTGTAATTTTTCATCCGCTCATACAAAAATATATAGTAAGGATACGCGTTTTGGCATAGACATACAAAAAATAGAAGGGGTCTACAAATGGCTCCAAAAACACACGGAGATAGAATTAATCGGGCTAACATTTTATTTAAATACAGCCAATATTACCGAAAAAGTCATAGCCATAGAAAACTCTTTAAAAGCTTTAATAATCGCGTCTTCGTACGGTTTATCCCCATCAGTCCTAAATATCGGCGGAGGGTTTCGCATTTCATACTTGGAATCAGCGGTAGAATGGGATAGGTATATTTCCGAACTTAAATGCTGTTCTGTTTTGGAAGGAAGCTCTTCCCTAACTTGGGATGGATCGGGGCTGGGATATAGAAATGAAAACGGTACACTCAAAGGTTCACCGCAATTTATTGATTCATTTATCGATCAAACAGGTCCGGAAGAATTTTCTAAAATTTTAAATACACCTTTGCCAGCTTTTTCCAACACAACCTTCAAACAAATACTAGATGAACTCTTGTTTGAATTATGGATAGAGCCGGGTAGAGCGATGCTGGATCAAGCTGGGATTACGGCAGCAAAGGTCTTGTCAGTGAAGCATTCGGCAAAGGGAGAGTTGGTTGTTGCGCTAGACATAAACCGCTCCAACCTAAACTCCCAAGATTTTATTGTTTTGGCGAATCCAACAATTTTATATCAAACTCCCAAAGAACATAAAAATGAAATCGGTGTTTTCTTCGCTGGCAACACTTGCTTGGAAAGCGACCTGCTGACTAGACACAAAACATTTGTGGACCAATTACCAGAGCCTGAAGACATAGTAGTCTTTCATAATACGGCAGCATACATAATGGATTTTGCCGAATCAAATACATTACAACAAAATACCGCCAAAAAAATTGCTATTACGGAAATAAATAACAATTTTTCTTGGTCTCTAGATGATAATTACGAACCAATATGATATACAATAAAATAACTGAACTTATCGGTAATACTCCCCTGCTAAAAATTGATCCGGCTGTGCACGGCTTAAAAAATATCGATCTATACGCCAAACTGGAATATATGAATCCTTTTGGTTCGGTAAAAGATCGCACCGCTTGGGGAATGCTTAGAGACGATATTGATTCAATTAAACACAACAGCCAAACCATTTTAGAAATGTCCAGCGGCAATACTGCCAAAGCTTTACGAGTGATCGCTTCACTTTATAATATCCCTTTTAAAACAATCACAAACAGGATAAAAGTTTCCGAACAAAAAGATATTCTAAAAATTCTTGGCGCGCAAATTGAGGAATTGCCAGGATCAAGTGATTGTCCGGATCCATACGACCCAAATGATCCATTAGTATTTATTGAAAAAGAAATAAAAAACAACGCGAATAAATATTTTTATGCGTCCCAATTTTCTAATCCAAAAAATCTTGATATCCATTATGAAACAACCGGAACAGAACTGTTAACCGATCTACCCAAGATCGATTATCTTTTTGGCGGCTTGGGCACAACCGGATCCACACGCGGCGCAGCTATGCGTATCCAAGAAAGAGACAAAGACATGCAAACAATTGGAATATGCGCTAAAAAAAGAGATTTTATACCTGGTATTCGCAACCAAGATGAAGTGTTGGAAGTGGGGCTGTTTGATCCTAAATTTTATCAGGGCATAGTTTATGTTTCCTCACAAGAAGCTGTAGAGGGCGCGCTTACGCTAAGCAATAAATTGGGAGTTTTGGGAGGTCCAACAAGCGGAGCTTGCTACGAAGGAGCTTTGAAGTACTTGAGCGAAATAGACAGTAATCTAAAGGAGCGCAAAGTGGCAATTTTTATAGTCTGCGACCGTCTGGAGTGGTATGTATCATATATCAAAGAAAGAAAGCCGGGAATATTTACAGAAGGCGCGGAGGGCAATCCAATTGAAAGTCTATCTTTTGAAGAAATAGAGCAAGCTCCCTCTATATCTCTTGAAGTAGCAAACAACTGGATTGAACAAGCCAGCCCGTTAATTATTGATATGCGCGGAAACCAGGCTTTCCAATTAATGCATATTGCCGGCTCAATGAATATACCTGAACCGACATTGGAAACTTTGGTAAAAAATCCGCACACATTCGCCAAATCCCAAAAACTTTTATTTGTCTGTCCGCGCGGCGAACAATCAAAAAAATACGCGGCTTATCTGGCCAGGAATGGCTACGCTGCGTTTAATCTTGAGGAGGGCTTGATTGGATGGCGTGCCCGTAAGATGCCACTGGAATCAACTGTTTTTTCTGAGGTATAATAAACTGTATTAAATAATAAATATGGCTATAAAAAACAATGTTCGCAATACGCCTATTCGTAAAGGTTTGCTAAAAATCCTATCCCAAAACAAAGCTCCTTTGTCTGCTTTTGATATTTTGGCCAAATTATCAAACCAAAAATTAGATGTTAACAAGACAACTGTTTATCGCCAGCTTGCCCTATTAGAAAAACAGGATCTAATTCACGCTGTACGCCTAAGCGACCGTTCCGTTCGCTATGAACTTACCGAACAAGATAATCACCACCACCACTTGGTTTGTGTTAAATGCAATAATGTAAAGGATATTGATTTTAAAGACCGTTTGGATCAACAAGAAAAAATTATTCAAAAAAACAACAAATTCAAAATATTCCGCCATTCACTGGAATTTTTTGGTTTATGTTTTAATTGCCAATAAACAAATTTAAATTAATAATAAATAATATGTTAGTAAATATAGTCGGAGCCAACTTGCTTATTAGTTTAATAGGAGTAGCTGGAGCCTACAGTCTAGTTTATTTTTTTATTAAAAATAATGAAAAAATAATGATTTTGGTTAGTTTTGCGGCAGGCTCCATGTTGGGAGTATCATTTTTTGAACTTTTACCCGAAGCGCTGGAAAAGCATGCCAACGTAAACTCTATCATGCAATACCTAGTTATCGGATTTGTACTTTTTTTATTGATAGAAAAAGCTTTTTTCTATTATCATTGCCACGAAGAAAATTGCGATAGACACGTATCCGTTAAATTGGTTATGGTCGGCGACACCGTGCATAATTTCTTGGATGGCGTGGCTATAGCCGCTACCTTTTTGACTAATCCTACTCTAGGAATCGCTACTACAATAGCAATTATAATCCACGAGATCCCCCAAGAATTTGGCGACATAGGAGTACTCTTACATGCCGGATATTCAAAACTGAAAGCCTTAGTTTTCAATTTAATTTCTGGCCTATCAGCTGTTTTGGGGGGTATACTTGGATTTTATTATCTAAGTAAATTTGAAAGTTTTATCCCTTATATTCTAGCCATGACGGCTGGAGGTTTTATCTACATTGCAGCAGCGGATCTATTGCCAGAGGTACATGAACAAAGCACCACTAGAACAAAAATTTCTGTACATAGTGTAGCTATAATTTTAGGAATTACCATGTTGTGGTTGCTGAAAAAATTGGTAGCCGAATAATGCCTTAATAAATTAATATTAAAAATACCCCTGTTTAATCGGGGTATTTTTAATATTAATTTTTCTTTTGTTATTTATTAATCTTAAAATCTGTGATTCCAGATGCCAAGGTATCAAAATCGTCTTTACTTCCATATATCTCTACAACAAACTTGCTCCTGGCATAGCCGTCCGGGTACACGTCCATAACTTTTTCATCTCTGCCCTGATTTTGATCTTCATATACCTTTGCCGGGTATCCATTCCAAGTCGTAGTTGATATTTTATCAGAAGATATAGCTGCCGCATGTTTTATTTGCGCAAAAGCAAACCATTTTGTATTATCTGAAGAATAAAATTTTAAACCATTTGTAGAGTGGTCTGTCAACCAACTACTTGGATATGACAGAGTAAATCTGGCAAAACTATCATCTTGTTTATAAACACTTTTTTGTTGCGCCTGTCTATCTTCAAATTCTTTTTCCATCTGTCTTTTCATATCTGATTTGGCCAAAGCCACTTGATTAGCTATTTCTACCTGCATATCCTGCCTGGAAACCTGGTTTCCACCAACGTTTTGGATGTATACCCGCCCAGTGCTGTGATAAGCCCCAAAACCCCGAAAATTAACAACATTTTGGACGCGCCCGCTACTCTAAGAATACGATTTGGCTTGACCGCCACCTTTTTCTCCATGGCGGCAATACGTTCACGAGTCTTTAAAACAGTATCTGGATTAAGGGAAATGCTATCTATCCCCTCTTGCACCAAAAATTCGGCAAATTCTGGATAGTCGCTGGGGGCTTGACCGCAGATACCAACTTTTCGTTTATTTTCATGAGCCACTTTTATTACCTGACGAATTAATTTTTTTACAGCTTCATTTTTCTCATCATAGACATGACTTACTAACGCCGAATCTCGGTCTACGCCCAAAGTTAACTGTGTAAGATCGTTAGACCCAATACTAAACCCATCAAAAATTTCCGAAAATTCTTTGGCTAAAATAACATTAGCCGGAATTTCACACATCACGTAAACTTTCAGACCGTTTTTACCGCGTTCCAAACCAAATTCTTTCATGGTAGCCAAAACTTTTCTGCCTTCTTCCACAGTACGACAAAACGGCACCATCACGATCAAATTTTTCATCCCCCACTCGTTCCTTACTTTTTTTATAGCTTCACACTCCAGCTTAAACCCAGGTTTATATTTTTCATCATAATAACGAGAAGCGCCGCGCCAACCAAGCATTGGATTTTCTTCTTTTGGTTCATAGGCCTGGCCGCCAATGAGCGTGGCATACTCATTGGTTTTGAAATCAGATAAACGCACAATCACATCGTTTGGAGAAAACGCGGAAGTAATAAAAGCAATGCCTTCGGCAAGTTTATCTACGCAAAATTTAGATTTATCTTTGTAACCAACTGTCAAAGCGTCTATCTGCTCCTTCACTTCTCTGGGTTGATCTTTGTAGTGGACCAATGCTAGTGGATGAATTTTGACAAAATTGGTGAAAATAAATTCTTCGCGTGCCAGACCAATGCCATCATTTGGGATATTAGATAAAGAAAAGGCACTGTCTGGATCACCGACATTCATCATTATTTTAGTACGAGTTTGCGGCACGTCTTTTATTTCAGTTTTACTAACTTCAAATGGTAAAAGTCCCTTGTATACATAACCAATTTCGCCTTCAGCGCAAGAAATGGTAACTTCTTCTCCTGTTTTTATTACCTGTCTGGCTTTAGCTGCACCCACAATGCACGGCGTGCCCAGTTCACGACTCACAATGGCTGCATGAGAAGTTTTGCCGCCTTGCTCGGTGACTATAGCGCTAGCCATGCGCATAATCGGCTCCCAATCCGGATCAGTGATGCGCGTAATCAACACTTCGCCCGGTTGGAACTGTTTCATCTGTTTTGGCGAATTAATAACCCGGGCACGACCTTGGCCAATTTTCTGACCCACACTTGATCCGGTAAGTAAAACTTTGCTTTTTTGTTTTTGTTTCAAGTGGTATTGTTCAATAACATTTATCTTAGCTCGAGATTGCACGGTTTCTGATCTAGCTTGAACGATAAACAACTTCCCAGTAATGCCATCTTTGGCCCATTCTATATCCATCGCATGCCCATAGTGATTTTCAATAATCACGCCCCACTTTGCTAACTGCAAAACTTCATCATCGGTAAGACAATAAACTTTTTGGTCTGAAGATTTTACTTTTTCTTGCTTGGTGCCGACATGGTTATAGACCAACTTTACTTCTTTACTGCCCAAGCGCCGACTAATAATTGATTTGAAACCCTTTTTCAGACCATCTTTGAAAATATAAAATTGATCTGGAATAACTTGGCCTTTGACCACATATTCACCTAGTCCATAAGCAGCGTTTATAAGGACCACGCCTTTAAAGCCAGATTCGGTATCCAAAGTAAACATCACACCGCTAGCGCCAACGTCCGATCGTACCATTTCTTGCACACCTACTGATAATGCAATGGCTGTATGATCAAAACCTTTGTCTTCACGATAAGAAATAGCGCGGTCGGTAAATAAAGAGGCGATGCATTTTTTGGAAGCCAAAAGCAGTTCGTTTTCACCACGAACATTTAAATATGTTTCTTGCTGACCGGCAAAGCTGGCATCAGGCAAATCTTCAGCTGTGGCGCTGCTACGTACAGCTACGTCTAAATTTGTTTTTTTGGAAGATTTACAAAGCTCTTTATAATAAGTTTTTATCTCTTTTTCTATATCTCTAGGAAAACTTGCTGCCAAAATCATTTTTCGTATCTTGTCCCCCACCCGAGCCAATTCTTTGATATCTTTTTTATTCAAACCTTTTAATGTTTCTTTGATTTTTTTGTCTAATTTATTGGTACGCAAAAAACTCCAGTACACGTCTGCGGTAAGAGCGAAGCCGTTTGGTACTGGCACACCTTTTGATTTTAATTTGGCATACATCTCCCCCAAAGAGGCATTCTTACCACCTACAGATGGGATGTCTTTGATAGTCAAGTCTTTAAACCAACTGATGTATTTAGAACGCATATCTGGAATATTATATCACAACCTAGCAATTTTTTAAAACTTGAGGTGGATGAATTGTGTATAATAAAAAACCCACTTATCTACTGATAAATGGGCTATAAATCACTCGTCTTCTTCTGATTCTGGTTCAAAACGATCCCTTTTGATCGCCTCAATCACTATTTTTACTTGTGATATTTTACTAACAATAAACTCTCTTTCTTTTTTGAGAGCGGCCACGAAACGCTCATCCATATCTTCTGGCAAAGCGCACTGTACGCGCTTATTCCAAACAACTATCGCATTATTTGTCACATCAGCCATTTCGGAAACGCAAAATTCATTGTCCGCGCCAATCTGAAGTTGCGCTGGAATAGTGATTTGTCGATAAGCATCGACAGCTTGCATATGATCACGTAGAGTGAAAACGGAACCGATAGAAAAGAGCACGCAGAAAGCCGCCGATATCACATAGGGCAAAAACAGCCCTACGCCAAAAAACGCATATATAGCTACCATCAGAAAACCAACCGCCATCACACTAGTTAAACACGCCGGTACCAGGCTACTACGCAATGTACTAAGCGCCCATTTTTTCTGCTGCTTTAGCGCGGCAAGCTCTGTGCCAAATTTTGTTGGCAAAGATTCGTAAGGGATAAGCTCCAAAGGCTGAAACAAAACAAGGCTGGTAACTGGTTTGTCTTCCTCCATCAGACACTCCTTTGCTAAAACCCAAATTCAACCTATCATATGCAGGCTGTTTTAGCAAGAAGTTTAGTTATAGATTATTATCTTAACAAACCAACAAATTCACTCTCATCCAATATTTTCACACCCAATTTTTTAGCTTTATCTAATTTACTACCCGGATTTTCACCAACAATCACAGCCGAAGTTTTTTTACTTACAGATTCGCTAATTTCCCCTCCTAAATTACGAATTTTAGCTTTGGCTTCATCGCGAGTCATGCCAGATAACGTACCAGTAAGAACAAAACTTTGGCCAGTTAGTTTACCATTTTTCTTGGCTTCTACCCTGGCAATACTAACGCCATTTTTTAATAAATTTTGGATTAATTTCTTGTTTTTCTCATCTTTAAAGTATTCAAAAATAGAGGCGGAAACCTGTGGTCCAATATCCCCTATACTTTCCAAGTCTGCAACATTAGCTTTCATCAAACTTTCCAAATTCTTAAACTCTTCCGCTAATTTAATAGCAGTCTCTTCACCTACGTGATTGATGCCGAGTGAATTTATAAACCTCGCTAAAGTAACTTTTTTAGCTGCAGCGATAGCGTCTACCAGATTTTCAGCTGATTTTTCGGCAAATCTTTCTAGTGGTTCCAAATCGCCTTTGGTCAAAGTAAAAATATCAGCCGCATTTTCTATCAAACCTTCTTTCACTAAATGCTCAACGATTTTTTTACCCAAACCTTTGATATCAAAGGCGGATTTACCGGCAAAATGAATAATCCGACGCAGTTGTTGAGCATAACAATTTTTATTGGTACAAAATAGAGCCACGGTAGATTCTTGCTTGGCATCAATTGTCTTTTTTCTTTCTACAGAACTTTTGCAAATCGGACAAACTTTTGGCTCCCGAATTGATTTTTCCTCCCCTGTGCGCATTTTATCTAAAACGCGAATAATTTTTGGAATGATATCTCCGGCTTTTTCTACCACGACGCTGTCGCCCACCTTGACACCCAAACGCTCAATTTCATCATAATTATGTAGTGTAGCATGGGTAACGGTTGTACCCGCCAATTTTACCGGATCCATGACTGCCACGGGTGTAATAGCGCCGGTGCGGCCTACGCCCCAAATTACCTCTCGCACTTTGGTAGTGCCTTGTTCGGCCGGGAATTTGTAGGCAATAGCCCAACGCGGCGCTTTGCCCGTAAAACCAAGCAAATTTTGATACTTTTTTTGATTTACTTTTATCACCACGCCATCTATCCAAAATTCCTGGCTAGTTTTATTTTTCTGCCAATGTTTATGAAATTCAAAAACTTCTTTTAAATTTTTGCAAACTTTCCAATGCGTATCGGTTTTAAATCCCAAATCTTTTAAGGTTCGCAGTTCCTTTTCTTGCAAATCCGGGACATTGTCGCTAGAGATATCGTAAGCAGTAAGAACCAATTTGCGCGCCGCTACAATAGCCGGATCTAATTGGCGAATAGTGCCAGCTGCCGCATTGCGAGGGTTGGCAAACAACGGTTCGTCTATTTTTTTTCTTTCCTGATTTATTTTCTCCAACATCTTTTTATCCATCCAAACTTCTCCTTCAGCCACCAAATCTATATCCTTCTTTAATTTTAACGGCACAGACCATATAGTTTTAATATTAGCCGTAACATTTTCACCAACTTTGCCATCACCTCTGGTAGCCGCGGTTTTTAAATTCCCATCTTCATAGGTCAACACCATATGCAGACCATCTATTTTCAATTCACAAACATAATCTAGGTCTTTTGGTCTACTGCCCAGCTCTTTTTCCAAAATCTTCATAATCCTTTCTTCCCAATCAGCCATATCGTTTTCATCAAAAGCATCATTAAAAGACCATTGTGGCACGGTGTGGGTAACTTTTTCAAATTTTTCCGAAGGTTTGCCCGCTACTCGTTGAGTCGGAGAATCTGGCGTAATTAACCCCGGATTTTCCGCCTCTATTTTCCGCAGTTCGTCCATCAGACCTTCATACATGGCATCGGTAACTTGCGGATCATTTAAAACATGATAACGATAACGCAGATCATCTATCTGTTCTCGAAGCAATTTAATTCTTTGTTTTAAATTATCAGACATATTAGCGTAATAAATTCATATACCAACCCATAATTTGTTGGCCGTATAAAATAACGGCAAAAGTGCCTAAAGACAGATAGGTGCCAAAAGGAATGGCGCTAGATGGTTGTTTTTTACCAGCTGAAATTAAGGATAGGCCAACAATTGCTCCGGATATATATGATAAAAATAGAGCCAGTAATACTGCTGGCCAACCCAGCCAAATTCCCATCATCACACCCATACGGACATCACCACCGCCAATCCACCTGCCTTTAGAAACCACATATTGTAGCCAAAAAAATCCGCCAGCTACCACCGCTCCTATTAACATACCCATTAAACTGTGGCCTAAATAGATGTTAAAACCAAATCCAGCCAGTGTTCCCGCTAAAATAACTTCGGATAAAATTTCTTGATAGAGCCAGTCGTAAATAAAGATAACGATAAGCAGAATGGAAAAAATTATATCTCTAAAAAAAATAACTGGCGGCACAATGGATACGCTATTTAAAGTTTCCCAAGCCACCAATACAAAAATCAGAGCTGTACCCAATTCTACAAAAATAAAATGTTTTGGAATTGGATTTTTACAGGTGCGGCATCTACCTCGCAAAACCAAACAACTCAAAACCGGTATGTTTTCATACCAAGCCAACTGTCGCCTACAATATGGACACATGCTACGACCATTTATTACATGGATATTTTCATGCATTCTCCACACCCAGGAATTAAGATAACTACCCAGTATTAAACCCAAAACAAAGATTACAAAATAAAACATAGCATTATCAGTATAACATAGCTCCAAAAAACAAAAAACCCCTTCTTGCGAGGGGGTTTCTTGTTTTAAATTTAAGTTTAAATTTGTTAGTCGGCAATACCTGATGGGCTGAGTGTTACTCCGCCGCTTAGTCCGTTTACTGTTGTTTCTAAAGTAGCTGTAACAGTATAGGAGCTGGAAGCTGAAGTATAGGTATATGCTTGAGCTGACAATGGATCTGATGGTACCTGACCCATGTATGGGTTAGCACAACCAGCCGAACCGAAACCGCTAGCATTTAAACAAGCATGATTTGCGTCTCCCAAAGTTACGGATGAACCTGATGGATAAGCTGTTTGGTCAGTGTAATAAAGTTCCAAAGCTGTTTGAAGTTGTTTTAAGTCAGAAAGACGTCGAGCGTCACGAGCTTTTTCTCTCGCGTTACCCAAAGCGACTACTGCCAAAGTTGATAATAAACCAATAATGGCAATTACAACCAACAATTCAATCAAGGTGAAACCTTTCTTGTTCATGTTTTTCATAGTTTCACCCCCTTTCTATAAATTAGTTCGGACATATTTTGATTTAGCTAAATCACGTCGCGTAGCGTTATTTGAAACACGACGCTTAAGCTGTCTACAATTATACCACAACTATTTATTTTTTATGCAATACCTTTCGTACTTTATCCACAACCTCGGAAGGTTTGAAGTGGGTTTTAATTAAATAATCCACCGCGCCTTCATCTAGCCCTCGTTGCACATCATCTTTTTGCCCTAAATTGGTAAGTAAGATAATTGGGATATCTTTTATGGTTGAATCCGCTTTGGCTGCTTCTAAAACAGCAAAGCCATCTAATTTTGGCAAAAGAATATCCAGCAAAACAATATCTGGCTTCTTTTTCTTAATATCTGCAAGACCTTTTTCACCATTATTGGCAGTACTAACTTTGAACCCTTCCATTTCAAATTTTTTCTGATAAATTTCTGCTAAAAAAACATCGTCTTCGACGATTAAAACATTTATCTGATTATCTGTAGGCATATAGAATTAAAAAATTAAACAATATTGCGCATTGCCAACCCGACAGCCACAGACATCCGTGGCCCGATTTGACGTAAAACCGGCTTCAACCCTTCTTGGTAGACAATCCTAGCCCAAGAATCCCCCACATAACATTTGATTTTAAATTTGTCTTGGATATATTTTGCCAAAAATGGCAGAAGCGACATACCGCCGGTGAGAATTATTTTTTCCGGACGCTTGCCTTCATTGCCAGTTTGACGCAAGTACACTTCCAAGCTTACTTCTATCTCCTTTAGAATTGGATCTATAACCGGCATTAGAATATCCAGCCATTTTTGTTCACTAAGCGTAGTATTGCTGGTTGTAGAAAGAAAGTCAAATAAATCATACTTCACTTGGCCTATAAATCCACGCTCAACGCCTAAAATATTTTGTAAAATTCTGTCTATCTTATCTCCACCAGATTCTATGCTTTGGTGAGTGATTGGAATTCCTTGGTCAACTATAAAAAAGTTTGTACGTTCGGAACCAATATCTACTATCATAGATACAGCTTGATCTTTGCCGATAAGTGATCTCGCTAAAGCTGTGGATTCTGGTTCTAAAGCTTCTAAAACTAAGCCGGCTTTCTGAAAAACTTTGGAATAAAATTCAATAAGTTTGTGGGGTACGGCATTTACCAAAATACGTTGTGATTTATCTTCTGGCGTGCCTTTTAATACTTGATAATCCAAAGCCATTTCTTCCAAGGCCATGGGCAATAATTTTCTAACTTCCGCTTTTAATATATGATCTAAATCTTCTTTTTTAACAATTGGCAAAGTAACTACGGCGTGAAAAACAGACGAAACTGGCAAACTGACGACAGCTGTTTTAGATGTGGTACGGGCAGTTCGACAAATAGTTTTTATAACATTAGCGTATTTTTCTATTTGCGCTTCATTAAATTGGTTCGCAGCAGAATCAGGTTGTTTGGCGTTGGCCGACTGACCGGAATTATTTAGTTTGTTTTCCAAAAGATTGGCAATATTTTTATCTTCGCTAGCCATTAACTTATGAACATCCTGTTTATTTGAAGTTAATCCATAAGAAAACAAAACTGGCCTATTTTTTTCTAGGTGTAATTCTATTAACTTTACCCCGCCAGAACCAATATCAACTCCAAGATAAGATTTTGGTTTATTCCAAAACATAAAAGATATTTGATTCCATTATACCAGAAAAACGGCTTTACTTACAGACCAATGTTGATAACTGGGGATAAATAAGATATAATTAGTTTGTAAAAATAAGCTAAAATTATGCCAATTCGTTTGTACAATACCCTCTCTCGTAAAACCGAAGATTTCCAACCAATTAAAAAGGGGCGCGCCAACATCTATGCTTGCGGACCCACAGTTTACAATTACGCCCATATTGGCAATCTCCGCACTTATATTTTTGAAGATATCTTAAAAAGAGTTTTGCAATATAATAACTACAAAGTACAGCACATAATGAATATCACTGATGTTGGCCACCTAACCAGTGACGGCGACCAGGGTGAGGATAAAATGGAAAAAGGCGCGATACGTGAAGGCAAAACTGCTTGGCAGATCGCCAAATTTTATACTGCCGCATTTAAAAAAGATTTGAAAGATCTTAATATTTTGCCGCCAAATAAGTTTCCCAAAGCTACTGATAATATGAAAGAACAGATTGATTTGATAAAAAAATTGGAACAAAAAGGTTTTACTTACAAAACTAGCGACGGTATATATTTTGATACGGCCAAGTTAAAAGATTATGGCAAATTGGCTGGTCTGGACAAGCAACAATTAAAAGCCGGGGCCAGAGTGGAAATGGGAGAGAAAAAAAATATTACTGATTTTGCTTTGTGGAAGTTTTCGCCAAAAGGACAAAAAAGACAAATGGAATGGAAAAGTCCTTGGGGCATAGGTTTTCCGGGCTGGCATATAGAGTGTTCGGCTATGTCTGCCAAATATTTGGGACAGCCTTTTGATATTCATTGCGGTGGTATAGACCATGTGTCCGTACACCATACTAATGAAATTGCGCAGAGTGAAACGGCTAATGACAAACCTTTGGCTAATTACTGGCTACATGGAGAATTTATGCTTATGGGTGAAGATAAAATGGCCAAATCAGCCAATAATTTTGTAACCCTGGAAACTTTAAAAGAAAAAAATATCTCTCCCCTAGCCTATCGCTACCTACTTCTCCAAACTCATTACCGCAAACAATTAAATTTTTCTTGGGAAGCGTTGCAAGCTGCGCAAAATGGATTGAACCATTTATACAATATAGTAAGGAGTTGGGATAAAGCTGGTCCAAGTTGTAGTGGATGCGAAGAAAAATTTTTAGAAGCGATAAATAATGATTTGGATATGCCGGGCGCTCTGGCCATAATGTGGGATTTGATAAAAGACCCTGTTTACCCAGGTTCTGCCAAAAAAAGAACTATTTTGAAATTTGACAAAGTACTGGGCCTGGGATTGGCCAATTTAAAAAAACAAAAAATATCTATTCCGACAGAAATTCAAACTTTGGTAGCTGAAAGAGATGGCGCTAGATTTTCTAAAAATTGGAAAAAGAGCGATGAATTGCGAAAGCAAATAGAGGCAGAGGGGTATGTGGTTACAGACACGCCAGAGGGCACGAAAATAGAAAAGAAATAAAAAAAGAACCGCGAATGGAATTCA
>Ga0233424_10002050_pt1 | contig 15395 bp, 11 predicted proteins | sample Watercolumn_Towu_FD_181011 | JGI IMG/M metagenome (GOLD analysis project Ga0233424, IMG submission 181011) | Freshwater microbial communities from Lake Towuti, South Sulawesi, Indonesia - Watercolumn_Towuti2014_125_MG | ecosystem: Environmental > Aquatic > Freshwater > Lake | place: Indonesia...
CACCAAACTTCGTCGACAACACCGTCGTGATCGCCGCCGTCAACGTGGTCTTGCCATGATCCACGTGCCCAATCGTCCCAACGTTCACGTGCGGCTTCGTACGTTCAAATTTGCCTTTGGCCATGTCTCTATTCCCCTAAAGAACAAATCACTTCTTGTTGATGATTGCCTCGGCGACATTTTTCGGCGCCTCGGAATAGTGCTTGAATTCCATCGAGTAGGTGGCGCGGCCCTGGGAAAGGGAGCGCAGCGTGGTCGAATAGCCGAACATCTCGGCGAGCGGCACTTCGGCCTTGATCACCTTGATGCCGCCGGCCTGGTCTTCCATACCCTGCACCATGCCGCGACGTCCGGAGAGGTCGCCCATGACGTTGCCCATGAAGTCCTCGGGCGTCTCCACTTCGACGGCCATCATCGGCTCGAGCAGGACCGGGGTGGCCTTGCGCATGGCGTCCTTGAAGGCGATCGAAGCCGCCATCTTGAAGGCGTTTTCGTTCGAATCGACGTCATGGTAGGAGCCGTCGAAGAGAGTGACCTTGACGTCCACCACGGGGAAGCCGGCCAGCACGCCGTTCGGCAGCGTGTCCTGCAGGCCCTTGTCGACGGCCGGAATATATTCGCGCGGCACGGTTCCGCCCTTGATGGCGTCGACGAACTCATAGCCCTTGCCGGGCTCGTTCGGCTCGAGCTTGATCCAGACGTGCCCATACTGGCCGCGGCCGCCGGACTGTTTGATGAACTTGCCTTCCTGCTCCACCGCCTTCTTGATCGCCTCGCGATAGGCGACCTGCGGCGCGCCAACATTGGCTTCAACATTGAACTCGCGCTTCATGCGATCGACCAGGATCTCCAGGTGCAGCTCGCCCATGCCGGAAATGATGGTCTGGCCGGACTCCTCGTCGGTGCGCACACGGAAGGACGGATCCTCCTGGGCCAAACGGTTCAGCGCGATGCCCATTTTCTCCTGGTCGGCCTTGGTCTTCGGCTCGACGGCAACGTGGATCACCGGCTCGGGGAACTCCATCTTCTCAAGGGTGATGACGTTGGCCGGATCACAGAGCGTTTCGCCAGTGGTGGCTTCCTTGAGGCCGACGGCGGCGGCAATGTCGCCAGCGCGCACTTCCTTGATTTCCTCACGCTGATTGGCGTGCATCTGCAGGATGCGGCCGATGCGCTCCTTGCGACCCTTGATCGGGTTGTAGATGGTGTCGCCGGAATTCACCACGCCGGAGTAGACACGGAAGAAGGTCAGCTGGCCGACATAGGGATCCGTCATGATCTTGAACGCCAGGCCGGCAAACGGCTCTCCATCGCCCGCCTTGCGCTCGCCCGGCTTGCCGTTCTCCAGCTCCCCCTGCACGGGCGGAATGTCGGTTGGCGCCGGCATCAATTCGATGACGGCATCGAGCATGGCCTGCACGCCCTTGTTCTTGAAGGCCGAGCCGCACAGCATCGGCACAATCTCGCTGGCGATGGTGCGCAGGCGCAGGCCCTTATTGATATCCTCGGCGGACAGATCGCCTTCCTCGAGGTACTTGTTCATCAATTCTTCATTGGCTTCGGCGGCTGCCTCCACCATCTTCTCGCGCCATTCCTTGGCCTGATCGACCAGGTTCGCCGGAATATCGCGCAGATCGAACTTCATGCCCTGGCTGCTGTCGTCCCAGAAGATCGCCTTCATGCGAATCAGGTCGACTACGCCCTCGAAATTCTCCTCGGCGCCGATCGGCACCTGCAGGGGCACCGGATTGGCCTTCAGGCGCGCCTTCATCTGATCGTAGACCTTGAAGAAGTCCGCACCCTGGCGATCCATCTTGTTCACGAAGGCCAGACGCGGCACCCGGTACTTGTTGGCCTGACGCCACACGGTTTCCGACTGTGGCTGCACGCCACCCACCGCGCAATACACCATGCAGGCGCCGTCGAGCACACGCATCGAACGCTCCACCTCGATGGTGAAGTCCACGTGCCCCGGGGTGTCGATGATGTTGATGCGGTGCTCGGGGTACTTGCCGTCCATCCCCTTCCAGAAGCAGGTGGTCGCCGCTGAAGTGATGGTGATGCCGCGCTCGCGCTCCTGCTCCATCCAGTCCATGACGGCCGCGCCATCGTGCACCTCGCCGATCTTGTGCGAGACGCCGGTGTAAAAAAGAATGCGCTCGGTGGTCGTGGTCTTGCCGGCATCAATGTGGGCACTGATGCCTATGTTGCGATAGCGCTCGATCGGGGTGGAACGTGCCACTTTGCTAACCTGCCTTATCTAAGCCAAACCGCCAGGACGTCGAACCGCAAGACGCCGTGGCGGATATTTCCATACTGGCCGGGCATGCCCGGCCGCTCATCAGAAACGATAGTGGGCGAAGGCCTTGTTGGCCTCGGCCATGCGATGCACTTCCTCACGCTTCTTCACGGCGCCGCCCCGACCTTCCGCGGCCTCCATCAATTCGCCCGCCAGACGCGCGCCCATCGACTTTTCAGAACGCTTGCGCGCCGACTCGCGGATCCAGCGCATGGCCAGCGCCGCGCGGCGCACCGGACGCACTTCCACCGGCACCTGATAGTTGGCGCCGCCAACGCGCCGGCTTTTCACCTCGACCATCGGCTTCACGTTGTTGACGGCTTGGGTAAAGATTTCGATCGGGTCCTTGCCGGATTTGCTCTTGATCTGCTCGAATGCCCGGTAAATGGTGCTTTCGGCAACCGATTTCTTGCCGCTCATCATGAGCACATTGACGAATTTCGCCACATCCTGGCTGCCGAACTTCGGATCGGGCAGGACGTCACGTTTGGGTACTTCTCTGCGTCGTGGCATGGTTTGCTTACCTCTGTCTTCCGGTTAGGCAGCCTTCGGCCGCTTGGCGCCGTACTTCGAACGCGACTGCTTGCGATCCTTCACACCTTGCGTATCCAGGCTGCCGCGCACGATGTGGTAGCGCACACCCGGCAGGTCCTTGACGCGGCCGCCACGAATCAGTACGACCGAGTGTTCCTGCAGGTTGTGGCCCTCGCCACCAATGTAGGAAATCACTTCGAAGCCATTGGTCAGGCGCACCTTGGCGACCTTGCGCAATGCCGAGTTCGGTTTTTTCGGCGTCGTCGTATAGACACGGGTGCATACCCCACGTTTGGCCGGGCAATTTGCGAGCGCCGGCACCTTGCTCTTGGTCACCGGAGCCTTGCGCGATTTCCGCACTAACTGGTTGATTGTTGGCATATATTTTCAATTTCCAAAAAACCGAGGCGGCTAATTGACAGCGCCGCCCCGGGATTTGTGTTTCCTGCGCTGCGCGCGGTTTGGCCGCGCCGTTCGCAAAGAGGCCGGATTATACGAGGTTTTTTAATCCAGCGTCAACCGGCGGCCGGAGCTCCCTCCTCGGCCGACCCCTCCTCGACCACCAGCTCCCGTTCCGGAGCGATGTCCTCGCCCAGCGCCTGCATGCGGCGGGTACGGTGATAGGCCAAACCGGTACCGGCCGGAATCAGGCGGCCGACGATGACGTTTTCCTTCAGGCCACGCAGCTCGTCCCGCTTGCCCATGATGGCGGCTTCGGTCAGAACGCGGGTGGTTTCCTGGAAGGACGCCGCCGAGATGAAGGAATCGGTCGACAGCGAAGCCTTGGTGATGCCGAGGAGCATGTACTGGTACTCGGCGGGGCGCTTGCCGGCGTTGACGGCCTTGTCGTTCTCGTCGAGCACTTCGGCGCGTTCCACCTGCTCCTCACGGATGAAGTGGGTGTCGCCCGGATCGGTGATGACGACGCGGCGCAGCATCTGGCGGACGATCACCTCGATGTGCTTGTCGTTGATCTTCACGCCCTGCAGACGATAGACGTCCTGCACCTCATCGATGATGTAGCGCGCCAGCTCCTCGACCCCCTTCAGGCGCAGGATGTCGTGCGGATCGGCCGGGCCGTCCACGATCACCTCGCCTCGGTTGACCACCTGGCCGTCATGGGCCATGACGTGCTTGTCCTTCGGGATGAGGTATTCGTGCGCGGTGCCATCAGGCTCGGTAATCACCAGGCGCTGCTTGCCCTTGGTGTCCTTGCCGAAGGAAACGGTGCCGGTCACTTCGGCCAGCATGCCGGCATCCTTGGGGGAGCGCGCCTCGAACAGCTCCGCCACCCGCGGCAGACCGCCGGTAATGTCGCGCGTCTTCGAGGATTCCTGCGGAATGCGCGCCAGAATGTCACCGACGCTCACTTCCTGACCATCCTTCACCGTGATGATGGAGCCGACCTGGAAGGTGATGGTCACCGAATGGTCGGTGCCATGTATCTTCACCTCCTCGCCCGACGCGGTCAGCAGTTTCACCTGCGGACGCAGGCCCTTGGCTGCCGCACCCGCCTTGCGCTTCGGGTCGATCACGACGAGGGTGGACAGGCCGGTCACCTCGTCGATCTGCTTGGTGACCGTCACGCCCTCCTCGACGTTCTCGAACTTCACCGTACCCGCGTATTCGGTCACGATGGGGCGGGTGTGCGGATCCCAGGTCGCCAGTTGCGCCCCGGCCTTCACGTGCTTGCCGTCATCCACGGCCAGCATGGCGCCATAGGGCACCTTGTGACGCTCGCGCTCGCGGCCATGGTCGTCCGTAATCAACACCTCGGCCGAACGGGCAATGATGACCTTCTCCCCCTTCGGGTTGGTGACGTAGCGCATGTTCTGCGTGAATCTCACCGTGCCGGCCGACTTGGCCTCGACATGCGATGCGGCCGCGGCGCGCGAAGCCGCGCCGCCGACGTGGAAGGTGCGCATGGTGAGCTGCGTGCCCGGCTCACCGATCGACTGGGCGGCAATGACGCCAACCGCCTCGCCCGAGTTGACCAGGCTGCCGCGGCCTAGATCGCGTCCGTAGCACTTGGCGCAAAGGCCGTAGCGGGTTTCGCAGGTCAGCGGTGTGCGCACGCGCACCTCGTCTACGCCCAGGCTCTCGATGAGATCGACCGCATCCTCGTCCAGAAGGTGGCCGACGGGAAACAGCACATCCTGCGTTTCCGGATGCAGCACTTCGCTGGCCGTCACGCGGCCCAGCACGCGCTCGCGCAGCGGCTCGACCACCTCGCCGCCCTCGATGAGGGCTTTCATGGCGAATCCGTTCGCAGTGCCGCAATCGTCTTCGGTCACGACGAGATCCTGCGTCACGTCGACCAGGCGGCGGGTCAGGTAACCCGAGTTGGCTGTCTTCAATGCGGTATCGGCCAGACCCTTGCGCGCGCCGTGCGTCGAGATGAAGTATTGCTGAACGTTCAACCCCTCGCGGAAGTTCGTGGTGATCGGAACTTCAATGATGGAGCCGTCCGGCTTCGCCATGAGGCCGCGCATGCCGGCCAGCTGGCGAATCTGCGCAGCGGAACCCCGGGCGCCCGAGTCGGCCATCATGTAGATGGCGTTGAGCGACTCCTGGGCCACCTTCTTGCCCTGACTGTCCACTACTTCCTGATGCGAGAGCTGCTCCATCATCGCCTTGGCGACCTGGTCCCCGGCGCGACCCCAGATGTCAACCACCTTGTTGTAGCGCTCGCCGTCCGTGACCAGGCCGGAGGTGTACTGCTTCTCGATCTCCTTCACCTCATGCTCGGCCGCGGTAATGATTTCGTGCTTCTGCGGCGGTACCAGCATGTCGCCGATCGAAATGGAAATGCCGGCCCGCGTGGCCAGGCCGAATCCGGACTGCATCAGCTTGTCGGCAAAGATGACGGTTTCCTTCAGGCCGCAGCGACGGAAGCAGGCGTTGATGAGACGCGAGATCTCCTTCTTCTTGAGCGGCTTGTTGATGATGGAGAAAGGCAGCCCGGCCGGCAGGATTTCCGACAGGATGGCGCGCCCCACCGTCGTCTCGTAGCGCGTGATCTTTTCCTGTTTTTCACCCGCCTCGCTGACGTCGAATTCCCTGATCCGCGCCTTCACCCGCGCGTGCAGATCGGCTTGGCCCGACTCGAAGGCCCGTTTCACCTCTGCAATGTCGGCAAAGGCCATGCCCTCGCCGCGCGCGTTGATGCGGTCACGGGTAGCGTAGTACAGGCCGAGTACGATGTCCTGCGACGGCACGATGATCGGATCGCCGTTGGCGGGAGACAGGATGTTGTTGGAGGACAGCATCAGCGTGCGCGCCTCCATCTGGGCCTCGAGGGACAGGGGCACATGCACGGCCATCTGGTCGCCGTCGAAGTCGGCGTTGAAGGCGACGCAGACCAGCGGATGCAACTGGATCGCCTTGCCCTCGATCAGCGTCGGCTCGAAAGCCTGGATGCCGAGACGGTGCAGGGTGGGCGCGCGGTTGAGCATGACGGGATGCTCGCGGATCACCTCTTCCAGGATGTCCCACACCTCGGGCACCTCCTGTTCGACCAGCTTCTTGGCCGCCTTGATGGTCGTGGCGAGGCCGAGCAGCTCCAGCTTGTTGAAGATGAAGGGCTTGAACAGCTCCAGCGCCATCTTCTTCGGCAGGCCGCACTGATGCAGCTTCAACTGCGGCCCGACCACGATGACGGAACGTCCGGAGTAGTCAACGCGCTTGCCGAGCAGGTTCTGGCGGAAACGGCCGCCCTTGCCCTTGATCATGTCGGCGAGAGATTTCAGCGGGCGCTTGTTGGCGCCGGTCATGGCCTTGCCGCGGCGGCCGTTGTCGAGCAGCGAGTCGACGGCTTCCTGCAGCATGCGCTTCTCGTTGCGCACGATGATTTCCGGCGCCTTCAGTTCCAGCAGGCGCTTCAGTCGGTTGTTGCGGTTGATGACACGTCGGTAGAGATCGTTCAGATCGGAAGTGGCAAAGCGGCCGCCATCCAGCGGCACCAGCGGGCGCAGGTCGGGTGGCAGCACCGGCAGCACTTCCAGAATCATCCAGTCCGGCTTGATGCCGGATTGCTGGAAGGCCTCGAGCACCTTGAGGCGCTTGGCGATCTTCTTGATCTTGGCTTCCGAACCGGTCGTCTCGAGCTCCTTGCGCAGGACATCGATCTCGTGATTCACATCGAGCGTGCGCAGCAGCTCGCGAACGCCCTCGGCACCCATCACGGCAGCAAAATCGTCACCGTACTCCTCCACCTTGGCCAGGTAGTCGTCCTCGGACAGCAATTGGCCGCGGTTGAGCGGCGTCATGCCGGGGTCGACCACGACGTAGGCTTCGAAGTACAGCACGCGCTCGATATCCCTCAGCGTCATGTCGAGCACCATGCCCAGGCGGCTGGGCAGGCTCTTCAGGAACCAGATGTGGGCGACAGGGGAGGCCAGCTCGATGTGGCCCATGCGCTCACGGCGCACCTTGGACAGCGTGACCTCGACACCGCACTTCTCGCAGATGACGCCGCGGTGCTTGAGTCGCTTGTACTTGCCGCACAGGCACTCGTAATCCTTCACCGGGCCGAAGATCTTGGCGCAGAAAAGGCCGTCGCGCTCCGGCTTGAATGTGCGGTAGTTGATGGTCTCCGGCTTCTTCACTTCGCCGTAGGACCAGGAGCGGATCTTCTCCGGAGAGGCGAGGCCGATAGTGATGGCGTCGAACTCCTCCTCCTGCGTTACCTGCTTGAACAGATCGAGTAGTGCTTTCATTTCTTCACTCCTGAGAGGGGTGAGATTTCAATTCAAAATGACTTGGTCAGCCGGCCAGAATGCCCGTCTCAATAACGCTCGAGATCGATATCGATCGCCAGCGAACGGATCTCCTTCACCAGCACGTTGAACGACTCCGGCATCCCGGCGTCGATCTTGTGCTCGCCCTTGACGATGTTCTCGTAGACCTTGGTACGGCCGGACACGTCGTCGGACTTGACCGTAAGCATTTCCTGCAGCGTATAGGACGCACCGTAGGCCTCCAGCGCCCACACCTCCATCTCGCCGAAGCGCTGGCCGCCGAACTGCGCCTTGCCGCCCAGCGGCTGTTGCGTGACGAGACTGTAGGGGCCTGTCGAGCGGGCATGCATCTTGTCGTCCACCAGGTGATGCAGTTTCAGCACATGCATGTAGCCCACAGTCACCGGGCGTTCGAACGCCTCCCCGGTTCGGCCATCGAAGAGCGAAACCTGCCCCGTGCGCGGCAGTCCGGCCAGCTCGAGCATGTTCTTGATCTCGTCCTCGTGGGCGCCGTCGAAGACGGGCGTCGCAAAGGGCACGCCATGCTTCAGGTTGTCCGCCAGCTCCAGCAGTTCCTGGTCGTTCAGGGAGTCGATCTCTTCGCCCTTGCCGCTCGAGTTATAGACCTTGTTGAGATATTTGCGCACGTCATTGGCAGCCGTCTGCTTCTTGAGCATCTCGCCAATCTTCAGGCCCAGCCCCTTGGCCGCCCAACCCAGGTGGGTTTCCAGAATCTGGCCGATATTCATCCGCGAGGGCACGCCGAGAGGATTCAGCACGATATCCACCGCGGTACCGTCTGCCATGTGAGGCATGTCCTCGATGGGAACGATGCGGGAGACCACGCCCTTGTTGCCGTGACGGCCCGCCATCTTGTCGCCGGGCTGCAGGCGACGCTTGACGGCCAGGTAGACCTTGACCATCTTCTGCACGCCGGGCGGCAACTCGTCGCCTTGGGTCAGCTTCTTCTTCTTCGCCTCGAAGGCCTGGTCGAAATCCTTGCGCGTCTGTTCGATGCTCTCGCGCAAGCTTTCGAGCTGCTGGGCCGCCTCGTCATTGGCCAGGCCGATATCGAACCAGTGGTGCGGATCAACCGACTCCAGGTAGGTCTTGGTCAGCTTGGTGCCCTTGGCCAATTTCTTCGGGCCCTTGTTGGCGACCTTGCCAACCAGCAGCCGCTCGATGCGGGCAAAGGTATCGCGTTCGACGATGCGCATCTGGTCGGCAAGGTCCGTCTTGTAGCGGCGCAGCTCGTCGTCGATGATCTGCTGAGCGCGTTTGTCGCGCTCGATGCCTTCGCGCGTGAAGACCTGGACGTCGATCACAGTGCCGGACATGCCGGAGGGCACGCGCAGGCTGGTGTCCTTCACGTCGGACGCCTTTTCGCCAAAGATGGCGCGCAGCAGTTTTTCTTCCGGTGTCAGCTGGGTTTCGCCCTTCGGCGTCACCTTGCCGACGAGCACGTCCCCTGCTTCGACTTCAGCGCCGATATAAACGATGCCGGATTCGTCGAGGCGCGACAGCTGCGCCTCACCGAGGGAAGCGATGTCGCGCGTGATTTCCTCGGCGCCCAGCTTGGTGTCGCGGGCCACCACCGTCAGTTCTTCGATATGTATCGAGGTAAAGCGGTCGTCCGCCACGACGCGCTCGGAGATCAGGATCGAATCCTCGAAGTTGTAGCCGTTCCAGGGCATGAACGCCACCAGCATGTTCTGGCCGAGCGCCAGTTCGCCCATGTCGGTCGAGGCACCATCGGCGATGACGTCGCCCTTGGCAATAACATCACTCACCTTGACCAGCGGCCGCTGGTTGATGTTGGTGTTCTGGTTGGAACGGGTGTACTTGATCAGGTTGTAGATATCGACGCCGACTTCGCCCGGCACCGTCTCCTCGTCATGCACACGCACCACGATGCGGTTGGCGTCGATGTAGTCCACGACGCCGCCGCGCAAGGCCTGGACGGCGGTGCCGGAGTCGACGGCCACCGTACGCTCGATGCCGGTGCCTACCAGCGCCTTCTCGGCGCGCAAGCAGGGCACCGCCTGGCGCTGCATGTTGGCGCCCATCAGCGCCCGGTTGGCGTCGTCGTGCTCGAGGAAGGGGATCAGCGATGCCGCAACGGAGACGATCTGCCCCGGCGCGATGTCCATGTACTGAACCTGATCCGGCGTGACCAGGGTGAACTCGCTCTTGTGGCGCGAGGACACCAGTTCGTCGACCAGCTTGCCCTTCTTGTCCAGCTGGGCGTTGGCCTGGGCAATGATGAAGTGGCCTTCCTCGATCGCCGACAGGTAGTCGATCTGGTCGGCAACGCGGCCGTCCACCACCTTGCGGTAGGGCGTCTCCATGAAGCCGAACTGGTTGGTTCGGGCGTACAGCGCCAAGGAGTTGATCAGGCCGATGTTCGGGCCTTCCGGCGTCTCGATCGGACAGACGCGCCCATAATGCGTCGGATGCACGTCGCGCACCTCGAAGCCGGCGCGCTCGCGGGTCAATCCGCCCGGGCCGAGGGCCGACACGCGCCGCTTGTGCGTGATCTCGGAGAGCGGATTGGTCTGGTCCATGAACTGGGAGAGCTGGCTGGAGCCGAAGAACTCCTTGATCGCCGCCGAAATCGGCTTGGCATTGATCAGATCGTGCGGCATCAGGTTCTCGGATTCGGCCTGCGACAGGCGTTCCTTCACGGCACGCTCGACGCGTACAAGGCCGGCACGGAACTGGTTCTCGGCCAGTTCACCGACGGAGCGCACGCGGCGGTTGCCGAGGTGGTCGATGTCATCGATCTCGCCACGGCCGTTGCGCAGTTCGACCAGGATCCGGATGACGTCAATGATGTCCTGGTTGGAAAGCGTGCCGGGGCCGTCTAGTTCCCCGCGGCCAACGCGGCGGTTGAACTTCATGCGGCCGACGGCGGAAAGATCGTAGCGCTCTTCCGAGTAGAACAGGCCGTGGAAAAGGGTCTCGACGGCCTCCTCCGTGGGCGGCTCGCCGGGGCGCATCATGCGGTAGATGGCAACGCGTGCCGCCATCTGGTCGGCCGTCTCGTCGGTACGCAATGTGGACGAAATGTAGGCGCCGCGGTCCAGGTCGTTGACATAGAGCGTGCGCAACGACTCGACGCCCGTCTCGCGCAGCTTGGCGAGCAGGCTTTCGGTGATCTCGTCGTTGGCATTGGCCAGTATCTCTCCCGTCTCGGCGTCGACCACGTTGTGGCCGATGATCCGTCCAACCAGGAATTCCTCGGGCACGTTGATCTTCTTGATGCCCGCCTCGGCCAACTCACGGATGTGCTTGGCGGTGATGCGCTTGTCCTTGGCGACGATGGTCTTGCCGGCCTTGTCGGTGATGTCGAAGCGGGCGACCTCGCCGCGCAGGCGCTCGGGCACCACCTCGAACTGGATGCCCTTCTTGGACAGATGGAAGGCGTCGAACTCGAAGAAGGTCGACAGAATCTGTTCCGGCGTCAGGCCGATCGCCTTGAGCAGGATCGTCACCGGCATCTTGCGGCGACGGTCCACGCGGAAATAGAGGAAATCCTTCGGGTCGAACTCGAAGTCCAGCCACGAGCCGCGGTAGGGAATGATGCGCGCTGAAAAGAGCAGCTTGCCCGAGGAGTGCGTCTTGCCGCGATCATGCTCGAAGAACACGCCGGGGGAGCGATGCAGCTGCGAAACGATGACACGCTCGGTGCCGTTGATGACGAAAGAGCCGGTCGTCGTCATGAGCGGGATCTCGCCCATGTAGACTTCCTGCTCCTTGACCTCCTTGATGGTCTCCTTGGCCGCTTCGCGGTCCATGATGACCAGGCGGACGCGGGCACGCAGCGGGCTGGCGAAAGTCAGGCCGCGCTGCTGGCACTCCTTGACGTCGAAGGCCGGCTCGCCCAGGGCGTAGTAAACAAACTCTAGGCGCGCATTGCCGCTATGGCTGGAGATCGGGAAAATCGAAGTGAAGGCGGCCTGCAGTCCCTGATTCCGGCGCTGGGCGGGCGGAATATCGGTCTGCAGGAAGGCCAGATAGGATTCCAGCTGGGTCGCGAGCAGGAACGGCACATCGAGCACACTCGCGCGCTTGGCGAAGCTCTTGCGGATGCGCTTTTTCTCGGTGTAGGAGTACGTCATATCGGCTCCGGGGGTGAGAAATCAATTTTCAGTTGTCAGTTGCTGCGGCACTGCAAACGCTCGTTTCCGGGCAACTGGCAACTGGAAACTGGCAACTTCCGTAAAGGCAAAGGGCTGGCGGCCCAAAACCGCCAGCCCAGCCCACAAAACAGCCTTACTTGATCTCGGCTTTCGCGCCGGCGTCTTCCAGCTGCTTCTTGATCGCCTCTGCGTCGGCCTTGGGAATCGCTTCCTTGACGGGCTTCGGCGCGCCATCGACCAGATCCTTGGCTTCCTTCAGGCCGAGGCCGGTCACCGCGCGGACGACCTTGATCACCTCGACCTTCTTGTCGCCGGCGGCGGCAAGAATCACGGTGAACTCGGTCTTCTCTTCCGCGGCCGGAGCGGCAGCGCCGGCGCCGGCGCCAGGGGCAGCCACCGCCATCGCGGCAGCGGAAACGCCGAACTTCTCTTCGAACGCCTTGACCAAGTCGTTCAGGTCCATCACCGTCATGTTGCCGACGGCTTCGAGGATGTCTTCTTTGCTGATTGCCATGTTCAATTACTCCAGATCGAATAGGTAAGGAAACGTTCAGGCGGCGGCCGCTTCGCGCTGCTTGGCCAGCGCCCCGAGGGCGACGGCAAAGCCGGACACCGGCGCCTTCATGACGCCGAGCAGCTTGGCGAGCAACTCTTCGCGGCTCGGGATCGAGGCCAGCGCCTGCACGCCCGCCTTGTCCAGCGCCTTGCCGGCATAAGCGCCGGCCTTGAGCACGAGTTTTTCATTGCTCTTGGCGAAGTCGTTGAGGACCTTCGCCGCTGCCACCGGGTCGGCCGAAATGCCGTAGATCAGCGGGCCGGTCATTTGACCGGCCAGTACCGAGAACGACGTGCCTTCGACCGCACGGCGCGCCAGGGTGTTTCTCAGCACACGCAGATAGACGCCAGACTGGCGGGCCTTCGCACGCAGTTGGGTGAGGTCGCCCACCTCTATGCCGCGATACTCGGCCACGACGATGGTCTGGGCGTTGGCTACCTGTGCCGACACCTCAGCCACGATGGCTTTTTTGCCTTCAAGATTGAGACCCATGAGGTCCTTTCTCCTATCAAGTCAACACGCGGCGATTACCGCTCCGCCGCACCCACGGCGACCTGGATCAGGAGCGCTTCCCGTTGCGTTAAGACAACGGGCGATAATCCTGTCTGGGTGCACCGTCTGCGCAGGCCGCTTGCACGCTTAAGCCTCGGGGCCATGCCGCACCCTCAGAGGCACCTGCGGTCTTTGACGATCCGCCGGTTCTGCTCGCGCTTCCCCGGCGTCCCAAAGTCCTGCCCCCGTACAACGGGGGTCAAATTTCCTACTGTTGCGCCGACAGGCTGGCCTGATCGATGCGCACGCCCCCACCCATGGTGCTGGAAATGGAGACTTTCTTCAGATACTGCCCCTTGGCCGTCGACGGCTTGGCCTTGTTCAGGGCATCGATCAGCGCGGACATGTTCTGCTGCAGTTGGTCGACGGTGAACGAGGCGCGGCCGATGGTGCACTGGACGATGCCGGCCTTGTCGGTCCGGTACTGGACCTGACCCGCCTTGGCATTCTTCACCGCGCCGGCGACATCCATGGTCACCGTGCCGACTTTCGGGTTCGGCATGAGTCCGCGCGGGCCAAGGATCTGGCCGAGCGCGCCGACCACCTTCATGGCGTCGGGCGTGGCGATGACCACGTCGAAGTCCATCTTGCCTTCCTTGACCTGCGCAGCGAGATCGTCGAAACCGACAATGTCCGCCCCGGCCTCCTTGGCGGCCTGGGCTTTGTCTCCCTGGGCGAAGACGGCCACCCGCACCTTCTTGCCGGTACCGGCCGGCAGCACGACGGAACCGCGCACCAGCTGGTCGGATTTCTTGGCATCGACGCCGAGGTTCACGGCGACATCGACGGACTCATCGAACTTGGCGGTAGCACATTCCTTGACGAGGGTCAGCGCCTCGGCCACTGGATAAGCCTTGTTGCGGTCGATCCTGGCGCGCAAGGCCTGGGTACGTTTGGAAAGCTTGGCCATGTCACACGCCCTCCACGGTGACGCCCATGCTGCGGGCGCTGCCGGCGATGGTACGCACAGCGGCGTCCAGATCGGCAGCAGTCAGGTCCTTCATCTTGGCCTTGGCGATTTCCTCGGCCTGGGCACGCGTCAGCTTGCCCACCTTGTCGGTGTGCGGCTTGGACGAGCCCTTGTCGATCTTGGCGGCCTTCTTGATGAGCACGGACGCCGGCGGCGTCTTCATCACGAAGGTAAAGCTCTTGTCCGCATAGGCGGTGATCACCACGGGAATCGGCAGGCCCGGCTCCATGCCCTGCGTCTGGGCGTTGAAGGCCTTGCAGAATTCCATGATGTTGAGGCCGCGCTGACCCAGCGCGGGACCGATCGGAGGCGAAGGGTTCGCCTTGCCCGCCGGAACTTGCAGCTTGATGAAACCGACGATCTTCTTGGCCATGGTGGCTCCTGTTAAGTGAGTGATAACGCGCTTTCGGTTTCCCTACTTGCGCTCCTCTTTCCGGTTTGACGGGTCCGGTCCCGTCCTGCCTTATGCCTTCTCGACCTGCGAGAATTCGAGTTCCACCGGCGTCGAGCGGCCGAAAATCGTCACGGCCACGCGCAGCTTGCTTTTCTCGTAGTTGATGTCTTCCACCGTTCCATTGAAGTCGGTGAAGGGGCCTTCCTTGACCCGCACCATCTCGCCAACCTCGTAGAGCACCTTGGGCTTCGGCTTCTCGACGCCCTCCTGCATCTGCTGCATGATCTTGGCGACTTCCTTTTCGGAAATCGGCGTCGGCTTGGTCGCCGTGCCGCCGACGAAGCCGGTCACCTTGGCGGTGTTCTTCACCAGGTGCCAGGTATCGTCGTCCATCTCCATTTCCACCAGCACATAGCCGGGGAAAAATTTCCGCTCGGAGATGCTCTTCTGGCCGGATTTCATCTCGACCACTTCCTCGACCGGCACCAGAATCTGGCCGAATTTCTCCGCCATGCCGGCGCGCCGGATACGCTCCGCCAGCGCGCGCTGAACGGACTTCTCGAAGCCCGAGTAGGCATGGACGACATACCAGCGCTTGGTCATGATTTCTTCCATCCGAGAACCAGGTCGTAAAGAACCCATTCCAGGCTCTTGTCAGTCAGCCAGAGAAAAATCGCCATGACGACCACGAAGGCAAACACGATGCCCGTGGTCTGCACGGTTTCCTTGCGCGTGGGCCAGGCCACCTTCTTCGCTTCCGTCCAGGCTTCCTGACTGAAGACGAAGAAACGCTGCCCGGGCTCGGTGAACCAGGCCACCGCCGCACCGGCGATCACCCCTGCAAGAACGGACAATATGCGCAAGATCAGGGCTGCCTCGCCGAGGAGGTAAAACCCCGCAATGCCCGCGGCGACCAGCAATAACGCCAGCGTGAACTTGATTTTGTCGGCCATTAATTTCGCCTTGAGTTCTGTTGGCAGGGGCAGAGGGTCTCGAACCCCCAACCTTCGGTTTTGGAGACCGACGCTCTGCCAATTGAGCTATGCCCCTGCGGCAGAGACTGCGAGGCGTCCCATACTCCGGGGCGCCTCTCGTTCACGCATCGTTACTCGATCACCTTGGCCACGACGCCGGCGCCGACGGTACGACCGCCTTCGCGGATGGCAAAGCGCAGGCCGTCTTCCATGGCGATCGGGGCAATCAGCTTCA
>Ga0233424_10002052_pt1 | contig 15380 bp, 21 predicted proteins | sample Watercolumn_Towu_FD_181011 | JGI IMG/M metagenome (GOLD analysis project Ga0233424, IMG submission 181011) | Freshwater microbial communities from Lake Towuti, South Sulawesi, Indonesia - Watercolumn_Towuti2014_125_MG | ecosystem: Environmental > Aquatic > Freshwater > Lake | place: Indonesia...
GAAAACGGGAATCGTTATCAGCTACGACGATAGACTTAGCCATCTTGTTGCTGATAACGATTCCCGTTTTCTCTTTACGGATGGTGCGTTCGGTTGTCTTTTCCATTTTCTATCTGGTAATTATGCCGATTTACGTTTACGGCTTCCCATTTCTGTAAGAATGCGTGCAATAGTGCGGCGTGTAGTGCGGATCTTCAACGGATTCTCAATAGGAGAAACCGAGTGATTGAGCTGAAGTTTAGTAAGCTGGGCTTTCTCTTCAGTCAAACGATCTTTTAATTCTGCATCCGACATTCCGGTGATTTCGCTCTGTTTCATTGCGATCAGTTTTTCTCTTTAATAATTAAGCGTTCTCCGCTGAATAATCGTTACGGATGATGAACTTAGTTGTCACCGGAAGTTTCTGAGCACCCAGGCGCAATGCTTCACGTGCTGTCTCTACCGGAATTCCGTCTGCTTCAAAAAGGATTGCACCTTCTTTTACTACTGCAACGAAATATTCAGGAGCTCCTTTACCCTTACCCATACGAACCTCTGCAGGTTTACGTGTAATTGGTTTATCAGGAAACACACGGATCCATACCTGACCTTCACGCTTGAGGAAACGTGTCATCGCAACACGAGCCGCCTCAATCTGCTTTGCAGTCAACCAGCACTCTTGCTGTGCTTTGATTGCGAAAGAACCAAACGCGATTGTGTATCCGCGTGTAGCTTTCCCACGGATTTTCATCTTATGGGTCTTTCTGTGTTTTACTCTTTTTGGCTGTAACATTTTACTTTATCGTTAAAGCAATATTTATTGCTTAGTTACCTTCTGTTGTTGATTAAGCTTGATTCTGATCTTTACGGTTGTTGTTTCCTCCGCGACGTGGACGGTTTCCGCGACGCTCGTTTCCACCCTGTGGAGCATTTTTCTTCTCACGCTGCGCAGATTGTGCATTCGGAGAAAGATCACGCTTACCATAAAGTTCACCTTTGCAGATCCATACTTTCACTCCGATACGTCCGAATGAAGTGTGAGCTTCAGCCAAAGCGTAATCGATATCAGCACGGAGTGTATGCAGCGGAACGCGACCTTCCATGTATCCTTCAACGCGTGCGATTTCAGCACCCGCCAAACGACCAGAACACTTTACTTTGATGCCTTCAGCACCCATACGCATTGTTGATGCGATAGACATTTTGATCGCACGACGGAAAGAGATACGACCTTCGATCTGACGTGCAACAGAATCAGCAACCAGACGCGCATCCAGTTCAGGACGCTTAATCTCGAAAATATTGATCTGAACTTCTTTCTTCGTCAGCTTCTTGATCTCTTCTTTCAGCTTGTCAACTTCCTTACCGCCTTTTCCGATGATAATACCCGGACGCGCAGTGTGGATAGTTACAGTGATGAGCTTCATTGTGCGCTCAATCACAATCTTAGAAATACTTCCTTTCGCAAGACGCGCTTTGAGGTAGTTGCGGATTTTCTCGTCCTCTACAAGTTTGTCAGAGTAATTACGTCCGCCAAACCAGTTAGATTCCCATCCACGGATGATACCTAAACGCTGCCCGATTGGATTTGCTTTTTGTCCCATTTTATTTCTTAGTTGTGATCGATTAAGCGTTAGTGATTTCTCCGAGAACCAACGTTACGTGGTTTGAGCGCTTACGAATACGGTGAGCGCGTCCTTGTGGTGCTGCCGAAATACGTTTCAACTGAGCTGCACCGTCAACCATGATCGTTTTTACGAAGAGAGCATCTGCTTGCGCAACGTTGCCCGACTTCTTCTCGTAATTAGCAATAGCTGAACGAAGGAGTTTCTCCAGACGTCCTGCTGCTTCTTTATTTGTAAAGCGAAGAATGTTCAACGCTTTGAAAACTTCCTGTCCGCGGATGTTGTCTGCAACCAGACGCATCTTGCGTGGTGAAGTTGGTACGTTGCGAAGGCTGGCAATGTAAGTTGATTTCATTGCTTCCTTGCGTTCGTTAGCTGCGAGTTCTTTTCTGCGTGCCATCTCTGTTTCTTTTTAAAGATTATTTACCAGGAGTAGCTCCCGCTGCTTTGTCTTTATTACCTGAGTGGCCACGGAAAGTACGCGTTGGTGCGAATTCACCGAGACGGTGACCCACCATGTTTTCAGTTACGTACACCGGAATGAATTTATTTCCGTTGTGAACCGCGAACGTGTGTCCAACGAAATCCGGAGAGATCATCGAACGACGTGACCAGGTTTTGATTGCAACCTTTTTGCTTGAGTTGTTCATATTGACAACTTTCTTATCCAGCTTTGGATCAACAAAAGGTCCTTTTTTGAGTGAACGTGCCATTATTGTTCTGTTATCGGCTTAGTAATTATTTTTTACGGCGTTCGAGAATGTATTTGTTCGAAGCCTTTGCTTTAAATCGTGTCTTGAGTCCCTTCGACTTGGTTCCCTTACGTGAACGTGGGTGACCACCTGAAGCGCGACCTTCACCACCACCCATTGGGTGATCGACAGGGTTCATCGCAACCGGACGAGTACGTGGACGACGGCCATACCAACGGTTACGACCAGCTTTTCCATCACTCTGAAGGTTATGATCTGCATTTGAAACAGAACCGATAGTTGCAGTGCAGGTAGTAAGAACCATACGTGTTTCGCCAGAAGGCAAACGCAATACAGCAAACTTTCCTTCACGTGCGCTCAGCTGAGCATATGAACCCGCGCTGCGAGCCATCTTCGCTCCCTGACCAGGACGCAGTTCAATGTTGTGGATGATAGTACCGAGCGGAACTTCTGAAAGGAACATTGTGTTACCAACCTCAGGTGTTGCTTTCTTACCAGACATAACTTTCTGACCAACCTTCAATCCGGCTGGTGCGATGATATAGCGCTTCTCACCATCAGCATACACAAGCAGTGCAATGCGTGCTGTACGGTTCGGATCGTATTCAATAGTTTTTACAGTTGCCGGAACGTCGTGCTTGTCGCGTTTGAAATCGACAACACGGTACATCTGTTTGTGACCACCGCCGATGTAGCGCATAGTCATTTTGCCGACGTTATTACGTCCGCCTGATTTCTTTGCAGGCTCCAGGAGGCTCTTCTCCGGGGTTGATGAAGTGATGTCCTCGGCAGTAACCACGGTGCGGTGACGCATCGCTGGTGTTAGTGGACGGAATTTTCTAAGTGCCATTGCTCTCTATAGGTTTTTATTTATCAGAGATTGCTGTAGAAGTCAATAGTCTCGCCTGATTTCAGGGTCACTACTGCTTTTTTGTGACGGTTGTGAACACCCACCTGCATACCCGCACGGGTATAACGTGAGCGAACTTTTCCCGCGTAATTCATAGTGTTAACGCTTTCAACGTTCACACCGTACATTTTCTCAACTGCAGACTTGATCTGCAATTTATTTGCGTTGCGGTCAACTACGAATCCATAACGGTTCGCTTTCTCCGCCTGCTGAGACATTTTCTCAGTAATGATTGGCTTGATAAGTACGTTCATGGTTCTTAGTTTTTAAGCAGGCTTTCAATTTTTGTAACTGATCCTTCAACGAGGAGAAGGTTGCTAGCATTCAGAATGTCATAAGTTGTCAATTCTGATGCAGTCACCACTTTCGCAGAAGTGAGGTTGCGTGAAGACAGATACACGTTCTTGTTGTGTTCAGCAACAACGAGCAGAGTTTTCTTATCAGCAACTTTCAATGCAGAAAGCATTTCAGCATACTTAGAAGTCTTTGGTGCGTCGAAGTTGAGGTCTTCAAGAACAATGATGCTGTTCTCTTTCGCCTTGTACGTCAATGCAGACTTACGAGCCAATGCTTTCACTTTCTTATTCACAGCGATTGTGTAATCGTGTGGTTTCGGACCAAATACACGTCCACCGCCACGGAACAAAGGAGATTTCATGCTACCTGCCCGAGCTCCGCCTGTACCCTTCTGGCGCTTCAGTTTCTTGGTTGTACGTGCAATTTCAGCACGCTCTTTTGCTTTATGTGTACCCTGACGTTGTGCAGCGAGATACTGTTTTACGTCGAGGTAAATTGCGTGATCGTTCGGTTCAATCGCGAACACGTCATCGCTCAGCTTCACCTTCTTAGATGTTGCTTTTCCTTCTGAGTTATGTACTGCGAGTTCCATGTCTATTTCGTGATTGTAAAGAACCTTTTGCACCTGCGATAGAACATTTCACTACGAGAAGGTTTTTCTCAGCAAGTACTTTTACTACCTGGAGGTTGATGCTCTTCTTTGTGTTTCCACCTGTACGTCCAGCCATGCGCATTCCCGGGAATACACGGGCAGCATTAGAAGAGTTACCGAGTGATCCTGGTGCGCGCAAACGATCGTGCTGACCGTGTGTTGCTCCACCTACACCACCGAAACCGTGACGCTTCATTACACCCTGGAATCCTTTTCCTTTAGAGATACCGCTAACATCAACGATATCACCTTCAGCAAACAGTTCCACTGTAAGAACATCACCTACGTTTTTCGCTTCTTCGAAACTTCTGAATTCAGCGAGTTTGCGCTTAGGTGTTGTCTTTGATTTCGCAAAGTGACCTTTCATTGCTTCCGAAGTGTGCTTCTCCTTCTTGTCATCAAAGCCAAGCTGAAGTGCTTCGTAGCCGTCTGTCTCTTTGGTTTTTACTTGCGTAACCACGCAAGGACCCACTTCGATAATTGTGCATGGTACATATTTACCATTGGCACCGAAGACGCTGGTCATTCCGATTTTTTTACCAATTAAGCCTGACATGCTTATTTATGATTTATTATTTGTGAATTGTGAATTACAATTTAAAAGCCTACGGCACTTTGATTTCGACTTCAACACCGCTTGGGAGTTCGAGCTTCATCAATGCATCAACTGTTTTAGAAGTTGAAGAGTAGATGTCGAGCAAACGCTTGTAGCTGCAAAGCTGGAACTGCTCACGAGCCTTTTTGTTTACGTGCGGAGAGCGAAGTACTGTGAAAATGCGCTTGTGTGTAGGCAGTGGAATTGGTCCGCTTACCACAGCACCAGTGCTTTTTACTGTCTTCACGATTTTCTCAGCCGACTTGTCAACGAGGTTGTAGTCGTAAGACTTGAGTTTAATTCTGATTTTCTGGCTCATATAAAGAACGTTGTTGTATTGTATTAAACTTTTTCAGCTTTTTTGCCGTTTGCTTTTGCGATTACATCATCCGCTACGTTACGTGGTGCGTCAGCATAGTGGGAGAATTCCATAGTTGAAGAAGCACGTCCTGAAGTGATGGTACGCAACTGAGTTACATAACCGAACATTTCAGACAGCGGAACTTTTGCTTTCACAACCTGAACTCCGGCACGGCTGTCCATACCTTCGATCTGTCCGCGACGCTTGTTCAAGTCACCAACCACATCACCCATGTTTTGTTCAGGTGTAAGAACTTCCACCTTCATGATTGGCTCGAGAAGAACAGGCTTAGCTTTAGGAAGTGCTTCACGGAATGCAGTCTTCGCGCAGATCTCGAATGACAGTGCATCAGAGTCAACGTCGTGGTACGATCCGTCCGTTACAACCACTTTCATAGTCTGGATCGGATAACCAGCAAGAATACCATTTGCCATTGAAGCTTTGAATCCTTTTTCAATTGCAGGAATGAATTCACGCGGAATGTTACCTCCTGTAATTTCATTCACGAACTGAAGACCGCCATTCTTCGCATCTGGTACGAATTCAGCGTCCACTGGACCAACAGAAAACTTGATATCCGCGAACTTACCGCGACCACCAGTCTGCTTCTTATATACTTCGCGGTGTTCAACAGTTGAGTTGATAGCTTCTTTGAAGTTAACCTGAGGAGCACCCTGGTTTACTTCAACTTTGAACTCACGCTTCAGACGGTCAACGATGATCTCGAGGTGAAGCTCACCCATACCGCTGATGATTGTCTGTCCGCTTTCTTCGTCAGACTTCACACGGAATGTCGGATCTTCTTCAGCAAGTTTTGCGAGAGCTACTCCCAGCTTATCAAGGTCTGCCTGAGTTTTAGGCTCAACCGCCAGACCGATAACCGGTTCAGGGAATTTCATTGCTTCGAGAACGATCGGGTGTTTCTCATCACAAAGAGTATCTCCTGTTTTAATGTCTTTAAATCCTACAGCAGCACCGATATCACCAGCTTCAATTCCATCAACCTGATTCTGCTTGTTGGCGTGCATCTGGAAAATACGAGAGATACGCTCTTTGTTTCCTGAACGTGTGTTCAGAACGTAAGAACCGGAATCAAGTTTACCGGAATAAGCACGGAAATATGCAAGGCGACCTACGAATGGGTCAGTTGCGATTTTGAATGCGAGAGCTGCGAAAGGCTCATCAACGCTAGGTCTGCGTGAAACCTCTTCTTCAGTGTCAGGATTAGTTCCTTTGATGTTCTCCTTGTCAAGCGGAGAAGGCATCAGTTCCATTACGTAATCAAGCATGGTCTGCACACCTTTGTTCTTGAATGCAGATCCGCATACCATAGGAACAACTTTGTTTGCAAGACAAGCTTTACGCAACGCAGCGAGTACTTCAGCTTCAGTGATAGTCTCAGGAGCTTCGAAGAACTTCTCCATGATCTTGTCGTCGAATTCAGACACAGACTCAAGAAGTTTCTCGCGCCATTCAGCCACATCAGCTTTCATGTCTTCAGGAATAGGAACTACTTCATAAGTCATTCCTTTATCGTGCTCGTTCCAAACGATACCACGGTTGTTGATGAGATCAACAACTCCTTTGAAGTTCTCTTCAGCACCGATTGGCAACTGAAGCGGAACAGGGTTACCACCAAGAACTGTTTTCACCTGCTTAACTACGTTAAGGAAGTCAGCACCTGCGCGGTCCATTTTATTTACGAAGCCGATACGGGTTACGTTGTAACCGTCAGCCAAACGCCAGTTTGTTTCTGATTGTGGTTCTACACCATCAACAGAAGAGAAGAGGAAAACGAGACCATCGAGTACACGGAGTGAACGGTTAACTTCTACAGTGAAGTCAACGTGTCCCGGTGTATCGATAATATTCATTTTATACTTCTGGTTGCGATAGTTCCAGAAGCAGGTAGTAGCCGCTGAAGTGATCGTGATACCACGCTCCTGCTCCTGCACCATCCAATCCATTGTTGCTGCACCATCGTGTACTTCTCCGATTTTGTGGTTTACACCAGCATAATAAAGAATACGCTCTGTACAAGTAGTTTTACCTGCGTCGATGTGCGCTGCAATACCAATGTTACGTGTATATCTGAGATCGCTCATTTGTTACCCCTCGTAATTCAATTACAGTCTAAAGTGTGAGTATGCTTTGTTTGCTTCAGCCATGCGGTGCGTATCTTCTTTCTTTTTGAAAGCTGCACCTTCTTCTTTTGCCGCTGCAACGATTTCGCCAGCGAGCTTAGCCGCCATTGATTTTTCGTTACGTGCGCGTGCGTAAGAAATCAGCCACTTGATGCCAAGAGCAGTTTTACGCTCGGCACGGATTTCCTGAGGAATCTGGAAAGTAGCTCCACCAACACGACGGCTACGAACCTCTACGTTCGGAGTCACGTTAGAAAGTGCTTTCTTCCAGGTTTCAAGTCCGTCTGCATCTGCACGCTTCTGCACGATTTCCATCGCATCATAAAAAATGTCATAAGCAGTTGACTTCTTTCCCTGATACATCAGGTTGTTCACGAAACGTGTAACCAAGATGTCGTTGAACTTCGGATCAGGAAGAAGAGGACGTTTTTTTGCTCTGGTCTTTCTCATTGTAGTCTGATATTACTTCGCTTATTTCTTAGCGGCAGCTTTAGCTCCGCCTTTAGCTTTCTTAGTTCCGTATTTTGAACGACGCTGATTACGTCCTTCAACACCTGCAGTGTCAAGCGCACCACGAACGATGTGGTAACGAACACCAGGAAGATCCTTCACACGACCACCGCGCACGAGCACGATTGAGTGTTCCTGAAGGTTGTGTCCTTCTCCAGGGATATATGCGATTACTTCCACCTTGTTTGTCAAGCGAACTTTAGCAACCTTACGAAGTGCTGAGTTCGGTTTTTTAGGTGTAGTAGTGTACACACGAGTGCAGATTCCGCGCTTTTGCGGGCAGCTATCGAGCGCCGCAGATTTACTCCTGTTTGGAGCTTTGAAGCGGCCTTTACGCACTAGCTGTTGAATAGTTGGCATGTTGTCTAATTAATTATCGTTCAACGTTTTGCAAAAAGTTACTACCCCAGGTCCGGTTTTTGGGGACGGCAAAGGTACTAATTCTTTGAAATAAACAGCCTTTTGTGAAATATTTTTTTGTTCAGAGGGTTTTTGGAGTCGATGAATGGAGCATCAAAAAAGGGTTTCCGGACCGCCCGGAACGGCCTGACGAGACCATGCCGAATGTTCGTACTTTTACCCTTCCTATGGGCGCCAAAATCGGAGCAATCAGCTACTATTTACCCGAAAAAGTCTACAGTAATGTCGATTTTTTCAAGGATTTTCCTGATTCTTTGGGCTCTAGTCTCGAAAAAACCGGGGTTATCGAGCGCCACATCATCGGGGCAGATGAAACGGCCTCCGATATGGCAGAAAAGGCAGCTCTAAAGCTGTTCTCGGAACACCAGATTGATCCACAAAGCATTGATTTTCTGATACTTTGCAATCTCGAGCCTGATTATTATACGCCTGCAACTTCGGCAGTATTGCATGGTAAACTGGGTCTTCCGGAACATTGCGGGGTTCTTGACTACAATCATGGTTGCAGTGCCTATATATATGGTATCGGAATGGCGGAAGGAGCCATGCTAACGTCCGGTGCGAAAAGGGTGCTATTGTTAACAACTTCGGCTCTGACCCACACATTTCACCCCAAGGACAAGAGTTCAAAATTCATTTTTGGTGATGCCGCGAGTGCAACAATCATTGATGCAACGGATACAGGGATGATTGGTCCATACATATATGGTACTGACGGTCGCGGATTCAATCGTATCATCAAGGAAGACGGCGGTGCAAGAAATCCGATCACCGATGAATCTCAAAAGGAAATTACCGATGAGTATGGTAACACGACCAGTCGGGGATCATTCTACATGAACGGGAATTCTGTCTTTCTTTTCACGCTGAAGAAGGTGCCGCAAATGATTGCACAATTGCTGGCTAAAGCGGGTTTGCAAACTGAAGACATTGATCAGTTTGTGTTTCATCAACCGAATGAATTTCTCAATGAAACACTGAGAAAGAAAATCGGAATTCCGGAGGAGAAGTTCATTCACCACTTTGCAAGAACAGGGAATACGGTACAGGCCACAATTCCGATTTGTCTTCATAAACTTCGCGAAGACGGCAAGTTGAAACCCGGAACCACTGCACTTCTGGCGGGATTCGGCGTTGGTCTTTCCTGGAATTGCGTTATAGCACGCTTTTAAACCGCTTAGTCTATATTTGTATATGGCTGCAATGGAACCGATCGGAGATTTTATAGAAAAGCTAGAGAGGGAATTAGATATGATTGAACCCGGAACATTAAAGCCGGATGTCAATTACCGTTCTATTCCGAATTGGAGTTCGATGTATGCGCTTATCATTGTGGCATTGTGCGAAACTGAATACGACGTTGCAGTGACTGGAGAAGACCTCCGCAAATGCAACACTGTTTCTGATCTATATGAACTCGTCGCTTCGCGTAAGTAATAACGCTGCGTAAATAACATCCGCCATGAGCTTATTTCATGTAAAAGGTGCAGAGATCAAAGGCATCAGCGCGGCTGTCCCTAAAGACATTATCAGTAATCGCGATTATGAATTAATCACGCCGGAAGAGCGTGAAATTCTCATCAAGACAACCGGCATTGAAAAACGGCACATTGCCTTGCACGGCGAAACAACCGGAGATCTGTGTTATGCAGCGGCGGAAAAACTTATTGCAGACTTAAATTGGAAGAAAGATGAAATTGATCTCATCGTCTTCGTTTCACAGTCGCCCGATTATTTTTTACCAGCAACATCCATCATTCTTCAGAACAGACTTGGTCTGAGTAAAACAACTGCTGCTTTTGATGTTTTACTTGGATGCAGCGGTTATGTGTATGGACTTTCTGTAATCGCCTCCATGATGGCTACAGGCGGCTTTCGCAAGGGATTGTTGCTGGCCGGAGACGTTTCTTCCGCCGGTGTGAATGAAAAAGACAAAAGTACTTATCCCTTGTTCGGAGATTGCGGCACTGCTACGGCTTTAGATTATAACCGCGATTATCAATTAACGTTCAATCTGCAAAGTGACGGTTCCGGTAAGGACGCCATCATCATGCCGCATGGGGGCCTGAGAAATCCGATTACCCCGGAATCGCTGATTGAAAAGGAATACGAACCCGGAATTACGCGACATATGCGGAATCTGTGGCTTAACGGAATGGATGTATTCAATTTTTCCACCCGTGAAGCTCCGCCTAACGTGAAGGGATTAATGGAGTTTGCCGGAAAAAGTCTGGAAGACACCGATTTCCTGGTCATGCATCAGGCGAATCTGCTAATGAATGAAACTATCCGAAAGAAACTGAAGTTTCCGCAGGAGAAAACACCTTATTCGCTGAGAGAGTTCGGCAACACCAGCTCAGCCTCTATTCCATTGACCATTGTGAATTCCTTCCGGCAAAATAATCCATCTTCATCAAAAATGGTTTTGGCCTCCTTTGGAGTTGGATTGTCATGGGCATCATGCTATCTTGAAGCAGGGAAATTAGTAACCCCGGAAATTGTAAAAGTATGAGCACGCCGTTTCATCTCACGGGCAAAACCATTCTGATTACGGGAGCATCTTCCGGTATCGGTAGTCATGCTGCGAAGCGAATTACGGAGATGGGTGGTAAAGTCGTACTGAACGGCCGTGATATGGAGCGACTAAATGCGACTAAATCATCGTGCGCTGCAGGTTCTGCTACCATTATAGCTGCAGATATCTGCACAGAAGAGGGTCGGGCATCGCTTTCCAAAACGTGTTCACAACTGGACGGATTATTGAATTGCGCAGGAACAGTGCATCCGTTTCCTGTCCGGTTTATTGATCAGAAGAAGATGGATCAGACGATGAACATTAACTTCGAAGCACCTGTATTGCTGACCTCACTTCTATTGAAGGAGAAAAAAATAAATCCGGAGAGTTCGTTGGTTTACATCAGTTCTGTTTCATCTGGTCGTCCACAGGCTGGTGCATCTATGTATGGTGCATCGAAGTCAGCGATTGAAGCATTTGTAAAAGTTCTTGCTCAGGAATTGAGTGAGAAGAAAATCCGGGTAAACTGCATTTCACCTGCAATGGTGAAGACTCCGATGTACGAACGCTCTGAAGCGCTGGTATCGAAAGAAGAGATGGATGCACACATCGACAAATATCTGCTGGGTGTTGGTTATCCGGAAGATGTAGCGAATGCATCAATCTATCTGCTTTCTCCGGCATCCCGTTGGGTAACCGGAATAAATTTAATTTTGGACGGAGGACTTCTTCTTTGATGGAAACACCAGAACTATCCATTGTTATTCCGGTTTACAACAGTGAAGCTTCACTGGAGGAGCTCTACGGTGAGATCTGTGAGCATCTGAAAACTGTTTCGTTCGAAGTAGTGTTTGTGGATGACGGCAGCAAAGACGACAGTTGGAAGAAAATTGAATTGCTGAAGGAAAAACACGGAGATAAAATTGTTGCAATCCGGCTGGCAAGAAATTTCGGTCAACACAACGCAATTGTGTGCGGTTTCACGTTTGCCAAAGGAAACGCGATAGTTACCATGGATGATGACCTGCAACATCCTCCATCAGAAATCCCGAAGCTACTTGAGAAATTCAGAAACAGCAGTGTTGATTTAGTTTACGGAATCTATCAAACCAAACAGCACAACGCTATCCGTAATGCCGGTGGAAAAATGGCAGAAAAGAGCGCTAATTTCTGGGCAGGACACGATGGCTTGGGCAGTTCTTTCCGATTGATTAAACGGAGCATTGCAATGAACATTGCAGATCATCGCAATCAGGCGCACATTTTTATCGACGAGATTATTCATTGGTATACCGCACGCATTGCTTTCGTTGAAGTTCTGCATCGTGATCGCAAACATGGGAAGTCGGGTTATACAGCGAAGAAACTAATCACTATTTACCTTGACACGATGATTAACTACACGGCATCACCTTTGCGGGCGATGACGTGGTTAGGTTTGATTTCATCCATTGTAACTTTCCTTATGGGCGTTCGGTTTATTTACCGGAAACTGAAATTTGATGTCGAGCCGGGCTTTACTGCACAAATTGTTACAATCCTGTTCGCGACGAGCTTGCTGATGTTGTGTATGGGCATTGTAGGTCAGTATCTTTTCAAGATTTACAAATTGCAGAGTCGTCGTCCCCCCTACTCTATTCATACTGTACTCTGATACGCGCATGATAATTTCAGGATATGGAATTGAGCTCATACGCCTGCGACGCGAGGATATCGAACTGGTGCGGGAGAAAAGAAATTCTCCGGAGGTTCAGCAATTCATGGAGTATCGCGAGGAAATTACTCCGGAAATGCAGGTGAAGTGGTTTGAGTCGGTCGATACTATTTCAAATAACTATTTCATTATTCGTGTTAATGGCGAGAAAGTAGGCTTGATATACGGATCTCAAATCGACTGGAATAAAAAAGAAACCGGCAACGGGGGAATTTTTATCTGGGATACTAAATGGCATGAAAGCCCACTTCCGCTTCAGGCTACTTTTATTCTGATCGAATTAACCTTTCTGCTTGGGCTGGAGAGAACATTTGTAAAAGTGCTTCGTGACAATTCCAGAGCAATCCGTTTCAATCAGGATTTAGGATATAGACTTGCAGATGGGCAAGAAGACGTTATCAATCAAACATATGTTTTGAGTCAATCGGAATACCTGCGCAAAACCGATCGTGTCAGAAAAGCTTTGGCGAATCAGTATTCGGATGTGCTGACCATTACTTTTGATCAACCGGAAGCAGAAGCTGAACTATTTCTTCTGCAGCGATTGCAACAATTGAACGATGTGAATTCCAAACGCGTAATCCTGAAACAAGCATGAGCCGTACGCACATTCAGGATGAAATTCCGGTTTACGAAAACGGATCTTCACGTCCGCTTGATATCTGGTATTGTTACAAAGGAGGCCAACCCGGAAATGATCTTCCCGCTTTTTTTGATAATAGCAAATGGGAATGGGTAAAAAAGGGAGAGGAACAATATTCTGTTTTTCGAAACGAAATCGAAACTTACCTGACTAAGAAAAACAATCTCTTCGAAGCGTACTTCAACAGATCGTTGGTGGAAAGCGGTCAATGGGAGACGCTGGAGTTTTTTTTCTGGACAAAAAAGAATGAAGCAAATTGCACTGCATGTCCGGAACTGGCAAAGTGGTTAGCAACCATTCCCGGATTGACCTCGGCGGGTGTGAGTCGCTTATCACCTCAAGGTGAAATCAAGCCACATCCCGGTGATACGAACGGGATTGCGCGTTGTCACCTCGGTATTTCGATTCCGGCAGGTCTTCCTGATTGTGGTATCATGGTGAACGGGGAAAGTCGGGCTTGGGAAGAGGGAAAGATTCTTTCGTTCTGTGATGCGTATGTACATTCTGCATGGAATCGAACTGATCAATTCCGCTACATCATGATTATTGATGTTGTGCTCCCGCGATTTCTGAAACAGAAGGAAGAAATTGCGGCCAATGTTCAATCGTTTTTGAAATTGCAGGGGTTGATGGAACGAAAGCCATGGGTTAAGAAACTTCCGGGTTTTGTGTTAGGAATAATTCGTCACTTCTATAAGTTATGAGTATGCGTGGAGGACTTTGCACTTTTGTTCATATCCCCAAAACGGGAGGCACCACGCTGCAGAATATTCTGAGCCGGTTCTATTCTAAGGATCAATCGCTGCATGTATCCAGCGTAAAAACTTCCATTCGGGAAATAGCGCAAACACGCGCCAGTCAAACGCCGCCCTTTCTGATCAAAGGTCACCTTAACATTGCTGAAGTGACTGATATTCCGAACAATTACATTTTTACTTTTCTTCGTCCGCCGATTTCACGGGTAATCTCTCATTATTATTTTCTGAAAGAACAACCGACCGTAAAGCATTACAAATACCTCAATGATCCGGATACCACAATTGAGTCGTATTACGCTCTCAAAGAGAAGAAGGACATTGACAATTGTATGGTTCGCTATCTGGGAGGACTGCATTCAACTGAATTCGGAAAAATCGGTCAGAAAGAACTTGATGCCGCGATTCACAACCTGCATCATAAAATCGATTTCGTAGGCTTTCAGGCACACTATGATGAGTCTCTGATAATGCTGTCCAGAGAACTCAACTGGTCGCTGCCTATTTACCGCAAGAAAAATATTACCGCTAAAAAAGAAATTGTATCAGCTTCAACGATGGAATTTCTTCAGGATGCCAATAAATGGGATATTCTATTGTTTGAGGAGGCAAAAAGAATATTCTCAGACAAGATGAATAAGATGAGTGCTGAAGACAAAAAACGTTTGTCGCGAATGAGATTTCTCAATAAGCTTGCCGCTCTGTATCCGTTCTAATCCTTGTCGCGGAAATTCACTTTGCGGATCATCCACTCGTAATATCGATTGCTCAATCCGGGTAATTCGTTCTTCGCCGGAGTTTTTCTTTTTCTCCCAAGTGCAGCCATGTCGAGCGAGAACATCGTTGGATAATGAAACGTGGGATTCATTAACCACTTGAAGTGACGTTTAAAGAATCCATAACCAGCGCCAGGAAATCTGGTCACATCCATTTGTGATTTGAGTTCTTTCAGAATCTTCAGGTGCTCGCGTTGGTTATGCGCGTTCAAGAGCGGATCGCCCCACGGCTTGACAAGGTCCATGCCAACGTGAAATGTAACGTGCTTACCCGTGAGCAGAACAGGATTCGAAGCAAACGTGAACAAGTTGTAGAATAAATCGTTGCCTGAAGGAGGTGCGCCCGTGTACACATCCTTCATCACAAACTTCTGTAAGAGCTCTCTGGAGAAGACAAAGCAATCATAACCCGTGTGCGTTTCACCAGCCTCACCATACATTTTGACAAGATCTGTTTCGTTCATCACAGTAGCCGTAATTCGCCGGCGATTAATAACCACCGCATCATAACCTTCCTTTACATATGCCGAAACCGATGCATAGAAAAATGGCATCAGCGCAATGTCGGTATTCGTATAAATGAAATGAGTTGCGTCCTGAGCTTCATTCAGTCTCGATAGAATTTCGCGCAACAAGGGTAATTTCTTTTTTGTGCCCAACTCGGGAACACGCGCTGCGCATGATTCCAGATTGGTTGTCGCACGAAATCCGTTTGGAACATGATTCACCGCGTCCGCAAACTGCGCTGAAAGCAACTCTACATTGACCTTT